>PJUB01000015.1_pt1 | contig 326801 bp, 329 predicted proteins | sample 1512141 | NCBI WGS metagenome assembly PJUB01 (sample SAMN08177677, study PRJNA422409) | Soil metagenome, whole genome shotgun sequencing project. | isolation source: Soil enriched on filter paper: alkali lignin treatment | place: USA: Madison | collected 2015-01-15
CGTGACCGGCATCGTGCGCCTGAAGGAAGGCGTGGAGATGATCATGCCGGGCGACAACGCCGAGCTGGACGTCGAGCTGATCACGCCGATCGCGATGGAAGAGAAGCTGCGCTTCGCCATCCGTGAAGGCGGCCGCACCGTCGGCGCCGGCGTCGTGGCCAAGATCGTCGAGTAATATCGACGTCTGAACGGGCGGGGATCTCGGTCCTCGCCGGTTCGACAGTATGAGTAAGCGTAAGCGTACCGGCCTCAAGCAGCCCGCAAGGGCGGTAGGCCAAAGTAAAGCGTAACAGAGCGGCCCCCGGAGCGATCCGGGGGCCGTTTTGCCATGCGCTATTGCTTTGAATCAAAAGGAGACGCCCGACTTTGGTCTAGCGGGGTGGTTAAGGGATTCTCAGCCATGGACACGCCATGTGCCGGGCTTGAAAGGACCCCTTATGACTGACGTCGACTGGCCCCGCCGCGCCGGCCTCTCCGCCGCGCTTGACGAGGCCGCTATCGTGGCGATTACGGATCGCGCGGGCCGCATCCTGTATTGCAACGACAAGTTCGAGGCGGTCAGCGGCTATTCGCGCGCCGAGCTGATCGGCCAGACGCACAGGGTGGTGAATTCGGGCGTTCATGCGCGCGACTATTTCCGCAACCTGTATCGGACCATCGCGCGTGGCGAAGTGTGGCGCGGCACCATCCAGAACCGCACCAAATCGGGCGAAGCCTACTGGGTGGACACCACCATTGTTCCGAACCTCGGGGCGGACGGACGACCCGAGACCTACACCGCCATCCGTTTCGAGGTGTCGGACCACGTCCGTGCGCTCAGGGCCCTAGAACTGGCGCAGGCCGAGGCGCGGCAGGCCGCAGAGGTGCGTGACCGCTTCTTCGCCAACGTCAGCCATGAGGTGCGTACGCCGCTGAACGCGGTGCTGGGCCTGGCCTCGGCCCTGGCGCACACGACATTGACGCCGCGCCAGAGCGAGATGCTGAACCTGATCACCGGGGCTGGCGACTCCCTGCGCCGGGTGCTGGACGACATGCTGGACCTGTCGAAGATGCAGGCCGGTCAGTTCAGCCTGTCGCCGGCGTCGTTCGACCTCAAGGGCGACATCGAGGCGGTGGTCAAGATGCGTCGCGCGCTCGCCGAGGACAAGGGCCTGGCGCTGGAGGTCGCCTTTACGCCGACCGCCCGGGGCGAGGTGATCGGAGACGGGGTGCGCATCACCCAGATCGTTTCCAACCTTGTATCCAACGCAGTGAAATTCACCGCTGAAGGCCGCGTTTCCGTCCAGGTCGACGTGCGGGCGGTCGAACGCCAGGAGCGCCTCGTGATCGAGGTGCAGGACACCGGCATGGGCTTCGACGCCGAGGCCGCCCAACGTCTGTTCAAGCCTTTCGTCCAGGCGGATGACGCCATCTCGCGTCAGTTCGGCGGCACGGGTCTGGGCCTGTCCATCTGCAAGTCGCTGGCGGAACTGATGGGTGGAACGATCACCGTCGAGTCTGCGCCGGGCGAAGGCAGCGTGTTCAGCGTGGACCTGCCGATCCAGCGCCCGCTGTCGGCTTCGACGGAGGCGGCTGGGTCGGCCGTAGAGAAACCCGAGGAGCCCGCGCGACTGCGTATTCTCGCGGTCGAGGACAACCCGGCCAATCAGATGGTCGTGCGCTGCCTGCTGGAGCCGCTGGGCTTCGAGATCGTCACCGCCGACAACGGGCTGGAGGGCGTGCTGCGATTCCAGAAGGAGCGTTTCGACGTGGTGCTGATGGACATGCAGATGCCGGTCATGGACGGGCTGGACGCCATGCGCCGCATCCGCGCCGAGGAGGCGCGTCTGGGCGCGGTGCGCACACCCATCGTCATGCTGACGGCCAATACGACCGAGGCTCATCATCTGCAGGCGGTGCAGGCCGGCGCCGACCATCTGGTGGCGAAACCGGTGACCTTGGAGATCCTGCTGCAGGGCATGGAGCGAGGCGTTGCTGTCGCCGCTGAATGGTCGGACGAGAGCATGCCCTCGGCGGCCTGACCGGGGAACTCGGTTGCCGCGTCTCGCGTTCAGGGCGGGTCGTCAATGACCGGTTAACCAAGATGATCCGCGCTGCACGTCTGGGCCTGCTGATAGGTCTGGTGATCGGCCTTAGCGCCTGCGCCGCGCAGACCGGAGGCATGGGGCAGGGCGGCGCCGACACGGGCTTCTACGGCGCCGTCGAGACGGGCCGATCAGGTTGAACGCCGCAGTTTCGACAAGAAAGCTGGCGCAGGGGCGGCATCGCCTTTACTATACGCCTCGCGGACGCCGTTAGTCGCGCCGCGTCAGGGCTTCTCCCTTTTCGATGTTGACCATCGCTATCGTCGTCGTGCTGCTGCTTGTGGTGCTGAACGGCCTTTTCGCCATGACCGAACTCGCGGTCGTGTCTTCCCGCAAATCCAAGCTTCAGAGCCGTGCCGAACGAGGCGACCGCGGCGCACGCGCTGCGTTGAAACTCGCTGAGGAGCCGACGCAGTTCCTGTCGGCGGTCCAGGTGGGCATCACCCTGATCGGCATTCTGGCCGGCGCCTACGGTCAGGCGGCCATCGCCGGCGAGCTGGACGACATCCTGACGGCGAACCTGCCGGCGCTGGCGCCCTATTCGCAGATCATCGCCACCGGCGTGGTCGTGGTGCTGATCACCTATGTCTCGCTGATCGTCGGCGAACTGGTACCCAAGCGCCTGGCCCTGATCTTCCCCGAGACCATCGCCTCCAAGATGGCCGGTCCGATCTCGACCCTGGCCCTGGTGATGAAGCCGTTCGTGCTGCTGCTGACGGCGTCGACCTCGGGCATCCTCAAGCTGCTGGGCGTCAAGGATCGCGACGGTTCGGACGTCACTCAGGAAGAGGTGGAGAGCATCCTGGCCGAGGGCACGTCCGCAGGCCTGATCGAGCCGGAAGAGCAGGAGATGATCGAGGAGATCCTGCGCCTGGGCGACCGGGCCGTGCGCGTGGCCATGACGCCGCGCCACGAGGTCTACTGGATCGCCCTGGACGATTCCGAAGAGACGCTGCGCGAGGAAATTCGCACCTGTCCCTATTCGCGCATCGTGGTGGCGCGTGACAACGACATCGATAATCCGCTGGGCGTGGTCCACAAGAAGGACCTGCTGGACAGCCTGCTCGACAACGGCGAGTTCAATGTCGAGAAGCTGGTGGCCGAACCCGCCTTCATCCCTCAGTCGACCTCGGTGCTGAAGGCGCTGGAGATCCTGAAGGGCTCGAAGGTTCACATGGCTTTCGTGGTGGATGAATACGGCGCCTTTGAAGGCGTGGTCACGGCGACGGACCTGCTGGAGATGATCGCCGGCGACTTCAACGAGAGCCATGACGAGGTCGAGACGGCCGTGCGCAAGCGCGCCGATGGCACCTGGGCCGTCGACGGTCAGATCGATCTGGATGAACTGGGCGAAGCGCTGGGCGAGGACTTCGGCGAGCATGAAGGCTTCCACACGGTGGCGGGCCTGGTGCTGCACCATCTGTCGCGCGTGCCGAACGAGGGCGATGTCCTGCAGCTGGGACGTTTCGAGGTCGAGGTCATCGACATGGACGACCGACGCATCGACAAGCTGCTGTTCCGCCCTGTGATCAAGGGCGAGGAGACCGACGCCGCCTGATCACGGCGCCGGTCGTGGCGGCTCAGGTGCGGTCCAAAGGCTGGACCAGGGCGACCCGATAGGGACGCATGGGGCCGCCCGGCTCGGCCAGGTTGACGTATTCCCCCGGCACGAAGCGTTCGCTTTCGAGGCGGAAGCCGACGGCGTCGGCGTCCTCGCCGGGGAAGTCCAGCACCCAGCGGCCGTCCGCGCCCCGCGTCAGTTGGCCGACCGCCAGTGTCTCGCCGTCGCGGAAACGGCGAACGCGCGTGCGTTCGGGCGCGGCGAGCAGGGCTGGAGCGTCGAGCCGGGAGTGTTCGTCCAGCGTCATGACCAGGTCATAGCCGTCGCCCGGATCGCCGTGCGGCGCATCGGCCTCGCGGGCCAGCTCCAGCCGGATGTGATGCAGCGTCATGGTCAGCGCGCCTTGCGGTCGGCCAGATTGCTGTTGATCACGCCGTAGGCCATGGCGGCCATGAAGGTGAGGAAGAAGGCGCCCATGGCGGCGACGGGAGCGATGATTTCTGAGGGCATGGCAGTTCTCCTATGCCGACAGCAGAACTCACCGTCCGTGGCCGCGCCTTGATGGAGATCAAAGGTCGGCTGGTTCAGGCGACGGCGCGAAGGGGACCGATGCGTGCCTGAACATGACCATCCGGGGCGATGCCGCTGACGGTCAGGGTCTGGTCGCACAGGGCCAACGGGGCCGGGCGGTGGCTGACCAGGATCAGGCCCTGACCGGTGCGCTGCAGGCGTTGGGCCAGCCGGTCCAGAACCTTGGCCTCTGTCGCGGCGTCGAGCCCTTCGGTCGGTTCGTCCAGCACCAGCCAGGGCGCGGGGCGCAGATAGGCGCGGGCCAGGCCCAGCCGCCGCCGCTCGCCGCCTGACAGCCGCGCGCCGTTCTCGCCCAGAGGCGCATCTAGCCCGCCGGGCGCGGCGCGGATGCGGTCGGTCAGGCCGGCGTCCTCGAGCACGGCCCAGAGCTGATCGTCATCGGCCGAAGGGGCGGCCAGGCGAAGATTCTCGCGCACCGTTCCGGCCATCAGAACCGCCTGTTGCGGCGCATAGGCGAACAGCGGGCGCACAGCCTCGGGGGACAGGCCGGCGCTGTCGACATCGGCGAAGGCGACCTCGTCCGGAACAGGCGCGCGCAGATGCATCATCCGCTCGATCAGGGTGGTCTTGCCTGCGCCGGAGCGACCCACGACGGCCAGGCGCTGAGGCGGGGCGAGACGCAGATCGGCCGACGACAGGCGAAGGGCAGGCTCGGCGGCGGACGTCGCGATGGGAGCCTCTCCATCCAGCAACTCGCCCAGACGCTGAACGGCGACGGCGACGGCGCCGTTCTGGCGCAGGGCGTTCAGCAGATTGCCCGCGCTCTCGACCGTGGCGACGGCGGCCAGCATGGCCAGGGCGGTTAAAGCGGGGGAGGCGGAACCGGCGGCCAACGCTGCGCCCATGACGCCCAGCGCCATGGCCAGGGTCTGCCCCGCCATCAGCCAGCCTCCAGCGCGGGCCAGGGCCTCGGCGGAGGCCTCGACGGCGCCGCCCTGACGGGCCAGACGATCCACCGCCCAGTCCTTCATGCCGTAGGCCTGAAGCTCGGGCGCGGCGGCGGACATGGCGGCGAAGTCGGTCTTGAAGTCGCCCATCGCCTCCTGCAGGCGGCGGCCCGCAGGTTCGGCCAGACGGCGGCCCAGGACGACGCCCAGCGCCACGCTGACCAAGGCCGACAGGGCGACCGCGACGGCGGCGCGCCATCCGGCCAGCGAGGCCATCACCATGCCCATCAACAGCCCAGCGCCCGCGCTCCACGGCGCGGACAGACGCACGAAACGATCCTGAACGGCGTCGACATCCTGCACCAGTCGGGCCGAGGCCTCGCCGCCCGCCAGCGACAGGGCGCGCGTCGTGGGGCCGCGCGCCAGGCCGTCGAACAACTGGGGACGCAGGGCGGCCAGGGCCTTCAGCGCCGCCTCATGGCCGGTGACGCGCTCGCCATAGCGGGAGGCGGTGCGGACGATGGCCAGGAAGCGGATGACCGCGCTGGGGACCAGATAGTTGAACACATGGGCTGCGGCCGGTCCGGCCGCGCCGGCCAGCGCGGCGGCGGTGATGAACCAGCCTGAGACGCCCAGCAGGGCCACGGCCCCGGCCGAGACCAACGCTCCCGTGACGGAGGCGGCCAGCAGGCGCGGGAACTGGGCGCGCTCCTGGGCGCGGATCATGGCCTTGAGGCGGACGACGCCGGGAGAGGACTGAGGCTTCACAGGCGCACCACCACATCGGCCAGTTCGGCCACGGCGTCGGAATGGGTCGCGATCAGGGTCGTGCGTCCGCGCGCCGCGTCGCGGATGAGCGGCAGCAGGGCGGCCTCGGCCTCGGCGTCCAGATTGGCGGTCGGCTCGTCCAGCAGCAGCAGGGGCGCGGGCTTGAGGAAGGCGCGGGCGAGGCCCAGACGGCGACGCTCGCCCCCCGATAGACCGCCGCCGCGCTCGTCGATCCGGCGATCCAGCGCGCCGTCGAGGCCCGCCTTGCGCGCGGCCTGTTCGATCTGTTCGGATGTGGCGCTGCGCCGGGCCAGGGCGATGTTATCGGCCAGGGTTCCGCGGATCACGACCGGCGCCTGACCGGCCCAGGCGATCCAGGCGGTCAGGTCGGGATGGTCCGACAGGCGCGCGTCGCCGACCTCGACCTCGCCGCCTGACAGAGGTGCCAGGCCCAGGAAGAGGTTCAGCAGGCTGGTCTTGCCCGCGCCGCTGAGGCCGGTCAGGGCGACGATGGAGCCGGGCGCGACCGTCAGATCGAAGCCGCTGAGCACCGGCGCGCCGTCATAGGCGATCACCACGTCTTTGAAACGCACGGCGGACGCCGAGGCGGGCGGAGAGAGACGCGCGCGGGGCGTCTCGTCGCCCTGATCCAGGCGGCTGAGGCTGGGGACGGCGGACTCGGCGGCCTGACGGTCGTGATAGGCGGCGGCGAGGCGGCGCATGGGCTGATAGACCTCGGGCGCCAGGGCCAGCACGAAGAAGGCCTGCGCCAGGCTCAGTTCGTCCGGCGCCGGAAACGGCAGCAGCTTCAGCAGGTTGAAGCCGCAGTAGACGGCGACCAGCGCCACGGCCAGGGCCGAGAAGAACTCCAGCACCGCCGAGGACAGGAAGGCGACCTTCAGCACCTTGCCGGTGCGGCGGGCCAGATCGTCCGAGGCGCGGGCGATGACGCGGGTCTGTTGGGCCTCGGCCTGGAAGGACAGGATGGCGGGCAGGGCGCGCACCCGGTCCAGGAACAGCCCCGAGAGACGCTCCAGCGCCAGGAACTGACGGCGGCTTTCGGCGCCCGCCGCCATGCCGGTCAGGGCCATGCCCAGCACGAAGGGCAAAAGGGTGAAGATCAGGATGCCGGCGGTGAAGGGGCTGACGACGCCAGCGGCCAGGATCAGGATCAGGGGGGAGACGGCGGCGGCCGTTCGGGCGGGGGTGAAGCGGGCGACGTGGCCGTCCAGGGCCTCGACGCCCTCGGCGGCGGCGGTCATGGCGGCGGCGTCCGACAAACGGCCGGCGAGGGCGCCCTTCAGGGCGCGGCGACGAAGACCGTTCTTGGCGGCGCGGGCGGCGCGGGTGTTGACGAAGACCGCGCCCTGACTGAGCGCAGCGCGTACGATCAGGGCGACGACCGCCAGAACCAGGCCGGGGACGGCCTCGGCCAGGCCGCGCGGCAAGGCGCCGACGGCCAGGGCCAATCCAGCGGCGAAGCCGACGGCCGGGACCGTGTCCGCGATCACCAGGGCTCCGCCCAGGTTCATCAGGCGACGCCAGGGGGACAGGGCGGCCTTCAGCCAGGCCGCAGGCGCAGCCGTCTCTGCGATTCTCGGGGAACTCGCCTGCTGAGGGTCGACCGGCTGGGCCGTCATCATGTCTCCAGGTGCGCCATTTTGGGAATGAGGGTCAGATCCGCCCTCATCCAGCGTGATCGACGACAATAGAGGATGGGGCAAAAAGCCTATGTGGCGAAAGGTCTTTGGGCGAAACGCCCTCTAGTTCAAGTCGCTGCCTCTGGCTTTGATCAGGATCAAGGCGCGCCAAACGACGCGGCTTTAGGTTAGAGTAGAACGCCGGTCGATGGGGGCTGGCGGTCAGGAGCCTGGAACGATGATCGACCTGGCGGTCGTAGACCTTTCACGCCTTCAGTTCGCACTGACGGCGCTATACCACTTTCTGTTCGTGCCCCTCACATTGGGCCTCTCCTTCATGCTGGTCATCATGGAGAGCATCTATGTGATGACCCGTCGGCCGATCTGGCGGACGATCACCCGTTTCTGGGGCGTGATCTTCGGCATCAACTTCGTGCTGGGCGTCGCCACCGGCCTGACGATGGAATTCCAGTTCGGCATGAACTGGAGCTACTACTCCCACTATGTCGGGGACATCTTCGGGGCGCCGCTGGCGATCGAGGGCCTGATGGCCTTCTTCCTGGAGGCGACCTTCGTCGGTCTGATGTTCTTCGGCTGGGACAAGCTGAAGCCGCACGCCCACCTGTTCGTCACCTTCATGGTGGCCCTGGGCACCAATCTGTCGGCTCTGTGGATCCTGATCGCCAACGGCTGGATGCAGAATCCGGTCGGCGCCGCCTTCAACCCCGACACCATGCGTATGGAAATCACCGACTTTATGGCGGTGATCTTCAACCCGGTGGCCCAGGCCAAGTTCGTCCACACCGTGTCGGCCGGTTACGTCTGCGCCGCCGTGGTCGTGCTGGGCATTTCGGCCTTCTATCTGTTGAAGGGCAAGCACAAGGGCTTCGCCAAGCGGTCGATGACGGTCGCCGCCGCCTTCGGCCTTCTGTCGTCGCTGTCGGTGGTCGTTCTGGGCGATGAGTCGGGCTACGCCCTGACCGACAACCAGAAGATGAAGCTGGCCGCGCTCGAAGCCATGTGGCGCACCGAAGAGGCGCCGGCCGGTCTGACCCTGTTCGGCCTGCCGAACCTTGAGGACCGCCACACCCACTTCGAGGTCAAGGTGCCCTATGTTCTGGGCCTGATCTCGACGCGCAGCATCGACAAGCCGGTTGAGGGCATTCTGGAGCTGGTCGCCGTCGCCGAGGACCGCATCGAACGCGGCGTCGTCGCCTATGACGCGCTGGAGAAGGTCAAGGCCGATCCGACCGACATGGCTGCGCGCGGCCAGTTCGAGACGGTCCGCAACGACCTAGGCTACGGCCTGCTGTTGAAGCGTTACGTCGAGGACCCGCGCGCCGCGACGCCGGAACAGATCAAGCAGGCCGCCTGGTCGACGGTTCCGAACGTGCCGCTGATGTTCTGGGTGTTCCGTTTCATGGCCGGCATCGGCTTCCTGATGATCGGCCTGTTCGGAACGGCCTTCATCCTGTGCACCCTGCGCAAGCATGAGACGAAGTGGTTCCTGCGCCTGGCCGTCATGGCCATCCCGCTGCCGTGGATCGCTATCGAGTCCGGCTGGCTGCTGGCCGAGGTGGGGCGTCAGCCCTGGGCCGTGGAAGGCGTGCTGCCGACCTTCCTGGGCGCGTCCAGCCTGACGGTGGCCCACCTGTGGACCACGATCATCTGCTTCACCCTGCTGTACGGCGTGCTCGCCGTCGTCGAGGTCGGCCTGATCCTGCGCGCGGTCAAGAAGGGGCCGTTCGCCGAACAGGAAGCCCGCGAAGAAGACGCCGCTGCTGAAGGCGAGCCCGCGGTCGCCTGACCCGGTCGTTGAAGGAAAAAGAGAGATGGAACTTCCCCTCGACTACACCACCCTCCGCCTGATCTGGTGGGGACTGCTGGGCGTGCTGCTGATCGGCTTCGCCCTGACCGACGGGTTCGACATGGGCGTCGGCGCCCTGCTGCCCTTCGTCGCCAAGAAGGACGAAGAGCGCCGCATGGTGATCAACACCATCGGCGCGACCTGGGAAGGCAACCAGGTCTGGTTCATCGTCGGCGGAGCGGCGATCTTCGCCGCCTGGCCGCAGGTCTACGCCGTCAGCTTCTCGGGCTTCTACCTGGCCATGTTCGTGGTCTTGTCCGCGCTGATCCTTCGGCCCGTGTCGTTCAAGTATCGTTCGAAGCGGCCCGAGGCGCGCTGGCGCTCCATGTGGGACTGGGGTCTGTTCATCGGCAGCTTCGTCCCGGCCCTGGTGTTCGGCGTGGCCGTCGGCAACGTCCTGCTGGGCGCGCCCTTTCGCCTGACCAGCGACCTGCGCAGCTTCTATGAAGGCGGCCTGCTGGGTCTGTTCACCCCCTTCACCCTGCTGTGCGGCCTGCTGTCGGTGTCCATGCTGGTGCTGCACGGCGCGGCCTGGCTGGCGATCAAGGGCGAAGAAGGTCCGGTGCTGAAGCGCGCCCGCGCCATCGGCACCGTCGCCGGCGTGGTCAGCCTGGTGCTGTTCGCGATCGGCGGCGCCATGGCGGCCTTCGGCGACATGGGCTTCCGCATCACCGGCGTGGTGGACACGGCGGGCGCCTCCAACCCGCTGCGCACGGCGGTTGAGGCTGCGCCCGGCGCCTGGATGGACAACTACGGCCGCTATCCGTGGATGATCATCGCTCCGGTGCTGGGTTTTGCCGGCGCTGCGGTCGGTCTGCTGGGGATGTGGCGCAAGTCGGCGGTGATGGCCTTCGGCGGCTCCTCGGCCTCAGCCGTCGGGATCATCTCGACGGTCGGTCTGTCGATGTTCCCCTTCATCCTGCCCAGCTCGATCGACGCCCAGTCCAGCCTGACGGTGTGGAACGCCTCGTCCAGCCATACGACCCTGTTCATCATGCTGATCGTGGTGGCGGTCTTCCTGCCCTTCGTCCTGCTCTACACCGCCTGGGTCTACAAGGTGCTGTGGGGCCGCTCGACGACCGAGGCGCTGAAGACCAACCCCGACCTCTACTGATCCCGCGAAAGGAGATCATCCCATGTGGTATTTCGCCTGGATCCTGGGCCTCGGCCTGGCGGTGGCCTTCGGCGTCCTGAACGGCCTGTGGCACGAGTTCCGCCTGTTCGATGAAGGCGACGAGGGTCACTCGGAACCCTGACCCCCGTCATCTGACGGACAGACGAAAGATCCCCTTCGGCACTGGCCGGAGGGGATTTTTCTTGGATGAAATCGACGAAGTTTCCGTAGCTTGCGCTAGATCAAGGCGGAGTGAGGCGAGCAGGCGCAAGGTCATGATGACATCGAAGCCGGGCCCTCTCCCGACCCGGCGAATGTCGGGGATTGCACCGATGAAAACCACAGCCGCATTGATCGCTTCCGTCAGCCTGCTGGCCGTCGCGGGCGCCGCCTCGGCCCAGAACGCCGCGCCTGAGCCGGTGGGCAAGGGCTCGCTGATCGTCACCGCCCGCATGACCGGCGTCCTGCCTCAGGCCGACGACGCCATCGTCACCGCCGCCGGGGCCGACAGCGGTCTGAAGGTGGATGTGGGCGACGACTGGATGCCGACGCTGGGCTTCACCTATTTCGTCGCCGACCACTGGGCCGTCGAGGCCATCTTGGGCGCGACCCAGCACGAGGTCCGGGCCAAGGGCGGCGCCACCGACGTGGCCGTGCATGAGACCTGGGTGCTGCCGCCGGTGGTGACGCTGCAATATCGACCGACGCCGAACGCGACGGTCAGCCCCTATGTCGGGGCGGGCGTCAGCTACATGGCCTTCTTCAGCGGCAAGGACAAAAACGGCTTCGAGGTCGATCTGGACAACGGCTTCGGCGTCGCGCTGCAGGCCGGCGCCGACTGGAACATTTCCGGCCCGTGGACGCTGAATGTGGACGCCAAGAAGGTGTGGTTCGACACGGACGCCAGGATCAACGGCGGCGCGCTGAAGAGCAGCGTCAGCCTGGACCCCTGGGTCGTGTCGGTCGGCGTCGGCCGCAAGTTCTAGAGCCGATGCGGGGAGGGGCGCGGAACGTCAGGCCGCGTCCCCTTATCCCTTTGGCCGGAATGGATCAGGCGGCGCCTTCGCCCAGGGCCTTGAGCGCGGCCGGGTCGGGCAGGGCGACGTCATTGCCGGGCAGCAGCCGGATCAGGCCAGACGTCTTGAACTGGGTGAAGACCCGGCTGACTGTCTCGATCGTCAGACCCAGGTAGTCGGCGATGTCCAGCCGCGTCATCGGCAGATGGACCTGCCCCTCCGGGCCGCCCAACTGCACCTGGCGCTCCGACAGGCGGGTCAGGAAGCTGGCCAGCCGCTCGCGCGCCGTCTTACGGCCCAGAAGGACGATCTGCTCCTGCGCCGCCATCAGCTCATCCCCGGCCAGGGCCACCAGTCGGTGCTCCAGCGCGGGCAGGGCGTTCAGCAGTTGATCGAAGTCGCCGCGCCGGAAGCGGCAGGCGTTCAGCGGCGTCAGCGCCTCGGCCGTGAAGCTGGAGGCTCCGCGCCCGCCCAGACCCAGAAAGTCGCCCTGGAACAGGAAGCCGGTGATCTGGCGCCGTCCGTCGGGCAGCAGGCGGTACAGCTTCACCGCCCCGTCCACCACGTTGAAGACGTAAGGGTTCGGATCGCCTTCATGGAACAGGGCCTGTCCCGGCTGGGCCGAGACGCTCTCGCTGGCGCAGGCCATGCTCTGAAGTTCGTGCCCCTTGAGGTCCGCGCAGACGCCCAGCGGACGGGCGCCGCAGCTGGCGCAGGGATGGACGTCTTCCAGACGCACCTTTTCGAGTTCGGCCTGAGCCGCAGCGGTGTTCACGAACGTCGTCTCCCGGATGACGCGGTAGTCTAGGCGATAAGAGGCTGAATCCGAATAGGTCAGCCTGTCCTAGCCTCCAGTTCCGCAGCGCAGTCCGGCGCAGCGGCGTCCTCGGCATAGCGCAGCCGCGCGCCCAGCTGGCGGGCGAGGGCGGTCAGCTCGACCGCCAGGCTCTGACGCACCAGGGGGCGCACGCCCATTTCGCGCACCACGAAGGGACCGGCCCACAGGGTCTCGCCGTACTCCAGATCAGGCTGACGCCACCAACTGACGAAGCCCAGCACGCCGCCGCGCCGATTGCGCGCGCTGAGGATGCCCCGGCTTTCCGGGGCGGCGCGCCAGGCCGACAGGAAGGCGTCCCACTGGGCCGGCTCCAGATTGGGCCGCCACAGACGCGCCAGGGCGAAGGCGGCCGGCGCCTCCGCTTCGCTGAGGGGGGCCACCTCCAGACGAGGCGTATCGGACGCGAAGCGGGACTCTGTCATGAGAGTATTGGAACCGAAGCGGCGTCCAGTCGCCTTGATCTGCGTCAAGGCTGCGTCGAAGTTGCCAAGCCAGTCTGTCGGACCCGTCCGCTCTCGTATCCTCTGGAGAAACGCCATGAGCTCGACCTCGCGCATCACCCCGATCCACGGCGGCGCGGTGGCTGCCATTCTCAAGCTGCTGGACAGCCAGAAGCTGATGACTCTGGCGGTCAACCGGGCCGACGGGCGGCCGCAGGCGGCGACTCTGGGCTATCTGAACGATGGGCTGAACCTTTACTTCGTCACCGCTCGCGACAGCGAGAAGCTGAAGAACCTGACCGCCGACCCGCGTGTCGGCGTGGCCGTGCGCGGCGTGGGCCAGGAGGGTGAGGCGGTCGGCGTCTCCATCGACGGTCGCGCCGAAGAGGTCACGGACGGCGACGAGGTGAAGCGGCTGAACGACCTGATCATCGCCCGCTCGCCGGACATCAGCCCCTGGGCGCCGGGCGGCGACGCCGTCGCGGTGGTCAAGGTGATTCCCGAGGAGATCGAGGCGGTGGCCGTGATCGACGGCCGCAGTCGGGCCCAGACCTTCTCGGTCGGCGATTCCGACGCCCTGGTGAAAGGGCTGAGCTATGAGCCCAGCGCCGTGGCCCGTCTGTTCTGAGGAAAATCCGCGACTTCGCGCGCCTGCGGCGCAGATGGCCCTTGAAATGACCGTGGCCCTCGGGCATACGCCCCCCTCTGGCGAGGGTCGCGCCGCTGGGTGAATATCCACGGCGCGCTGATCTTTGTCCGGGACACTAGGAGTGTAGCTCAGCTGGTAGAGCATCGGTCTCCAAAACCGAGGGCCGGGGGTTCGAGTCCCTCCACTCCTGCCATTCCCCCTGTTGCGATCGCCTGGGACTTCCCATGTGGGGCAGCAGGATCCAGAGGTTGAAGAGACGTCAAATGGCCAAGGCGAAGACCCCGGGCGGCCGCCGCTCCACGGGGACCAAGACCGCAGCAGCCGCGCAAGGCGCAGCGACCGTGGCCGTCGACGCGCCCGCGCCGAAGAAGAAGACGTCCATCCCGCAGTTCATCAACGAGGTTCGCGCCGAGGCGCGGAAGATCGTGTGGCCCAGCCGCAAGGAGACCTGGATCACTTCGGTGATGGTCTTCATCATGGTGCTGATCGCGGCCGCCTTCTTCTGGATTGTCGACACGGGTCTCGGCTTCGCGTCCCGCATCATCCTCAGCCTTGGCCAATAAAGGAGACGCGCACATGACCGATGCAGCGCCCAAGCCGGCGGCCAACCCCCGCCACAAGTGGTATATCGTCCACGCCTATTCGAACTTCGAAAAGAAGGTCGCCGAGCAGCTGCGCGACCAGGCCAAGCAACAGGGCCTGGAAGACGCCTTCTCCGAAATCCTGGTTCCGACCGAGGACGTCGTCGAGATCCGCCGCGGCAAGAAGGTCAACGCCGAGCGCAAATTCTTCCCCGGCTATGTGCTGGTGAAGATGGAGATGACCGACGAGGCCTATCACCTGGTCAAGAACACGCCGAAGGTCACGGGCTTCCTGGGCGCCGCGGGCGGCACCAAGCCGCTGCCGGTCTCGGAGCGTGAAGTTCAGAACATCATCGGCCAGGTGGAAGAGGGCGTCGAGCGTCCGAAGCCCACCATCCGCTTCGACATCGGCGAGAACGTCAAGGTCACCGACGGCCCGTTCGCCAGCTTCGACGGTCAGGTCGAGAGCGTCGACGAAGAGAACGCCCGCCTGCGCGTGGCCGTCTCCATCTTCGGCCGCCCGACCCCGGTCGACCTGGAATACAATCAGGTGGAGAAGGTCAGCGCCTGATCGGCCGCTGACGCCACGCAGAGATCGGGACCGTCTCCGGGCGGTCCCGTTTGCGTTTTCAGGGCCTGCCTGCTAAACGCGCGCCTTCGCTGGACGGCCTTCAAGACGCCCGGCGGCAAATCCGTGGAAGGCAGCCATGCCGGACCACGGCTCACCGGCCCGACGCATCGTCATCGGGTCATTCATAGGAGAGACCAATGGCCAAGAAGATTCTCGGCTATATCAAGCTGCAAGTGCCGGCCGGTTCGGCCACGCCTTCGCCCCCGATCGGCCCGGCTCTGGGTCAGCGCGGCGTGAACATCATGGGCTTCTGCAAGGAGTTCAACGCGCGGACCGAGAAGGAAGCCAAGGGCACCCCGCTTCCGACCGTCATCACCGTCTATCAGGACAAGTCGTTCACCTTCATCACCAAGACGCCGCCGGCGACCTGGTATCTGAAGCAGGCCGCTGGCATCAAGTCGGGCTCCAAGCTCGTCGGCCGCGAGTTCGCCGGCAAGATCACGCAGACGCAACTGCGCGAAATCGCCGAGAAGAAGATGAAGGACCTGAACGCGAACGACCTGGACGCCGCGTCGCGCATCATCGAGGGCTCGGCCCGCGCCATCGGCATTCAAGTGGTGGAGGGCTAAGACATGGCTAAGCTGACCAAAGCCCACAAGGCCCGCACGGGCGTCACCGAAGACCTGCTGGCCTTCAACGAAGCCATCAAGCTGGTGAAGGACAACGCCAAGGCCAAGTTCGACGAGTCGATCGAAATCGCCGTCAACCTGGGCGTCGACCCGCGTCACGCCGACCAACAGGTCCGCGGCGTGGTGAACCTGCCCTCGGGCACCGGCCGTGACGTCCGCGTCGCCGTCTTCGCCAAGGACGCCAAGGCTGATGAAGCCAAGGCCGCCGGCGCCGAGCACGTCGGCGCTGAAGACCTGTACGAGAAGATCGCCGGCGGCTTCATGGACTTCGACCGCGTGATCGCGTCGCCGGACATGATGGCCCTGGTCGGCCGTCTGGGTAAGGTGCTGGGCCCGCGCGGCCTGATGCCGAACCCGAAGGTCGGCACCGTGACCCCGAACGTCGCCCAGGCCGTCAAGGACGCCAAGGGCGGCGCCGTCGAGTTCCGCGTCGAGAAGGCGGGCATCGTCCACGCCGGCATCGGCAAGGCCTCCTTCACGCAGGACGCCCTGGAAGCCAACGTCAAGGCCATCGTGGACGCCCTCGTCCGCGCCAAGCCGTCGGGCGCCAAGGGCACCTATGTGAAGCGCATCGCCCTGTCCTCGACGATGGGCCCGGGCTTCAAGATCGACCCGGCTTCGCTGGGCGCCTGATCCGGCTTCACGGCTAAGAACGACGACGGCCCCGGAGAGACATCTCCGGGGCCGTTTTCTTTGGTCGCGGCCTATCGTGCTTCGAGGCCTGACTGTTCAGTAGCCGACGGTGAAGCGGGCGCGCGGATGACGGGGCGTCTCGATCTCGTCGGCCATGGCGATGGCGTAGTCGGGGAAGGAGATGCGGCTGTTGCCCTGAGCATCTGTCAGCAGGGCGTCGCCGCCCAGCCGGAAGACGCCGGTGCGCTCCGACCCGTCGAACAGGGCCGAAGGGGACAGGAAGGTCCAGTTCAACTCGGGCTCCGCACGCAAGGCGTTCAGGAAGCGGCCGCCCGCCAGGGCTTCGGCCTTGTAGGCTTCGGGGAAGTCCGGCGTGTCGACGAGGCGCTGGCCCGGCGCAATTTCCAGACTGCCGGCGCCGCCGACCACCAGGTAGCGCGGAACGCCCGCATCCTTGATCGCCTGGATCAGCAGGGCTGGATCGCTGTCCACGAACATGACGGCGCTGACCACGGCGTCGGCGCCGACCATGGCCGGGGCGAGGGTTGCGGGTTGGTTCACATCCCCGGCTACGGCCGTCACGCCAGCACCCGCAGGGACCCGGTCAGGCCGACGGGCCACGCCCGTCACCTGATGCCCGCGTCGGGCCAGTTCCTTGACGATTTCCGATCCGACGCGGCCGCTGGCGCCCAGGACAGTCACTTTCATGGGTATGCTCCTTGTGGTTACCAATGGGAACCAGGTGTGTTAAAGGAAGCGATCATGCAAGAAGGCACTTTTCTCTCACCAGGTTCCCCGATGGTGACCGCCTCCAGCGGGGGCGAGCGGGGAAACGTCTACGCCGCCGACTGCCCGACCCGCCTGTTGCTGGACCGGATCGCCGACAAGTGGACGGTGCTGCTGCTGACGACCCTGTCGGACGGCCCGATGCGCTTCAACGCGCTCAAGCGTCGAATAGAGGGCGTGTCGCAAAAGATGCTGAGCCAGACCCTGCGCCAGATCGAACGCGACGGTCTGGTCACGCGCCGGGTCGAGCCGAGCGTGCCGGTATCGGTGACCTATACGATCACGCCCTTGGGCCAGGGACTGGTTCAGGCCCTGAGGCCGATGATCGACTGGGCCGAGACCCGGATGAGCGAGGTGGCGGTCGCCCAGTCAGCCTATGATCAGGCGCGCGGCGACTGATCCATGGTGAAGTCCCTCTGTGCTTTCATCATCTCGGTGATCAGCCGTTTCTCGCCGTCGTCGAGATAGGGGTTCCAGACGTCGAAAATCAGGATGACGCGCATGGCGTCGGCGTCGTTCCAGGCTTCATGCTCGATGGTGTCGTCAAAGACCCAGGCGCGACCCATCTCCCAGTCGCGAACCGTATTGCCCACACGGAAGCGGGCCGGTCCCGGCAGGATCAGCGGCAGGTGGGTCAGCAGGCGCACGTTTGATGAGCCGGTGTGCGGCGGAATATGCGTCTTCGGCTGAAGCGCCGAGAACATGGCGGTGGGAGAAAAGCCCTCCTGGTCCGCCATGGGCAGACTTTCCAGCAGGGCGGCCGTCTGGGGGGCTCGCGCGCAGATTTCGTCCTGGCGGCGCCCATCCTTCCATAAGAAGAGGGAGCTCCACTTGCGCGAGTGGTTCAGCTCTCCCCACTGATTGACCGGCGCCCCCTTGGGATAGGCGATGTAGGGCGAGAACTCGTCGAATGCCGTCTCAAGCAGGGTCGCCAGCTCGGCCTGGATGACGGGAGTCGCTTCTTCCAGCCGCGCCAGCCACGGAAACAGCGTGCGGGTCGTAGAAGGGGATGGCGGGCAGGCGCGGATAGTTGAGCAGCAGCGGTTGCTGCCTGGGCGGCTGTTTGAGGCCGGCGTAGATTTCCAGGCCTTCCTCGAAACGTTCGCGGCTGGCCTCGCCCAGTTCAGCCTTCAGCGGCGCGATGCGGTCCTTCATGAAGTCGGCCAGGGCTTGGGCGTGCCGGTCGATCAGGCGGCTGGCGTAATCCATCTGGCTGACGACGCCGGGCGGACAGGACGCGCGCGGCGGGGCGATTTTCAGGGCGTTGCGATACACCTCAACCGCCGCCTTGGTCTGATTGACCTTCTCCAGCATGGCGCCCTTGGCCAGCAAGGCCATGAAGTCATAGGGACGCATCTCCAGGGCGTCGTCCAGAACGCTCAAGGAGGCGTGGTAGTCGCCCAGCAGACGCAAGGCGACGGCGCGGTTCAAGGTGGCGTTGTGCGTCCTGCCGAACCGATCCGCCTGATCCAGCAGCTGAAGGGCCGCGCGAGGGTCGCGACGAGCCAGGGCCTGGCCGGCTTCGACAAGCAGGCGTTCCTGCTCTGCAGGGTAGGTCATGACGATTTACGCCGTTATTCAGACACAAAGATGACACTTTCTTCATGCGCCTGAGCGGACCTCCGCGTCAATGGGCAGGGGAGAAATCCGAGAATCCGTATGCGGATGACTTGACGGGAGCGTCGGAAGCCGGGAGTTGGGGCCCCGGTCCGGTTCTCGATGTGCGCGACACGGCCTTGCGGGAGATGCCCATGCTCAGCTGGTTTCAGGCGCTGCTGCCTAAGGAAGACAACTTCTTCCGCCTGTTCGACGCCCATGCCCAATCTCTGGTTCATGGCGCGAGCGCGCTGCGTCAGATGATGAACGGGGGGGCGGCGACCGGCGAATGGTGCGCCAAGGTGGTCGCCCATGAAGAAGAGGCCGATGAGATCGCGCGCGAGGTGCTGTTCGCCGTGCGCCGCAGCTTCATCACTCCGTTCGACCGCGCGGATATTCGGGGTCTGACGAACTCGCTGGATGACACCATCGATCAGATGCAGAAGGCCGCCAAGGTCGTCACCCTGTACGAGATGCGCGACTTCTCGCCCAAGATGCAGGAGCTGGCGGACATCGCCGTCGAATGCGGGGCGCTGACGCAGGAGGCCTTCACCCTGCTGCCGGCCATGCGCAAGAACCATGAGCGGCTGGCGATCCTGACGGAGCAGATCACCAATCTGGAAGCCCGCAGCGACGACCTCTATGACGCGGGCATGAAGGCCCTGTACGAGGCGCACCGTCACGACATGACGGGCGGCAACACTCTGGGCTTCATCATCGGCAGCCAGTTGCTGGACCACTTGGAGAAGGTGATCGACCGGTTCGAGGACGTCGCCAACCGTATCAACGGCGTTCTGGTCGAGCACCTGTAGGACGGTCATGGACCACGCCCTCCTGATCCTGGCCTTCCTGATCGGCGTCGCCCTGCTGTTCGACTTCCTGAACGGTCTGCACGACGCCGCCAACTCGATCGCCACCATCGTCGCCACGCGCGTCCTGCCGCCGATCTATGCGGTGGGCTGGGCGGCCTTCTTCAACTTCATCGCCTTCCTGTTCTTCGGCCTGCACGTCGCCGACACCATCGGCCGGGGCATCATCTCGCCGGACATCATTTCGGATCAGGTGATCTTCGGCGCGCTGATGGGCGCCATCAGTTGGAACGTCATCACCTGGATTGCGGGCATTCCCTCGTCCAGTTCCCACGCCCTGGTCGGCGGCCTGCTGGGCGCGGGCGTGGCCAAGGCGGGCGGCGGGGCCATCGTGCTCAGCGGCGTGCTGAAGACGGTCGGCGCCATCTTCATGTCGCCCGCGATCGGCTTCCTGCTGGCCCTGTTGCTGGTGCTGATCGTGTCCTGGCTGTTCGCCAAGGCCAATCCCAACTTCGCCGACCGGGTCTTCCGCGGTTTGCAGTTCGTGTCGGCCTCGGCCTATTCCCTTGGGCATGGGGGCAACGACGCCCAGAAGACGATGGGGATCATCGCCATCCTGCTCTATTCGCGCGGCATGCTGGGCGGCGAGTTCCACGTGCCCTTCTGGGTGGTCATCACCTGTCAGGCGGCCATCGCCCTGGGCACCCTCTTCGGCGGCTGGAAGATCGTGCACACCATGGGATCCCGGATCACGCGTCTGTCTCCCCAGCAGGGGTTCTGCGCCGAGACCGGCGGGGCCATCACCCTGTTCGCTGCGACCAGCCTGGGCATTCCGGTGTCGACCACCCACACCATCACCGGCGCCATCATCGGCGTGGGCGCGGCCAAGCGCGTCTCGGCCGTGCGCTGGAGCGTGGCGCGCAGCATCGTCACCGCCTGGTTCATCACCATGCCGGCCGCCGCCGCCATCGGCGCTCTGTTCTACGCCCTGGGCGGGCTGTTCCTGACCTGATGTCGAACAAGCCTCGCACCCTGTCGTCGGAGACCCGCCAGGTCGCAGCCCTGCCCTGGCGGCACGGCGCCGACGGCGTGGAGATCATGATGATCACCTCGCGCGAGACGCGGCGCTGGGTCATCCCCAAGGGCAACCGCATGGCGGGCAAGACCGACGCCGAGGCCGCCGTGATCGAGGCCTACGAGGAGGCCGGGGTCCAGGGCGACGTCATGGGCGCGCCGATCGGCTGGTTCCGATACGGCAAGCGGCTGAAGTCCGGGCGGGTTCAGGCCACCATCGCCAGCGTCTACCCGCTGGAGGTCTTCATCCAGCTGGGCGCCTGGCCCGAGGACGCCCAGCGCGAGCGCCGCTGGATGTCCACCGAAGACGCGGCCGTCGCCGTGGACGAGGTCGAGCTGGCCGAACTGATCCGCGACTTCAGGCCGAGCCGCGGGGCGGAGTAGGGCGTTTCGCTTTCAATAGAGAACCTTGTTCACTATGAATGCGGCGTCGCTATGGAGAATCCGATGTCGTCCTTTCTGTCCGCCGCCTGTCTCGCTCTTGTCGTGACGGGCATGACCCTCTCGGCGCCCGTCCAGGCCCATGAGTCGCTTGAGGGACAGGCCAAGGCTTCGGCGCAGGTTTCCGATAATCGCGCGGCCCTGACCCGTCGTTATCTGGAACTGACTACGGGCGGCATCGACAAGATCGTACAGCAGTTGATCAGCGAGGAGCTCGCAGGCATGGCGGACGAGATGCCGGCTGAGCAATTGGCGTGGTTCCGCGCCAATACCGTCATCATCATGCGGCCCCATATGGATGCGCTGATCCGGAGCTTGAGCGACGATATCCAGACACGCTTCACCGAGACCGAACTGGAAGCCCTGGTCGGCTTCTACGACACGCCGGAGGGGCGTGCGATCGCCGCCAAGCAGATGGAGATGGGCGGAGCCATGAGCCAGGCCATGCAGAGCTTCGAGATGTCCTATCTGCAGGATCTGATGACCAAGTTCTGCGGCGCCTTCGACTGCGGAGCCATGGCGCAGGAGGCGGCGGGCGCGACCAAGCCCGCCAAGCGTTGATTTTCCCGTCGGGCCGTGTATAGAGCCCGCATCTCGTCAGGGCCTTGGTTCTGACGATGCCTGTCCGAGAACTTCGGGATGCGGGGGTCGCCCGCGTCATAATCGTCAGAAGGCCTTCTGACGCCGTGGGGAGATGGGGATGCAAAGACCTTTTGCCTGCCGGAATCCGGCGGGCGGGCCACGCTTCCTTCGGACAATAAGACCGGCCTGAACGCTGTGCAGCGATGCATGGCGCTTAAGCCAAATCCGTCGTCGGGAATAAGCCCGGCGGCGAATACCAAAACTGGAGACCACAATGGACCGCGCACAAAAAGCCGAGTCGATCGAATCGCTGAAGAGCGTGTTCGCCGACGCGGGCGCCGTGGTCGTGACCCACAACCTGGGTCTGACCGTTGTGGAGATGGAAGACCTGCGTGGTCGTCTTCGTAAAGAAGGCGCCGCGTTCAAGGTGGTGAAGAACCGTCTGGCGCTCAAGGCGCTGGGCGTCGAGGAAGGCAGCGAGTACCACAGCCTGTTCAAGGGCCCCGTGGGCATCGCATACGCCGCCGATCCCGTCACCGCCGCCAAGGTCACGGCCGAATTCGCCAAGGGCAACGACAAGTTCGTCATCCAGGGCGGTTTCATGGGCGACAAGGTTCTGGACGCCAAGGGCGTCGAGGCCCTGTCCAAGCTGCCGTCGCTGGACCAACTGCGCGGCAAGCTCATCGGCCTGCTGCAAGCCCCGGCGACCAAGGTCGCCGGCGTTCTGCAAGCGCCTGCCGGCCAGCTGGCTCGCGTCTTCAACGCGTACGCGACCAAAGACGCCGCCTAAGCCCCGTCATCTCTGCATATCTCTCTGAACCTCATCCTACCGAAGGAAGACTAACATGGCTGATCTCGCCAAAATCGTTGAAGAACTGTCGGCTCTGACCGTCCTGGAAGCCGCTGAACTGTCGAAGCTGCTGGAAGAGAAGTGGGGCGTTTCGGCCGCCGCTCCGGTCGCCGTCGCCGCTGTCGCCGGTGCTGCTGAAGCCGCTCCGGCCGGCGAAGAGCAAACCGAGTTCACCGTTGTCCTGGTTGACGGCGGCGACAAGAAGATCAACGTCATCAAGGAAGTCCGCGGCGTCCGCACCGACCTGGGTCTGAAGGAAGCCAAGGACCTGGTCGAAGGCGCTCCGCAGCCGGTCGTCGAGAACGTCTCGAAGCAAGCTGCTGAAGAGCTGAAGAAGAAGCTGGAAGAAGCCGGCGCCAAGGTCGAAATCAAGTAAGATTTCGGAACTGGCCTCTGGATCTCCAGAGACAGCTTTCAAAGCGAAGCGGGTCGGAGGGAAACCTCCGGCCCGTTTTCTTTTGCGTCGAGCCGTGTCGCGCAAGCGCGGCAACAGGCGTGCGTGACGCGGGCGAGTTGGCGCGCTAATCTGCCCCGAAAGGCCATCAGAGCCGTGAGGAGCGTTCCCATGTCCGACTTCGAGCACGTTTTCGAGCAGCCGCCGGAAGGCGCCGCCGCCGACTGGACCATCCCGCAGAACTGGTCCGGCTATACCGAGGTCGAACACCAGACCTGGAACACCCTGTACGAGCGGCAGATGAAGATCCTGCCGGGCCGCGCCTGCGAGGCCTTCATGCGCGGCCTGGACGCGCTGGACCTGAACGCGGGCGGCATTCCCGACTTCGAGATCATCAACCCCAAGCTTCAGGCCCTGACCGGCTGGACCGTGGTCTGCGTGCCGGGGCTGGTGCCGGACGAGGTCTTCTTCGACCACCTGGCCAACCGTCGCTTCGTCTCGGGCCAGTTCATCCGCAAGCCGGACCAACTGGATTACTTGCAGGAGCCGGACATCTTCCACGACGTGTTCGGCCACGTTCCGATGCTGACCGACCCCGACTTCGCCGCCTATATGGAGGCCTACGGCAAGGGCGGGCAGCGGGCGGCGTCGCTAGGGATGCTGCCGAATCTGGCGCGCCTGTACTGGTACACGGTCGAGTTCGGCCTGATGCAGGAAACGGGCGAGCTTCGCATCTATGGCGCGGGCATCGTGTCGTCGGCGACCGAGAGCGTCTTCAGCCTGGAAGACCCCTCGCCGAACCGCCTGGGCTTCGACCTGGAGCGGGTGATGAAGACCCTGTACCGCATCGATGACTTCCAGCAGGTCTATTTCGTCATCGACAGCATCGAGGCGCTGAAGACGGTGACATTGCAGGACTTCGGCCCCGTCTATGAGCGGCTGAAGGGCGCCGAGGCCTTGCCGATCGAAGCCGTCCTGCCGACGGACAAGGTGTTCACGCACGGCACCCAGGCCTACGCCGCCAAGGGCGGGCGCTTCGCGGCATAGACGGCGCATCTTCTCCCTCCCCATGAAGGGGAGGGAGAAAAACAGAGTCCAATTCGTCTGAATCGTCTGAATCTCTCCTCTGCGTTCTCACGGGGGAGGGATGATGACATGAGTGCAGGCGGCGGTAGGAAAGCGAAGGTCTGCGAGCGCCGACGCCGGGAATTTCCCGCGTTTGGACGGTGAGGATGCGCTGACGCTCCCTTCTTTCCGTCACCCTCGGGCTTGTCCCGAGGGCCCAGGTTCAGTTCACGCTCTCGAGTACGGAGTCTAATCGCCGCGCCTAACCGTTAACTGTAGCGGGTGAGGCCCCGATGGGCCCTCGGGACAAGCCCGAGGGTGACGGTGCGCTCAGGCCCTGAACCGCTCCCACGGGCCGGTGACGGCCAGGGTCATGCCGGGCGAGTAGAGGTTCACGAACATGGTCCGGCCGTCTGGCGCCCAGCAGACGCCGGCGAACTCGGTGTTCGACTCATCGGCGTCGTGGCGCATGGCGTTGCGGGCGATGGCGTAGACGCGGCCGTCGGGGGTGACGCCCTTCACGTGTTGCGTGCCGACCTGCTTGTCCTCGCAGCCGATGACGTGGCCGTTCGGAGCGATGGCGATGTTGTCGACATAGTCCAGCACGGCGCGGTCGCCCGCCTCGACGAACAGCTCCAGCATGCCCGGCTGGCTCGCCTCGTCCGACTGGCCCTCGCGCGGGCTGGGGACGTAGCGCATGATCTGGCCGTGGCGGCCGACGCCGCCCGAGGTGCAGGTGAAATAGAGGTGGTCGCCCGCCCAGTGGACGCCTTCGCCGCGCGCGAAGATCGCCGCGCCCGAGGCGTGGCCCCGCAGGGACAGATCGCCGTCGGGGCTTTCGACGTGATCCAGATCGACCCAGCGCACGGCCAGGCGCTGGCCCTGACGCCACAGGACGTCGTTCCAGTTGCGGGTGTCGCCGCGCGCCTGATCGACCAGGGCCAGGGCCTGAAGACGACCGCCCGCCTGCAGACGGCGCGGGTCGGTCGGCAGGTAGCGGTAGAAGAGGCTCTCGGCCGTGTCCTCGGTCATGTAGACGACGCCGGTGCGCGGATCGATGCAGGCAGCCTCGTGCTTGAAGCGGCCCATGGCGCGGATAGGGGTCGGATCGACCAGGCCGGTGGCGCGCGAAGGCACCTCGAACACCCAGCCGTGGTCCTGGGGCAGGCCGTCCTTGGTTCCCGCCACGATCTCCTCGCAGCTCAGCCACGAGCCCCAGGGGGTGACGCCCCCGGCGCAGTTGACCGCCGTGCCGCCCAGGCTGAGGTGCTGGCGCTCGGTGCGGCCGGTCCTGAGGTTGTAGACGACGGTGGTCGTGCCGCCGCCCAGCGGGGCGACCGCGCCGGTCTCATCGGGATAGACGCCATAGACGCGGGCGCGGTCCAGGTCGCCGACCAGACGGTGGTTGGCGCCCCAGGCGCTGGCGTTGAACTCCAGCGGATTGACCTCGTGGTTGCGGACCAGGATCACCCGGTCCTCGTCCAGTCCGAAACAGCCCATGCCGTCGAACTTGTCGGGGGTCAGCAGGCCGTCGGCCATGGTCTCGCCCGCCTGGGACACCACGCGGTAGGAGAAGCCGTCGGGCAGATCCAGCAGGCCGTAGGGATCGGCCTTCATCGGGCCGTAGCCGAACACCTCGTTGCGCGATGGGCCGTCGACGAAGCCGCCCGGTTCGGCGGCTGCGGCCTGGGCGCGTTTGGCGTAGCCCGACAGGGCGAGGGCGGCGGCGGAGGCCATGAAGGCGCGGCGTGAAGCGATCATGCCCCGTGCTTACGAGCGGCGCATTACGGTCCGATGACGACGGCTTGACCGCAGCGTGACGCGGGCTGCGGCCGATGGTCCTGTCTGACGGTCAGCCGCGCTGGAACGGATAGAAGCCGCCGCCGAGGTTGAGGATCTGCGTCAGCTCGTCAAGCGCGCCGCGCGTCTCGTCCAGCAGGGCGGGATCGGCCAGGTCGTGCGCCGTCAGGCTGTCGCGATACCAGCGGCGGCCCCAGTCGGACAGGCGGGCGTGCAGGGCGTCGGTCAGGCGCATGGCCGGATTGGTCGCCGCCAGCTCGGCCTCGGTCAGGACGACCCTGAGACGGAGACAGGCCGGGCCGCCGCCGTTGCGCATTGACTGACGCACGTCGACGTATTCGACATGGCCGATCGGGCCGTTGGAGGCGGCGAGCCCTTGCGCGACCGCATGGCTGCGCGGGTTGTCGCGCGTCTCGGTCGGGCAGATCAGGGTCAGGCGGTCCTGGCCCGGAACCCGGATCAGCATGGAGTTGAACAGGTAGGAGCTGATGGCGTCGGCCAGCGGCAGGTCGGCGGCCGAGACCTTGACGAACTGCGGCTCGAAGCCGTCGGCGGCGACGCGGATGGCGGCCTTGGTCCCGTCCGTGTCCTCGAACGCCAGCTCATGGAAGAAGAGGGTGTCCAGGGCGCCGACGCAGACCACGTCGTTGTGGAAGGTGCCCCCCGCGATGGCGGCCTTGCCCTGACGCGCCAGGACGGCGCCGGACGCTGCGTGGCGGCGCATGACGGCCTCGGACGCCTCGCGCGTCTGGCGGGCGGGGTAGGGGCCGTCCCAATGCTCCCAGGCCTCACGACCCCAGACCATCAGATTGACGCCCGCCTCGCCGTGATCGCGGCACAGGCGGACGTGGTTGGCCGCGCCCTCGTCGGCCAGATGGGCGACCGAGGGCAGGGCGTCATGGACGGCGAAGCGGCTGGCGTCGGGGAAGAGGGCGTCCAGCGCGCGCCTGGTCTGATCGTGCTCCAGACTGCGGTGCAGGTTGGTGATCAGGTTGGCGGGGGTGAAGTGGACGCGGCCGTCACGTGCGTCGGCGCTGGGCGTCACCGTGGCGGCGTTGGCGGCCCACATGGGCGAGGCCGAACAGGCGGCGGCGGCGAAGGACGGCGCGTCCTTCCATGCGCGTTCCAGCACCTGGGCGTCGGAGCCCGAGAAGCCGAGGTCGCGCAGGAAGGGGATGTTCGGCCGCTCATGCGGGGGCAGGACGAACTGGGGCAGGCCCAGGTCGGCCAGGGTCTTCATCTTGTCGAGGCCCTGCAGCACGGCCGCGCGCGGGTTCGACGCCTCGCCCTTGTTCAGGCTGGACGCCAGATTGCCCGGCGACAGGCCGGCGTAGGAGTGCGTCGGCCCGATCAGGCCGTCGGCGTTGGCCTCGACAGCGCTCATGCGTCCTTCTCCCCTTGAGGGAGAAGGTGGGCGCCGGAGGCGCTCGGATGAGGGGTGACGGCGGCGCCGTTTCCGATCGTCCGGGACCTTGAGTTCGATTGGCTAGACATGGTGCTGACACCCCTCATCCGTCTCGCTCCGCGAGCCACCTTCTCCCTCAAGGGGAGAAGGGGTCAGAGCAGGCCCTTGATCTCGCTCTCGATGTTCTTGACCGAACCGGCCTCGAAGCTGGCGACCGGATAGGCGCAGTAGTCGGCGGCATAGTAGGCGCTGGGACGGTGGTTGCCGCTGGCTCCCAGCCCGCCGAAGGGCATGTCGCCCGCCGCGCCCGTGGTCGGACGGTTGAAGTTCACCACGCCCGCGCGGATGCGGTTGATGAAGCGATCCCAGTTCTTCGCGTCGTCGCTGACCAGACCGGCCGACAGGCCGTATTTGGTGGCGTTGGCGGCGGCGATGGCGGCGTCGAAGGTCGGGACGCGCAGGACCTGCAGGAAGGGGGCGAACATTTCCTCATCCTCGACCGCGACGCCGGTGACGTCGATGATCGCAGGCTTGACGAAGGCGCCGGGCAGGTTGACGACCGGGCCTGAAGCGCGGAGGACCTTGGCGCCCGCGTCGATACGCTGTTGCAGGGCGGCGAGCGCAGCGATCGCCGCCTTTTCAGAGATCAACGGCCCGGCGTAGGGTTCGGGGTCGCCGTCCCACGGGGCGAAGTTCAGGCGGTCGGACAGGGCCGCTACGGCCTCGACGATGGCGTCGCCCTGGGCGCCTTCCGGCACGATCAGGCGACGGGCGCAGGAGCAGCGCTGGCCGGTGGTGACGAAGGCGGATTGGACCACGATGCCCGCCACGGCTTCAGCGTCGGCGGCGTCCCAGACGACCAGCGGGTTGTTGCCGCCCAGCTCCAGCGCCAGGATGACGTGGGGATCGTCAGCGAACTTGCGCCGGAAATGCGCGCCCGCCGCGCCCGAGCCGGTGAACATCAGGGCGTCGATCGGCTGATCCAGCAGGGCCGCGCCGGTCTCGCGCCCGCCCTGCACTAGGTTGAACACGCCCTTGGGCAGGTCGGCGGCGTCCAGGCATTCGGCCATCAGCTGGCCGGTCAGGGGCGTTTCCTCGGACGGCTTGAAGACGACGGTGTCGCCTGCCAGCAGGGCCGGGACGATGTGGCCGTTGGGCAGGTGGCCGGGGAAGTTGAACGGGCCGAGCACAGCCGAGACGCCGTGCGGGCGGTGGCGAAGGACGGCGCGGCCGAAGGCGGTGTCGTTCGATCGCTCGCCGGTGCGCTCGTTATAGGCGCGGATGGAGATGTCGACCTTGCCCGCCATCGAGGCCAGTTCGGTCTTGGTCTCCCACAGGGCCTTGCCGGTTTCTCGGCTGATGGCCTCGGCCATTTCGGGGGCGCGCTCTTTCAGGACCGCCTGATAGCGTTTCACCGCGTCGATGCGGTCCTGGCGCGGGCGGTCGGCCCAGTCGGGGAAGGCAGAGCGGGCGGCCTCGACGGCGGCGCCGACCTGCTCGACGGAGGCGGCTTCGCCTTCCCAGACGGTTTCGCCGGTGGCGGGGTTGGTGGAGACGAAGTGGGTCATTTGAGTTCTCCCCTTCTCCCCTTGTGGGAGAAGGTGGTCGCGGCAGCGACCGGATGAGGGGTTGCGGCGACGTCTGACAGGGCGGCGCTGGAGCTAAGATAAGAGGCGGACGTCGCGGCGACACCCCTCATCCGACCTGCTTCGCAGGCCACCTTCTCCCACAAGGGGAGAAGGGTGCTCATCACGACTTCACCCGTACCGTGGCGCCGTCCTTGATCTTCAGGGCGGCGGCGACGTCGGGGGTCATGCGGGCCAGGTCGCCGTCGACCAGGACGCGGGCGCGGACGGCGCGGAAGGCGGCGACGCTGTCGGTCGAGACGAGGGAGGGCAGATCAACCTCGACCTCCTTCTCGATGCGGGCGGTCAGGACGCGGGCGTCGCGAACGGTGCGGATGTTGTCGCGGCCGCAGGCCACGGTCGGACCGGCGTCGAAGATGTCGACCAGGCCGTTGGGGCGGAAGCCTTCGCTTTCCAGCAGGGCCATGGCGGGCACGCCCTGCGGGTGGACCTTGCCGATCACTGCGCGGGCCGGTTCGGGCAGCAGGTCGATGTAGATGGGGTGGCGCGGCGCCAGGTCGAGGATGAACTGCTTGTCGGTCGAGCCGGTCATGCGATCGGCGTCGTCGAAGTCCATCGGGAAGAATTTGTGCGCCACATGGTCCCAGAAGGGGCAGTAGCCGTCGGGCGTGAAGACGCCGCGCAGCTCGGCCAGCACATTGTCGGCGAACAGGTCCGGCTGGGCCCCGATCAGCATGTAGCGCGACTGGCTGAGCAGGCGCCCGGCGCCGCCCTTGCGCCGGTCGGCCTTGAGGAACAGGGAGCCGACCTCGGTCCAGCCGGTGCATTCGTTGACCAGCACCAGCGTCTGATGGTTCAGCTTCACGCTCAACGACGGCGACTGGACGGTGTTGTTCACCACGCGGAAGCTGAAGAAAGGCCGCTTCAGCCCGACCGTCGCCTTGACCGAGCCGATGCCGTCGATGTCGCCCGTGTCGCCGTCTTCCAGCATCAGGGTGTACCAGGCTTCTTCGGGCGCGATCCTGCCTTCAAAACTGGCCTTGCTGAGCTCCAGCCGCTCGCTCAGGACGTCGGCGTCCTCGGGCAGGCTGGTGAAGCCGGGGCCGGACAGGATGGCCAGTTCGAGCAGGTGATGAAGGTCGGCGGGACCGGCGGGGCGAACAACGAGCACTAAATTCCTCCGTCACTCTCGGGCTTGTCCCGAGAGCCTATCGTTGGGCCGGACGCGAGGGTCGGCTTGGTGTTTGGCGACCGGAACAGCCGCGAACGGCTCGCCCGTTGAACCATGGGCCTTCGGGACAGGCCCGAGGGTGACGATGGGGGCGTTACGCTCACATGGTCTCCAGTCGGAGCTGTTTCAGTTTGAGAGCGTCGATCTCACCCGAGGCGATCTTGCACAGGATCAGGGCAGACAACTGGGCGCGCTCGACGAAGCTGGCGGGCCAGGCGAATTCCTGATCCGAGTGAATCTCGCCGCCGACCACGCCCAGGGTGTCGACATTGGGCAGGCCCGCGGCGTGCAGGTTGTTGCCCTCGCAGACGCCGCCGGAGGACTTCCAGGCGATGGTCTGGCCGAGCAGGTCGCCTGCGTCGCGCACGGCGTGGAACAGGGCTGTTTGGCTGGCGTCCATCGGCTTGGGCGCGCGGGTCATGCCGCCGTGCAGGTCCAGCGTCAGGCCGGGGAAGGGCGGCTCGGCGGCGAGGGCGCGCACCGTTTCGTCGATCCACGTCGCTCCTTGCGCGTCCGGCACGCGGACGTTGAAGCGGACGACGGCGTTGTCGGCCACGACGTTCAGGGGGCCGCCCCCTGCGATTTTGGCGACATTGACGGTGACGCCCTCGCGCTGGCCGTTCAGGGCGTGCAGGCGGGCGGCGATGATGGCGGCGCCCGCGACGGCGTTGGCGCCCTCGTGGAAGGCGCGGCCCGCGTGGGCGGCCTTGCCGGTGACGATCAGGTGGAAGTTGCCGCTGCCCTTGCGCTCGCCGGCCAGGGTTCCGTCGGAGAGGGCGGGCTCATAGGTCAGGCCGACGTGGCCGCGCCCGCCCAGTTCCGCCAGCAGGGGCGCTGAGGCGGGCGAGCCGATCTCTTCGTCGGGAGACAGCAGGACGGTCCAGCCGACGCGGGCCTTGTCCGGATGCGTCTCGAAGGCTTCCAGCGCGGCCAGCATGACGCTGATCCCGCCCTTCATGTCGGCGATTCCGGGACCGTTCAGGGCGCCGTCGGGGCGAGCGACGACCTTCTGGAAGGCGCTGTCGGCGGGGAAGACGGTGTCGTAGTGGCCGGTTAGCACGACCTGGAGCGGCGCCTCGGGCCGGGCGGTGATCTTCAGGCAGTCGGCGTAGGATTCGGCGATCACCGCGCCGCTGTCGGCGACGGTGGTCGAGCCTTGGGTCGGCACGCGCTCGACCGTCGCCGCCGCACCGAAGGCGGCCCGCGCCGTGGCGTCCAGAACGTCGAGAACCCGCGCCAGCCCTTCGGCGTGGCGGCTGCCTGAGTTGATGTCGGACCAGTCGATGGCGCGTTGAACAATGGCGTCGCCACGGGCCGCGACGTGGTCCAGCACGGCCTGATCCTGAGGTTCGATCCGCATGGCCGCGACCCTAGACGGGGCGAGGAAAAAGGTGAAGGCGGGGCGGTTTCTCTCTCACGCCCTTGGGATTTCGGCGTCAGGCGGGATAGTTTCGCCGCCTCAGTCAGGGAGTCGCGCATGAACCGTCGGATCGCACCGCCCCAACCCTTCGCCCCGGTCGATTCGGCCGAGGCGGCGATGGCGCTGGCGCGGGGCAGCGCCTGGGCGTTCTGGATCTGGGCGGCCGTGGGCCTGCTGCAGGCGGGACTGGTCTGGTTTCAGGGCGATGCGGCGCATCAGGACGTGCGCGGCGCCACCACGGGCTTCATGATCTTCTTCGCAGGCTTCGCCGCCGTGCTGGGCTGGATGCAGCACCGCAAGCCCAACCGCGTCCTGCCGGTGTTCGGCTTGGCCTGGGCTCTTTATGAGTTGAGCGCCCTGTCCGTCGGCCTGCTGGTCGGCGCGCCGCTGGCGGCGCCGGGGCTGCCGGGATGGAGCATCGCCCTGGGGGCGGCGGGCATGGTGCTGTGCCTGCTGCTGCACATCGGCGGCCTGCGCGGAGCGGCCGCCATGGGGCGGCTCGCCTCGGCCCCATCCGGCGACCAGGCCTGAACGATATCCGGGGGAAATAGATGAAACATGAGCTCAAGCTGTGGTTGCGCGCGGCCAATCCCTTTGCGCCGCCGCGCGGCATGGCGGAGGCGCAGCGGTCCGCTCGTGCGGGAGCTGTCGCTCTGGCCGTGTCCGCCGTTCAGAGTGTGGCGAGCCTGCCGATGATGTCGGACAAACTGGCGCAGTCCATGACAGAGGTCACCAAAGCCCAGGGCGGATCGGCGGCGGATCAGGCGATGATGGAGGGCGTTATGACCGTCCTGGCGCCGATCATGATCGCGATGATAGCCGCCTTTTCCATTCTGTATCTGGTTCTGGCCGTGGTGCAGTGGCGCAAGGCGACGTGGGTGATCCCCGCCATCATGCTGGCCCTGCTAGGCTATAGTCTTTTGAGTCTGGTGGGCGGGTTCCTGACGATGGGATCGGTGATGAGCGAACTGCAATCACCCTTCTCACTCGTCCTGTGGCTCGTCCAACTGGCCATGGGCCTGGTCTATGTGGCGGCGTTTCGCGGCGGCCGTATGCTGGATCAGTTGAAACGGAGCGTCTGACCATGACCGTCACCCTTTATCACAACCCGAAATGCTCGACCTCGCGCAAGGCGCTGGAGCTGCTGCGCGAGCGGGGACTCGAGCCGACGGTGGTCGAGTATCTGAAGACCGGCTGGGACGCCGAAACGCTGAACCGTCTGGCGCGCGCGACGGGCGGCGGGCTGAAGGGCCTGCTGCGCAAGAAGGAAGCTAAGGCCGCCGAGCTTCTGGCCGCGGACGCGAATGACGCGAAGGTTCTAGCCGCCATGATCGAGAGCCCCGTTATTGTCGAGCGACCCATCGTCGAGACGCCTAAGGGCGCGGCGATCGGGCGGCCGGTTGAGGCGGTGCTGGGGGTGCTGTGAGCTTGCTGACGTGGAGCGAGATGGTGCCACGTGTGTTCGCTAATGCGGTTTTTCTCCGCTATATTTAGGCCGGTTGAAGATAATTTATGCAATACATTGCCGCAATAGCATTGGCGTCTGCTTTTTGCCTTGGCGGTATATTTGTATTTCTCAGTTATATTATTATTGTGCTGGCTAAAGAAAGTAGAGATTTTTTCGATATTTTTGGTTTTCGTCTTTATTCCGAGTTTATATATCTTAAAAAGAGAACACGTGCGCACATTGTGATGAGAATCGGCGCGGTCGTCTTTTTTGTTTCTTTTTTAGCATTGTTGTTCCTGGGGGCAGCTGATCTTTAATTTGTTGCTTGCGGGGAAGGGATTGTGCGCAAGGCCCAAATTGACCCTTCCGCGCTTCGATGCCAGACCCCGGCGGTTCGTCACGCTTGGAGTTCGCCCATGACCCGCACCCTGTATGGCATTAAGGCCTGCGAGCAATCTTAAACGGTTGTATGCAGAATAGATTCCTCTTGTGGACTCGGTGCAGTCATCCGGTATGACGGCGCTTCACTGTCGAAGGAGACGCGATCATGTCCATCGTCATGTACGGAATTCCGAACTGCGATACGGTCAAAAAGGCCAGAACTTGGCTCGTTGAAAATGGCGTGGAGTTCGACTTACATGACTACAAGAAGGCCGGTGTTCCGCGTGAGGCCCTTGAGGAGTGGGTTGGCGAACATGGATGGGAAATCGTGCTCAACCGGGCGGGGACCACGTTCAAGAAGCTGCCTGATGAGGGAAAGGCCAATCTTGATGCTGCTAAGGCGATTGCCTTGATGGTGGCTCAGCCTTCCATGATCAAAAGGCCGATACTGGCGCTGTCAAGTGGTAGGACGTTGGTGGGGTTCAAGCCGGAAACGTATCGAGTAATCTTCCCTTCGTGACACTCTTGTTGCAACGATTGCAGTGCCCGTGGCGGTTGTATTTTTGCGACCGATCAGGCGAGGTTCGGCATTCCTTTACCTGATATCACTCTCAATCCGTTGTTGAGTTAACAGGATTTGAGAGTGGCATTCGGTCTCTCTATAATCTGATATCTCTTGGTAAGCGTCAGGCTATGCGTTGTGCTGAAAGTCCCAGCTAAGCGTCTGGGTAAGCCGCGCCTACCGGTCAGCTTGGGATGAAGGTGCAGCTTTCGCTGCCCATCAGATGCTCTCGACCCTGAGGTCGGCGGGGCACGTAATCGTCCCGTATGCGGGTACTTTTATGCCCTGCCTCGATAGCTCCTCAAGTAGGGCATCGTATTCCGGCGAAGCGTAACCACCTGACACGTAAGCGTCCTTCAGGGCTCTGACGTACGCAGCGAACTCGTCGGTTCGATATATATAAATCTCTAACTCATAGTCGAAATGTTGATTTGACAATTTGCTATGAAGCATACATTCGCTTTCATCGCACTCGTCATAAAGGTAATCGTGATCATTAATCACCTTCTGTAGTTCTTTTGTAATTAAAATATATCCGTCGTTTTTGTAGTCTGTCATTAAGTATTTTTCTATTTACTATTCGATTTATGCTCTTTTTGTCTGTGTTTTTGACGTCTGTTCAGAATCTTCTGTTTATTTCACTAAGATCTACTTTTCGTTTGGCTGCTCTCGGCTGATCTTCTGTTGAAGCATCCTCTACGAGCGGTGAGATCTCTGCCTCTGGGGCGTTCAGGATCTGGTCGATCTCGAACAGGACGAGCTTGTCTAGGGTTGAGGCGTATTTGCCCCCGTTTACGGCGACGTTGTGCGCCAGCATTTCGACTGCGAATTTGAGGTAGGCCGTCGAGACTTCGACGCCATCAAGTGCGGTGCGGGCACTGCTCTCAAGCTTACGCCTGACTGTAGAAAAAGCGCCATCATTGAGCGCCTTACCGTTCTTCTCGAGGCGCAGGCATAGGTCATCGTAAAGCTCCTGTGGGAGTTTTGTGGTTGTCATTCTATTGTCTTTGATTTGGTGCGAACGATTAACGTTCAGCTTTTTGGTAGTTCGTTTAAGAAAATATTCTCGCCAAGTTAATCTATCTTCATTTTCAATGAGGAAGAGCGAGAGAGCTAGGAGCATCAACTAGCATAATCAGAGAGTAGAGAAGATAGTTATAATCTAGCAGGAGGAAGAGGAAGATACCATTTTTTGGCGCAAAAGTCAACCTATTCTTTCCCGTTACTTGCCGAAGGCTCTCAGATCTGGTGGAGTTTCGCCCGAATGCGAAGGGCGGAAGGCTAGATGGCTCTGTTCCAGAGCTTTGCGCAGGGTCTCTCTTGGGGGGCCTTTGGTCGATTATGTTACTCGTTATGCCTAGCCAGCTAGCCGATTGATGGTGGCGACCTCCTCACACGAGGGCTGATTTTTGACGCGGTTGAACCTCACCCAGAAAGAGGCCGGGGGGGTGAGATTGCTGGAATTCAATCACCTGCTGCTGCCCACTGTCGGCGTATCTAAATCGACCGTTTTCGATATCCCCCTCACGCCTGTATCTAAAACTAGGTTGACCTACATTTCGATACATCTAGATTTCCGGGCTAGATTTTCGATACAGGGAGGGATCGCTATGAGCCGCACTTTCGCCTACTGCCGGGTCAGCACGTCTGACCAGACCACCGACAACCAGACTGCGCAAATCAGGTCCGCTGGTTTTGAAGTGGCGGACAATCGGGTGGTGACTGAAACCGTCTCCGGATCGGTCGCCGCGATGGAGCGTCCTCAGTTCGCTCGCCTGGTAGATCGGGTTGAGGCTGGGGACGTGCTGCTAGTCACGAAGCTTGACCGTTTAGGACGCAATGCAATGGATGTGCGATCAACCGTCGAGCGGCTCGCGGATATTGGGGTGCGAGTTCACTGCTTGGCGCTCGGCGGCGTTGATCTCACGAGCCCGGCCGGAAAGATGACTATGGGCGTCATCGCTGCTGTCGCCGAGTTCGAACGGGATTTGCTCATAGAGCGAACCCATGCAGGGCTTACGAGAGCGAAAGCCACCGGCGTTCGGCTCGGACGCAAACCCGTACTCTCGGAAGCTCAGCAAGAGGATGTGCGTAAGAAGCGTGCCGCTGGAGCCTCTCTAGGCCAACTTGCTACCGAGTACGGAGTTACGCGGTCTGCGATCCAGAGAGCCATCGCGCGCCTCAGTAAAGTCTAGGCTCACCTCGGGGGCAGCCATTGCATTGGTTCGGAGGGGGTCAAACCCTCGGACCAGTTCGGAAGACCGCTTCCGTGGTTGGTCCACGGTTAGAGCTAGCAGAAGCGAGTACGCTGTGTCGGCTTATGCTCGAATAATTGAGGATCCCATCATAGAGCGCGCGGACGGACGCGTGATCTGCATTAGTCATAAAGATTTGAGCGCCTCGCTCACTGGCTCGGGCTAAAGCGTCTCTCAACCGAAGTTGATCTTCCCACCGAAAGATCCGCTCATTGTATTTTATGAACCCATTTACGTTGTGCTTCACAGTGTATGGAGGGTCAACGAAAAGAAAATCACTCTCTTCGGCTTCGTCGATTACCGCTTCAAAGTCTCCGCATCGTATATCTGCTCCGGCGAGGCGCTCCGAGGCCTCTAGAAAGTCTTCATTTATGCTGATCACAAGCGACTTTGTGCCCTTCGGGACATTGAACTGACCATTCAAATTGACCCGATAAAGTCCGTTGAAACAGGTTCTATTTAGGTAGAGAAACCGAGCGGCTCGCCCGACGCCGTCGTCCGGTTTGGCAGCGCGAATTTGATAGTAATAGTCGGTGGAATGGCGGCTCTGATGCGTCTGCATCGCTCTGCGAAGTCCGGCAGGATCGTCGCGGACAACTTTATACAGTTCGATCAAATCAGCGTTCAAATCTGACAGGATGCTCCTGCTGGGAGCCAAGTGGAAAAACGAAGCTCCACCGCCAAGGAAAGGCTCGATGTATCGACCCTCTATCGCGCCTACGTCGAACTCTGGGCGGTTCACAAGCCAACGCTTGCCTCCGGCCCACTTCAGGAACGGCTCCATCATACCGCCTTAGTGGCAGCGATGAGCGAAGGCTGAACTTCCGAGCGCAACCAATCGAGGAATTCCAGATCCGCGTCTGTGTAGGTTCTTAGCGAGTTTTTGTGAGCCGCGATCTTTCTGATATCGTTGAAGCGGGCGATCCACTGCGTGTGTTTTCCTCCCTTCTTTTCGCCGGGAGACGCAAAGCTCAACATGACCTGAAAGTGCGGCCAGTTGTTCGATTGCTCAACAATTTCCTTCATATCGATAAGATCGAGGTATGCTTCTTTTCTCTTGCGCCTCTCAAGCGGCTCACTCTGCTGCCTTGCGTGAGCCTTCTCTTTCATCGCCGCCTTCGCGATTCCTAACTCCCAATAGGCAGGATCCCCTGAATCGAGGGTGTGGGTGCCATGCACAGCCTTGAGGGTGCCGATGACTACGTCGGTCAGAAGCTCGGATATCGACAGGATATCTTTGTTCGCATCCGCAATGGCGTCGGACGCGCGCTGCTCCATAGCTCGTTTGAACTCGTCAGATCCGAAATCTGGGCTGTCCCGACTAATCAACTTCGATAGCTCGAATAGGTAATCCTTGACGCCACCTTCGCCAAACTTCCGAGAGAAGCGCTGCTTAACATCGTCGTCGGAAGCCTTCTCGATGAACTCAAGCGCCGGGGAAATTACCGCCACAAGCTGCCTGACAACGTCGTCAGGAGGCATAAGCATGAAATCTAAGCCCCTCTTGTGCGCGACATAGCTCATGATTTCGGGGATTAGCATGAGATGCGCGCGGATCGCGGGGTTCACGCAGATATAGGCAATGCTACCGGCGTCCCAGCGACTGGCGTTCGCCGTTCTGATGGCGTCGAAATAGCCGTTCAGGATCCGTCGTGCTCGCTCCACGGTCTCCGCGTCCGTCTCGCCAGAGAAGGGGCCTGGCGCTACTGCCTTGAAGGCAACTTTCCCGAGAAGCTGAGAGCGATTGATACCTTTGACGACTTCGGAAATCGTGAGGTTCTGAGCATCGGTGGGTGGCACATCGGTCTGACGGAACCGCTGGAAGAGCGGGCTCGTCTTATCGAGGTTCAAAGTCCGAACGGTCGCTGAGGCGAGCGCCGATAGCGCGGTCTTCCCGTCAGCATCGCCGAGCTTCAGATCGGCTAACAGCGAAACGAGTAAGCCGGGAGGCACGCTCTTCTGCTTGTGGTTGATTGAGATAAATAGATCAGCTTCTTTGGCCTTGGGCATTCCTGCAAACGCAATAACGGAGACGCTTTGGTCGAGATGTTTGTCTTCAAGGCCAGAATATCCATACAGCCTGTGCTGACCATCAATGATCCAAGCTGACCGATATTTGTTAGGAAGGGTCAGCCAGCCAAACTTGATATTTGCGTCTGTGTTGTCCTTATTGGAAAGAAGTTCAAATTTTGGCGTTTCATTAAAATTGGCTAAAAGATTTGTAGGAAAGAAGCCGCCATCCTTAATAAATTGACCAATAGCCCTGATCCGTGGTGCGGAAATCATCCGCTGATATGCTGGCGCTCCATCAGGGTGATTTAGCGCCTGATGGTTTACAAAGGCGATACGCAGCAAGTTTCGAGGTGTCGTAACGAACGAGTAAAAAGTGTACCCGCCGAGTTTCCCGCGAATGGCAGGAATTTTTCCGGGAGGAGACGAGCTAATCTTCTGTCCACTAAGAAGTTCGCCGAGAATCTGGTAGCGACCAGCAGCCCCCATGTGTTTAATGAAGGTTTCGAAGTAAGTAAGCTCGTTGTCGGTAATGACGTAGATGCCAGCGTCGTTTGCTCTCGTAAGATCGGCATCGCTCCATATGATGCGTGTGGTTACGTAGATCCAAACGATCTTAGGCTTTGTGGAGTAGTGCTTGTAAACGGAACTACGAATGTATTTCTGGAGGGCGACGGTCTCCAATATGTCTTGCCGAAGACTCCGCTTTCCTCGCTCCTCGCGCGATTTACATTCCACAACAATGCATGTCTCCGGGTCGGCCGCGAAGGCGTCAATCTGCTTGGAACCCGAGGTTCCATTGTCTCTGGTGAAATTGATGACGAAGTGCTTTGCGCCAATGTCAGGATATCCCATCCGGTAGAGTAGGCACCACGCGCGGTCTTCGAGTGCCGCATGATGTGATTTCGGTCGGCGCAGAGCGTTGTTCTTTTTTCCCCGGCGTCGAACTTCCCAGCCCTTGTCGATGTACTCGGCTGTGTCTGCCCGGTGGACCGATATTGTCTCGAACTGACTATTGCGTTTACGAAACTCGCCTACCGCCGCGTCACGACCTTCAAGAAGCGCATCAAAGGACGGTTGGTCCGGTGAAATAGTCAGGCTGACTTCTGAATCCGCTTCGCTCACGATTCCCCCCGAATCACTCGAAAATTAGCCCTAGGGTCGCATAAATCGGAAAAGATGCGATTGTGCTCGAATCCTGTCGCCTGGCTTTGGAAGCGGGGGATATCTGGACGTTAGGGTGGGCTTTAGGGCGCGGGAAGCGCGTCCAGGGCAGTCATCAGATTTCACGGAAATCATAGAGAGACTGCCGGACAGAGAGGGTGGCGAATTCCTTTGGCCAATCACCAAAGCGGTTCCCCTGTATGGGGCGACGTTTATGTGCTGTGTCTCGTGTTAACGGGTTCATATTTACCGTCGATCAGATGGATCAAATCGACCTGAAGTGCCTCTGCAATACGCACGAGGACTAACAAACTGGGATTCCGTTTTCCCCGCTCGATCCCTCCGACATAGGTCAAGTCCAGAGCAGCCTCGAAGGCTAACTGCTCCTGCGTCAATCCGCGCTCGACACGCAGTCGCCTGACATTTCCACCAACCACCGCTCTCCAATCCATTGCAGGATGGAGCGAGATCAGGCTTATAGTCTCTAGGGATTATAGTCCATATTGGGGGTATTTATATGTCTGACGACCAACCGCTTAGCCGACTTCAAGCCGTTAGCGGAGGCGGATCATCAAAAGCGGCGACACCAGGGGAGCAGGGAAATGCCGCGTTGGGGTGCATTACGCTTGTTGTGATCGGCGCTGTTCTCTTCTTCGGCCTGAAAGCCTGTCTCTCAGATGGCGACAAGGGCAAGCCAGTTGCAGATGCAGACGATCGCCCGGTCATGCAAGCTGAGGCAGGTCCACCGGCTGTTCCGGCTCCTCCTCAGCAGTCTGCTAGATCGGGATCAAAGGGAGGGCCTTCAGATGCCGTGGTGATGGCGGGGGGGATTTCATCCATCAAGAGGAAGTTGGTCGATCCCGGCTCTGCTCGATTCCGAAATGTTCGGGCCTATCCTCAGGCTAGCGGGACCACCGCCGTATGCGGCGAGGTGAACGCTAAGAATAGGGCCGGGGGCTATAACGGGTATCAGCGGTTCATTTCCGCTGGCATCGACAAATACACATGGCTCGAAAATGAGATGGAGGACATGGACACCGCCTGGGCCATGTTCTGCAAATGAAACGGTCTAAATTATGTGATGCGCGGATGAGGCGTTGGGGAGCGTTGGGCGTCTTTGTGATGCTGGCTGGATGTGGGAATAGCGAGCCGAACGGCACTGAAAGCGTAGCCTCCAGTCGTGCGGTCGCGGCTAATGCGGCAACTCTAAAATTCGGAGAAACCCCTGCGGAACGGTATGCCCGGGAAGATGCTGAACGGAGGGGTGGCCTAGGCGACTACTGGGTCAAGGCCGAGTCAGCCACGGAGCATTCAAGCCCGAATGGCCCTGTCGTCAATCGTGTCTATTACGGCCAGAAATTCACTGTCTATGAGAAACGAGGCGAGTGGTACCGTACCGTTGAGGATGGATTTGTAGCTCGCTGGACTAGGGCGTCGTCCTTGGCCGATAAAGAGCCTCCAGCAAAGCCAGCCTATGCGGGGCCATCTGAGTACCAAGATGACCGGATCGCGCCTGACGCTATCCCTAATCCCGGCGAATATGGTCTGACGAAAGCCGACGTTGATGCCCTTCGCAAGGGAGCCAAGCTCGTCCTCCAGAGCCGTCCAGACTGTGCGCGGATCGAGGCTGGGGACAAGAGCGTGAAGAAGCCGAACACCTACTATGTGACCTGTCGGATTGGGGGCTTGGTAGAGAACGTGTTCTTCACCCGCTCTGAGGTTGAGGCGCGTTCGGTCTCGTAGACGGCTAGCGGTTAAGACCAGCCATAAGCTTGAGGAACGTGAGGGCAGCCTGCTCTGTCATCGGTACCAACCCGGATAGAGCGGGTGTGTCTTCCTCTCCTTTAGGGGGCGAGGGGAGGGAGGTTGAAGCGTCACGATTACCCTCTTTGTCGAGGAGGATCGGGGCGGCCTCAGCTATTGCTATGGTGAAGCTCCCGTCGTCTGCTAGGCGAACATCAGCTCCTAGTCGTCTCAGGGCCAGATTTGTCTCTGTCCTAGCTGCATAGCGCGTATCGTAGTCATCGGTTGTGAGAGAGGCGCGCAGTTGCGATACAAGTGCTGCGTCGTCAGCTTTCTTGGGTAGGGATGAAGCGAGGGCGTAAAGTCTTCTGAACGTAGCGAGTTGCCGATTGTTGCTCTCAATCTCTTCTTCTAGCGTTACGACACGTTCGACAAGTGCTCTAGCCCCTCCTTCCTCGATTGCCTCGATCAGGTTGCTCATTCGGCTCTTAAGTCCCTCAACCTCACGTTCCAGGTCGGCCATCACGCTGCGGGCTTTTAGGAGGCGTGGGTCATCCTGATTGTTGTCGATCAGGTCGCTGGCCGTGATGTTCAAGACGGCATTTTCAATGATCTTATAATCAAACAAGCGACTGTTTTTGCAGGATTTTTTTCGCCGATTGTTGTCGCACCGTAGGCGTTCGTAGTGCTTCCTTTTATACTCGACTACTGTGCCGTCCTTCCGAGTGTGGCGGGTGGTGCTGTTCTGCCCTTTGTTCTCGTATCCGGCATTACCCCCGCAGCAGGCGCACTTCACCATGCCTGAGAGCAGGTTGTTGATGCGGACCCGATCTCCCCCGCCTGTCGAGCGTTTTGATGACCGTACCGCTTGAGCGCGATTGAACTTTTCTGTCGTTATGGCTTGGGGGAAGTGGCTGGTAGACAGCACTTTTCCACTGTTCGTCACATACTCTCCCATCACGGCGCGGAGCTTCAGCAGGCGATGCACATAGGCGAGGTACCATCCTCGATGTGGCCTGTTCTTCGCTGTGCTCCATGAAGGTTCGTTTCGCGCATTCAGAGTTTGAACGATTTTATAAATGCCGATCCCAGAGATGTAGAGATCATAAATTTCGTTCAGAACGCTTACCCTATGATCATCAAGAACGTATTCGCCGGATTTGATTGATATCCAAGCTGGAGGACGAGGAGCTAGGGCTTTGGTAACGCCTGATGCAATGTCATCATGCCGCTTCGACCAGCTTGCGTTGGTGCGCTGACTTTTCTTTTTGCTTTCCTCGTGCGCCATTTGAGCTTTGATGATGACACTAAATATCTCCATCATGTCCCCGGTGCTCTCAGCCCGATAGATGACACCATCGTGCCAAGTGGCGACGTCGATCCCCAGTTCGTTAAGCCGCCATATCAGTTGGGCGGCTGCCTTGGCTCCTTGGCGACTAATCCGGTCGATGTTTTCAACGCAGAGGACCTTCCCCTCGTGCTGTCCCTCTAGGGCCTCGTTTTCAAACTCGTAGAAGGCTGCGCCTAGCTGACGGTTTGCGCCGCTGTATGCTGAGCGGCCTTCGTCGCTGATGGTCTTTTCCAAAGTCCAGCCCTGCGCTTCGACGTACTTCCGTCCCTGGGAGATTTGGCGTTCGAGCGAATAGCCCTTGGCCTGCTCGGCTGAACTGAAACGGGCATAGATCAAGGCAATTTGAGACATGGAACACCGTGTGACGGATCAATAGTTTTCTGTCTACATCTCTTACAGAATGGGACACGATGAAGAAGGCGCGCGTCTGGCTGGATCAGAACGGCGTGGCCTATGACTTCCATGACTATAAGGCTGCAGGCGCGAACCGCGCCGAGGTGGAGCGCTGGGTCGCCGAGCATGGCTGGGAGAAGGTGCTGAACCGGGCGGGCACCACCTTCCGCAAGCTGTCGGACGCCGACAAGGCCGACATCGACGCCGCCAAGGCGGTGGACCTGATGCTGGCCCAGCCGTCGATGATCAAGCGGCCGGTGCTGGATCTGGGCGACGGGCGGACGCTTCTGGGCTTCAAGCCGGAGGTCTACGCCGAGGCCCTGAAGGGCTGAGGCTTAGTCCTCGACGGCGGTGGTGGGGCGGTCGTGGCCGTCGGCGCGTTCTGTGACCCACTGGCCCGAAGCGTCTTCATACTCGATCCAGGAAGTGCGGTCCGGCACGCGTTGTTCGCGCGCCGCCGCCGAGGCCGCCGCCAGCGCCGCTGCGTGGCTGGGGAAGGTCTCGGAATAGCTGTCGCCCAACTGGTAGGCCCAGCCGCCGTCGTGCTGGACGATGCGATAGGTGATGTTCATACGCGCCTCCGAGAGATCGGCGGTCACCGTCGAACGGCGACCGAAGCCTGTCGAGTCACGCTGTGGTGACGCATTACGAAGAGTTCATGCGCCGAACTGCATCCATCGGCCATCATCGCCGCCTCTTGTGATCAGAAGGCCGCCGCATCAGGCTGAGCCGGAACACGTTTCACACTAGGGGCGACAACCCATGAACGGCTTTGAAATCCTCATCCCCCTGGCGCCCTTCCTCATGGTGGTCGCCATCGTCGCCATCCCCGCCTGGCTGAAGAGCCGCGACCGGCGCGAGATGCAGGCCACCCTGCGAGCGGCCATCGAAAAGGGCCAGCCCCTGCCGCCTGAAGTGATCGAGAGCATCAGCAAGGAAAACGCCAAGCCGCCGGCGACGGCCGCGCGCGACCTGCGCACCGGGGTCATCCTGCTGGCGGTGGCCGTCGGCATCGGCATCTTCGGCTATGCGGTCAGCTTCGCCGAGATGGACGCCTACTATCCCATCGTCGGGATCGCCGCGATCCCCGGCATGATCGGCCTGGCCTTCATCATCCTGAGCTTCTTCAACAAGAACAAAGGGTAGGCGGCCGAACAGGGAAGACCGTCATGGCCCAACCCTTACGCGATATGCACGACGTCGAACTGGCCGGGCTTGCGGCCGGCGGCGGCCGCCGGGAGTTCGGCGAGCTGGTCCGTCGGCACGGCTCGGCGGTGCGGGGCCTGTTGCGCCGCATGGGCGCCCAGCCCGCACTGGCCGACGACGTGGCGCAGGACGCCTTTCTTCTGGCGTTCGAGAAGTGCGCCGAGTTCCGGGGCGAGGGCACCTTCGCCGCCTGGATCAAGCGCATCGCCGCGCGTCTTTATCTGAAACGCATCTCCAAGGAGGCGCGCTATGTGGCGGAAACCGAAACGGAAGACGCCGCGCCCGCCGTCGACAGCATCGGCCGCGTCGATCTGGACGAAGCCCTGCGGGGGCTCAGCGAGGCCGAACGCCTGTGCGTCTCCCTGTGTCATGGCGCGGGGCTGTCGCACCCGGAAATCGCCGCGGCCATGAATTTGCCGCTTGGAACGGTGAAATCTCATGTCAAGCGTGGTCTGGATAAACTTCGGGCCCGGCTCCAGCCGGGGCCGGTTGCAATCGGGAGCGCATCCCATGTCGGCTGACGAATTCGATCCGGCGATCGAGCGCCTGTTCGCCCAGACGCCGCACTTCGCTGATTCGGCCTTCTTTGAAGCGGACGTGGCCGCGCGGCTGAACAAGGCCTCGCGCGTGCGGTCCATCGCCCTGTCGGCGGCGGGGCTGGCCGGGGGGCTGATCGCCGTGCGCGAACTGCTGGGCGTCAACTTCCAGCTGGGGCCGGACGGCTTCACGGCCCACGCGGGCGGCGGCGTCGATTCGGCCGGAGCCCAGGCCGGGATCCAGGGCGGGCTGGCGGTTCAGTCCCTGCTGGAGCGGTCCGGATTGGGCGATGCGGCCCTCAGCGCCATGGGCTCCATGGGCGGGATGCAGATGTTCTGGGCCACGGCCGGGGTGCTGGTCGCCCTGCTGGCGGCAGGCGTGGTGAAGCTGTCGCAACAGATCTGAGCGCCGTTTTCCCGCCCCAGTCGCGGCTTAGGGCTGGAAAAAGCCGTTTCGCGCCCAACGCCTGCGTTGCGGGCGTGACGCCGAACCTCTAGGGTCGCGGCGTTTTTATGATCGGCCTTGGCTGCATTTTTGGGGCGACGTTTCGTGGTTGATGTCTTCGAACAGGTCGAGGAGGAGCTTCGCTCCGAACGCTATAAGCGTCTGGCTCGCACCTGGCTGCCGGTTCTGGGCGGCCTGCTGGCCGTGGCTCTGGTCGCCGCCCTCGCCTGGTGGGGCTGGCAGTCCTATGTGAGTTCGCAGGCCGACAAGGCCTCGGCCGCCTATCAGCAGGGCATCGACGCCCTGCAGGAAGGCAAGACCGCCGAAGCCCGGACCGCCTTCGCCGAGTCGGCCAAGGCCGGCGGCGGCTACAAGGCCCTGGCCCTGATGCAGGAAGCCGGTCTGGCCCAGGCCGAGAACAAGACGGCCGACGCCGTCGCCCTGCTGGATGAAGCGGCCAAGGCGACGCGCGACCCCATCCTGTCGGACATCGCGGCGCTGAAGGCGGTCTTCCTGGTGATGGACACGGCCTCGCTGGAGGACGTCCAGAAGCGCCTGGAGCCGCTGACCGGCGAGAAACGCCCGATGTCGGCCTTCGCCCAAGAGGCTCTCGCCATGGCCCAGCTGCAGCACGGCAAGACCGCCGAGGCGCGCCAGACGTTCGTGCAGCTGCAACTCGGCCAGGACGTGCCGGACCCGGTGCGCCAGCGCGCCCAGGCCGCCGTTCAGGCCGTCGACACGGGCACGGCCGCCAACCTGGCCGCCATCGTCAAGGCCGCTGCGGCCCTGCCGACGCCGACGCCCGGCCAGGCCGCCGCCGCTGCTCCGGCCGAGGCTGCGGCCCCGGCTCAAGCGCCGGCCGCGACGCCTGCTCCCTGATTTGACTCCCTCGGGACGCCAACCATGACCAAAACCCTTAAAGTCGCCCTGTTGAGCGGTCTGGCCCTGACCGTCGCCTCGTGCGGGACGGTGCGCAACGCCCTGCCGTTCGGCTGGGGCGGAAGCAAGGAGCCGGTTGCGACGGCGACCGAAGGGCAGCGCATCTCCATTCTGGAGTTCGAGCAGCAGCTGGCGCCGTCGGCGGCCCTGTCCGGCCGTGACTTCTTCCTGCCGGGTCCGCAGGCGGCCACGGCCTGGAGCCAGCCCGGCGGCAACGCCGAGAACGCCGTCGAGCACGTCATCGCCGCGCCGGACTTCGCCGTCGCCTGGCGTCGCGATATCGGCGCCGGATCGGCGAAGGACCGTCAGGTCATGTCCCCGGTGGTGGCCGAGGACGGCAAGATCTTCGTCATGGACGGCGAGGCGGGCGTGACCGCCGTGGACGCCGGCACGGGCGCCGTGCTGTGGAAGGCCAGCGTCAAGGTCGACGAGGCCGATCGCGGCCGCCGCTTCCTGGGCATCGGCCTGGGCGGCGGTTCGGGCGGCGGCGGCTTCGGCGGCGGCATCGCCGTCAGCGGCGGCAAGGTCTTCGTCTCGTCCGGCTATCGCGTCATGACGGCGTTCGACGCCAATACGGGCGCCGAGCTGTGGCGCACGCCGGTCGATCTGCCGATTCACGGCGCGCCGACGGTGTCGGGCCAGCGGGTCTATGTCGTCGACGTCGACAACCAGCTGATGGCCTTCAACGTGGCCAACGGCCAGCAGGACTGGTCCTATCGCGGCATCACCGAGCCGGCCCGCATCATGCGCGCCTCCAGCCCGGCGGTCAGCGGCGGCACGGTGGTGGCGCCCTTCTCCTCGGGTCAGATCGTGGCCTTGCAGGCGACCAACGGCCAGCCGGTGTGGGAGCAGGTGCTGTCGCGCACCAGCCGCACCAGCGCCCTGTCGGAACTGCGCGACATCGCCGGTCGTCCGGTCGTCAGCCGCGGCCAGGTCTACGCCATCAGCCAGTCGGGCGTGCTGCAGGTCATGGACCTGCGCAGCGGCCAGCCGAAGTGGTCCCTGCCCATCGTCGGGGTGAACCAGCCCCTGCCGGTCGGCGACGTCGTCTATGTCGTGTCCCAGGCAGGCGAGCTGACCGTGGTCAACCGCGAGACGGGCCAAGTCTACTGGACCCGCGACCTGAACGAGGGCCGTGTCCGCAAGGAAGGCGGCTTCCTGGGCTTCGGCAAGCGCACCGTGCGTCCGGTCTGGTCCGGCCCGATCCTGGCGTCGAACCGCCTGGTGCTGGTCAACTCGGACGGCGAGGCGGTGGCCTTTGATCCGAAGACGGGCGCGCAGACCGGCAGTCTGAAGCTGGGTTCGGCCGCCTATATCGCCCCGGCCGCCTACAACGGCGCCCTCTATGTCCTGACCGACAAGGGCCAGCTGGTCAGCATCCGCTGACCTTTTCACCGATTTAAGCTAGAAGGCCGACATGGCTCTGAAGGTCGCCATCGTCGGCCGCCCCAACGTGGGCAAGTCGACACTGTTCAATCGTCTCGTCGGCAAGCGCCTTGCGCTGGTCGATGATCGCCCCGGCGTGACCCGCGACCGCCGCTACGCCGACGGAGTGATCGGCGACATGGATCTGACCCTGATCGACACCGCGGGGTATGAGGACGTCACCGACGAAAGCCTGGAAGCCCGGATGCGGGAGCAGACCGAGGCGGCGATCGAGGACGCGGACCTGATCCTGTTCATGATGGACGCGCGCGAAGGCGTGACCTCGCTGGACCGCATCTTCGCTGACCGCCTGCGCAAGGTGCACAAGCCCGTCGTCCTGCTGGCCAACAAGTCGGAAAGCCGCGAGAGCGGCGGCGGCGTGGGCGAGGCGCACGGCCTGGGCTTCGGCGAACCGGTGCCGATCTCGGCCGAGCACGGCGAGGGCATGGCCGACCTGTATCAGGCGATCTTGGCCGCCTCGGAAGACATCTTCGTCGAGGAAGTCGACGAGCCAGAAAAACCGATCCGCATTGCGGTCATCGGCCGCCCGAACGCCGGAAAGTCGACCCTGATCAACCGCCTGATCGGCGATGATCGCCTGCTGACCGGACCCGAAGCCGGGATCACGCGCGACTCCATCTCGGTGGACTGGGTCTGGGAAGGCCGCAACATCCGCCTGATCGACACCGCCGGGATGCGCCGCAAGGCTCGCGTCCAGGAGAAGCTGGAGAAGCTGTCGGTCGCCGACACCATCCGCGCCATCACCTTCGCCGAGGTGGTGATCATGGTGATGGACAAGGACGACGCCTTCGACACCCAGGACCTGCAACTGGCCGACCTGGTCGAGCGGGAAGGGCGGGCGCTGGTCTATGTCGCCGCCAAATGGGACCTGGAGGAAGAGCCGCAGTCGCGTCTGGCCGAGCTGAAGCGCCTGGCTGACGACAAGCTGCCGCAGCTGCGCGGTTCGCCCTTCGTGGCCCTGTCCTCGTTCAACGGACGCGGCGTCGAGCGTCTGATGCCGGCCGTGCTTCAGGCCTATGACACCTGGTCGGTGAAGGTGAAGACCCGCGACCTGAACGACTGGCTGTCGCTGGCGACCCAGAGGCACCCGCCGCCCGCCGTGGACGGCAAGCGCATCAAGCCGAAGTATGTGGCGCAGACCAAGGCGCGTCCTCCGACGTTCGTGCTGTTCGCCAGCCGCGCCTCGGCCATGCCGGACCACTACAAGCGCTATCTGATCAATTCGATCCGCGAGAGCTTCGACTTGCCGGGCACGCCGATCCGCCTGACGGTCAAGTCGGGCTCGGCCAACCCCTATGCCGACGGCGGGGCCAAGTCGGGGCCGGAACGCTTCAAGGGCGACGCCAAGACCGCGCCGCGCCGCGTACTGAAGGCCGAGAAGGAAGAGAAGCTGTCCAACCTGCCCGGCAAGGCGCTGGAGCAGAAGGCCAAGGCCGGCATCAAGCCCAAGGTGAAGCCTCTGGGCGGGCTGAAGGCCAGCGCGTCGAAGAAGTCGGGGACCAACGCCTTCGTCGGCAAGGGCGCGCGCGGCGGCGCCCGCCAGGTGTCGCGCTCGGGCCGCGTCCGCACGGGACAGAAGGGCGGCGCCAAGCGCTGATTCCCTGACGGGAACCTTTGCCCGGCTTTTGGCGTCAGTTGAGGCGCAGGAGGCGGATGAAGGGTCATGAAGCACGCGCGCATCGACTATGTCGCCCTGACGACGCCCGACCTGGTCGGACGGGCGCAGGGCGGCGACCCCGAGGCCTTCCGCGCCATCATGCAGCGGGCCAACCAGCGGCTGTTCCGCGTCGCCCGGGCGGTCCTGCACGATGAGAGCGAGGCCGAGGACGCGCTGCAGGACGCCTATGTGCGCGCCTTCCTGGGCATCGGCCGATTTCGCGGCGACGCGGACATCGTCACCTGGCTGACCCGGATCGTGCTGAACGAGGCGCGCGGCCGCCTGCGCCGACGCCGTCCCTTCGCGGCGCTGGAGGCGGTGGAGACGGCGCAGACGACGACGGGCGAGATCATCCTGTTTCCCGGCGCGGCGTTCGACGCTGGGCCGGAGAGCGATGCGGCCCGAAGCCAGATCCGCAGTCTGATCGAACAGGCGGTGGACGACCTGCCGCCCGCCTTTCGCGCCGTCTTCATCATGCGCGACATCGAGGGGTGCTCGATCGAGGAGACGGCGGCGGGCCTGGGACTCAAGCCCGAGACGGTGAAGACCCGACTGCATCGCGCGCGTCGCCTGTTGCGTCAGGCGCTGGACGAGCGGGTGTCGGCCTGTTTGATCGGCGCCTTCCCGTTTCTGGGCGCCCGTTGTCGCCGAATGTCGGATCGGGTGCTGGCCCGGCTGGCGCGCGTGCAGCCGGCGAAACCGGAAACGGGAACTTTATCCGGGGGCTGATGCTCCAATGTCCCGACGGCGGCGCAGGGCCGCTGCGACAGAGGAGACCGAGCCATGTTCAAGTGTCTTTTGGTGGTTGGAGCCCTGGCGTTGGCGCCGTTATCGGCGGCTCAGGCCCAAAGCCATCCGCAGGCGTCGGCGCCCGCCGCCCAGCCCAGCGATCCCCAGATCGCGCACATCGCCTATACGGCGGGGCAGTTGGACATAGAGGCGGCGGATCAGGCGCTGGCCAAATCGACCAATGCCGAGGTCCGGGCCTTCGCGGAGACCATGAAGCGCGACCACGCGGCGGTGAACGAGCAGGCCCTGGCCCTGGTGAAGAAGCTGAACGTGACGCCCGAGGCCAATGCGACCTCGACCGCACTGACCGAGACGGCGGCGCGCGAGCGGGAGAGGCTGTCGGGGCTGTCAGGCATGGCCTTCGACAGGGCCTATATCGACAATGAGGTCTCTTTTCACCGCACGGTCAACGAGGCTCTGCGCGGGACGCTGATTCCCGGCGCGCGCAACGCTGAACTGAAGGCCTTGCTGGAACGCGGTCTGGCGCTGTTCCAGGAGCATCAGGCCCACGCCGAGCAGTTGGCCCGTCATGTCCGTTGATCAGGGGAAGGGCGAGCGCTCTCGGCGCGACGTTCTGGCGTCGGCCGCAATCCTGACCCTCGCCGCAGCCTGGCCGGCCCGCGCCGCCGGGCGGCGGCATGTCGTCGTGATCGACAAGATGGCCTTCGGAGCGCCGCCGTCGGGCGTGAAGGTCGGCGATACGATCACCTGGACCAACCGGGACATCGTTCGACATACGGCGACGGCGCGGAACGGGGCTTTCAACCTGGATCTTCCGCCGGGGGCTTCGGCGTCGGCGGTGATGAGTCGGGCCGGCGCCGTTCCCTACTACTGCCGCTATCACCCGGCGATGCGCGGCGAGATCAGCGTGGGAGTCTAGCCTGTTCCGGCTCGTCGCCCAGCACGAGTTTCAGCGCCAGGGCGACCACGATGACCCAGCGCAATTCATGCCAGTTCATGGCGATGCTTTCGCTGAGCATGGTGAAGGTGAAGGACACCATCATCGGCAGGGCCAGCCAGCCGCCGGGACTGGCGTAGGCGGCCCACAGGGACTGCGCCCAGATCTGCACCAGCCACAGGGCGAACAGGATCACGCCGCCCAAGCCCAGCGCGATGTAGATCTCGAGCCAGCCGCTGTGAGCGTTGGCCGGCAGGAAGTGGGCCTGATGCCCGATCCAGGCCTTGGGGCCGGTGAAACTGGGATCGTCCCATACGGCGCCGTAGCCGAAGCCGCGCCAGGGGTGGTCGGACATCTGCTCCATGATGCCGGACCAGATCTCGGTGCGCCCGGTCAGGGTGGCGTCCTTGCCCAGAAGCTCCAGCACCACGTCCGTCTCGGTCGCGATCAGCAGGCCTGCGCCGATGACGACCACGACCGCCAGCCAGGTGGCGATGATGGCGCGTAACGGGCCGGACTTCACCACGGCCACGAAGCCCATGGCGCTGAGCGACAGCAGCAGCACCAGCAAGGCGGTCTTCGAGGTCGACAGAATGACCAGGGCCATCGATACGAGCGCCAGGCCGAACCAGAGCTTGCGCCGTTCGGGAACCATGATTCCGGCGGCCAGCAGGAAGATGGTGGTCTGGACCATGACATGGCCGAGGCCGTTCTTCTCGAGCCAGAGACCGCGCCAGGCGCCGGGGAAAATCTCCTGCATCCGGCCGAAGTCGGGCAGCAGCGCGCCGAGCAGGAAGGAAATGACGGCTAGGGCGCCGAGCGTTCCGGCCACGATTTCCGTCAAGGTCCGCCAACTCCACCGGGAAGCCAGGGCGACGCCGCCCAGGGTGGTGAACAGCAGGGCTGGAATCCGCCGCGCCGTCAGATCCGGCATGATCGACCAGAAATAGGTCGCCGCCGTCAGCAGCAGAAGGGCGATCAGCAGGGGAGAGCGCGCCATGCCCCGGACCGCGCGGTCGGGCCTCATGCAGACCAGCACGAGGGCCATCAGATAGGCGGGGTAGTAGAAGTTCCTGAGGAAGTCGGCCGACCGCGCGCCATAGTTGGTCAGCGGGGCGCCCCAGAAACTGACATAGGTCAGGATCAGGCCGACCGAGGTCGCGAACGCCACGATGTCGGCCAGCGGCGCCGCGCGGATCAGGGGGGCGGCCCGAGAGGCGGCCGGAGAAACGGGCAAGGGCGCCCGGCTCCGCATCGCTGACGCCTGATCTCCCCCCTGCATGGCGGGTTAGACGAGGGCGTCCGCCGACAGGCCGTGCTTCCATTCCTTGAAGCTGACCGTCAGAGGCGGTGTGAAATCAGGGCGGGCCAGTTCGACGATCAGGGGACCGATCTCGGAAGGATGTGGCAGAACGCCGGGATCTTCACCCGGAAAGGCCTGGGCGCGCAACTGCGTCCGCATCCGGCCCGGATCGACGATGGAGACGCGCACCGGCGTGCTCTCGATCTCATCGGCCCAGCATTTGACCAGGGCCTCGGCGCCGGCCTTGGTCGCGGCGTACATGCCCCAGAAGGCGCGCGGCTGGCTGGCCACGCTGGTGGTCAGGTGGATGGCGCGACCGGCGTCAGAGGCGCGCAGCAGCGGCTCCAGCGAGCGGATCAGGCGGTAGACGCCGGTGAAGTTGATCTTCTCGACCTTGGCGAACTCGCGCGGCTCGGCGTGGGCGACCGGGGTCAGGCCCGACGGGCCCATGGTGGCGGCCGCCTGAACCCAGATGTCCAGCTTGCCGTAGCGCTGGAACAGGGCGCCGCCCAAGCGATCGATGGCGCCGCCGTCCACCAGATCGAACGGGACCAGGCTGGCGTGCTGGCCGGTGGCGGCGAAGATCTCGTCGTCCAACTCTTCCAGGGCGCCTTGGGTGCGCGCGGCGGCGATGACGTGGGCGCCGGCCTTGGCCAGGGCCAGGGCGGCCTCGCGGCCGATGCCGCGCGAGGCGCCGACGACCAGGGCGACGCGGTTGGCGAGGGGGAGGGAAGCGTGTTCGGACATGGCCCGCTGATAGCGCGGCATGGCGTGGGGTGGAAGGGCGCGACAGTCCCCTCTCCCAATGGGAGAGGGCTTGAGCCTCCAAGAGCCGAAGGCGATTGGTCAAGGCGAAAGGGTGAGGGTTCGCGGGTGAAGTCGGCCGAAGGCCGTAGCGCGACGGCTTGCGCCGACGGACAGGACAAGCCCCTCACCCTTTCGCGCAAGAACGACGGCTGCGCCGCCGTGCGCTCAAGCCCTCTCCCGCCGGGAGAGGGAAGCCTGATCTTCAGTAGCCCGGCGCGGGCTGCCACAGGCTGAAGCTGACGCCCTGGTCGTCGCTGACGACGGCGGACAGGCCCGACGGGCTTTCCGCCGGGACGGCGCAGCGACCGCCGAGCTCATTCACACGGACGCAGGCGGCGTGGATGTCGTCCACGCGGAAGTAGAGGTTGGGAAAGGCCTTTTGCTCGCCCTTGGTGATGCCGAAGGCGGGATCGGAGGCGACCACATGGGCGTAGGTCGGGCTGGACGAGGCATCGTCGAAGCGCCAGCCGAACAGGCCCGCGTAGAAGGCGCGGGCCTTGTCGACGTCAGGGGTGTCGAGCGTGAAGTAGCCGAGCTGGATCATCCAGCCTTAAGCGGTCACCAGCAGAGAAAGTTGCTTCCCGCGCGGATCGCGGCCGCCTTCCTCGATCTCACGGTCCAGCAGGCGGGTCGGATAGTCGCCAGTGAAGTAGTGGTCGGTGTACTGCGGATTGGCGGCGTTGCGCGGTCCGGCGCCCAGGGCGTCGTACAGGCCGTCGATGGACAGGAAGCCGAGGGAATCGACCTCCAGCACGGCGCGCATCTCTTCCATGCTGTGGGTGGCGGCCATCAGCTGCGACCGTTCGGGCATGTCGATGCCGTAGAAGTCGGGATAGAGGATCTGCGGGCTGGCCGAGCGTAGGTGAACCTCCTTGGCGCCCGCCGCGCGCACGGCGCGGACCAGCTTCAGCGAGGTGGTGCCGCGCACGATGGAATCGTCGATCAGCACGACGCGCTTGCCTTCCAGGGCGGCGCGGTTGGGGCTGTGCTTCATCCGCACGCCCTTCTGACGGGCACCCTGGCTGGGCTGGATGAAGGTGCGGCCCAGATAGTGGCTGCGGATGATGCCCATTTCATAGGGCAGGCCGCTTTCCTGGGCGTAGCCGAGGGCGGCGGGGACGCCCGAGTCGGGCACCGGCACCACGACGTCGGCCTCGACCACGTGCTCGCGCGCCAGGCGGCGGCCCATCTCCTTGCGGACGTCGTAGACCGACAGGCCGTTCACGACCGAGTCGGGGCGGGCGAAGTAGACGTATTCGAACAGGCAGGGACGGGCGGCCCGCGCGGCGAAGGGCTTGATCGAGGTCAGGCCTTCGTCGTCGATGACCACGACCTCGCCGTGCTCGACGTCGCGCACGAAGGTGGCGCCGATCAGGTCAAGCGCGCAGGTCTCGGACGCGAGCACCCAGGCCTCGCCGACCTTGCCCAGCACCAGGGGGCGGATGCCCAGCGGGTCGCGCGCGCCGATCATCTTGAAACGGGTCTGCGCCACCAGGGCGTAGCCGCCCTCGATGCGGCTCAGGGCGTCGATGAAGCGGTCGACGATCTTGGCCTTACGGCTGCGGGCGATCAGGTGAAGGATGGCCTCGGAGTCCGAAGTGGACTGGAAGATCGCGCCTTCCGAGACAAGTTGCGCGTGCAGGTATTTGAAATTGGTCAGGTTGCCGTTGTGGGCGATGGCGATGCCGCCCTGGTCCAGATCGGCGAACATCGGCTGGATGTTGCGCAGGAAGCTGCCGCCGGCGGTGGAGTAGCGGGTGTGGCCGATGGCGGCCCGGCCCGGCAGCCGCTCGTTCAGCGCCGCGTTGCCGAAGGCCTCGCCGACCAGGCCCTGGTGCCGTTCCGTGTAGAAGCGCTCGTCGTGGACGCTGGCGATGCCGCAGGCCTCCTGGCCGCGATGCTGCAGGGCGTGCAGGCCAAGCGCGACGATGGAGGAGGCTTCGTTCTCGGGCGCGCCCCAGACGCCGCAGACGCCGCACTCCAGGCGCAGCTGATCGTCCTCCGGCTCACGCCAGTGCTCACGGTGAACGACGGGTTCGGCGATATGGTGGCGCATCGTCAGGCTCCGATGACCGGGAAAGGATAACTCAAAGGACGGCGCCGCGCACGTAGTCCGCGAATGCGTCGGGGGCAAGGCTCATTGGTCGGAAAACCCTTCGCGGACGGAAGAACCGACCACGGGAGTCAGGGCGTCGGCGCCCTTCCCAAGGGTCGGCAGCACGATCTGGATGGCGCGGGCGGCGCCTTCGCTGACCGGCGCGGTGGCGGCCTCGGACAGCCAGTGCGGCGGGTTGTCCTGCATGGCGCCCATGATGACCAGATGCACCGCCCCGATCAGGGCCAGGGCGCGGATCAGGCCGACCGCCAGGCCCAGGGTCTGATCCAGCACGCCCAGCGCATGGCCGCGCGCGCCCTGTGAAATGGCCGAGCCGATAAAGCGCAGGCCGAAGTAGAGGATGACGAAGACCAGCCCAACGGCCAGCACCGAACCGGCCCAGTCCGGATCGACCAGAGAACGCCCGATCGGCGCCGTCCACGGCAGGGTGATCAGGGCCAGCAGCGCCGCCAGCAGGAAGCTGAACAGGGCCGTGATCTCGCGCATGCCGCCCCGGAACCATCCGGCGGCGCCCGAGGCCAGCAGGGCCAGGATCACGAAGACGTCGTAGCCGGTCACGCGCGCTGCGGCCTCAATGCGTTGGGGAACGCGCCTTAGTAGCGGTTCTGGGAGATTCGCTCGACCGCGTCGGTCAGGCGGGTGACGACGGTCAGGGCGACATCGCCCTTCTTTACCTTGCCATTGGCTTGTGGCGGCGCGAGGGCGCGCTCGAAGCCCAGCTTCTGGGCCTCGCGCAGACGGGCCTCGGCGCGGCCGACGGCGCGGACTTCGCCCGACAGGCCGATCTCGCCGAAGACGACGCAGCCCTGCGGCAGGGGCATGTCCAGCGCCGAGGAGATCAGGGCGGCGGCGGCGGCCAGATCGGCGGCGGGCTCATTGATCCGCATCCCGCCCGCGACGTTCAGGTAGACATCCTTGTCGCCGAACCCGAGGCCGCAGCGCGCCTCCAGCACCGCCAGCAGCATGGCGAGACGACCCGAGTCCCAGCCGACGACCGCGCGTCTTGGCGTGCCGTATGCAGAAGGCGCGACAAGGGCCTGTATTTCCACCAGAACGGGGCGCGATCCCTCGATCCCGGCGAAGACGGCGGCGCCTGGCGCCCGGTCCTTGCCTTCGCCCAGGAACAGGGCCGAGGGGTTGGGCACTTCGCGCAGGCCGGAATCGCCCATCTCGAAGACGCCGATCTCGTCGGTGGCGCCGAAACGGTTCTTGCCCGCGCGCAGGATGCGGAAGGGATAGCCGCGCTCGCCCTCGAAGCTGAGGACGGCGTCGACCATGTGTTCGACCACGCGCGGTCCGGCGATCTGGCCGTCCTTGGTGACGTGGCCGACCAGGACGATGGCGGGGCCGCCGTTCTTGGCCAGCCGCACCAGTTCGGCGGCGCAGGCGCGCACCTGGGTGATGGAGCCGGGGCCGGCGTCGTGCGCGTCGCTCCATAGGGTCTGGATGGAATCGATGATGACGATGTCGAACGGGTCGCGCTTCAGCGTCGTCAGGATGTCGCGCAGCGCCGTGGCGGAGGCCAGTGCTACGTCGGCGTCGGCCACGCTCATGCGTTTGGCGCGGGCGCGAATCTGCTCGATCGCCTCTTCGCCCGAGATATAGGCGACCTTGGCGCCGTTGCGCGCCGCCTTGGCCGTGACCTCCAGCAGCAGGGTCGACTTGCCGACGCCGGGGTCGCCGCCCAGCAGGATGGCCGAGCCGGGCACCACGCCGCCGCCGCAGACACGGTCGAACTCGGTCACGCCGGTGACGATCCGCGGCGGTTCAGGCGTGTCGGACTGCAGCGTCTCGAACTGGACCCCGCGCCCGCGCGCGGTCGAGGCGGGCTTCATGGCGCCCGGCGGGGCGGCCTTGGATTCCTCGACCAGGGCGTTCCATTCGCCGCAGGCCGAGCACTGCCCGGCCCATTTGGAATGAACCGCTCCGCAGGATTTGCAGACGAAGAGAAGAGAGTCGCGCGCCATGGTCCAGACCTAGCAGATCAGACGTGCGAGGGCAGGCGGGATGAAATGAGGTGCGTCCGAAATTGTCATAGGGAGACTGCGGGGTTGCGTCAGCATCCACACAGCCGTCATTCTGACATGATAAGGCCGTGATCCGACTCAATCGCCCAGAAGGCTAACGAATGACCCTGGAAAATCCCCCCGCCGTCGACCCCTCGCTCGTCTCGCGGGTCAAATACATCCTGACCCGGCCCAAGTTCGAATGGCCGGTGATCGACGCCGAAAGCGCCAGCATCAAGGGGCTGTTCACCAGCTATGCCGTCGTTCTAGCGGCCATTCCGGCGGTGGCGACCATTGTGGGCCAGATCGCCTTTGGTCATCGCGGCCTGGTCGGACCGCTGCTGGGCGGGGCGCTCAGCTATGTGCTGAGCCTGGTCAGCGTCTATGTGCTGGGCCTGATCATCGACGCACTAGCGCCGACCTTCGGTGGGACCAAGAACCCGGTGAAGGCGATGCAGATCGCCGTCTATTCCATGACCCCGATGTGGGTCGCGGGCGTGCTGAACATTATTCCGACGCTGGGTTGGCTGGCCGGGCTGATCGGCCTCTATGGCTTCTATCTGATGTATCTGGGCCTGCCGACGCTGATGAAGACCTCCGCCGACAAGGCGCTGGGCTACACCATCGTCGTGGTGGTCGCGGCCATCATCCTGAACGCCATCGTCTTCGCCATCGTCGGCGCGGTGATCGCCAGCTTCGTTATCGTCGGCGCAGGCGCGGCGGCGTTCGCCCTGAGCTGAACCAATGAAAAGGGGACGGCGCAGACCGTCCCCTGCACTGTCCCTGTGAGCCGTCATGCCCGGACTTGATCCGGGCATCCAGCGGACGTGATCATGAAGGCTGTGCTGTCAAACGGCGGCGCGGCTGGATCGTCGGGTCAAGCCCGACGATGACGGATGGATGGCGTCGCTTCAGCCCTGATAGACGCGCGGCACGCGCGGCGTGATCGAGGTCAGCAACTCATAGCTGATGGTGCCCGCCGCCGCCGCCGCGTCGTCGATCAGGCGGTTGGCGCCGAAGATCTCCACCGGATCGCCCGCCTTGACGTCCAGGCCGGTCACATCGACCGCCAGCACGTCCATCGACACCCGGCCGATGATCGGCCGCATCTCGCCCGCGATGAAGACCTGTCCCTTGGGGCTGTAGGAGCGCAGCACGCCGTCGGCGTAGCCCGCGCCAACGGTCGCCACGCGCATCGGCCGCTCGGCCTTGTAGCCCTGCGAATAGCCGACGGTTTCGCCTGCGGGCACGTCGCGCACCTGCACCGCCTGGGCGATCAGGCTGGCGACAGGCGCGATCTTCTCGTGCGGACGGCCTTCCGGCCCGCCGCCGTACAGGCAGATGCCCGGCCGCACCACGTCGAAGGCGAAGTCCGGCCCCAGGAAGCAGCCGCCCGAGTTGGCGAAGGAGCGCGTCACGCCCGGATAGCGTTGGACCGCCGCCGCATAGGCGTCGCGCTGGGCGCGGTTCAGCGGGTTGGACGGTTCGTCGGCGCAGGCCAGGTGGGTCATCACCAGTTCGAGGCCCTCGAACGGGTCGGGCACGTCCTCGACGCGGAAGCCCAGCCGGTTCATGCCGGTATCGATCTGCAGTGCGCAGGCGCCGCCGCCCGCCGCCTGCCAGGTCTGAAGCTGGGTCGGGTGGTTGATGACGGGCCGCAGGTTGGACGCCTTGAGCATGGCGGCCCCGTCGCCGTGGCACCCGTCCAGAATATAGATGACCGGCTCGGACCCGATCGCTTCGCGCAGGCGCACGCCCTCGGCCGCGCGGGCGACGAAGAAGGTGCGCGCGCCCTCGGCCATCAGACGCTTGGTCACGGCGGCGGCGCCGAGGCCGTAGCCGTCGGCCTTCACGACCGGATTGACCGGACGGCCGGTCAGGGTCTCGAGCGTATGATAATTTCGGGCGAGAGCGCCCAAGTCGACGGCAAGGGTGGCGGGCGGGGAGGACATGCTCCGTTCTATGCCGCAAGTTTGTTCGTCCCGACAGTCCTCAGCCGTCAATGCGGGCCGGGATTCTCCTGGCTCAGCCAATCGCTGGCGTCTTGAACTGCAAAGGCTCCGCTCTCCGAAGCAAAGCGATTCAGGAGGAAGGCGTGGCCGCTGCCATAGATCACCAGCACCCGTTCGTCCGGGCTGGCGGCCAGGCGGGTGATGTTGGCGAAGATTTTCAGGTTGCGGCCGTGCCAGGCGCCGACCCAGTTGGCGCCCTCCAGCCCCAGCAGGGCGTAGTCGTGATAGACGCGGTGCTGGCGCAAGAGATAGTCGGGCGCATTGATGGCGGCCAGCCAGTCGCCGATCGCCATGCCATCAACCATCTGCTGGGCGTCGCGCGCGCGGTCAGGCGAACGCAGGACCCGAAAGCGGGCGAGATTGTCGCCCTCGTAGGCTTGGCTGTTCCAGTCATAGTCGGCGATCTCGCCGGGCGGCATGTCGTTCCAATCCACGGCGTACAGGCGATCGTGGCCCAGGCGCGCGGCGAGGCGCAGGCCGAATTGGTCGATCTCATTGGCGGTCAGCTCGAGACGGCCGGCGCGATAGTCTGCGTAGCGTTGATCCAGCTCGGCCTGATCGCCGCTCTTGACCTCTACGGCGATCCGAGTGGGACGCCACGCGGCAAGGGCGGCCACGACCTCTTCGATCTGCGCCTGACGATCCGGCCCCAGAATGTCACGGTGCTGGATGTTGACGACGTCACGGTTGTTGTTGGCCAGATGACCTGAGCCCATGACCATCAAGGCGGGTCGGACCTCGGCCGGCCGCTGGCTCAGCAGGACGGCGTCGCCCTCGAAAATCTGAGCGACCGCCGGCGCGGCGCACAAACAGGCGATGATGATCGATGCCGATGAAAGGAAAGTGGTGCGAGACATGGCCATTCCTCCATTGAAGATTGGCGGCTACCTTGCCCGGCCTCTTTCGCCGCGTTGCTTAATTATTTGAAACTCAGATTAAATATAAGCAATGAAAGGCGGTGTCTAAGGCGAGATCATTGCGGGCGACCACGCCAGATCGACGTCGAGGCGCTGGCGATCAAGGTGAAAGAGTGGAGCCAGGGTCAGCAATCTACTCGGGAATATCCGCATAGGCGCCGCCGTAGCGGCCGTCGTGGGCCAGGTTGCCGAAGCGGGTGGTGTTGGAATCGAACGCCAGCTTGACGATGCCGATGGGGCCGTGACGCTGCTTGCCGATGACCACTTCGGCCTGGTGCTGCAGGCGGTCCATGTCTTCCTGCCACTTCAGGTGTTCTTCGGTGCCTTCGCGCGGTTCGGCCCGGCCGAGATAGTAGCTTTCGCGATAGACGAACATGACGCAGTCGGCGTCCTGCTCGATCGAGCCGGATTCCCGCAGGTCGGATAGTTGCGGCCGCTTGTCGTCGCGCTGCTCGACCTGACGCGACAGCTGCGACAGAGCGATGATGGGGACGTTCAGTTCCTTGGCCAGGGCCTTCAGGCCGCCGGTGATCTCGGAGACCTCCTGCACCCGGTTCTTCTGGCTGTTCTCGCCGGTCGTCACCAGCTGCAGGTAGTCGACCACGATCAGGTCGAGGCCGTGTTCCATCCGCTTCAGCCTTCGTGCGCGTGCCGCCAGCTTCGAGATGGACAGGCCGCCGGTGGCGTCGATGTAGAGGGGGCTTTCGCCGATCTCGATAGCGGCGTCGCGGATCTTGCCGAAGTCCGAGGCGTCGATTTCGCCTTTGCGCAGCTTGTCCGAGGACACGCCCGACGCATCGGCCAGGATACGCATGGCCAGCTGTTCGGCGCTCATTTCCAGCGAGTAGAAGGCGACGACGCCGCCGTCGACGGTCTTGCGCCCGCCGTCCGGCGTCGGCTCCCAGCGGTAGTTGCGCGCGACGTTGAAGGCGATGTTGGTGGCCAGCGCCGTCTTACCCATCGACGGACGGCCCGCGAGGATCAGAAGGTCGGAGGGGTGCAGGCCGCCCAGCTTCTGGTCCAGGTCGTCCAGACGAGTGGCCAGACCGGCCAGCTTGCCCTCGCGCTGATAGGCCTCGCCCGCCATCTCGACGGCGCCGGACAGGGCGTGGGAGAAGCTGACGAAACCCGACGACGGCTTTCCCGTCTCGGCCAATGAATAGAGCGTCTGCTCGGCCTGTTCGATCTGTTCGTCGGCGGGCGTCTCGGGATTGGGCGCCTCCTTGATGATCTCGCCGCCGATGCGGATCAGGTCGCGGCGCAGGGCCAGGTCATAGACGACGCGGGCGTAGTCGGGGGCGTTGGCGGCGGGCGGCGCCCGGTCCACCAGATCGGCGAGGTAACGCAGGCCGCCGAACTCCTGAAACGCCGGATCCTGCTTGAACCGCTCCATCAGAATGGTCGGCTCGGCCAGCAGGCCCTGGCGGATGTGGTCCTCGACCGCATCGAACAGGCGCTGGTGGAAGGGTTCGTAGAAATGGCTGCCGCGCAGTCGGTCCGACAGGCGTTCGAACACGGCGTTGTCGAACATCAGCGAGCCCAGAAGGGCCTGCTCCGCCTCCAGATTGTGGGGCATGGACGACACCTGCACGGCGTCGTTGGCGTCAAAGGGCATCGGAGCGAAGGCGGCGTTCATCGTGGCCATGGTGAAACATCCGCGCGCGCTGCGTCAGGGGCGGACGCTCATAGGGGTGGACAAGTGGCCGTTGGGCCTGTGGATGCTCTGGGGAGGCCCGCCTCAGCCGCGGCAGGGATAGCGCTCGACCATCCAGTCGCGCACGGCCTGGGTCACGGTGATGCGGCGTCGCGCCTCGGGCATGGTCTCGAAGCGCGCCACCAGGGTCTCGGGCGTGATGCCGGTGCCGGAGGCGGGAATGCAGTGCGCCGGGGTGCGGCCGGCGGAGACGGCCGAGGCCTGCTCGGCCTTGACCGTGCTGACGGCGCCCGTGACTTCGCGGATCAGACGGCGCGTGTCAGGGCGCATCATGGCCACGGCGCGGTTGCGCGGGATGTTCTGGCCGATCGTCAGGAACTGCTGGACGGTCATCTCGGCCGACTGGGCCTGGGCCAGCGGCGCCGAGGCGAGCAGCGTCAGGGCGCCCAGCGGCGCAGCGAAAAGAGCATGAACGGAACGCGACATGGGGGACTAGATGCTCTCGTGAAGCCGGCTTCGCAAGGTCTGGCGGTTCAGGATCATGCGGGACACGGATGCGCCTCGGCCATCCATTCGCGCACCGCCTGGGTCACGGAGATGCCGCGCCGCTGGGGCGGGATGCTGCTGAAGCGGCCCAGAATCTCGCCGGTGTTCACGCTGACCTTGTCCGGCACGCAGGTGGCCGGGCGACGACCGGCGGCGCGGGCGGCCGCCTGCTCGTCTCGGATTGTCTTGAACGCCGCCTTCATCTCGTTCATCAGCCGGCGCGTGTCCGAGCGCAAAAGGGCGGTCGGATTGCGAGGTATGCCGTCGGCCGTGGTCAGGAACTCCTGAACCGTCATGGCGCTCGCGCTGGACGCCAGCAGGCTGGCGGCGAGCGCGAGGATGAGCGTGGGCTTGTTCATGCGAACTCTCCGAACGACAGAGCCAGCTTGGCCGCATCGTGGATGAATGCTCGCTGAACGCCGTCAGGTCGTCAGCGTGGCGGCCGCGGCGGTCGCCGCCGCAGCCGCCACGCCGCCCCGAGCAGCAGACCCCGACGCGAGGAGGAGGGGGAGGAACTCCTCTCACGCCGGGTCTGACGCCGCTGTCACCACCTCACGTTCAGTCGGGCGTAGCCGTAGCGGCCGTTGAACCCGAACGGCGAGTAGTAGGGGAAGCCCAGCACGCCGTTGTTGTTCAGGTTGGCGGGCACGAAGTCGGGATATTCGTCGAAGACGTTGTCGACGCCGATCGCCAGGCCGACCCGGTCGGTGATCTGGAAGCGGCCTTCCAGGTCGATGGTGGTCTTGTCGCCGGTCGAATAGTCGTTGGCGGGGACCGAACCGGGTTGCAGCACGCTGGCGTAATAGGTCGCCCGCGCCGTCGCGCCCCAGCGGCCCAGGCTCCAGTCGGCGGAGGCGGAGACCTTGGTGTCAGGCGTGCCCTCCTCGATGGTCAGGATACGCTGGCGGGAGAACAGGGTCGGCGCCGGGTTCAGCACCGAGGTCGAGGTCGGGAATTTCGTCACGCTGACGTCATTGACGTTGGCGGCGACGGTGAAGTCCCAGTCGCCGGCCGTCTCGGTCCGCAGGCGATAGCGGCCGACGATGTCGACGCCTTCGGTCTCGGTCGTCACGCCGTTGAGGAAGAAGCGCGCGGCCTGGACGCCCAGCGGGTCCAGCAGGCCGGCGACCTGGGGCGAGAAGCTGCGGTTGATCAGCTCCGACAGGACGATCTGGTTCTCGATCTCGATGCGATAGGCGTCGATCGTCAGGTCGAAATTCCCCAGGCGGACCACGGCGCCCAGCGTGTAGTTGGTCGAGGTTTCGGCCTTCAGCGGGCGGGCGCCCAGGACCGAGGCGACCTCGCTGGTGGCGGGGAAGGTGCCGGTTTCGACGAATCCGCCGTCCTGGACGACCGAGGAGGTCGAGGTGAAGAAGCTCTGCTGCAGCGACGGGGCGCGGAAGCCGGTCGACACCGAGCCGCGCAGGGCGAAGTTCGGGCTGAAGTCGTAGCGGGCGGCGAACTTGCCCGTCTGGGCGTCGCCGAAGTCGGAATAGTCCTCGACGCGAAGCGCGCCCTCGACCGTCAGCTTCTCGGTCAGCGGGATTTCGACGTCGGCGTACAGGGCGACGGCGTCGCGGTCTTCATCCACCTCGTTCGAGGGCTGGAAGCCGGGGAATCCCTGAGCGCCGCCGGCCAGGGCGGTGTTCGTCCCCAGCGGGCCGCGGTTCCACGATTCCGGCTGACCGGCGTCGATCTTGTAGGTCTCCTTGCGGGCCTCCAGGCCCCAGGCGAAGTTCAGCGGACCGCCGTCCAGGCCGACCTCGAACTGGCGCGTAAAGTCGGCGCCGAAGACGAGTTGGTCATAGGTCAGTCCGCCGGAATCGAAGCTGGTCGGGGAGTCGGCGCCGTAGGTGGCGTTCAGCGAATCCTCGGTGCGGAAGTCCAGGGCGTTGCGGCCGTAGACCAGGCTGAAGTCGGCGTCCCATCCGGCCAGCGTCCCGCGCACGCCGCCGGCGGCGGACAGGTCCTGGGAGTTGATGGCGATCTTGGGCAGGAAGCCGTTCGGATAGATGGACGGCACATTGTTGGGGTTGTCAGAGAGGCGCGGGAAGGCGGCCGAGGAGCTGTCACGCTCCTGATAGCCGGCCCAGCCATAGGCCTCCCAGTCGGCGTTCAGCGGCTTGCCCGCATTTGCGAAGACGCTCCACTGTTCGACCTTGGGGTCGCCGAAGCGGCCGGTGATCGCGCCGTTGGCGGCGGGGCGCGGATCATAGTCCGAACGGCTGGTGGGATCGCGGTCGGAATATTCCGCCGTCAGGGTCAGGAAGCCGTCCGCGCCCAGTCCGAAGCCCTGCCAGGCCGAGACGGTGACGGCGCGGCCGTCCTCCTCGTCCCGCTTGCCGCGCGCGGTCTCCACATTGGTGAAGTACTGGCCGTAGGTGACGCTGGCGCCGCCGCCCTCACGGGCCTCCTTGAGGCGCAGGTTGACGACCCCGGCGATGGCGTCCGAGCCGTATTGCGCCGAGGCGCCGTCGCGCAGCACCTCCACTCGATCCAGGGCGCCGCTGGGGATGGCGTTCAGGTCGACGGCGGCGGAGCCGCGCCCGACCGTGCCGTTGACGTTGACCAGGGCCGAGGCGTGGCGGCGCGTGCCGTTGACCAGCACCAGGGTCTGGTCCGGCGACAGGCCGCGCAGGGTGGCGGGGCGTATCGAGTCCGTCCCGTCGTTGGCCGAGGGGCGCTGGAAGGTCAGCGACGGCACGGTCTGGGCCAGGGCGGCGGCGAACTCGGTCGTGCCGCGGTTCTGCAGGGTTTCGGCCGTCACCACGTCGACGGGGGCCAGGGTGTCCAGGCGCGAGCGGGCCGGGGCGCGGGTGCCCGTCACCACGATGTCGTCGACCGAGGTGGCGTCGTCAGGGATCGTCTGGGCGCCGGCGGCGCCCGCGATCAGCAGGGCGGCGCCGGATACGGCGGCCAGAAGGGCGGGGCGGCGGGGGAAGCGGGAGGTCATCTCGAGAGGTCGTCTTTTCTGATTGGACGCGCGTCAGGGATCGCCGCCGCGTGAGGGCGGGCGCGTCGGGAAGCGGAATTCTTAAATCGAACGCAAACCGCAGACCGGCGGCGGACCGGTCAGGGAGGGCGGTCTCAGGGTCGCGGGCACGGACATCGCGCCGGTCGGACTGCCGGGCGATGCAGTCGGGCGTAAAGGCCGGGGCGCATCGTCATCTCCTGCCCGTCAACGACGACGGGCGATGGCGATATTGCGGTGCGAAAGCGGCGACGGCTATCGAGATTATGTGTGGGGAGCGTGAGAAAAACTAAACGGCGGGCGTGAAGGCGGAAAAGAAAAGGGGCGCTTCCTTGCGGAAGCGCCCCTCGATCATCTCGCCGAAGCGACAGGATCAGGCTTCGTCGCCGAAGCCTTCCTGTTGGCCGGCACCGCCTTCCAGCAGCTCCTGAGCGGCCTGATCAGCCGCTTGACGCTCGTCGTCGAACTGGCTGCGGATCACGTCCTCGCCCTTGGCCTGACGCTCGGCTTCGTCGGCCGAACGGGCGATGTTGATCTTGACCGTGGCCGAGACCTCGGGGTGCAGGCGGACCAGCACCTCGTGGACGCCCAGCGTCTTGATCGCCGTGTTCAGGACGACCTGCGAGCGCTCGACCTTGCCGCCTTCGGCGCGGACGGCCTCAGCGACGTCGCGACCGGCGACCGAGCCGTACAGCTGGCCGGTTTCGCCGGCCTGACGGATCATGACGTAGCTCTGACCGTCGATCTTGTCGGCGATCTTCTGAGCGTCGGCCTTGTTCTTCTCGTTGCGCTGCTCGATGGCGACGCGTTCGATTTCGAAGGCCTTCAGGTTGGCTTCCGTGGCCCGACGCGCCTTGTCGCGCGGCAGGAGGAAGTTACGGGCGAAGCCGTCCTTGACGGTGACGACGTCGCCGATGGCGCCGAGGTTCTCGACGCGTTCCAGCAGAACGACCTTCATCTTACTTCACCACGTACGGCAGGAGGGCCAGGTAGCGGGCGCGCTTGATGGCCTTGGCCAGTTCGCGCTGCTTCTTGGCGGAAACGGCGGTGATGCGCGAAGGCACGATCTTGCCGCGTTCGGAGACGTAACGCTGCAGCAGCTTCACGTCCTTGTAGTCGATCTTCGGCGCGTTGGCGCCCGAGAACGGGCACACCTTGCGGCGACGATAGAAGGGGCGACGGGCCGGGCCGGAGCCGGCCGGAGCGCCCGGGATGGGGGCAGTCGTATCGGTCATGATCCGGTTCCTTATTCCGAAGCCGCGGCGTCGTCGCCGCGCGGGCCGCTGCGGTCACGCTCGCGTTCGCGGCGGGCCAGCAGGGGCGACAGCTCCAGGTCGAGTTCCTCGACGCGGATGGTCAGCCAGCGCAGCACGTCTTCGTTGATCGACAGCTGACGCTCGACTTCGGCCATGGCGGCCGGCGGGCAATCAACGGCCATCAGCGAATAGTGAGCCTTGCGGTTCTTCTTGACCCGGTAGGTCAGGTTGCGCAGACCCCAGTACTCGATCTTGGCGACGGAGCCGCCGTTTTCTTCGATCAGAGCCTTGATGGTGTCGTTCAGCGCTTCGGCCTGTTGCGCCGAGATATCCTGGCGCGTCATGACCGTGTGCTCGTAAAGAGCCATGCGGCATTCTCCCTTGGCGGACATCGGCGCGGGCGAACCGGGTAGTTCGTCCACGATGGCTCCTGACGCGGCGGACGGGAGTTTCCCGGCCCTTTGACGTTCCGCAGCAGGACCGAAGCCCTGGAAAGGGCGCGCCTATACGGGAAAAACCCCGGCAGGGCAAGGCGCGGCGGCCTTTGCGCCCGCGATTGGCAGGGGCGGCGAAGCGCGGCACGGTGCGCATCAAGCAACCGGAGCGCTCAGGATGACGCAAACGCCGACGCCGAGGAACCGCTGGTCGCTGATCGGACCGGGAATCGTGGTGGCCGCGACCGGCGTGGGCGCCGGGGATCTGGTCGCCACCCTGATCGCCGGGTCGCGCTTCGGCTACGCCCTGCTGTGGGCCGCCGTGATCGGGACCGTGCTGAAGATCGCCCTGGCCGAGGCCGTGGGCCGGTGGACGCTGTCCAGCGAGCGGACGATGTTCGAGGGCTGGTCGAGTCTGGGGCGTTCTCGTTTGGGCGGCGGCTGGCTGGACGGTCGGCTGAACTGGGCCGGGCTCTATTTCGGCGTCTATGTGGTGGTCTGGGGCTTCGTCTATGGCGCGGCGGCCATGACCTCGACGGCCCTGCCGCTGGCGGCGCTGTTCCCCGTTCTGGACCTGAAGGCCTGGGGGATGCTGAGCGGCGTCGCTGGGCTGATCTTCGTCTGGTTCGGCGGCTACGGCCTGTTCGAGAAGGTGATGACGGCCTGCGTCGGGGTGATGTTCGTCACTGTCGTCGGCCTGGCTGTGATCGTCACGCCGAATCTGCCGGAGTTGCTGACCGGCCTGTGGCCGAGCCTGCCGGAGGGGGCGGCCTTCTACACCCTGGGCCTGATCGGCGGGGTGGGAGGCACCATCACCATGGCGGCCTATGGCTACTGGCTGAACGCCAAGGGCTGGAAGGGGCCGGGCTGGATGGCGGTGATGCGGCTGGACAATCGGGTGGCCTATATCGTCACCGGCGTCTTCGTCGTCGCCATGCTGATCGTCGGGGCCGAGCTGCTCTATAGCGCCGGCATCGCTCTGCAGGGCGGGGATCGCGGGCTGCTGGATCTGGACCAGGTGCTGCGCGAGCGGTTCGGGCGGCCGATCTCCATCCTGTTCCTGGTCGGCTTCTGGGCCACCAGCTTCTCAAGCCTGCTGGGCGTGTGGCAGGGCGTCAGCCTGATGTTCGCCGACTTCACCGCCCATGTGCGCGGGCGCTCCGACGATCCGAAGGCGCGCGGCGACAAGAGCCGGGCGTTCCGCGCCTACGCCCTGTGGCTGACCTTCCCGCCGATGCTGCTGCTGTTCATGGATCGGCCGTTCGGGCTGATTGTCGCATATGGGGTGTTGGGCAGCCTGTTCATGCCCTTCCTGGCGGGGACGCTTCTGTGGCTTCTGAACAGCGCCCGGACGCCGCAGAAATGGCGCAGCGGCTGGGTTTCCAACCTGATGCTGGGGGCGGCGGCCCTGCTGTTCGCCGTGCTGGCGGGCAAGGAGCTGCTGGGCCTGATCCCGTCGTAGGCGGCCTATTCCTCGCAGGAGTTTCACAAAAGCCCCGGCGAACCGTCGCATTGGGCCGTTAGGCCTCGCCCTCGACCATATCGGTTCGGGGAAACATCGTCATGAAGCTGTCCGTCGCCTGTCTGGCCGCATCCATCCTGCTGGCCGCCGCGCCCTCCATGGCCCAGGTCGTCGCGCCGCCGGACCCCGATCCGCTGCCGCCGCCGCTGCACGCGCCCAACGGCCGCTGGGCCGCCAAGGGCTGGGCCGACCGCATCGTGCTGAGCCCGGCCGCCGACGCTGCGCGCGGCGCCGCCGTGGCCTGGCGCACCGACACGCGCCAGAGCGCCGCCGAGGCCCAGATCGCCGAGGAGATCGACGGCCCCCTGCTGGGCTTCGCCGCCCGGACCGTGGCCGGGACCACGGCGCCGATCGAGAACGAGAACGGCCGCGCCCTCTATCATCAGGCGCGCTTTGACGGGCTGAAGCCGGACACGCGCTATGTCTATCGCGTGCGCGCCGCCGACGGCTGGAGCGAGTGGCTGCCGTTCCGCACGGCCAAGGCGGAGTTCGCGCCGTTCCGCTTCATCTATCTGGGGGACACCCAGAACGACATTCTCGAGGTCGCGTCGCGCGTGATCCGCTCGGCCTTCAAGGAGGCGGGACCGGCGGCCCTGGTCGTCCATGCGGGCGATCTGGTGGCCCAGCGCGAGGTCAAGGTTCACGACGACGAATGGGGCGAATGGACCGAGGCCGGCGGCCGCGCCTTCGCCATGACGCCGCAACTGCCCGCCAGCGGCAACCACGAATACGTCGACCACATCCTGCCGAACGGCGAGGAATCGCGCCTTCTGGGGCCGCACTGGCCGCTGCAGTTCGCCCTGCCGGACAACGGGGCAGAGGGGGCCAAGGCGACCAGCTATTACGTGGACTATCAGGGCGTGCGTTTCATCGTGCTGGACGGCACGGCGGCCATTGATCTGGGAGCAGGGGAAAGTCAGACGCGCTGGCTGGACAAGGTGCTGGCCGAAAGCCCGGCGCGCTGGAACGTCGCCCTGTTCCACCAGCCGATCTACACCTGCGCCCGGCCTGAAGACACCGAGGAGCTGAAGGCCGCCTGGAAGCCGATCTTCGACGCCCGCAACATCGACCTGGTGCTGCAGGGGCACGACCATTGCTACGGCCGCGTCTCCAACCCCGCCGGGGCCGAGGCCTCGCGCGCCGACAGCGCGGCGGGCCGTCCGCAGGGGCCGGTCTATGTCGTCTCCGTCACCGGCTCGAAGATGTACGGGCTGAACGACCGGGCGGACACGCAGCCGGTGCGCGCGGCCGAGAACACCGAGCTGTATCAGCTGGTCGACGTCGAGGCGGATCGTCTGTCGTTCCGCGCCTTCACGGCGACGGGCGGGCTGTATGACGCCTTCACGCTGGAGCGGCAGGCCGATGGCACGAAGCGACTGGTCGAGACGCAGGACACCCTGCTGGCCCTGCGTCGTTGTGACGGCGCGGCGGGCCCGGACGACCGCCCCTGCACGGCGGAAATCAAGGACTGAGGGGAGGGCCGCCCTTCCCAATTCCGCTCATCCCGGCGGACGCCGGGACCCAGTGCTTTGGCTTCATGTCGGTGCGGCCGAGAAGACAAACCTCAGATCGGCGCTCTCACTGGGGCCCGGCGTCCGCCGGGATGAGCGGGGTGTGAAAGCGCTGGGTTCTTGCCGTAGGGGAGGGATTCGCCTACCCCTCGCGGCTTGATTCAACGGATGACGGACGATCCCGGATGAGCCTCGCGCTTCTCTTTCCCGGTCAGGGCAGCCAGTCGGTGGGCATGGGCGTCGCCCTGTCTGACGCCTTCGCCAGCGCGCGCGACGTCTTCGCCGAGGTGGACGACGCCCTGAACCAGAAGCTGTTCGAGCTGATGCGCGAAGGGCCGGAAGATCAGCTGACCCTGACCGAGAACGCCCAGCCGGCCCTGATGGCCGTGTCGGTCGCCACGGCGCGGGTGCTGAAGGTCGAGTTCGGCGTCGATGTGACGCGCGCGGCCTTCGTCGCCGGTCACTCGCTGGGCGAATATTCGGCCCTGGCGGCGGCGGGCGCGATCAGCCTGTCGGACACCGCCCGCCTGCTGAAGCTGCGCGGTCAGGCCATGCAGCGCGCCGTGCCGGTGGGCAAGGGCGCGATGGCCTCGCTGATCGGCCCCAAGACCGATCTGGCGCTGGCTGAAGAGGCCGCCAAGGCCGGTTCGGCGGCTGGCGTCTGCGTCGTCGCCAACGACAACAACAAGGGCAACGTCGTCATCTCGGGCGACAAGGCGGCTGTGGACCTGGCCATCGAAAAGGCCAAGGAACTGGGGGCGCGCGCCATTCCGCTGAACGTCTCGGCGCCGTTCCACTGCCCGCTGATGCAGCCTGCCGCCGATGAAATGGCCGCCGCTCTGGCTGACGCCAAGATCATCGCGCCTGTCGTGCCGGTGGTCGCCAACGTCACCGCCCGGCCGGAAACCGACGCCGAGGTCATCCGCCGCCTGCTGGTCGAGCAGGTGACGGGCCGCGTGCGCTGGCGCGAGAGCATGGAGTGGATGGCCTCTGAAGGCGGCGTGACCCGTTTCGTCGAGGTCGGCTCGGGCAAGGTGCTGACCGGCATGGCCAAACGCATCGCCCCTGACGCCGAGGCATTGGCGCTGAACACGGCTGAAGAGCTGGAAGCGTTCGCGAAAACCCTTTGATCCTTCTCCCCTTGCGGGAGAAGGTGGCTGGCGCAGCCAGACGGATGAGGGGTCTCACGGACGAGTCCGACAGAGCCTCTCAAAGTTGAAAACACGGCAGGGGTCGGCACGACCCCTCATCCGGCCCTGACGGGCCACCTTCTCCCGCAAGGGGAGAAGGAAGAGGAGATTTCAATGTTCAATCTTTCGGGAAAGACCGCCCTCGTGACCGGCGCGACCGGCGGCATCGGCGGAGCCATCGCCCGCGCCCTGCACGCGCAAGGCGCGACTGTCGTCCTGTCCGGCACGCGCGAAGCCGTGCTGGCCGATCTGGCCAAGGAGCTGGGCGAGCGCGCCCACTTCGCCACGGCGAACCTTTCGGACCCGGAATCGGTCGATAATCTGGTGAACGCAGCCGAGACGGCGGCGGGCGCGCCGCTGGACATCCTGGTCGCCAACGCCGGCATCACCAAGGACGGCCTGCTGATGCGGATGAAGGACGAGGACTTCCAGTCCGTCGTCCAGATCAACCTGGAGTCCTATTTCCGCCTGACCCGCGCGGCGGTGAAGGGGATGATGAAGCGCCGTTCGGGCCGCATCATCGGCATCACCTCGGTGGTCGGCGTCACCGGCAACCCCGGCCAGACCAACTATTCCGCCTCCAAGGCCGGGATGATCGGCTTCTCCAAGTCGCTGGCGCAGGAAGTCGGTTCGCGCGGGATCACGGTCAACTGCATCGCGCCGGGCTTCATCGCCTCGCCGATGACCGACGTGCTGAACGACCAGCAGCGCGAGGCCATCCTGTCGAAGATTCCGGCCGGACGTCTGGGCGCGGGCGAGGAAATCGCCTCGGCCGCCGTCTATCTGTCGTCGGATGAAGCGGCCTATGTCACCGGCCAGACGTTGCACGTTAACGGCGGCATGGCGATGATTTGATCAAAGCGTGAAGTGTCATCACGACGCGCAACAGACTATTTCCACTTCTGCACCCTGTGCTAAAGGGCACGGACGTCTTTCGGGGGTGAGTCTCATTGAGGCTTGATCCCGGCAGGCAGCCGTGACACGGCGAAGCAACCCAAGACCCGCCATCACGGCGATTTCAAACAGGCAAGAGAGACACTCATGTCCGACACCCTCGAACGCGTCCGCAAGATCGTGATCGACCACCTGGACGCCGATCCGGACAAGGTCACCGAGAAGGCTTCCTTCATCGACGACCTGGGCGCCGACTCGCTCGACAACGTCGAACTGGTCATGGCCTTCGAAGAAGAATTCGACGTCGAAATCCCGGATGACGCCGCCGAGCACATCCAGACCGTCGGCGACGCGGTGAAGTTCATCGACGAGAAGCTGGCCGCCTGATCCCGCTGCGATCCGTCGCACTTAACCAAGCTGATGGCCGCCGTGACGGGACCCTAGCGGGACCGTCCGGCGGCCATTAGTGTTTCTGGCTACGATTCTGACCAAGAAGGAGCGCGAACCATGCGCCGCGTCGTCATCACGGGCCTGGGCCTGGTCACTCCGCTGGGTACGGGCGTCGAGCACGTCTGGAAAGGCATTCTGGACGGCCGGTCGGGCATCCGTCCGATCACCGCCTTCGACACCGAAGGCTATGGCTGCACCATCGCGGGCGAGGTGCCCAGCGTCGACGGACGCGGCGGCGGCGAGGCCGGTCAGCCGGGCGTTTTCGATCCCGATCAGGTGATGTCGGCCAAGGATCGCAAGCGCGTCGACGACTTCATCCTGTACGCCATCGCGGCGGCGGACGAGGCGCTGGCGGATGCGGACTGGAAGCCGGAATCGGAAGACGACAAATGCGCCACCGGCGTCATGGTCGGTTCGGGCATCGGCGGCCTTGGCCCCATCGCCGACACCGCCATCGTGCTGAAGGAACAGGGCGTCCGCCGGGTCAGCCCTTTCTTCATCCCCTCGGCCCTGATCAATCTGGCCTCGGGCCAGATCTCGATCCGCCATGGCCTGAAGGGGCCGAACCACTCAGTCGTCACCGCCTGCGCCACCGGCGCCCACGCCATCGGCGACGCGGCCCGGATGATCGCGCTGGGCGACGCGGACGTCATGGTGGCGGGCGGCGCCGAAAGCTCGGTCGTGCCGATCGGCATCGCCGGCTTCCTGGCCTGCAAGGCCCTGTGCACCGCCTATAACGACACGCCGGAGAAGGCCTCGCGCCCCTATGACCGCGGCCATGCGGGCTTCGTTATGGGCGAGGGCGCGGGCGTCATGGTTCTGGAGGAATACGAACACGCCAAGGCGCGCGGCGCCAAGATCTACGCCGAGGTCGTCGGTTACGGCATGAGCGGCGACGCCTATCACATCACCGCTCCCTCGGAAGACGGCGACGGCGGCCTGCGGGCCATGAAGGCGGCGCTGAAGCGCGCCGGGATGCAGCCGTCGGACCTGGACTACGTCAACACCCATGGCACCTCGACCATGGCCGACTGGATCGAGCTGAAGGCGGTCGAGCGTCTGGTCGGCGATCACGCCGAGAATCTGGCCGTGTCGTCCACCAAGTCGATGACGGGACACCTGCTGGGCGCCGCCGGGGCGATCGAGAGCATCTTCTCGGTCCTGGCCATCCGCGACCAGATGGCGCCGCCGACCATCAACCTGGACGACCCGGAGATGGAGACGCCGATCGACCTGATCCCGCACAAGGGCAAGGCCAAGAAGATCGACGTGGCGATGTCCAACAGCTTCGGCTTCGGCGGCACCAATGCGGCCGTGATCTTCAAGAAGGTCGACTGACTTGGCCAAGGCTCCGTCCCGCCGCACTCCCAAGGTTCGCATTCCCAAGTCGCGCGTTCCGAAAAAGGGCGGCGGGGGCGGGGCGGGGCGTTCCGGCCTCGGCGTCGGCCTGATCACCGCCGCCGGGACGCTGGGCCTGTTCCTTGTCGCTGCGCTGGTGGCGTTCTGGGCCATCTACTGGGGACCGGGGCCGAAGGCGGCGGAAGGGGAGGCGACCATCGTCACCCTGCCGTCCGGGGCGGGGGTTCCGGCCATTGCGGCCAATCTGAAATCGGCGGGGGTGATCCGCTCCACCGACCTGTTCCGCGCGGCGATCAGCCTGACCGGCGCCGACCGCAAGATCCGCGCGGGCGAATATGAGGTGCCGTCGGGCGCCTCTCTGGCGACGGTGGTGGGCCTGCTGGTCGAGGGCAAGGCGGTGCGCCACTACGTGACCCTGCCCGAGGGCTGGTCCAGCGCCCAGGCGGTCGACATCCTGATGAAGCAGCCGGTCCTGACCGGCGAAGTCGAGGTTCCGCCCGAGGGCAGCCTGTGGCCGGAAACCTATGAGGTCACGCGCGGCGAGACCCGCGCCGCCGTCGTCGCCCGGATGCAGCGCGCCGCAAAGACTAAGCTGGAGACCTTGTGGGCCGCCCGTTCGCCCGCCACGGTGGTCACGACGCCGGAAGAGGCGGTCATTCTGGCTTCCATCGTCGAAAAAGAGACGGGCATCGCCTCTGAACGGCCCGAGGTGGCGGCCGTCTTCACCAACCGCCTGCGTCTGGGGATGCGGCTGGAGAGTGACCCGACGATCGTCTACGGCGTGACCAAGGGGCGGCCGCTGGGGCGGGGCATCCTGCTGTCGGAGCTGCGTCGACCGACGCCGTGGAACACCTATCTGATCGACGGCCTGCCGCCGACGCCCATCGCCAATCCGGGCGAGGAGGCGCTGAAGGCCGTGCTGAACCCGCCGCGTTCGGAATACGTCTTCTTCGTCGCCGACGGCACAGGCGGCCACGTCTTCGCCCGCACCTATCAGGAGCATCTGCTGAACGTGGCGCGCTGGCGCGAGATCGAGCGCCGGAAGGCCGGTCTGGCGGCGGGGGAGAGCGCGCCGGAGACCTCGCCTGCGCCCATGACGGACGAGGCCGCGCCGCCCCTAGCCATCCCGCCGGGCGCCAAGGTCATTCGCGTGCCGACGGAGGCCGGACAATGAGCAACTTGATTTCAGGCATGACCGGCTTCGGCCGCGCCGACGGGACGCTGGACGGCTGGACCTGGACGGTTGAGGCGCGCTCGGTCAACGGGCGCTCGCTGGAGACGCGTTTTCGGGGCCCGCATGGCTTCGACAATCTGGAGCGGCTGGCCAAGGCGGCGGCTCAGGCGCGGCTGAACCGGGGGCAGGTGACGCTGGGCTTGCAAGCCAAGCGCGCCGAGGGAGCCGAGCCCGCGCCGCGCGTCAATGAGGCTGTGCTGGCGACCTATCTGCGGCTGGCCAACCAGTTGGCGGAGGAGGGGGCGACCCCGCCCTCGGCCGACGGCCTTCTGGCCCTGCGCGGCGTGATTGAGGTCGCCGAGGAGGATGAGGACGCTGAGGCCCGCGCTGCGCTTGAGGCCGCCATGGCCGCCACGGTCGAACAGGCGCTGGATGCGCTGAAGGCGTCGCGCCAGCGCGAGGGCGAACAACTGACGCCGGTGGTCCACGACTTCGTCGGGACCATTGAGGCTCTGGTCGCGCGCGCCGAACTAGAGGCGTCGGCTCAGGTCGAGGCCATCCGCGACCGCTTCACGCGCCGCATCAGCGAACTGGCGCCCGACGCGCCCGGGCTGGACGAGCGCGTCTTCCTTGAAGCCGCCGTCTTGGCGACCAAGGCCGACGTGCGCGAAGAGCTGGACCGGCTCACGGCCCACGTCGCCTCGGCCCGCGCACTGTTGCAGCAACCCCCCGCCGGTCGAAAACTCGACTTCCTGATGCAGGAATTCATGCGCGAGGCGAACACCCTCTGTTCGAAATCCGCTACGACCGCGCTCACCGGAATCGGCCTGGAGTTGAAGGCCGTCATCGAGCAGCTTCGAGAACAAGTTCAGAATGTCGAATAACCGCACCCCCCGCCGTGGCGTCCTGCTGATCGTGGCCAGTCCGTCGGGGGCCGGAAAGACCTCGCTGTGCCGCCGCCTGATGGCCGACCACAAGGGGCTGGAGCTGTCCGTCTCCATGACCACCCGCGACATCCGTCCGGGCGAGGTGGACGGGCGCGACTACAACTTCGTCAGCCAGGAAGAATTCCAGCGCCTGATCGACGCCGACGCCTTTCTGGAATGGGCCGATGTGCACGGCAATCGCTACGGCAGCCCGGCCGCCCCGGTCGAGCGGGCGCTGGCGGAAGGACGCGACGTCCTGTTCGACATCGACTGGCAAGGCGCTCGCGACGTGGCCGCCAAATGCCCCGGCGACGCCGTGCGGGTCTTCATCCTGCCGCCCAGCCTTGAGGAGCTTCGTCGCCGTCTGGTGACGCGCTCTCAGGACGCCGAGGACGTGATCGAGCGCCGCGTCGCCAACGCCAAGGGTGAGATCGAGCACTGCGACGACTTCGACTATGTGCTGGTCAATGAGGACTTCGACCGGTCCTACGCCGAACTGGCCCACATCTATCACGCCGAGCGCAGCCGCCGTCGTCGCAATCTGTGGGTCGAAGGTTACAAGCAGGCCCTGCTGAAGGAAGTGGTCTGACGCCGATGAACGAGGACGAACACCGCCGCTGGCTGGCCCAGGCCGTCGATCTGGCGCTGGAGAACGTCAAGGCGGGCGGTCGGCCGTTCGGCGCGGTTCTGGTCAAGGACGGCGCTCTGATCGCCAGCGGCGTCAACCGGATGCTGGCGACGAACGATCCCAGCGCACACGCCGAGATGGAGGCCCTGCGTCAGGCGGGACCGGCGCTGGGCGGCGTCGATCTGTCGGGCGCGGTCCTCTACGCCAGCGGTCATCCGTGCCCCATGTGCCTGGCGGCGGCGGTGATGACGCGGGTCAGCGCCGTCTACTACGCCTTCAGCAATGCGGACGCCGAGCCGTACGGCTTCTCCAGCGCGGCGACGTATCAGGCGCTGGGCGTGACGCTGGACCCGCCGCCGCTGCCGCTGACGCAACTGGACGCGCCCGGTCGGACGGTGGCGGAGCTTTACGCCGCCTAGCGGAAGGTCACGCGCACGCCGGGCTTGACCCTGGAGGCCAGTTGCTCGGCGTCCCAGTTGGTCAGGCGCACGCAGCCGCTGGAGAAGGTCTTGCCGACCTTGGACGGGTTCGGCGTGCCGTGGATGCCGTAGGTGTCGCGCGACAGGTCGATCCAGACTGAGCCGACCGGATTGTTCGGCCCCGGCGGCACGATGACCTTGCGGTCGCCCCGGTCATAGCTGACCCGATCCGGGTCGTAGGTGTAGTTGGGCTCGGGCGCGACGCCGACGACGCTCAGCTCGCCCGACGGCGCCGGGCGCGCCGAACTGCCGATGGTGGCGGGATAGAAGGCCAGCAGCCTGTCCGCCGCATCATAGACCCGCACCGAACGCTCGGCCTTGTCCACGACGATATGGGCCACGTCGCCCGCCAGATCGGTCTGGGCCACGGCGGCCACCACGAGGGTCTGGCCCGCCTTGCCGAAGTCGGCGCCGGGGTTGAGCGCCTGCAGCAGGCCCTCGGTCATGTGGAACTTCTCGGCCAGCATCTCCAGCGGCGTGGCGTAGCCGACGGTCTGGAGCCTGGCCATGTCGGTCAGATTGGCCGGAACCTGGCCGATGAAGGGGCCCGCCAGATCGGCGGCGGTGATCGTGTAGTCGGTCAGGACCCGGCCGTCGTCGCCGGCGGTCAGGCGGCGGAAGACCTCCGCGTCCAGCACCCCGTCCTGGGGCAGTCCGGCGGCCTTTTCGAAGGCGGCGATCGCCTGGCGCGTGTTGTCGCCGCCCAGACCATCGATCACGCCGGGTGAAAAGTTGGCGCGGTCCAGCAGGATCTGGGCGCGCGCCGTCGCCGCGTCGGGCCGTGCGGGTTGACCCTCGACGGGGGCCGGGACGGATTCGAACACGGCGGCCTCGACCGCCTCGCGGGTCAGGGGCGAGGCGGTGGTTTCGGCGACCGGAGGCTGTTCGGGCCGCGTCGTCTCGGTCGGTGATCCGCAGGCCGTGAGGGCGGCCAGGACGAAGGGCAGGGTGGAGACGGCGAGGCGCGGTTTCGACATGAAAGCTCCGAAGGTTCCGGGGCTTGTCGAACGCTTCTAGGCGTTCCGCTGTTCCTGCGCGGCCTCGGTGCGGGCGGCGAAGAAGGGCTTCAGGCGGGCCAGGGCATCCTCGATCTCGGGCGTCGAGACGGCGAAGCTGAAGCGGATGAAGCGGTTGCCGTTGACCGGGTCGAAGTCCACGCCAGGCGCCGTCGCCACGCCCGTCTCGCGCACCAGGGTCTCGCAGAAGGCCATGCTGTCGTTGGTCAGGTGGCCGATGTCGGCATAGATGTAGAAGGCGCCGTCCGGCGGGGCGATCGAGCGCAGGCCCATGGCGGGCAGGGCCTTCAGCATCAGCTCGCGGTTGGCGCGATAGACGTCGATGTTGGCTTCCAGTTCTTCCTCGCAGTCCATGGCGGCGAGGCCTGCGAACTGGCTGAGCGTCGGCGGCGTCAGGAACATGTTGCCCATGCGCGCGCGGGCCTGCTGGACCTCTTCTTCCGGCAGGATCAGCCAGCCCAGCCGCCAGCCCGCCATGCTCCAGTATTTGGAGAAGCTGTTGACGATCATGGCCTTGTCGTCGAACTGCAACATGCAGGGTGTGTCATGGCCGTAGGTGATGCCGTGATAGATCTCGTCCGAGATGATGCTGATGTTGCGCTCGCGGCAGACCTCGACAATGGCCTTCAGCTCGTCTTCGGCGATGACCGTGCCGGTCGGGTTGGCGGGGCTGGCGACGATGACGCCCTGGGGCGCCGGGTCCAGGTCACGCAGGGCCTTGGCCGTCAGCTGGAAGCGCACGTCGGCGCCGCAGTCGATCTCCTGCGGGACGATGTGCAGGGCCTTCATCGTGTTGCGATAGGCGACATAACCGGGCCGTGCGATGGCCACGCGGTCGCCGGGGGCGAAGCGCATGTTCAGCGCCACCACCAGGGCGGGCGAGGCGCCAGCGGTCATGATGACGCGCTCGGGGTCGATGACGACGCCGTAGCGGTCCTTGTACAGCTTGGCCACGCGGGCGCGCAGCAGGGGGCTTTCCCAGTAGCCGCCGGCCTCGGCGTCGATCACGCGGTGCGCCTCGGCCAGGGCGCGGCTGGGGGCGCCGGTCGAGGGCTGGCCGAACTCCATATGGATGACCGACTGGCCCTTGGCCTTCATCTCATGGGCGATGCGGCTGATGGCGATGGCGCGGAAGGGTTCGATTTCTACTGTCATGTCAAAGCGTCGGCCAATCTGAGGAAGCCCGCCACGTCGATGGTCTCGGCGCGGGCGTCGGGTTCGATTCCAGCGGCCTCGCACAGGGCGGCGCCGCCAAGTTGTTTCAGGCTGGAGCGCAGCATCTTGCGACGCTGGCCGAATGCGGCCGCCGTGACCCGTTCCAGCCGCTTCAGGCGGTCGGGGGCGGGGCGCTCGCTCAACGGTATCAGATGAACCACGGCCGACGCCACCTTGGGTGGCGGGGTGAAGGCGGCGGCGGGCAGGTGCATGACGATGCGTGCCTCGGCCACGGCCTGGCTGATGACGGCCAGACGGCCATAGGCGTCCTCGCCCGGCTGGGCCACCACGCGCTCGGCGACCTCCTTCTGGAACATCAGGGTCAGGGCGCAGGGCGTCCACGGCCCGGTCAGCCATTTGATCAGCAGGGGCGTGCCGACGTTGTAGGGCAGGTTGGAGACCAGGTGCGCCGGTCCCTCGACCAGTTCGGTCTCCTTCACCTTTAGCGCGTCGGCCTCGACGATGGTCAGGCGGCCCGAGCCGTCGTCCAGTTCGGACAGCAGGGGGATGAAGCGCGGGTCCTTCTCGACCAGCACCACCTTGCCGGCGTCGCTCTCCAGCAGGGCGCGGGTCAGGCCGCCGGGGCCGGGACCGACCTCGATAACGGCGCGACCGTCGAACGGTCCGGCGTAGCGGACGATCTTCCGCGTGACGTTCAGGTCCAGCAGGAAGTGCTGGCCGAAGCTCTTCTTGGCCGACAGGCCGTGAGCGTCGAGCGTTTCACGCAGGGAGGGCAAGGTCACTTCTCCTTCTCCCCTCGGGGGAGAAGGTGGGCGGCGGAGCCGCTCGGATGAGGGGGCTGGGTCCGCATCTGCGCCGCACGAAGGCGGATCGCGCCCAACAGGACGTTAGGGTCGGACAGGAAGGCCTCATTGCCCGATCTCAGCACCATAAATCCCGCCTGCTCCAGTCTGGCGTCACGTTCGGCATCCTGTGCCTCATGAAGCTTATGGACGCCGCCGTCCAGTTCTACGACGAGTCGAATTTCCGTGCAGGCGAAGTCGCAGATCACGCCGCAGACAGGCGTCTGGCGGCGAAACTTGAGGTTATCGAAGCGGCGGTCGCGGACAATCCGCCAAAATATTTCCTCGGCGCAGGTGAGGGCTCGCCGTTGTCGGCGGGCGCGCTTCGTCCTGTCCGGCGTTTGCCACATGGCCGGCCGCCCCCTCATCCGAGCGCCTTCGGCGCCCACCTTCTCCCCCGAGGGGAGAAGGCTATCGGTTGGCGCGGGCGGACGCCATCTCGGAAGCCAGGCGGACGGCGGCGATGAAGCTGTCGGCGCGGGCGACGCCCTTGCCGGCGATGTCGAAACCGGTGCCGTGGTCGGGCGAGGTGCGGACGATGGGCAGGCCCAGGGTGGCGTTGACCCCGCCCCAGAAGTCCAGAGTTTTCACCGGGATCAGCGCCTGATCGTGATAGAGGCAGACCACGGCGTCGTAGCGCGCCCGTGCTTCCTCGTGGAACAGGGTATCGGCGGGCAGGGGATCGGTGATGTTCAGCCCCTCGGCCCGCAGGGCCTCGGCGGCGGGGCGCAGCACCGTCACCTCCTGCAGGCCTATGGCGCCGCCTTCGCCCGCGTGGGGGTTGAGGGCGGCCATGGCCAGGCGCGGCGCGCTGATGCCGAAATCGCGCTTCATCGATTCGTGGACGACGCGGGCCACGCGGGCGACGCGCTCGCCCGTCACCAGTTCGGGCAGCTGGTCGATCGGCACATGGATGGTGACGAGGCAGGCGCGCAGATTCTGGGCCGTCAGCATCATCACCGGGCCACGTGTGCCGCTGAACGGGACGTCGGCGGTCAGTTCGGCGATGAACTCGGTATGGCCCGGAAAGCGGAAGCCGGAGGCGTACATGGGCGCCTTGGCGATGGGCGCCGTCACCAGGCCGCAGCCTTCGCCCGACAGCACCAGATCGACGCCGCGTTCGATCCAGTCGGCCACGGCGACGGCGTTGGCGGGCTCAGGCTGGCCCGCCGTCACGGGCGCGGGCACCGGATGGTGCAGGACGGGGACGGCGCGGCCGAAGACGCCGGCGGCGTCGGCAGGGCTGAGGACGGCTTCCACCGGCTGGCCCTGCGCCTTCAGCACCTCAGCGTCGCCGACGACGACGAAGGGCACGACCGGCGCCAGCGGGCCGGGCGCGGAGCCCAGCACCGACCAGGCGCGCGCGATGATTTCCGGCCCTACCCCGGCGGGGTCGCCCATCGTGACGATGAGCGGCCGGTTCATCGTCATTGCTTGATTTCGATGAGGGCGTCGGCCCGCAGGTCGCGCAGATAGCGGCGGCCCAGCATGGCGTAGTTCTGGTTCTGCAGACGGGCCTCGACCTGTTGCGCCGAGGGGGCGTCGGGGCCGCCCAGGCGACGGTCGCAGACGGCCAGCAGGTGGACGCCCAGCGGGGTGCGGACCGCCGTGCTGATCGAACCGACTTCGGCCGAACGGGCGACCTGCTGGAACTGCGGCAACAGATCCGCGACGTCGCTCTCGCCCAGGTCGGCGCCCAGCAGGCCCGGCTCGGACCGCGCGCGGGTCAGGATGTTGTCGCAGGTCAGCTGGCCGCGCAGGGCCTCGAGGCGCTGGGTCGCGGCGGCGACCTGGGCCTCGTCGGCGTTTTCCGGCAATTCGACCATGACCTGCTTCATCTTGACCATGCTGGTCGAGGCGCCCGAGCGCTTGTCGCGCATGTAGAGGATGTAGACGCCGCCATCGACCGGGATCGGGTTCGACAACTGGCCCGGCTCCAGCGTTTCCATGACCGACTGCAGGGCGGGCTGGACCGTGCCCTGGACCACCCAGCCGGCGTCGCCGCCGCGGGCAGCCGAGGGAGCGGCCGAGAACTGACGCGCCACGGCCATGAAGGGGGCGCCCTGGATCATCTGCTGGACCAGTTGCTGGGCGCCGCTCATGGCTTCCTGCATTCCGCCGACGCGAGCGGCCTCCAGGTAGATTTCACCGATCAGATACTGAGGCTTGGTCGCCGACTCGGTCATCTGGCGCATGGTCTGATCGACCTGGCTCTTGCCGACGCGGGCGCGGTCGCGGAAGCGGCCGCCGACTAGTTCGCGCCAGCCGATCTCGGTGCGCATCTGCTCGCGGAAGGCGGGAATGCTGATGCCGCCCTGTTCCAGGAAGTTGACGTAGTTGGCCGGCGTCGTGCCCGCCTGACGCGCCATGTCGGCGATTTCCTGATCGACTTCGTCGTCGCCGATCTTCAACTGCTCGAACTTGGCGAGTTCGGCGGCCTGCAGGTGCTGGTCGATCAGATCGTTCAGCGCCTGCTGCTGGATGGCGCCGATGTTCTCTTCGGTCGGCTGGACCTGGGTCATGGCCATCAGCACCAGCATCCGCTGGCGCAGGTCGAAGCCGGTGATGATGCGGTCGTTGACCGTCGCGATGATGCCGTCGGACAGGCGGAACTGCGGCGCGGGGGCCGTGCGCTGAGGGGCTTCCTCGGCGGCGGGGTTCAGGGCGCCGGCGGCCGGCGTCTGGGGCGCGGCCTGCGCAGGAGCGGGAGACGCCGGAGTTTGAGCCGAGGAAGGCTCCACGGCCGCCACGACCATAAGGGCGGCCAGGGCGGCTCCCGTAGAGTAACGCATCAAACCCATCGTCAGTCCTGATTCCCTAAAGCGGTCCCGAGCCTGTCGGCGGCGCTGGCCGCGCCACAGCGCCAGGGCGCATGTTCCCCTACGCCGCAATGCGCGTCATGCCTACCGCATATCATTGCGATCATAGCCTGAAGCCCCAAAAGTGGCGAGGTTAAGACGGATGTAAACACCTTCGGCCGGGCCCGTCGGCCGCACGCGGGTATTGTCGCGGCGCCAACCCAGCTCGATGCGGAAGCAGTCGTCGTCGAACAGCAGGCCGACCTCCGACCGGGTGATGATGTCCCGCTCCAGGTCGGCGATCCCGGTCACCGCCACGCCCCAGTTGCCGTAGACGAACTGATGACCGGACAGCTGGACGAACTCGTAGTTGCGGTTCTCGGGTCCGCCCAGGGGGTTGGAGCGATCGACGATGTAGCTGACGCTGGCCAGGTTGCGACGCCCCCAGCGGCCGTCGACCGTGGCCTCGGCGCGGCGGATTTCGCCGTTGCCGTCGACCGTGGCGTGGAACCAGCCGCGCATCCGGTCCGAGGGGTTGAACGTGCCTTGCACCACCCAGTCCGATGTCCGGCTGGCCAGGCCCGAGGGGTCGTAGAGGCGGGTCGGATCATCCGGGATCGGCGTCAGATACTCGTCCTGATCGTCGGCGCGCATGCTGCGGCCGATGAAGAGGCTGGCCGAGCGCACATCGTCCCAGCGCAGGGTGGCGCGGGCGCCCGCCGTGAAGCGCAGGCCGCCTTCCAGCAGGTCGTAGCCGGGGAAGCGGTCCATGCGGAACAGCGACAGATGGTCCAGTTCGGTGATCTGGCTGTCCTCGTTCGGAATGAACGGGTCGAGGTCGGCCTTGTTGGAGATCGACAGCTGGGCCATCGGCTCCAGGATCAGGTCGGACGAGGCGCTGAGGCGGCGATACAGGGGATAGCTGACGTCGACCCCGGCGCTGGTCCGCGCGCGGGCGTGGGTTTGGTCCTCGACGCCTAGGGAGGGAGGCAGGTCGTCCACCGAATAGAAGTCGGCGCGCAGGTCCACGAACGGCTCCCAGCGCAGGCCGATCGGCGAGATCATCACCCGGCGCCATTCCGCCTGGCCGGTGATGCGGCGGCTGTCGACGCCGGGCAGGCCGTCGGTCGGGCCGCCCGGAATCAACTCCGGCGCCAGGGTCGGGAAGCCGACATAGGCGTCACGGGTCAGCGCCACGGCCGAGCCGCGCAGACGCAGGCGGCCGCCGAAGACGGGGCCTTCCGGCTCCCAGCGCGCCTCGATCAGGGGCGCCACCAGCGGCAGGGTGTTGTCGTCCTCGAACACCAGGTAGCCGCTGGAATCGCGGAAGTCGGTGTCCGAATAGGACGGATCGAGCCGCAGGCTCTGCATGGCGAAGGCCGCGACCGACAGATAGGAGCGCTCGGTCTGGCGCTCGGCGTAGATCTGGCTGATCAGGCGGCGGCTGTCGCCGTAGTAGAGGCCGTTGTCCTGATAGGCGTCGCGCACGTCATAGCGGTCGAACAGGGTCTTGTCCGAGACGCGCTCGGCCGTGAAGCCCCAGCGCCACGGGCCGTCCGGATCGAATGCGCCGTGAGCCAGCAGATAGCTGCGCGTGGTCTTGTCGCCGAAGCGGACGTTGCTTTCCGCGCGGCCGTCGCCGTCCAGGTCGAAGTCGCCGAAGCTGCGGCCGTAGGTGGCCCCGCCGCGGGCCACGATGACGCCGTCGGTGAAACGCTTGCGCCATTGCAGGTTCAGCATGGGGGCGACCCGGGTGTTGAACTGCGGGCTGACCAGCACGTCTTCGGACGGCGAGATGACGTGCAGATAGGGAATCTCGAGCGAGACGCCCCGGCCGGACTGGTAGTCGCCCCACGGCACCAGGAAGCCCGACGCCCGGTCCACCGTCGGGTCAGGATGCGAGAAGGCGGGCAGGTAGAAGATCGGCACTCCGCCCAGGCGGAACACCACGTCGCGATAGAGGATCGCGCGCAGCTCCTCGTTCTGCACCGCCTTGGAGGCCTGGATGGAGACGCTGGGCGTCTTGGCCGCGCCGTCCACGGTGCAGATGGGGCAGGGGGTGAAGATGACGTTGTTCAGCTCGCTGACCGTCTCGGAGCGCCGCACGGCGGTGGCGGCCATCAGGCTGGAGCCGTTCGACAGGCGCGTGGCCAGGTCGACGGCCACGCCCGCCTTGAGATCGGAATCGAGCTCGATCCGCTCGGCGTGGACGACCGAGCCGTCCGGCGCGGTCAGCTCCGCGTCGCCCGAGGCCGTGGCGATGCGGCTCTGCAGGTCATAGGTGACGTCTTGGGCGCGCAGGCTGTGGTCCTGGAAGCGGGCCATGACCCGATCCTCGGGCGAGCCCTGGGCCGAGACGACGTCGCCCTGGCGCTGGGCGGAATCCGCATCGACGAAGACGGCGTCGGGCGTCAGACCGTCTGCACCCGGCGTTTGCGGCGTCGCGGCCGTCGGCTGCGCCGAGGCGGAGGCGGGGGCTTCCTGGGCCTGGGCGGCCTGGGCGAACGCCGGCTGAGACAGGGGCGCGCCTATGACCAACGCCGCGCCGGTCAAAAGCCGAAGACGCAAGGCTCCCATACGGGGGAGACGGCGATTGGTCATGCGTTGTCCACTCATTGCCGGCCGGGCGGAAACGGCCCGATTAGCCGTCTTCGGTATAGATCAGCAAGGTAAAGGCGGCGAGAGCCGTCAATATCGGGGGCAACCAGGCGGCGATCACGGGCGGAACGACCTCGGCCGAACCCATGGCGGACGAGAACTGGTTCAGGAAGAAGAAGGCGAAGCCCAGCACCACGGCGGCCACGGTCATCCGCGCCAGATCGCCCAGCCGCATCAGCCGCAGCGAGAAGGCCGCCGCGAGGATGGACATGGCGCCGAAGATCAGGGGCGTGGCCAGAAGCTGTTGCAGCCGCAGCTGATAGGCGGTCGAGGCGAAGCCCGCATCCTCGATGCGGCGAATCTGATTGGGTAGGGACCAGAAGGGCGTCGACTGCGGTCGGGCGAAGCGCTGGAAGGCTTCCTCGTCGGCCAGGTTGGACGGCAGGTCCAGGGTGGCGTAGCGCACCGCTCTCTGGCCCGTCTGAGCCCCCGCCGCATCGGTCAGCCGCCAGCGCCCGGCGTTGAGCGAGGCCGTCGCCGCGTCGATGCGCTCGGTGAAGACGCGTCGCCCCGAGGAGGTGGTAGTGTAGATGAAGAAGGTCGCGTCCAGCAGCCGCCCGCTGGCCTGTTCCTGCCGGGCGCCGCGAATGATCATCTGGCGGTTGGCGTCGCCCTCCCGCAGCCAGACCGCTTCGTTGGACGCGCCGCCGGGGACGGAGCCGGAGATGCGGGCGCGTTCGCGCTGCCACACCGCGTCGCCCGCCGCCGCCATCGGCCCCAGAACCGTGACCGTCAGCACGCCCAGCGCCACCGCCGCGCCCGCCGCCGGCAGGACGAAGCGCCAGGCCGAGACGCCCGCCGCTCGCATGGCGATCAGCTCGCTGCGCCGGTTCAGGCTGACGAAGGCCCCCAGGGTGCCGAACAGGAAGACGAAGGGCAGAAGCTGCACGATGACCGATGGCGACTTGACCATCACCAGGCCCAGGATGCGCCCCCCCGACAGCTCACCCGACGAGTTCAGCCCGCGCGAGACCTCGACGAAGTCGATCAGCATGACCAGGGCGGCGATGACGGCCAGGGCCACGCCCAGCGACTTCATCTGCTGGATCAGCACATAGCGTTCGATGCGGCCGAGACGGAGCTTCATGCGAACCTCGCCTTCAGGCGTTCCAGCGGCGCCCAGGCGCGGCGACGGCGCGGCTTGAGCGCGCGGAACAGGATGCGCAGGGCCAGGGCGGTCGCCGCCAGCGGCACGACGTATTGCAGGATGTTCAGCGCGCCGTTCCAGGCGCTCCCCGCCACCAGGCCGTAGCCGATGACGCGCAGGATCAGAAAGGCCCCGGCGGCCCTGGCGATGCGTCCGGCGTAGCCGCTGCGGCTGAAGGCCCCGCCGAGGATGGCCGCCAGCGCAAAGGCTATGGCCGCGAGAGCATAGAGGGGCGAGGCCAGTCGCGAATGGCCCTCGGCCGCCAGTTCGCCGCGTGTTCCCGCGCTCTCCAGCAGGGCGGGGGTCGGATCGAACAGGTCGGTCAGCCACAGGTCCGACGGCTTGAAGCGGATGCGCTCGGTGGTCTTGGCGTAGGGCGACAGGTCGAACACCTGCTGGTCGAACGACAGCTGGTTCAGCACCTCGCGCGAGGAATAGCGCTGCATCGACCCGTTCTGCATGGTCAGCACCGGCAGACCGTCGACGCGGCCGAAACGGGCGGTGTCGGCGTCCCAGGTCGTGACCGTCTTGCCGTTGTCCAGGTAGACGAAGAGGTTCTTCATCAGACCGTTCTGCTCGATCTGCTGGACGTAGACGGTCAGGCCGTCAGGGCCCTGGACGAAGCGGCCTTCCTCGACCAGCAGGGCGGCCAGGTCGGTGCGGATGGCGAAGGCCTGGCGGCGGCCCTCGCGTTGGGCCCAGGGCTGGACGAAGACGTTCACCAGCAGGGCGACGACCGTGACGATCAGGGCGATCTGCAGGGCGGGCCGGATCAGGGCCCACCGGCTGACCCCGGCGGCGTAGGCGGCGGTCAGCTCCTGTTCCCGCTGCAGCCGCGTCAGGGCGATCAGGGCGCCGACGAACAGGCCGATGGGCAGGATGACGGCGATCAGCTGCGGCAGGGCCAGCAGGGTCAGCTTGACCATGACCCAGACGCTCTGGCCGCGCTCGACGATGACCTCCAGCTGATCCAGGCTCTGGCTCAGCAGGCCGATGCCGGCCAGCGCCGCGACCGCCGCCACGATGGGCAGACCGATCTGGCGGAAAAGATACCTCTGAATCAGGGTCATGCGGCGGGTAAGGTCGTATAATCGGCTGCCAGCGTGTTGCAGCCCAGGGCGATGCGAGCCATGTAATACACATCCGGCCGCCCCGACGAAACCGTCGCCGCGACCATGGCAAATTCAAGCGTGGCCGGGGCAGATTTCCGGCCTGGAGTCAGTTTAATGAAAATCGAATTCGTCGCTTCGCCCGGCGCCGCCGAGATTCTTGCCGTGCTGGCGCATGAAGGACGAGCCCTCGCCGGCGCCGGTTCGGCGCTGGATCAGGTCGCCTCGGGCGCCCTGGCCAAGGCGATGAAGAACAGCCGCTTCACCGGCGCCGCCAACAGCAGCCTGAACGTCGCGGCCCCGGCCGGGATCGACGCGAACGCCGTCCTGCTGGTCGGCGCGGGCGCGGCGGACAAGCTGGACGATCTGGCGGTCGAAACCGCCGCCGCCGCCGCCTATCAGGCGACCAAGCTGTCGGGCGCCGAAGTCCTGACGATCGATGTCTCGCACCTGTCGCCGGAACTGGCCGCCCGCGCCGGTTTCGCCGTGCGCCTGGCCGCCTATCGCTTCGCCAAATACCTGACCAAGCAGAAGGCCGAGAAGATCCCGTCGGTGACGACGGTGCGCGTCGTGACCTCGGACGTGAAGGCCGCCGAGGCCGCCTTCGGCCCGCTGTCGGCCGTGGCTGACGCGGTGCTGTTCTCGCGCGATCTGGTGTCTGAGCCCGCCAACATCCTGTACCCGGCCGAGTTCGCGCGCCGCGTGAAGGAGCTGGAAGCTCTGGGCGCCAAGGTCGAGATCCTGGGCGAAGCCGAGATGGAGAAGCTGGGCATGGGCTCGCTGCTCGGGGTCGGCATGGGTTCGGTGCGTGAAAGCCAGCTGGCCGTCATCCAGTGGAACGGCGGCAAGGCGGGCGACGCCCCCATCGCCTTCGTCGGCAAGGGCGTCTGCTTCGACACCGGCGGCATCAGCCTGAAGCCCGCCGACGGCATGGAAGAGATGAAGTGGGACATGGGCGGCGCCGCCGCCGTGGCGGGCCTGATGCACGCCCTAGCCGGTCGGAAGGCCAAGGTCAACGTGGTCGGCGTCCTGGGCCTGGTCGAGAACATGCCTGACGGCGCCGCACAGCGTCCGGGCGACGTGGTCACCTCCATGTCGGGCCAGACCATCGAGGTGCTGAACACCGACGCCGAGGGCCGCCTCGTTCTGGCGGACGCGCTCTGGTACACGCAGGACCGCTTCAAGCCGAAGTTCATGATCGATCTGGCCACCCTGACGGGCGCCATCATCATCTCGCTGGGCCTGGAATATGCGGGCGTCTTCACCAACAGCGACGAACTGGCCGCCAACATCGCCGACGCCGGTCCCAAGGTGGGCGAGAAGTCGTGGCGCATGCCGATCCCGGCCGAATACGACCGCCACATCGACAGCCCGATCGCCGATGTGAAGAACATGGGCAACGGCCGCGCCGGCGGCTCGATCACCGCCGCCCTGTTCCTGCAACGCTTCACCAACGGCGTGCCGTGGGCGCACATCGACATCGCCTCGACCGCCTGGGTCAAGGATTCCAAGAACCCGACCGTGCCGGACGGCGCCGTGGGTTATGGCGTGCGTCTGCTCGACCGCATGGTCGCCGACCACTACGAAGGCTGATCTCAGATCAGGAAGGTAGGGCCGGGTGTCTGACGCCAAGCCGGAAATCTGGTTCTACCACCTGGAGCGGTCGACGCTGGAACAGGTGCTGCCGACCTTGCTGGAGCGCACGCTTCAGCGGGGCTGGCGCGCCCTGATCCGGGGCGCGACCTCGCACCGGCTCGACGATATCGACGAGCTGTTGTGGACCTATCGCGACGACAGTTTCCTGCCTCACGGACGAGCCGACGGCGACCACGCCGCGCGCCAGCCTGTGCTCCTGTCCGAATCGGGCGAGAATCTGAATGGCGCTCAGGCGCTGTTCATCGTCGATGATTCAGAGCTTGGGGCCATGCAGGAGTTCGCACGTTGCTTCATCATCTTCGACGGTCGGGACGAGCAGGCGCTGAACCATGCGCGCGGGCGCTGGCGGACGCTGAAGGCGGACGGCGCCGACCTGGCCTACTGGAAACAATCGGACGAGGGGCGCTGGGAAAAGGCGGCCTGATCCTGACGCTCGGCGCTCTGGCCGTGGCGGCCTGCGCCTCGCCCCCGCCGCGCTATCCCACGCAGCCGACCGCGCCCGCTGCGACGCCGCCGCCGTCTGTGTCCCCGACCGAGCGGCCCTATCTCTCTGAACCGGGCGTGGCGACTTCAGCCCGTTCAGGTTCGGACCGTTCCGCTGCGGCTGGGGCGAAGATGTGCAACGCCGATGAGTTTCAGTGGCTGGTTGGGAAACCCCGCAGCGAAATCCCCGTTCCGGTGGATGTGGTGAACCGGCGCGTTGCCTGCACGACCTGCCCCATCACTGAAGATTATTCGCCTTACCGTTTGAATATTTTCTATAATAGGCAGACGGGCCTGATCGAACAGGTCCGCTGCGGCTGATCGAAAGGACGCCGCCATGAAATCCATTCTGACCCTGAGCGCCGCTGCGGGATTCCTGGCGCTGGCCGCCTGCGCCCCGACGCAGGGCGGCGGCGCGACGCCGACGCCGGGCGGCGAGGCCACGCCCGTCGCCTGCAAGGCCAGCGACTATCAGGACTATGTCGGCCGCAACCGCTCGACCATTCCGACCGCGCCGGAAGGCCGCATCTTCCGCGTCCTGTGCAGCAGCTGCGCGGCGACCATGGATTATCGGGACAACCGCGTGACCTTCACCTACGACGACAAGACGGAAGTCGTGACGCGCGTCAGCTGCGGGTAAGGTCCCTGGAGTATCCGCTCATCCCGGCGGAACTTATCGCTCCAGGCCGTAGAGGGCGTCGGCGACGTCCTCTACCTTCTGGCGCACCACGGTTTCGGCGTCGCGCAGGCCGCGGTTGTAGAACAGGCGGCCGATGTCCTGGCCGATGAACTCGACCAGCATCTCGGCGGGCAGGCGGCCGACCTCGACCTCCATCTCGTCGCGCAGATAGGCCTGCAGGCGGGCGGCCGCCTCCTGCATCTCGTCCTTGGTCAGGAGGGGCGGCGGCGCCTTGGCCATCACGCCACCTCCGCCAGGGCTTCTTCGGCGGCGATCCAGTCGGCTTCGGCCTGATCCAGATCGGTCTGGGCCTTGGCGCGGGCGCGGGTCAGGCCTTCCAGCTTCTTGGGATCATTGACGGCCGCGTTGGCCAGGTCGTCGTCCAGGCGCGCCAGATCGGAGGTCAGCTGGGCCATTCGGTCCTCGGCCTTCTTCACCGCGTGGCGCAGTGTCGAGGGCGAGGGGCCTTTTTTCTTTTCAGCCTTGGGCGCGGTGGCGGGGGCGGGCGCCTCGGCTGCAACGTCCTCGTGCTTGACCTGGCTGGGCTTCATCCCGGCCTGTTTGGCGCGGTCGAGGACGAACTTCTGATAGTCGTCCATGTCGCCCTCGAACGGCTTCACCGACCCATCGGCGGCCAGCCACAGGCGGTCGGCCACCAGCTCCATCAGCGAGCGGTCGTGGGTGATCAGGATGACCGCGCCGGTATATTCGTTCAGCGCATCCAGCAGGGCGCGGCGGCTGTCGATATCCAGGTGGTTGGTCGGTTCGTCCAGGATCAGGATGTGCGGCGCATCCATCGCCACCAGGTTCAGCAGCAGGCGCGCCCGCTCGCCGCCCGACAGGGAGCCGACGGTGGTCTCCTGCTTCTCGAAAGGCAGGCCGAACTGGGCCAGACGGCTGCGGCGGCTGCTCTCCGAGGCGTCCGGCATGGCGCGGCGGATGATCTCCAGCGGCGTGTCGGTCGGGTCCATCGCCTCGATCTGGTGCTGGTGGAACCAGCCCACGCGCATCTTGCCGTCGCGATGGAACTCGCCCGTCTCGATGGTCAGCGCCTTGGCGATCAGCTTGGCGAAGGTCGACTTGCCCGCCCCGTTGACGCCCAGCAGACCGATCCGGTCGTCCAGATCCATCCGCAGGTTCAGGTTTTTCAGGATCGGCTTGCCCGGCTCATAGCCGACGTTGGCCTTCTCCAGCCGGATCAACGGCGGGGGCAGGGGGCGTTCCGGCGAGGGCAGGGTGAAGGGGGCGACGCGCTCTTCGGGCGGCAGTTCGATGCGCTGCATCTTCTCCAGCCGCTTGACGCGCGACTGGGCCTGGGTGGCCTTCGACGCCTTGGCCTTGAAGCGGTCGATGAATTTTTGCAGGTGGGCGCGCTCGGCGTCCTGCTTGGCCTGGGTCGACGCCATCAGGCGCAGTTTTTCGGCCCGCGTCTTTTCGAAGGTGTCGTAGTTGCCGGTGTAGAGGTCCAGCTTGCGGTTCGACAGCTGCAGGATGTGGGTGCAGACGCCGTTCAGCAGCTCGCGGTCGTGGCTGATGATCAGGGCCGTGTGCGGATAGCGTTTCAGCCGCTGCTCCAGCCACAGGGCGCCTTCCAGGTCGAGATAGTTGGTCGGTTCGTCCAGCAGCAGCATGTCCGGCTCGGCGAACAGGGCGGCCGCCAGGGCCACGCGCATCCGCCACCCGCCCGAGAACTCGGCCATCGGGCGCAGGATGTCGTCATGGCTGAAGCCCAGACCGGCCAGGATTTCAGACGCGCGGGCGGGGGCGCTGTCGGCGTCGATCTCGATCAGGCGGCCCCAGATCTCGCCCATTTCCTCGGGCTCGGCGGTTTCCAGCCGGGTCAGCAGGTCGTGGCGCTCGACGTCGGCTTCCAGAATGGTGTCCAGGACGCTGACCGGCGTGGCGGGGTGTTCCTGATCGACCGAGCCGATGCGGGCGGTCTTGGGCAGGGAGATTTCGTCGCCGTTGGCGGCCAGTTCGCCCAGGATCAGCTTGAACAGGGTCGACTTGCCGATGCCGTTGCGACCGACCAGGCCGACCTTGGACCCCGGCGGCAGGCTGACGGAGGCGTCGTCCAGGAACTCGCGGCCCCAGGCGTTGTAGGTCAGGTTTTTGATCTGCAGCATGGGAACCGGAAAGAAAAAGGCTTACGCGCGGGGATATTGGAAAGATGTGCGGCGCTCGCTATAAGCCGCCGACCCTCAAACTCCCAAACAAGAAGTCACTCCCATGACCGAACGCACCTTCTCGATCATCAAGCCCGACGCCACCCGCCGCAACCTGACCGGCGCCATCAACGCCGTCATCGAAGGCGCCGGCCTGCGCATCGTCGGCCAACGCCGCGTCAAGCTGACCGAAGCCCAGGCCAAGAAGTTCTACGAAGTGCACGCCGAGCGTCCCTTCTACGGCGAACTGGTCTCGCAGATGATCGCCGAGCCGGTCGTCGTGCAGGTGCTGGAAGGCGATAACGCTGTCGCCAAGTACCGCGAAGTCATGGGCGCCACCAACCCGAACGACGCCGCCGAAGGCACCATCCGCAAGCTGTTCGCCCTGTCGATCGGCGAGAACTCGGTCCACGGTTCGGACTCGCTGGACAACGCCAAGATCGAGATCGAGCAGTTCTTCACCGACGCTGACATCGTCGGCTGATCTTGAGGGGCCGCGCTCGTTGGCCCTTCGGGACCTCCCGACCCGACGCGGCCTGTTTTTCTGAGCCGCGGTCAAAAGGCTTCGCCTTTTCGACCCGACGCGGCCTGATCGTTTGCGGTCAAGCTGTGTGACAATTCGGCCCGCCCTCGGAACCCGGGGGCGGGCCGTTTCGTTTTCATGGTCACGCTGTCTCTCGAAGAAGAAGAAGGATGACCGCCATGAAGACGATGCTGAAGCTTGCCCCGGTGCTCGGTCTGACGGCCCTGCTGGCCGCCTGCGGCACGACCACGGAACAACGCGCCGCCACGGGCGCCCTGGGCGGCGCGGTCGCCGGTCAGGCGATCGGCGGCAACACCGGCGCGACCGTCGCCGGCGCGGCCATCGGCGCCGTCGCGGGCGCGGCCACTACGCCGAAGAAGCCGCACGAGTAAGGCTTTCGCCGCACGGTATAAAAAAGGGCGTCGGCCGCGAAGCCGACGCCCTTTCCTTTTGTCCGTCGCCGGACGCGCCGCTTACCAGATGCGGGCGCGCTTCTCGGGGGCGATGAACTCCGCCTGATCCGGGGTGACGCCGAAAGCGGCGTACCAGGCGTCGATGTTGCGCGGCGGGGTGGCGGCGCGCGCCATGCCGGGCGAGTGCGGGTCGGTGGTCAGCTGCTCTTTCAGAGCTTCGTCACGCGACTTCTCGCGCCACACCTGGGCCCAGCCCAGGAAGACGCGTTGCTCGCCCGTCAGGCCGTCGATCACCGGGGCCGGCTGGCCGTTCAGGCTGCGCTTATAGGCGTCCAGCGCCATCAGCAGCCCGCCCAGATCGGCGATGTTCTCGCCCATCGTCAGGTCGCCGTTGATGTGCATCCCCGGCACGGGCTCTTCGGCGGAGTAGATGGCGCCCAGGGTCTTGGCGCGCTCCTCGAAGCGGGCGGCGTCCTCCGGCGTCCACCAGTCGCGCAGTACGCCGTTGGCGTCGGTCTTGCGGCCCTGGTCGTCGAAGCCGTGGGTGATCTCGTGGCCGATCACGGCGCCGATGCCGCCGTAGTTGACCGCCGGATCGGCGTTCGGGTCGAAGAAGGGCGCCTGCAGGATGGCGGCCGGGAAGACGATCTCGTTGCGCGGCGGGTTGTAGTAGGCGTTCACCGTCTGAGGCGTCATCCCCCACTCCAGCGGATCGACCGGCTGGCCGATCTTGCCGCGGTTCCAGGCCCAGTCGAAGGCGGCGGCGCGCTCGACGTTGCCGTAGAGGTCGTCGGCCTTCAGCTCCAGCCCGTCATAGTCGCGCCACTTCTCGGGATAGCCGATCTTCACCCCGAACTTGGACATCTTCAGCAGGGCCTGTTCGCGCGTGGCCTCGCTCATCCAGTCCAGAGCCTTCAGGCGCTCGGTCATGGCGGCGCTGAGGTTGGCGACCAACTGCTCCATCTGCGTCTTGGACGAGGCGGGGAAGTGCAGGCGGACGTACTCCTGACCCAGCACCTCGCCCAGCTGGCCGTCGACCAGAACCACGCCGCGGTTCCAGCGCGGGCGGTTCTCGGGCTGGCCACGCAGCGTCTTGCCGCGGAACTCGAAGCGCGAGTCGACGAAGGCGTCGGACAGATAGGGGCTGGCCTGATCGACGGTCTGGAAGGCCTGCCAGGCCTTCAGGGTCTCGATCGGGGTGTCGGCGAACACCTGGGCGATGCCGGGGATGGCGGTGTTCTCCATCAGCACCAGGGTCGGCACGCTCTCGACCTTGGAGGCTTGCAGGAAGGCGGCCCAGTCGAAGCCCGGCGCAAAGGTCGACAACTGCGCCGCCGGGGTCGGGTTGTAGATCTTGTCGATCTGGCGACGCTCGACCGTGGTCCAGTGCTTCTCGGCCACCTTGGTCTCGAAGGCCAGGATGTCGGCGGCGGCCTGGGCCGGGTTGCTCCACCCGGCGGCGGTCAGGGCGCGCGCGACATAGGCGACATAGGCTTCGCGCTGCGTGGCGAAGTCGGGCTTCAGATAATAGTCGCGGTCCGGCAGGCCCAGACCGCCCTGACCCAGATAGGCCGAGTTGATGTTCGGGTCCTGCAGGTCCTCGAACACCGCCAGGCCGAACAGGGAGCCGCCGAAGCCTTCGTGGCTGGCGCCCATCAGGCGGGCCATGTCGCTATGGTTCGCCACGGCGCGGATGGCGGCCAGGTCGGCGGCCAGGGGCTGGGCGCCCAGCTGGTTCACACGGGCCTCGTCCATGAAGCTGGCGTACAGGGCGCCGACCTTCTGGGCGTTGGCGTTGGTCGGGTTGGCGGCGCTGGCCTCGATGATGGCGCGCAGTTGGGCCTGAGAATTCTCATACAGGACGTCGAACGGGCCGAAGCGGGCCTTGTCGGCCGGAATCTCGGTGTTCTTCAGATAGACGCCGTTGGCGTAGGCGTTGAAGTCGTCGCCCGGATTCACCGTCAGGTCGCGGCCGTCCAGATCAAAGCCCCAGGGCTTGATCTCAGGCGTGGTCGAGGCGGCCGCCGAAGCGTGGGCGTGTTGAGCGAGGGTCGGTTGGGCCGAGAAGGCGAGGGCGACGGCCATGGCGGCGGCGCCCATCAGGCGAGTTTTCATCATCGGGTCTTTCCCAGTGGTGCAGACGTGCGCGATTGCGCCAGTGAGACGGCGCATTCGTGCTTGCCGGCAAACTGCGCCCGCCTGCGACGGCCTGTCGCATTAAAAATCGTTAAGGATTACGGGCGGTGGACGAAATCGGCGAGCGCCTGGGGATAAAGGCCGTGCTCCGCCGTCTTGACCCGTTCGGCCAGGATGTCCGGCGTGTCGCCGGGCTGGATCGGCACGCGCGCCTGGCCCAGGACAGGGCCTTCGTCGACGCCCTCGGTGACGATGTGGACGGTGCAGCCCGCCTCAAGGTCGCCGGCCTCGATGGCGCGGGCGTGGGTGTTCAGCCCCGGATAGAGCGGCAGCAGCGACGGGTGGATGTTCAGCATCTGGCCGGCCCATTTCCCAACCAGCCACGGGGTCAGCAGACGCATGTATCCGGCCAGGGCCACGACCTGGACGCCGCGTTCGGCCAGCAGGGCGTCGATGGCGCGCTCGTGCGCCTCGCGGTCCTTGCCGAAGGGCTTGTGTTCGACGGTCAGCGCCTCGACGCCCGCCGCCGCGGCCTTCGCCAGACCGCCCGCGCCTGCGATATTGGAGATGACGGCCACGACCTCATACGGCGCGTCCGCGGTCTGGCCGGCCGCGATCAGGCTGGCCATGTTCGATCCGGTTCCCGAGATCAGGACGGCGACGCGGGTTTTGGCGACGGACATGGGCGGCTCACGCGTGAAAGAAGGCGCGACTGCCATGCGGCCCCGAAAGCGACTTAGCAAGGGGGAGGGCGTGGCGAAGGGGAGGGGCGCGTCGCCGCCGAACGATTGTCGCTGAACTGTCGCAAACTCCGTTGCTTCTTCGGAAACGGCGGCGTTAGCGTCGATGCGCCGGAGAGTCCGGCATCCAAGGGGGAGTACCTGAATGCGTCGTCTGTTGACCGCCGCCTGCGCCGCGGCTCTGTTGGCCGCGCCGGCCGTTTCCATGGCTCAGGAGGCCGCGTCCAGCGGTTCGGGGCCGGTCCGCTCGGCCGCCGATCGCCTGCGTAACGCCAACGCCGAGCAGATCGAGAAGAACTGGGCCCGCGCTGTCGCCGATGAATCGGAAGTCACCACCAGCCACTCGATCAACGCCCATGGCCGCACCCTGCGCTACAAGGCGACGGCGGGCACCCTGACGGTCCGCAACGACGCGGGGATGCCGACGGCCAGCCTCTTCTATGTGGCCTATACGCTGGACGGCCAGCCGGTCGGTCGTCGCCCGATCACCTATATGTTCAACGGCGGGCCGGGTTCGCCGACGGTGTGGCTGCACATGGGCGCCTTCGGCCCGATGCGGGTCCAGACCGACGCCCCGGTGGTCGAGCGTCCGGGGCCGTTCAACCTGGCGCCCAACGACATGACCCTGCTGGACAAGACCGATCTGGTCTTCATCGACATGGTCGGCGCCGGTTATTCGCGTCCGCTGGGCGAGACGCCGGGCTCGGCCTTCTGGGGCGTGGATCAGGATGCGGACACCTTCGCCCGCGCCATCATGCGCTACACGACCAAGTTCGACCGCTGGTCCAGCCCGAAATACATCCTGGGCGAAAGCTACGGCACCCTGCGCGCCGGCGCCCTGGTGCATCAGCTGGAAGATCGCGGCATGTCGCTGAACGGCGTGGTCCTGCTGTCCTCGATCATGAACTACGGCGTGCGCCAGCCGGGCTATCCGCAGAACTTCGTCACCCTGCTGCCGACCTATGCAGCGACGGCCTGGTATCACAACAAGATCCCGAACAAGCCCAGCCTGGAAGAGCACGTCCAGCGCGCCCGTGAATTCGCCATCGGCCCCTATGCGGCGGCCCTGTCGAAGGGGCACCTGATCTCGGACGCCGAGCGCGCCCAGATCGCCCAGCAGATGAGCGCCCTGATCGGCATCTCGCCTGAGGTCCTGGATCAGGCCAATCTGCGCCTTGAGCTCAGCCCGTTCCGGAAGGAGCTGCTGCGCGACCGTCGTCAGACGATCGGCCGACTGGACATGCGCTATCTGGGCATTGACGCCAATGCGGTGGGCGGTTCGCCCGAGGAAGATCCCTCGAGCAGCGCCATCACCGGCGCCTATTTCAGCATCTTCCGCGACTACATCGCCACGACGCTGAACTATCGGACGGAGATGGACTATCGCCAGTCGGCGCGCGGCCTGCCGGGCTTCAACTGGGACTGGAACCACCGCCCGCCGGTCGGCGGCCCGCAGACGACGCCGAACACGGCGGTCGACCTGGCCACCGCCATTCGTCGCAATCCGCACCTGAAGGTGCTGGCGCTGAACGGCTATTACGACGCCGCTACGCCCTTCTTCGGCACGGAATACGACCTGGCCCAGATGATGCTGGAGCCGCACCTGCGCGGGAATCTGGAGTTCACCTACTATGAAGGCGGACACATGATGTACACGGCCCGCCCGGCGCTGGAGCAACTGCACGTCGATCTGTCGAAGTTCTACAATGAGACGGAGAACGGCGGCCTGCGCTGATCCCGGCGACCGTCTGAAATGAAGAAGGCCCCGGTCACGCGACCGGGGCCTTTTTTGCGCTCCCGCTTTCTCCCGCTCACCCCGGCGGACGCCGGGGCCCAGTGAGAACGGCAAGCGCTGCATCCTGAGCCAAAGCACTGGATCCCGGCGTCCGCCGGGATGAGCGGGAATGAAGGGTATCATTCGACAAAAAAGCCCCCGGTCGCGTTGACCGGGGGCTTTTGTCTTGTCGGAAGGCGATGGCCTTACGCCGTCTGCAGTTGTCCGCAGACAAACGCCGTCTCGCCTGCGTTCAGCAGGGCGGCGAGCACCGGCTCGACGTTCTCGGGCGCGACGATCAGGATGAAGCCCACGCCGCAGTTGAAGGTGCGGCGCATCTCGTGGTCCGAAATCCCGCCCGTCTCGCCCAGCCACTGGAAGACGGCGGGCATGGGCCAGGCGTTCCAGTCGAAGCTGGCCTCAAGGCCCTCGGCGATGCAGCGCGGCGGGTTCTCGATCAGGCCGCCGCCCGTGATGTGGGCCGCGCCCTTGATCAGGTCGGCCTTCATCAGCGGCAGGACCGGCTTCACATAGATGCGGGTCGGCTCCATCAGAGCCTGGGCCAGGGTCTGGTCCTTGGCGAAGGGGGCGTCGTCGCCCCAGGCCAGGCCGGACTTCTCGACCACCTTGCGGATCAGGGAATAGCCGTTCGAGTGCGGACCCGACGAGGCCAGGCCGATGATGACGTCGCCGGCTTTCTGCTGGTCCAGATAGGGCAGGACCTTGCCGCGCTCGACCGCGCCGACCGAGAAGCCGGCCAGATCATAGTCGCCGCCCGAATACATGCCCGGCATCTCGGCCGTTTCGCCGCCGACCAGGGCGCTGCCCGACTGGCGGCAGCCCTCGGCGATGCCCGCGACGACGCGGCGCGCGGCGTCCACGTCCAGCTTGCCCGTGGCGTAGTAGTCCAGGAACATCAGCGGCTCGGCGCCCTGGGCCAGCAGGTCGTTGACGCACATGGCGACCAGATCGACGCCAACGCCGTCGTGACGGCCGGTCTCGATGGCGATCTTCAGCTTGGTGCCGACGCCGTCGGTGGTGGTGACGATCAGCGGGTCTTCAAAACCGGCGGCCTTCAGGTCGAACAGGGCGCCGAAACCGCCCAGCGAAGCCTCGGCGCCGGGGCGGCGCGTGGACTTGGCCAGGGGCTTGATCGCGTCGACCAGCTGTTCTCCGGCGTCGATATCCACGCCTGCGTCGGCGTAGGTCAGGCCATTCTTCAGTCCGTCTTTTTGGGCCTCAGGGGTGTCGCTCATCGGTCACGGCTCGAAATCGGGGGCGAAAATTTGTCGCGGCGCTCTTGCCACGACGGCGTCGCGCGGGGCTATAGCATCGGAATGACGCCAATCACCACCAATGACGCGCTGATCGCCTTCTGCGAGCGTTTGGCCAAGGCCCCGTTCATCACCGTCGATACGGAATTCATGCGGGAAACCACCTACTGGCCCAGGCTGTGCCTGATTCAGGCGGCGGCTTCGCCTACGGACGCCGCCATCATCGACCCGATGGCCGAGGATCTGGATCTGGAGCCGTTCCTCGACATCCTGCGGGACGAATCGATTCTGAAGGTGTTCCACGCCGCCCGACAGGACGTGGAGATCTTCAACAAGCTGGGCGCCATGCCGCGCCCGCTGTTCGACACCCAGGTCGCCGCCATGGCCGCCGGTTTCGGCGATCAGGTCAGCTATGAGGCGCTGGTGCGCCAGATGCTGCGTCAGGAGCTGGACAAGGGCAGCCGCTTCACCGACTGGGCGCGCCGCCCGCTGTCGGAGGCGCAGCTGACCTATGCCCTGGGCGACGTGACGCATCTGTCGGCCCTCTATCCCAAGCTGCGCGACCGGCTGCAGAAGGAAGGCCGTCTGGACTGGGTCATGTCGGAAATGGGCGCGGTCACGGACCCGGCGATCTACGACACCTCGCCCGAGAACGCCTGGAAGCGGCTGAAGCCGAAGAAGTTCAACGCCAAATACCTGGCCGCCTTCGTCGCCACCGCCGTCTGGCGCGAGCGCGCGGCCCAGGAACGCGACCAGCCGCGCGGCCGCATCCTGAAGGACGAGGCCATCGACGAGATCGCCGTCCAGGCGCCGACCGACCCGGACGCCTTCAACCGCCTGCGTTCGGTGCCGAAGGGCTTTGGCGGTTCGCGTCTGGGGCTGGAGCTGGCGGCCGAGCTGAAGCGCGTCCTGGCCGACCCGGAAGCCCATGCGCCCAAGCTGGAGCGGCCGTCGCACAACCAGCCGGCGCCGCCCTCAGTGGTCGAGCTGTTGAAGGTGCTGCTGAAGGCCAAGAGCGACAACGCGGGCGTGGCGGCAAAGCTGATCGCCACTGTCTCCGACCTGGAGAAGATCGCCCTGAACGACAACGCCGACGTTGAAGCCATGAAGGGCTGGCGCCGCCAGCTGTTCGGCGAGGACGCGCTGAAGCTCAAGAAGGGTGAGATCGCCCTGGTCCTGAACGGCGCCCGCGTCGAAGTGGTCGAGATCGAGGGGTAACCAAACCCTCTCCCGGCGGGAGAGGGCTTGAGCGCACGAGAGCGCAGCGATCGTTCCTGCGCGAAAGGGTGAGGGGCTTGTCCTGTCCGTCGGCGTGAGCCGTCGCACCATGGCCTTGCGACCGACTTCACCTGCGAACCCTCACCCTTTCGCCTTAGCCAATCGCCTCCGGCTCTTGGAGGCTCAAGCCCTCTCCCATTGGGAGAGGGTTTTTATATTTTCAGCGCCAGGTCCATCGCTTCGGCCAGGGCCTTGGCGCGGCGTTTGGTCTGTTCGCCGAGAAGCATGTCGGCGTAGCCGTTGGCGGCCGTGACGCGCAGGGCGCCTTTCTCGACCGTGGCCGTGGCGTTGGCCAGCAACTGCGGCGAGCGGCCTGACAGGTCACAGGCCAGCCGCATGGCCAGGCCCAGGGCGCGGGCGCGCTTCTGGCCCTTGTCCGAAAGCAGGCGGTTGACCGTATCCGGCGCGGGCGTGCGCGCCTCGCCGCCATAGCGGGCGTTCATCGCCACGGCCATGAAGGCGCGCTCGGCGTGGGTCTGGCCCGGAATGGGCGACCACAGCACCTGATCGAACACCAGGTTGATGCGGTGGTCCGGATGCAGCCGCGCCCCCAGGTCCGCCAGCCGGCAGACCGAGGACGTAAGCAGGGCGTCGCGTTCCTCGCCGAACACTTCCGGCAGGGCCGAGGCGACCGACTGCAGCCAGCCGTCCAGGGCGCGGGGCAGGGCCGGGTCCACCCCTTGTCGGCCGCCCCAGGCCGAACAGCCGGCCAGCAGGGGATCGACCGCCCGCATGGCGGGCTCCATGCCATGATACAGCAGCCCCTCGCGCACGCCCCAGGCCGAGAAGACGACGGAGCTCAGTTCCAGGCGATCGATCAGCCCCTCCAGCACCAGGGCGGCGTAGGGCAGGGTCTCGGCCCGGCGCTTGGATACGCCCGGCAGCTTCTCCAGGGAGACGCGTGACTGGCGCGCGATGAGACGGGCCATGTCGCGGGCGTCGGCGGCGCTCATGGCGTACTGATGGACGATGCGGATCGGATGATCGGCCATCGCCATGTGCATCTGGGCCAGGCTGCGCCAGGCGCCGCCGACGGCGTAGAGCGTCGAGGTCGCATAGGCGTCCTCGACCGGCCCCAGCCGCTTGGCGATACGGGCGCGCAGGCGATCCGCGTCGAAGCCCTTGGCGTCCAGCAGGGCGAAGGGGCCGAGCGCCAGGGTCACGCCCTTGCCGCGGGGCCCGTCGCCGATCCGGGTCAGCTCCAGACTGGCGCCGCCCATGTCGGCGGCCACGCCGCGCGCGCCGGGATCGCCCGCCAGCACGCCCAGCGCTGAATATTTCGCCTCCTCCTCGCCGCTGAGCACGCGGATGCGCAGGCCCGTCTCGGCGGCCACGCGCTCGCAGAACAGGGGGCCGTCCTCGGCCTCGCGCACGGCGGCTGTGGCGGCGACCAGCACCTGATCCGGCTGGACGCCCTCGATCACGGCGGCGAAGCGGCGCAGCGCCGTCATGGCCATGACGACTCCCGGTTCGGACAGGCGCCGGGTGGCGGCCAGGTCACGCCCCAGACCCGCCAGCACCTTTTCGTTGAACATGGTCCAGACCGCCCGGCCTTCGAGCCGATACAGCACCAGGCGCACCGAGTTGGAGCCGATGTCGATGACGGCGATCTGTTTCGACTCGTATTCGCGCTCGGGGCTCATCAGCGGCGCTTCCGCGGCTTGAGGCCAGGGTAGGACAGGGCGCCGGGCAGGGTCTTCACCTTGCGGCCGCGCCCCGACAGGCTGGGGTTGGTCATGAAATACTTGTGCGCCGAGAAGGGCCGTTCGGAGCCGCTGGGCATCACCCGGCGGTAGGAGCCGTCGGAGGTCAGGACCCAGCTCTGGGCGTCGTCCTTCAGATTGGCGACCATGATCTGGTCCAGCACCTGATCGTGGACGGTGGCGTTCAGGATCGGCGTCATCACCTCGACCCGGCGGTCCAGGTTGCGCGGCATCCAGTCGGCCGAGGAGATGTAGACCCGCGCCCGGTTGCTGGGCAGGTCGTGGCCGTTGGCGAAGGCGACGATGCGGCTGTGCTCCAGGAAGCGGCCGACGATCGACTTGACCCGGATGTTCTCCGACAGGCCCGGCACGCCGGGGCGCAGGCAGCAGATGCCCCGGATGACCAGTTCGATGCGCACGCCCCATTGGCTGGCGCGATACAGGGCGTCGATGATCTCCGGGTCGACCAGGGCGTTCATCTTGGCCCAGATGGCGGCGGGCTTGCCCTTGGCGGCGGCCGACATCTCCTTGCCGATCATCTCGATCAGGCTGGTCTTCATGTTCAGCGGCGAGACGACCAGGGCCTCCAGTTCGTCGGGCGCCGCATAGCCTGTGATGTAGTTGAACACCCGCGTCGCATCCCGGCCCAAGGCTGGATCGCAGGTGAACAGGCTCAGGTCCGTGTAGATCTTGGCCGTGACCGGGTGATAGTTGCCGGTGCCGAAGTGGCAGTAGGTGCGAAGACTGTCGCCCTCGCGCCGGACGACGACGCTCATCTTGGCGTGGGTCTTGTACTCGACGAAGCCGAAGACGACGTGGACGCCCGCCCGCTCCATCTGGCGCGCCCAGCGCAGGTTGGCCTCCTCGTCGAAGCGCGCCTTCAGCTCCACCAGGGCGGTGACGTTCTTGCCGTTCTCGGCCGCCTCGATCAGGGCGGCGACGATGGGGCTGTCCTTGGAGGTGCGGTACAGGGTCTGCTTGATGGCGATGACGTTGGGGTCGCGCGCCGCCTGACGCAGGAACTGCACCACCACGTCGAAACTCTCGAACGGGTGGTGGATCAGCATGTCCTTTTCGCGCACGGCCGCGAATATGTCGCCGCCGTTGTCGCGCACCCGCTCGGGGTAGCGCGGTTCATAGCCCTTGAACTTCAGGTCGGGGTGGCCGCCGGGGATCAGTTCGGACAATTGGGCCAGCCCCAGCATCCCGTCGACCAGCACCACGTCCTGCGGCTGGGCGTGAAGCTGGGCGATGATGAAGTCACGCAGGTCGTCCGGCATGTCCGCCTGGATCTTGATGCGCACGACCGAGCCCATGCGGCGCTGCTTCAGCGCCTCCTCGAACTCCATGACCAGGTCTTCGGCCTCTTCCTCGATCTCGATGTCGGAATCGCGGATCAGGCGGAACAGACCCTTTTCCAGGATCTCGCAGCCCGGAAACATGTGGTCGATGAACAGCAGCAGCAGGTTTTCGAGCGAGACATAGCGCGTGCGCCCCGGCGTCGAACGTCCGTCCGTCGCCAGCGCCCAGAAGCGCCGCACCTGCGTCGGCACCGGCACCAGGGCGTAGAGGACGCGGTTGTCGCTGTTGCGCCGCAGCTTCAGCGCCAGCGAGAAGCCGAGGTTGGGCAGGAAGGGGAAGGGGTGCGCCGGGTCGATGGCCATCGGCGTCAAGACGGCGAACAACTGGTTCAGGAACTCAGGCTCCAGCCGCTCGCGCTCGGTCTTGGTGATGCGGACGCGCTCGACGATCTCGATGCCGGCGGCGGCCATCTCCTTGCGCAGGACGCGCCACTGACGCTGCTGTTCGGCCATCAGGCCGCCCGCCGCCGCATTGACCTGCTCCAGTTGCTCGGCCGGGGTCAGGCCGTCGGGCGAGACGACGCGGACGCGCTCGCGCACCTGGCCCTTCAGGCCGGCCACGCGGGTCATAAAGAACTCGTCCAGGTTGTTGGCCGAGATGGACAGGAAACGCACCCGCTCCAGCAGGGGGTGGCCCTCGTTCGCCGCCTCTTCCAGCACCCGGCCGTTGAAGGCCAGCCACGACAGCTCGCGGTTGATGAACCGCTCGGGCGAGGCCATCAGCGCCTCCGACAGCTCCAGCTGCGGGGCGCGAGAGGAGGGGACTTCCTCGCCGGTGGTGTCGACGGCGATGGGCGCGATATCGGTCATGATTCCGTTGTCGCGCGCGCCTGTGACGGCTGCAACCGCGATTGTGTCGCGGCAGGCGGGACTTAACTACTCCGCGGGGATGAGCGGGTGGTCAGGGTTCCCCGTCCAGCACTTGCCGCGCCAGCACGCGCGTCACGGGGCGGTGCAGGGCGTCCAGGCGGTCGACCACGGCCTCGGCGGCCTCGGCCGAGCGGTCGATGCGGCGGACCAGATAGTCGATCAGTTCGTCGGCCGGGGTGATGTTCCGGCTGGCGAAGGCGCGGCGCAGCATGGCGGCGAAGACCACGTCGTCGGGCGCCTCTATCCCCACGGTGCGGATGGCGTTCAGCCGCGAGCGCAGGTCCGGCAGGTCGGAGGCCCAAGAAGCCGGCGGATCGCGGGACACCAGCAGCAGGGCGCCGCCGCCCGACTGGGTCAGGTTGATCAGGTGGAACAGGCTCTCGTCATCGGCGTCCTGGGCCCGGTCCAGCAGGACGGGACGGCCCTCAAGCTCCAACGGATCGACCAAGGCGGCCTCGGCGCCGTGCAGCGCGATGGCGCCGGTGCGTTCCACCCAGGCGGCGGCCAGATGGCTCTTGCCACAGCCCGCCGGGCCGAACAGGGCCAGGACGGCGCCGGGCGCTTCGGGCCAGGCGGCCAGGGCGGCCACCCCCGCGGCGTTGGCTTCCGAGATCGCCAGGTCCGAGGCGCGCTGCGGCGTCTCCTGCTGCAGCGGCAGACGCAGTTGACGGATTTCGGCGGCCGAGGCGTTCATGATGACTGGACCCTAGCCGGGCGGGGACGCGGGCGTCTCTGTTGATAGAGCTGGATCACGGGGACAACCTGCGCGCTGCTGTGGATGGCGTATCGCGGGCGTTTCATCCGCGCGATCAGGCGTCAGCCTTGACTTTCGGGGGCGATGATGGGCCTTTCCCCGCTCCTAATTCACGCTGTTCGACAGCCGTTTTCAGACGAAATCCGATCATGCACGCCTATCGCACCCACACCTGCGGCGCCCTCCGTTCGACGGATGCCGGCGCGAATGTTCGTCTGTCGGGCTGGATTCACCGCAAACGCGACCACGGCGGCCTGCTGTTCGTCGACCTGCGCGACCACTACGGCCTGACCCAGCTGGTCCTGCACCCCGAAACGCCGGGCTTTGAGGTGGTCGAACGCCTGCGCGCCGAGAGCGTCATCAAGATCGACGGCGAAGTCGTCCTGCGCGAAGGCTCGACCGTCAACGCCAACCTGCCGACCGGCGAGGTCGAGGTGCGCGTCCTGTCGGTGGAAGTCCTGTCGGAAGCCGCCGAACTGCCGATGCCCGTCTTCGGCGAGCAGGAGTACCCGGAAGAGATTCGCCTGAGCAACCGCTTCCTCGACCTGCGTCGTGAGCGTCTGCACAAGAATATCGTCCTGCGTTCGCGCGTGATCCAGTCGATCCGCACCCGCATGGTCGCCCAGGGCTTCCTTGAGTATCAGACGCCGATCCTGACGGCCTCGTCGCCGGAAGGCGCGCGCGACTTCCTGGTGCCCAGCCGGATGCACCCGGGCAAGTTCTACGCCCTGCCGCAGGCGCCGCAGCAGTTCAAGCAACTGCTGATGGTCTCGGGCTTCGACCGCTATTTCCAGATCGCGCCCTGTTTCCGCGACGAAGACCTGCGCGCCGACCGTTCGCTGGAATTCTACCAGCTCGACGTGGAAATGAGCTTCGTCACGCAGGAAGACGTCTTCCAGGCGATCGAGCCGCTGATGCACGGCCTGTTCACCGAGTTCGGCGAGGGCAAGCCGGTGTCGCCGATCGACGGGACGCACGTCTTCACCAACGACTTCGGTCAGACGATGGAGCACAAGGGCTTCGAGCGTCTGACGTTCGAGCAGTCGATGAAGTGGTACGGTTCGGACAAGCCGGACCTGCGCAACCCGATCAAGATGCAGGACGTGTCGGACCACTTCCGCGAGGGCGGTTTCGGCCTGTTCGCCAAGATTCTGGGCGCCGACGAGAAGAACGCCGTCTGGGCCATCCCGGCGCCGACGGGCGGCTCGCGCGCCTTCTGCGACCGCATGAACTCCTGGGCGCAGGGCGAGGGCCAGCCGGGCCTGGGCTACATCTTCTGGTCTGACGATCAGCAGTCGTGGGGCGGCCCGATCGCCAAGAACCTGGGTCAGGAGCCGACCGAGGCCCTGATGGCTTCGCTGGGTCTGGGCAAGGGCGATGCGGCCTTCTTCGTCGCCGGTCAGCCGGGCGTCTTCGCCAAGTTCGCGGGTCTGGCCCGCACCCGCGTCGGCACGGAGCTGAAGCTGGTCGACGAGGACCAGTTCAAGTTCTGCTGGATCGTCGACTTCCCCATGTTCGAGTGGTCGGAAGAAGAGAAGAAGGTCGACTTCAGCCACAACCCCTTCTCGATGCCGCAGGGCGGCATGGAGGCGCTGGAGACGCAGGACCCGCTGACCATCCGCGCCTATCAGTACGACATCGTTTGCAACGGCTATGAGCTGTGCTCGGGCGCGATCCGGAACCACAAGGCCGAGATCATGCTGAAGGCCTTCGAGATCGCCGGCTACGACGCCTCGGTGGTCGAGGAGCAGTTCGGCGGCATGTTGAACGCCTTCCGTTTCGGCGCGCCGCCGCACGGCGGTCTGGCGCCGGGCATCGACCGCATCGTCATGCTGCTGGCGGGCGAACAGGCCATCCGCGAGGTCATCGCCTTCCCGCTGAACCAGCAGGGCCAGGACCTGCTGATGAGCGCCCCGGCCGAGGTCGAGGAGCGTCAGCTGAAGGAGCTGTCGATCCGCACCCAGCTGCCGATCAAGGTCTGATCACGGCCACAGCGCTGAATTGAGAAAGGGAGGGGACAACCCCTCCCTTTGTTTCTGAGCCTCAGTTGCGCGGGCGCGGCGGAACCGGGGGCGCAGGCGGCGCTGGAGGCGTGCGGATGACGCGGACGCCGCTGCGACAGTTGCGGGCCGTCAGCCCGCCGGGCAGGCGGGTTGCGGCGTCGCCGCAGGCCTCCTCGACCTGATCGGCGGTCAGGCCGCGCGCCCGCGACAGATCCAGACCGCGAATGTCGGTGCGGCGCATGGATGCGTCGCGAAAATCCGCCCGGTTGAAGCTGCCGCCGGACAGGCGCGCGCCGTCCAGATCGGCGTCGCGGAAGGTGGCCCCGTCGAAATTCCCGCCGGAGAGATTGGACGCCTTGATGTCGGCGCTGGTGAAGTCGGCGCCGCGGGCGTCGACGTTGGCCAGGGTGGCGCCGAAGATCTCGGCGTCGTTCAGCCGCGCGCGGGTCAGGATGGCGCTGTTCATGTTCACGCCCTGAAGCTCGGCCCCGCTCAGATTGGCGCCGCTCAGGTCGACGCGGATCAGGACGGCGCCGGTCGCCTCGGCGCCCATCAGCTGGGCGCCGGTCATCTTGGCGTTGGTGAACATCGAGCCGACCATCTCGATGCCGCGCATGTCGGCGCGGCTGAAGTCCGCCCCCGTGAAGTTCGAGCCGACCAGTTCGGCGCCGCGCAGATTGGCGCCGACCAGGGTGGCGTAGGTGAAGTTGGCGCCGGTCAGGGTCGCGCCGGACAGATCGCGGCCGGACAGCTCGCAGCGGGTGCAGCTGCCGCCCAGCGACACCATGCGCGCGACGTCGCGGTCCTGGGTCCAGGTCATGTCCGCCACGCCGGCCAGAGCAGGGGCGGCCGTCGTCAGTCCCGCAAGGGCTGAGGCGGCGAGGGCCAGACGGCGCAGGGGTGAAATCGAACGTTTCATCACCCCCTTTGAATGCGCCTTAGTCCGTAAAAACCCTACTTAAATCGCGGTAACGAAGGCGACGCTCAACAGGCGGGAATGCGCAGGCCTGAAGGCAGAACCGTGTTCTCGTCGCCGCAGGCCTGGTTGAGCTGGGATTGGGTCAGTCCGGTGGCGCGCGACAGCTGCGCGCCGGACAGGTTCGTCCCGTTCAGCTTGGCTCCGGCGAAGGCGGCGCCTTCCAGATAGGTCCCGACGAAGCTGGCGTTGGTCATGTCCGCTCCGCTGAAGTTGGAACTGGACAGGACGGCGCCGTAGGCCTCGACGTCGCGCAGGTCGGCGCGGCGGAAATTGGTGCGGTTCATCACCGACAGGCTGATGTCCGCCTGGCGGATGCGGGCGCCCGACAGGTTCAGCCCGCCGCGCTCCAGACCCGAGAAGTCGCCCTGGAACAGGTTGCAGCCGGGGCAGGAGGCGCCGCGACGCACCTGACTGATCTGCGAGGCGTTCTGCGCTGAGGCGGGCAGGGCCGTCAGCGTCAGGCCGACGGCGGCGAGAAGGGCGATTGCGGGACGGATCATGCGAATGGCTCCAGGCTTTGCGCCTGTCGCAGCAAGAAGCGGGCCGCCGTTTCGGGACAGGCTGTCCCGATTCAGCCCTGAACCTTGGGCGCCGCGCCGCAGGCGCCGCAGACGGGTGTCCCGTTCCGGTCCGTCAGCATCAGGTCGCCGCACTCGGGGCAGGGGCCGGCCTGCGCCTGGACCTGGGGCGTGGTGCGCGGCGACGGCTCCTTCCGGCCGAAGGGGGCGACGATCAGATTGTCGGGCGCCGCGCCTCGAGCGAAGCCCTTGGAGATGAAACGGGCGGCGGGCACGGGCTGGGGCGCGTCGGTCGGGGTGCCGTCCATGCCGTCCAGATTGGCGGCCTCTGGCGTCACCTGCGCCAGCTCGCGCCGGTCCAGATAGGAGACGCCCAACTCACGGAACACATAATCGAGGATGGAGGTCGCCGAACGGATCGAGTCATTGCCCGTGACCCGCCCCGACGGCTCGAACCGGGTGAAGACGAAGGCGTCGACGAACTCGTCCAGCGGCACGCCGTACTGCAGGCCGATGGAGATGGCGATGGCGAAGTTGTTCATCATCGAGCGGAAGGCGGCGCCTTCCTTGTGCATGTCGATGAAGATTTCGCCTAGCTCGCCGTCTTCGTATTCGCCGGTGTGGATATAGACCTTGTGGCCGCCGACCGAGGCCTTCTGGATATAGCCCTTGCGGCGGTCGGGCAGGCGGCGGCGGGTGCGGTCGCGCTCGACCACCTTCTCGACCACGCGCTCGACGGTGCGGGGCGCGGGCTCAAGGGCGGGCGCAGACTCAGCGCGGCGCGGGGCCTCGGCCTCGGGCAGGCGCAGGCGGAAATCGGCAGGGGCCTCGGCCCGGCGCAGCACGGCGGCGCGGCGGCCGTCGAGGGCGGCGTCGGCCAGGGCGCGGGCCAGGTCCAGCCGATCGGCGCGCCAGTCCAGCGTGACGGGGGCCAGGTCGGGGGCGTCGCTGAAGGGTTCGACGGCGCGGCGCAGGTCAGCCTCCAGCGCCTCGCCGGATCGGGACAGCAGCGACCGAAGCGCCTCGGGCGCCGTGTCCCAGTCGGACAGGTCGGGACGGCCGAAAACATGGTCCGCCGCCGCCCGGATCGCGGCCTCGTCAAAGCCCAGACGCGGCAGCAGGGCTTCGCCCGGCGCCAAGGTCAGGCCCAGTACGTCGCCGATGAAGCCCTCGTCCAGCACAGGCGGCGCGAAGGCGTCGGCGAAATCCTCGACCGAGGCCAGGGCGCGCTCGATCCCCTCAAGCTCCAGATCGGTGAAGCCCAGTTCGCGCAGGCGAGCGTGGCTGACGCCCGGCGCCTCGGCTAGGGTGCGGCGCCCGAACAGATGGCGCTCGGCGGCTTCAACGTCGGCGCCCGCGCGGGTCAGGGCGACGGCCAACGCCGGGCGCAGGCGACGCTCGACCTCGCCGTCCGCCGTCTGCCAGACGTCCGTCGCCGCGAAGGGCGAGACGCCGAGGCGCAGGGCCAGTTCGGCGTCGTCGGCGAACAGGCTGATCATCGCGTGACGACGACCGTGGGCGCGCAGAGCCTCGACCGGCTCGCCGCGTTCGCTCAGGGCGGCCAGGGTTTCGTCCTTCACCACCTCCCACTCGGCGCAGGGGCCGAGGCGCGCGGCCAGATCGGCGGAGGCGGCGTTGGCCAGGCGTGCGAGCTTGGCGGCCAGAACCGAGGCTGGGGCGGCGGGCGCAACGGCGTCCTGCGCCGCGGCCCAGTCGGCCAGACCGCCCAGACCCAGTGCGATGGGGCGTGCGGCGGCGCGCCGATCATCGCTCGAGATATCCAGCGTCAGGTCCAGCGCCGTCACCAGCAATGCGGTCAGGGCCGCCAGCGCCTCCTCGAAGTCGTCTCCGAAGGCGGCGGCCAGAGCGGGCAGGCTGAGCGTCGCGCGGGCGGCCAGCGTGGCATCGGCGGCCGCGTCCGCATCGGCGGGCGTGAAAACGGCGACGACGGGGCCTTCCAGCGCCGCCTCGGCGACGGCGAGGGCCAGCGGTCCGCCGACGGCGGCCGTATCGGGCTGGGCCAGTACGATCAGCGGCGCCTGTGCGGCATCGGCCAGCGGCGCAGCGCCAGCCGAAAGGCCCTCGCCCTTGATGGCGCGCAGGATGTCCGCATCGGCGGCGCCGCACTGTCGCGCGACGTGGGCGGCGCGGGTCAGGGCGGGGTTGGAGGCGGGATCGGCGCAGGCCGCCGCATCGCCCTCGCACCGCGCCACGGCGTCGGCCACGTTCGCCAGCGCCTGGGCCAGGGCCTCGGCGGCCTGAGCGGACAGCCGGTCGCGGCGCCAGACGGCGGCCTGCTGCGCCAGTCGGCGCTCGGCCTCGGGCTCGGACAGGTCCAGACGCAGGGCGTCGAAGACGCGGTCGTCCGCATCGCTGACGGCGGTCAGGCCCAGCAGGACCGCGCCGGTCAGCTCCGCCTCGAATCGGCGACCTTCGGCGGCGTTGGCGAAGACGCCGCCGTCGCGTCCGGCATGGGCGAGGCGCTCGGCCCAGTCATGGACGGCGCCGTTCAGCGGCAGGTCGGGACGGGACGAGAAGGGTGCGTCAGTCCAGTCCAGCCAGGCTTCGACCTGGACATCGGACCAGGCGGAAGGGGCCAGGACGATCTCGACGGCGTCGGCGCGCTCGATCTCGCGCGGCTCGACGGCGACGTCGGCGGCCAGGGGAGCAAACAGGGGCTTGAAGCGCATCGGGCGTCTCCCACGCTGGGTCTGGAGCGTGTCCTGCGGACAGCCTAACGGGGTCGAGCGACGCCCTTCAATAGATGTTGCGGCCGCAAGGGGTGTTGCCCACAAGATGTTGAGGCGTTTCCGGTGCGCTCCCTGCTGGACGCGGGGCGTCGCGGTTTCTATGATCGGCCTGCGCCGCCGGACCTCCCCGGGGCGGTGGATTCGAGTGAGTTCGACGACGTGCTGAGCAAGATCTTCACCTGGTGGAACGGCGCCACGATCGGCACCCTGTTCACCGTTGGCAAACGCGGCCAGCTGGTCGGCACGGACGAGTTCGGCAATCGCTATTACGAATCCCGCGACGCCGTCAGCTATGACGGCCGCAAGCGCCGCTGGGTCATCTATGACGGCTACGCCGAGGCGACCAAGGTGCCGCCGGAATGGCAGGGTTGGCTGCGCTACACCTATGACGAGAGCCCGGCCGAGCGCCCGCTGCCCCGTCAGGCGTGGGAGAAGGATCATCTGCCGAACCTGACCGGAACGCCGATGGCGCGTCGTCCGCAGGGTTCGCTGGCCGCCCTGGGCCAACGCCCCGCCGCCACCGGCGACTATCAGGCCTGGAGCCCGGAATGACCTTTCGCCATGTCCTGCTGGCCGGGGTGGTCGTCGCGGGACTGGCGATCTCGGGCGCGGGCGTGGCCAGCGTCCTGATGGACCTGCCGCAGGACGCGACGCCTGCGCCGGCCGATCCCATCGGCGACCTGCTGCGCGACACCAGTCGTACGCCGCTGCAACCGACCCAGCCGTCTCAGCCGCAGACGCCGCCCGCGAACGGCGGTCAGGCTCCGGCCGCCAATCCGACGGCGCCGGGCGCGCCCGCGCAGCCGGGCGTCCCGACCGTGGCGATCCAGGGACAGGAAGTCGCCGTTCAGGAAGAAGTGCCGGAAGAACTGGTGGTCGAGGAGGAAGAGGTCGCGCCTGCGCCCGCGGCTCCCGCCACGCCGCCTGGCGTGCGCCAGCGTCGCCGCATCGCCGTCATCCAGGCGGTAGACAAGACCACGGCCGAGACCATGCGGTTCGAGGTCGAGGTGGGCGGCCGCCCGGTGCGTTTCGGCAAGACCCTGATCTTCAAGGCTCGGGCCTGCGAGGTCTCGGCTTCCGACGAAATGACCGAGGACGCCATTGCCTATATGGAGGTCGGGGTTCAGCCGCGCGGTCTGGCGGCGCCGACCGAGGCGCGGCAGGTTTTCAGGGGTTGGATGTTCGCTTCATCGCCGAGCGTCAGCGGAATGCAGCACCCTGTCTATGACGCCTGGGTGGTCGGCTGTAAGGCGTAAGCCACAGCCTCGGTCCCGCTCATTGGGGCTGTGAAGGCGTCCATGTCCGGCTCGGCCTGCAGAGCCCAGGGCAGCATCCGCAGATAGGCCTCCTGGGGCGTTTCGACCGCGCCGAACTGGCTGAGGTGGTCGGTCAGGAACTGGGCGTCCAGCAGTCGCCATCCTCCCGTCTTCAGTCGCGCGACCAGGTGGACCAGGGCGACCTTGGACGCATCCGTCGCTCGGCTGAACATGCTCTCGCCGAAGAAGGCGCCGCCCAAGGTGACGCCATAGAGGCCGCCGACCAGAGCCTCGTCCCGCCAGCACTCGACGCTGTGGGCGAAGCCGCGTTGATGCAGTTCGATGTAGAGGCGGCGAATCGGGGCGTTGATCCAGGTGTCTTCGCGGCCCGGCGCGGAGGCGGCGCAGGCGTCCAGCACAGCCGCGAAGGCCGTGTTCACTCGCACTTGAAACGGATCGCTCCGAACGGTGCGGCGCAGGCGTGCCGGAATGTGGAAGCGATCCAGCGGTATGACGCCCCGCTGGTCCGGCTCGACCAGGAAAACGCGCGGATCGTCGCGCGCCTCGGCCATGGGAAAGACGCCCCGGGCGTAGCAGGCGAGCAGCGCCTCCGGTCCGAAGACGTCGGAAGGGCCGCTCGCGCTGAAGCCGGGCTCGTCGGGAGCCTTAGGCAAGGCGGGCCTTTAGGCCTTGGCCTTCTGCGCCGCCGCCCATTTCTCCAGCCAGTGGATGTCGTAGTCGCCCGACAGGATGTCCGGCTCCTGCAACAGCTTCTGGAACAGGGGGATGGTGGTGTCGACGCCGCTGATGACCGTCTCGCCCAGACTGCGCTTGAGACGCGCCAGCGCTTCCTCGCGGTCGCGGCCGTGGACGATCAGCTTGCCGATCAGGCTGTCGTAATAGGGCGGGATCGAATAGCCGGCGAAGATGGCGCTATCCAGACGCACGCCCAGACCGCCCGGCGCGTGGAACTCGGTGATCGTGCCCGGCGAAGGGGTGAAGGTGTCCGGGTTCTCGGCGTTGATCCGCACCTCGATGGCGTGGCCCTCGAAGGTGATCTCTTCCTGCGTGAACGACAGCGGCAGGCCCGCAGCGATGCGGATCTGTTCGCGCACCAGATCGACGCCGGTGATCATTTCGGTGACCGGGTGCTCGACCTGCAGGCGGGTGTTCATCTCGATGAAGAAGAACTCGCCGTCCTCCCACAGGAACTCGATGGTGCCGGCGCCCAGGTAGCCGATGGCGGCGATGGCCTTGTTGACCGTCTCGCCGATCTTCTTGCGGCCCTCGGCCGAGAGGGCGGGAGAGGGGGCCTCTTCCAGCACCTTCTGGTGGCGACGCTGCAGCGAGCAGTCGCGTTCGCCCAGGTGGACGACGTTGCCGTGGCTGTCGGCGATGACCTGGATCTCGATGTGGCGCGGCTTCTGGAGATAGCGCTCCATATAGACGGCGCCGTTGCCGAAGGCGGCCAGGGCCTCGGTCTGGGCCGTCTGCACGGCCTCGACCAGATCGTCAGCCGTCTGGGCCACCTTCATGCCGCGACCGCCGCCGCCGGCGGCCGCCTTGACGATCAGCGGGAAGCCGATGGCCTTGGACGCCTCGATGGCCTGTTCGACCGTCTCGACCTCGCCGTCAGAGCCGGGGACGACGGGAATGCCCGCGTCCTTCACCGCCTGCTTGGCGGTGATCTTGTCGCCCATGATGCGGATATGGTCCGGCTTGGGACCGATGAAGGTCATGCCGTGGGCTTCGATGATCTCGGCGAAGCGGGCGTTCTCGGCCAGGAAGCCGTAGCCGGGGTGGATCGCCTGGGCGCCGGTGATTTCCGCCGCCGCGATGATCGAGGGGATGTTCAGATAGGACTTGGCCGCCGGCGCCGGGCCGATGCAGACGCTCTCATCGGCCAGACGCACCCACATGGCGCCGCGGTCGGCCTCGGAGTGAACGGCGACGGTGGAGATTCCCATCTCCTTGCATGCGCGGTGGATGCGCAGCGCGATCTCGCCCCGGTTGGCGATCAGGACCTTGGTGAACATGCTGAGGCTCAGGCTTCCAGAACGACCAGGGCTTCGCCGAACTCGACCGGCTGGGCGTCGCCCACCAGGATTTCAGCCACGACGCCGTCGCGCGGGGCCTGGATCGGGTTCATCGTCTTCATGGCTTCGACGATCAGCAGGGTCTGGCCCTTCTTGACCTTGTCGCCGGTCTTGATGAAGGGGTCCGAACCCGGCGCGGGCTGCAGATAGGCGGTGCCGACCATCGGCGACTTCACCTCTTCGCCCGAGCGGGCGACGATGGTGGTGGCGTCAGCGGCCATCGGCGCGGCAGGCGCGGCGGCCGGGGCAGCGTGAGCGATCGGCGCAGGGGCGGCGGCGTACTGGATCGGAGCAGCGGCGACGGTGATTTCGCGCTTGACCTTGATCTTCAGATCGCCGCGCTCGACTTCGATCTCCGTCAGATCGGTGTCGTTCAGGATGTCGGCCAGGCTGCGGACCAGTTCGGCGTCGATGTGCTTGTTCTTGTCGTCGGACATGGGGGTCTCTTCTACTTGATCTTCAGATGGCGCGCGGCGGTCAGCCCTTGGCCCCGGCGCGGCGCGCCAGGTCCAGAGCGGCCCGGACGGCCAATTCATAGCTGCGGGGGCCGAAGCCGGCGATCACGCCGGTCGCGGCCAGGGACACATAGGAGTGATGCCGAAACGCCTCGCGCGCGGCGGGGTTCGACAGGTGGCACTCGACCACGGGGATGCTCAGCGTCTTCAGCGCGTCCAGCAGGGCCACCGAGGTATGGGTGAAGGCGGCCGGATTGATGACCAGGGCGTCGGCCTCAAGACGGGCCTCCTGAATCCAGTCGACCAGCTGGCCTTCATGATTCGACTGACGGAACACGACGCGCGCGCCATCGGCCGCCGCCTCGCACATCGCCTGAACGTCGGCCAGCGTCTCGCGGCCATAGATATCCGGCTCCCGAACCCCCAGCAGGTTCAGGTTCGGCCCGTTCAGGACATACAGGGTGAGAGTTTCGGGCATTCGCTCGCAAAACAGGCGCGCCGCCGCGCGGAATCGAGCGCGCGTTGTAGCCTAGGTGGCGCGCGGCGCAAAGCGGGCGGGTGAAAAGGGTGACGTAGGGGCAGGGCTGCGCCTTTGATCGGACGCAGCGAGCGCTGCTGTCGAGCGACGGCGGCGGCTCAATTCCCGCCCTTGATCGGAACGAGGCGATCGAAAACCCACGTGAACACAAAGGTGAAAAAGAGGAAGAAGATCAACAGCACCGCTTCCATTTTCAACGCGCCGAGCGGCCCTATCTTATACCACCACATGAACAGCGGGATCAGGATGGCGACCAGGCCGACTTCGAAACCTGCGGCATGAAGCGCGCGCAAACCAAGAGAGCGTGTCTTGATTTCACGGCTCCGTTCCCACCGTTCGAAGCCGGTGTTGTAGATGAAGTTCCAGACCAGTGCGGCCAGCGAACTGGCGGCTGCGACCGGCAGAGAGGCGTGGGCTTCGCCGCCGCTCATGGCTGCAAGCAGTAGTGTCGCGAGGGATATCGCGAAGATTTCAAAAGCGACCACATAGGTGAGCCGGCGAGCGATTGGGGAGAGCGTCATCTGCTTTCAGTCCGGTCTTGGCGGCTTGAGACTTTTGACCGCCGGTCGTATAAATACGATCGTATGATAACTCGATCAAGGGATAATTAAATGGCCAGGCCAAGATCGGTTGATCGTGAACAATTGCTGGATGTTGCGGAAAGCATCGTCGCCAGCGCAGGTGCTGCGTCATTGTCATTCGGATCGCTGGCCAAGGCGGCCGCCTTATCCAAGGCCACCGTGCAAACGGCTTTCGGCACGCGTGAAGCGATGATCGAGGCGCTGCTGACGCGGTGGATGGCCCGCGAAGCCGAGGCGTATCAGGCGATCCTCGGAAGCGACCAATCTCCGGCTGCGCGTCTGAAAGCCCACCTTCAGTCCACTCAACTGCAGGATGATGTCGGCAAAGCCGTCTCCGCGCTGCTCGCAGCATTATTCGGAAATGGCGGCGCCAGCACTGCAATGCAGAATTGGTACTGGGTTCGCATGGAAAATCTGGAGGCAGTTGATTTTGAAAGCCGACAGCGTCGTCTTGCTTACCTTGCAGCGGAGGGCGTTTTTCTGCTGAAGAACCTTGTTGGCCTCGATATCGATGAAACCAAATGGAACTCTATATTCGAGGACATTGATGAGCTGGGGGCTTCAAAATCCGCTTGAGGGCGAGGCGAAGCCGCTGATTTGATGTCCGGCGCCGGACCCCCCATTATCTGACATCTCCGAAAGAGGCCTCGCCTCTTCACCCTGCATCCCCTGGAGCGAACAGTTTGCGTATCGAAGTCAACGGCGAGGCGCGGGACACCGCGGCCACGACCATTCTTGGCCTGGTTCAGGAGTTGTCGCTGGACCCCAAGAAGGTGGCGGTCGAGCGCAACCTGGAGATTGTGCCGCGCTCGCTGCACGGTGAGACGGCGCTGGCCGAGGGCGACAAGATCGAACTGGTGCAGTTCGTGGGCGGCGGCTGAGCAGCAAAAGGGCGGGGCCGATCAAATCCCGCAACGGCGCTTCCCCCCGGCGGCGGGCGGCGCTAGGTCAGGAGCATGACTGACACCGCTCCCCGCACCGACAGCTGGACCGTCGCCGGCCGCACCTTCAACTCGCGCCTGATTGTGGGCACCGGCAAGTATCGCGACTACGCCCAGAATGCGGCGGCGGCCGAGGCTTCGGGCGCCGAGATGGTCACCGTGGCCGTGCGCCGGGTGAACCTGACCGATCCGAACCAGCCGGTGCTGACGGACTTCATCGACCCGAAGAAATACACCTATCTGCCGAACACGGCGGGCTGCTTCACGGGTGAAGACGCCGTGCGGACCCTGCGCCTGGCGCGCGAGGCGGGCGGCTGGACCCTGGTCAAGCTGGAGGTTCTGGCGGACCCCAAGACCCTGTTCCCCGACATGGAGGAGACCCTGCGGTCGCTGAAGCTGCTGACCGCCGAGGGGTTTGAGGTCATGGTCTATTGCACCGACGACCCCGTCTATGCGCGCAAGCTGGAGGACGCGGGCGCCGTGGCCATCATGCCGCTGGGCGCGCCGATCGGCTCGGGGCTGGGGGTGCAGAACCCGATCAACATCCGCCTGATCGTCGAGCAGTCCAAGGTGCCGGTGCTGGTCGATGCAGGCGTCGGCACGGCGTCGGACGCCGCCATCGCCATGGAGCTGGGCTGCGACGGCGTGCTGATGAACACCGCCATCGCCGAGGCGCGCGATCCCCTGCTGATGGCCAGCGCCATGAAGCACGCCGTCATCGCAGGGCGCGAATCCTATCTGGCGGGGCGGATGAAGAAGCGGTTCTACGCCGATCCGTCCTCGCCGTTGGCCGGACTGATCTGAGAAGGCTTGGGGGCTGACCGGAAGGTCAGCCCTTTTTCTTGGCTGCTTCGATCAGGGCGCCGACCTCGCGCGGGTCGATGCCGGGGCTGGCGACGCCATTGATGAAGAAGGTCGGCGTGCCCTGCAGGCCCAGAGCCGCCGCCGAGGCGTGGATGTCGGTGACGTGACGCGTCATCTCGGGGGCCGAGATGGCGGCGTTGGCCTTGGCCATGTCGACGCCGTTGTCGGCCAGGATGCGGTCGATGGCGGCGCGATCCAGCGCCCGTTCGGCCATCAGGGCGTCATAGACGGCCAGATACTTGCCCTGCTGATGCGCGGCCAGGGCGGCGCGGGCGGCGTACTGCGAGGTCACATCGTCGCCGCGATCCAGAATCGGCCAGTCCTTGAAGACGAAACGCACCTCGGGGTGGGCGGCCATCAGGGCGCGATAATCATGAGCCACCGCCTTGCAGCCGGGGCAGCGGAAGTCGAAGAATTCGATCACCGTCACCTTGGCGTTCGCGGGACCAAAGGCCGGATCGCGCGGATCGGCGGCCAGCAGGGCCGGATTGCCGGCGGCGGCGGCGTTGATGGTCTGGACGCGCGACTGGGATTCCATCGTCTCGCGCGCGGCCAGGACTTCGTCCAGCACCTGAGGGTTGCTGATCAGATAGTCGCGCACCTTGCCGCCGAAACCCCCGCTCAGATAGGGGGCGGCCGACAGAGCCAGGGCCAGCGCCGACATGGCCACGGCGGCGCCGCCCAGCACCGTTCCTGACAGAGCGAATCGGCTCTTGGCGGCGGCAGGCGGCGTCACGGCAGGCTGATCGGTCGTCTGGCCGGGCTCCTGGCCAGATCGGGGGGGGGCGTCGGTCATCAAGGTCTCGTCAGGCGAAAAAAGAAGGCGGGTTCGGCGTCACGCGCCGGGCGGGATGACGCCGGAGCGGCTGCGCTGCTCGTTGCGGCGTTCGGCGTCGATGATGTCCTTTTCGGTGGCGCCCGAAGCCAGGACGATGTCGGTGGCGCGACGCCATTCGATGGAGCTGCGGTCCAGCATGTCGCGGGCGCGCATGGCGAATTGGGCGGCCTGATCCGGGCGGCGCAGGGCGAACCAGTATTCGGCCGAGGCCAGACGCGCCTCGCCCTCCTTGTTCTGGCTGGCGTAGGCCTGGGACAGCAGACGCCAGCCCATGGTGTTGTCCGGCTCCAGCGCCAGGGCGCGCTTCAGCTGGTTCTCGGCCTCGGCCAACTGGGTCGGGTCGCTGGTCTCGATCAGGGCGTGGGCCAGGTTGATGCGCAGCAGGGGGGCGTCCGGCTTCAGCTCGACCGACTTCTCATGCGCGCCCAGGGCTTCGGCCGGGCGGCCTTCCTCGAACAGGATCTGGCCCTTCAGCTCCCAGAAATAGGGATTTTCGGGCTGTTCGGCCAACAGGACGTCGACCGCGTCCAGCGCCTTCTGCGTCTGGCCGTCGCGATACCAGGCGATGGCGCGGGCGTAGCGGGCGGGCAGGGTGACGTCGCTGGACGGATAGTCGCGCAAGGTGGCGTTGGGCGCGTCCATGAAGGCGCGGATCTTGGCCACGACCAGGGCGTGCTGGGCCATCCGCTCGTCGCTGTCGCGCTTGTCGTAGTGGGAGGCGGCCTCGACGGGGCGGCGCAGGGCCTCGATCCGTTGCGACGACAGAGGGTGGCTGCGGAAGTAGGGATAGCGGCGCTGGTCCGAGAAGATTTCCTGCGCGCGGAAATTCTCGAAGAACTCGACCATGCCGCGCCCGGATTCCCCCGCGCGCTCCAACGCGCGGGCGCCGGTGATGTCGGCCTCGCCTTCCTGGCTCTGCATGTAACGCAGGGCGCCGAGCGTGCCGAAATACTGGCTGGAGGCCAAAAGAGCCGCGCCCGCGTCCGGCGCGCCCGCGATCGCGGCCAGGGCGCCCAGGGCCATGGTCATGATCATCGGCTGCATCCCGGCGTTCTGGGCGCCGTCGCGCAGGGTGTGGCGGTTCTTGATGTGGCCGGCCTCGTGGGCGATCACGCCCAGAAGCTGGTTGGGGCTCTTGGTCCGCAGGATCAGGCCGGTGTTCAACCCCATGATCCGCCCGCGCGTGGCGAAGGCGTTCAGGTCGTTGTCGTTGACCAGCAGGATCTCGACCTCGTTCGGGTCCAGGCCCATGGCGTCGAGCACGGGCTCGGACCACTCATGGATGATGCCTTCGATCTCGGTGTCCCGGATCAGGCTCTGCGCCTGGGCTGACGCGGCCGAGGCCAGCACCGCAAGGGCGCCGAGCCCGGCGGCCAGATGGCGCCGGATGCGGGTTGCGGCGGGGGGCGTCCTGGTCATGACGAACTCCAGAGCGATAGTCTCCCCCGCAGTTTCCAGCTTAATCGTGTCCGATCAACGGCGCCACCAGCCCCGCTTGGGCTTGGCGGGCGGGGCGCCGATCTGGTTCGGATCGTCGGCGATGATCGCGGCGATGTCGACCTCGGGCGTCGGCGCCGCAGCCGGCTCGGCCAGGACGACCTCTTCGACGACAGCGTCGACGACGACCGGGGCTTCGGCCGGAGGCGCTTCGCCCAAGGCCTCTTCGAGGGCTTCCTCAATGGCCTGTTCGACGCGGGCGGCCACGGCGGGCGGCACATCCAATTCAGCAACTACCGGCTGTTCGGCGGCGACCGGCTCGGCTTCGACCTCGGCCGGGGCGGTTTCAGGCGTCTCTTCCACGGCGGCGGCGCTGACCTTGCGGCGCACGCGGCGACGCTTGGGCGCTTCGGCCTGTTCGACGGTCGGAGCGGCTTCGGCGGCGGGAGCCTCGGCCGTTTCGCCTTCGATCACCACGGCGATCGGCGTGTCGGGCGAGCCGACGGGCGGCAGCCCCTCGTTGACCGCGCGGTCCTCGACCTTGGTTTCGTGGGCCATTTCGCCCTGACCGCGACCCCGGCCGCGACCGCGACGACGGCGCGAACGGCCGTTGCGGCCCTCTTCGGAAGCGGCGACCTGATCCAGGCTGATGTCCTGAGCCGTCTCCTCGCCGGCGGCCTCGGACCGGCGCTCGTCCTTGCGTTCGGGGCGGGCCGCGGCCGGGTTGATCGGATCGAACCAGACGTAAGGGTCCTGCAGCGACGGCGTGCGGCCGCGCACCCAGGCATAGACGTCGCGTTCGCCTTCCTCGCGCATCCGGCGACCGCCGCGACGGCCCCGGCGGCGGCGACCGCCCCGGCTGTCGTCGTCATCGTCGGAAGCGGCGGCTTCGGCTTCCTCGTCACGACGTCCGCCGCGACGGCGACGGCGGCGTCCGCCGCGGCTGTCGTCATCCTGTTCGGAGCGGGCGCGAGCCTCGTCGTCGTCCTCGTCCTCGCGGTCGAGATCGGCCTCGTCCTCGTCGTCGCCGAAGTCGTCTTCGTCCTCGGCGTCTTCGTCCTCATCGTCATAGGCGCTGTCGTCGAAGCCGTCGTCCAGGTCGGCCAGGTCGATGTGGCTTTCGGGCGCGACGAAGTCTTCGTTCGTTTCAGTGCGCTCGATCGAGTGTTCGCCCTGGGCCAGGCTGTCGTCGATCTGGATGATGACGTTCAGGCCGCGCTGCTCCAGCAGGAACTGCAGATATTCGCGCTTGTGGTTCAGGATATACAGCGCCACGGCGGTCGAGACGCGCAGGTTCACCGATCCCGCGCCGTTCTTGCCGGCCTCGATGTCGACGGCGCGCAGGGTGGTCAGGGCCGCCGATTCGGCCGAGCGGACGCGCCCGGCGCCCTGGCAGCATTCGCAGACCTCGGTCGCGCCCTCGATCACGCCCAGGCGGCGGCGCTGACGGCTGATCTCCATCAGGCCGAAGCCGGAGATGCGGCCCATCTGGATGCGGGCGCGGTCCTTGGCCAGAGCGTCCTTGAGGGCCTTCTCGACCGCGCGGTTGTTCTTGCCCTCGTCCATGTCGATGAAGTCGATGACGATCAGACCGGCCAGGTCGCGCAGGCGCAGCTGGCGGGCGGCCTCGACGGCGGCTTCCATATTGGTCTTGGTCGCCGTGGCCTCGACGTTGCGCTCCTTGGTGGCGCGACCCGAGTTCACGTCGATGGCCACCAGGGCCTCGGTCTGGTTGATGACCAGATAGCCGCCCGACTTCAGCGGCACGACCGGCTGGTGAATCTGGGTCAGCACCTCTTCGATGCCGTTCGAGGCGAACAGCGGGCGCGAGCCCTGATAGAGGTGAATCTTCTTGGCCTGGGACGGCATCAGCACGCGCATGAAGTCGCGGGCCTGCTTGAAGCCCTCGACCCCCTCGACCTGAATGCCGTCGAAGTCCTTGTCGTACATGTCGCGCACGGCGCGGCGGACCAGGTTCTCTTCCTCGTGGATCATCGCCGGCGCGTTGGAGCGCAGGGTCAGTTCGCGGATCGTCTCCCACAGGCGCAGCAGATATTCATAGTCGCGCTTGATCTCGGCGCGGGTGCGCTTGGCGCCCGCCGTGCGGATGATCAGGCCCATGCCCTGCGGCACCTTCAGCGCGGCGGCGGCGGATTTCAGCCGGCGACGGTCCGAGGTGTTGGTGATCTTGCGGCTGATGCCGCCGCCCTTGCCGGTGTTCGGCATCAGCACGCAGTAGCGGCCGGCCAGCGACAGCCAGGTGGTCAGGGCTGCGCCCTTGGCGCCGCGCTCGTCCTTGACGACCTGCACCAGCAGGATCTGGCGACGCTTGATGACGTCCTGGATCTTGTAGCGACGCATCAGGCGACGCTTCAGACGTTCCTCGTCGGCCAGCTTGCCGTCGGAATCGGCGTCGTCGGATTCACGGCCCAGGTCGTCTTCGTCCGCGTCGTCGTGCGCCTCGGCCATGATGGCTTCGCGGTCGGCGACGGGGATCTGATAGTAATCCGGGTGGATTTCGTTGAAGGCCAGGAAGCCGTGGCGGTTGCCCCCGTACTCGACGAAGGCGGCCTGCAGGCTGGGCTCTACGCGGGTGACCTTGGCGAGATAGATGTTGCCGCGAAGCTGGCGCCGCGCGCGGGATTCGAAATCGAATTCCTCAACCTGGCGGCCGTCCACGATCGCGACGCGGGTTTCTTCCGCGTGCGCCGCGTCTATCAACATGGTTTTTGACATTGAAGGTCTCTCTCAGGCGCGCCAGGCCGTGCGCCGCGAACGCAGTCGCGGGAATAGGGGCGGCTCGCCGAATGGAAATGGGGGCCAGGGCGCGCGTCATCCCCTCGCTGAAAGCGAGAGCGGCATGATCTTGCCGTTCGGGAGCGCAGGCGGGTCGGCCCATTGGGTTGTCGGTCCTGGGTCCGAACGCGCCGATCAAGGCTGCATCCCGAACCCGTATCTCCGGATCGACGGCCAGGCCGCGCGATCCTCGGAATTGGTGAAAGTTTCAGCGCCGCGAGGAGGGCGCGCCTGATCCCGAACAGATGACGGGCGGCGCGATCGTTCGCATGCGGAACCGATAATAGGCATATGCTGCGAAAAATAAAAGAACCGAGGCGGTAAGAGGTCTTAACGAAATCCTTAAACCCTGGGGTCATGCTGGCCTCTAAACTGCAGGGCGATTTCCCTCTGATGTTGGGTCGGTGGCGTGACAATCTGAGCCGTTGGGGCGTGCGCGAATGGTCGATGACCGGCCTGGCGTTCGTCGTCATCTGCCTTGTCGTGTTCACGGCGACGCGGGGCCTGGCCTTCGGTCCGGACGGCGAGATCGTGCGTCTTCGCTTCGGCGGCGACGCCCAGCGGACCCGCGTGGTGCTGGATCTGGGACGCTCGACGCGCGGTCAGGTGATCGAGGACGGTTCGGCTGGACGGGTCATCCTGTCCCTGGCGGGCGTCAGTCCGGCGCGGGGGCTGGAGGGCAGCGGCGCGGGCCTGGTGCGCGGATATGAGGTCAGCGCGGCCTCAGGCGCGTCGCGCGTGCGGCTGGACCTGGCGCGCGGCGCCGAGATCGAGCGTCGCTTCCTGCTGCCGCCCGGCGACGGGGTGGACCACTATCGCTATGTCATCGACCTGAAGGCCACGGGCGCCGCCGCTGCGGTCCCGGTCGCCGCGCCGCGTCGCGAACAGGCCCGCGCCGAGAAGCCCCTGATCGTCATCGACGCCGGCCACGGCGGCCGCGATCCCGGCGCCCAGGGCCAGCATGTTCAGGAAAAGGCCGTCACCTTGGCCGCCGCTCGGGATCTCAAGGCGGCGCTGGAGCGTACAGGCCGCTATCGCGTGCGACTGACCCGCGACGGCGACGTCTATGTGATCCACGGCCGTCGGGTGCAGATCGCCCGCGACGCCGGAGCGGATCTGTTTATCTCCCTGCACGCCGACGCGGGGTCTGACCCGGCGCTACGCGGCGCCAGCGTCTACACCCTGTCCGAACAGGGCGCCGGTCGCGCCGTGCGCGAGTTCACCAAGGGCGACGACTGGCAACGCGACCTGCGCCTGCCGGGTCGCGACGCCTCGGTCGATCGCATCCTGCTGGACATGACCCAGCGCGCCACCCAGAACCGCTCGGCCCAGTTCGCGCGGGTGCTGCTGACCCATATCGAGGGGGACAACCACCCCCTGCTGCGCCGCAGCCACCGCGATGCGGGCCTGGCCGTGCTGCTGGCGCCTGACGTTCCGGCCGTCCTGTTGGAGATGGGCTTCATCACCAACCCGGAAGACGAGCGCGTCCTGAGCGATGAACGCGCCCGCCGTCGCCTGATGCGCTCGGTCGCCGAGGGCATCGACCGCTACTTCCGCGAACCGGCCGCCCCGGTGATGGTCGCCGGAGACATCGCCGGGGGCTGAAGCCTCAGGCCTCCAGCGCGGCCTTTGCGCGCCTGAAGACATCCTCGAACATCTCGGCGGTCAGGCGGCCGGTGTTCGTGTTGAGCCGCGAGCAGTGATAGCTGTTGATCAGGGTGTAGGGACCGACCTTGCCCTCGACCCCGTGCCCGGCGGGAATGGCCGAGCCGGGATAGCCCAGGGTGCGCAGGATGCTGCGCCGGGACACGTCGCCCAGGGTCACGATCACCTTCAGCCGGGGCAGGGCGGCCAGCCGATCCACCAGGAAGGGGCGACACGTATTCTCCTCCGTCGCCGTCGGCTTGTTCTGAGGCGGGGCGCAGCGCACGGCGTTGGTGATCATGCAGTCGACCAGCGTCAGGTCGTCGTCGCCGTTCGGGTCATAGCGGCCCTGGGCGAAACCGGTCTTCTTCAGCGTGTCGTACAGCAGCCAGCCGGCGTGGTCCCCGGTGAAGGGACGGCCCGTCCGATTGGCGCCGGTGCGGCCCGGCGCCAATCCCGCGATCAGCAGCCGTGCGTTCGGATCGCCGAAGGAGGGCGCCGGGCCGTTCCACCAGTCAGGGTTCTGGCGCGCGTTCTCGGCCCGGTAGGCGACCAGACGCGGGCACAGGGGACAGTCGCGGGGCGGCTCGGGATTCAACTCGGCGCTCAGTCGGGGGCTCACGCGCGGTCGCTCCGGTCCAGGGTGCGGGCCACGCCTTGATTCATCGGAGCCTTGGGCTTGCCGACCTGGTTCATGATGTCGGCCAGATCGATGAAGGCGTCAGCCTGGCGGCGCAGGTCGTCGGAAATCTGGGGCGGCTGGCTCTTGACCGTCGAGACGACGGTGACGCGCACGCCCTTGGCCTGCATCGCCTGGACCAGACGACGGAAGTCGCCGTCGCCCGAGAACAGCACCGCCTGATCCAGACGCGGCGCCAACTCGAGCATGTCGACGGCGATCTCGATGTCCATATTGCCCTTGGTGCGGCTATGGCCCTGGGCGTCGGTGAAGCGCTTCACCGGCTTGGTCACGACGGTGAAGCCGTTGTAGTCGAGCCAGTCGACGAGGGGGCGGACAGGCGAGAATTCTTCGCCCTCGACCACGGCCGTGTAATAATAGGCGCGCACCAGCCGGCCTTCGCCGACGAACCAGGTGGAGAGCTTCTTGAAGTCGAGGTCGCAGTTCAGGGCGCGCGCCGCCGAATAGAGGTTGGCGCCGTCGATGAACAGGGCGATGCGGTCGTCGGGGTGGTCGGTCATGAACGAAAATGAGTCCGTCGATATGGTCGAGAAAATGAAGGTCCCGACCGACGCCGCCGGGGAATCCCGGCCTGACATCGATCTGGACGCGGCAGTCATCGTCGCACTGGGCTGCAATGACAAGGGCGATTGGTCGTCCTGCGTCGAGGCGCTGGAGGCGGCGCTGGCCCGGTTCCGCGCCGAGGGCGTGGATGTTCTGGCCCGTTCGTCCTGGTGGTCGTCGCAAGCATGGCCCGATCCGACGGATCCGCCGTTCCTGAACGGCGTGGCCGTGGTCAGCACCGCCCATGACGCTCCGACCCTGATGCGGACCCTGGGGCGGATCGAGGATCTGTTCGGCCGGGTGCGGACGGCGCGCAATGCGCCGCGGACGCTGGATCTGGACCTGATCGCCTATGGGCGTCTCAGCGGGGATCTGAACGGGCTGATCCTGCCGCACCCGCGCGCGGCGGACCGGCTGTTCGTCATGGGGCCGCTGGCGGAGGTCGCGCCGGAGTGGGTGCATCCCGTCTGCGGCGGCTCGGCGAAGGACCTGGCGGAGCGCGCCGGCGTGGGGCGCGACGCGCGGCCTTTGCCGCATTGATGTCGACGCGTCGCCGGGGCAGGGTGGGGCGATGACACCGGGAGACATGACATGAGCCTCGCCCTGTTGATGACGATGGCCGCCCTTCTGGCCGCCCAGGACGGGGCGACGCCCGCTTCGCCGCCTGCGGGCGTCGGACGGGTCGTACGGGAGGCGGATGTCCGCGTGATGCAGCCGCCGCCGCATAACGGGACGGGCATGAGCACGGCCTATCGCATCAGCGACGGCGTGCCGAACCGGGCGATGGAGTTCCGCAAGCGGGTCCTGCACCCGGGGGCCTCGATCGGCCTGCATCCCATCGCTCATGACGAGGTCTATTATGTCGTCAGCGGCGCCGGCGTGGTCAGCAGCGACGGGGAGGATGTCGTTGTCGGACCCGGCGACGCGGCCTATCTTTACGACGGCAATGTCGTCGGCATTCGCCAGACGGGGGACGAGGATCTGGTTCTGATCATCTCCTATCCGCTGTCGAAGCGGCGGGATTGACCGGAAAACCGCCTCAATGCCGCCTTCGCGGCGTTGCACAATTGGCTTTCACCCTATATTTTGTGCGGTTCTCCCTGCCGCCAGAGGAAATTCATGGCCCGCGTCACTGTCGAAGACTGCATCGAAAAGGTGCCGAACCGCTTTGGTCTGGTTCTGCTGGCCGGCCACCGCGCCCGCAACATCGCCAACGGCGCCCCGCTGACGCTGGACCGCGACAACGACAAGAACCCGGTCGTCGCCTTGCGCGAACTGGCCGAGGACACCGTCACCCCGGACGAACTGCGCGAGAACATCATCACCACCCTGCAACGGGTCGATGAGCGCACCGAGGCCGAGGACGAAGCCGAGGTCGTGGCCCTGCTGGCCGAGCCGCAGCACATGAACATGGCTGAGGCCGAGCTGATCCGCGCGCTGCAAAGCGACCGCGACGGGGGCCAGGAGGAGCGCTACTGACGGCCGACCCGGTCACCAAGGTAGCAAGACGGGCGGCGCGACCTCAGACGGACACGCCGATGGACCCCGCCGCGAATCTGCAGGACAAGACATCGGCGTCGTCTCTTTCCGAGGCGGCGCCGAAGTCGTCTGAAGGCCCTGCATTGTCTGATACCAAGCGCGCACCGATCATGCGCCAGTTCGAACTGATCGAGGCGGTCAAGGCCTATGACCCGACCGCCGACGAGGCGCTGCTGAACCGCGCCTATGTCTATGCGATGAAGATGCACGGCTCGCAGCTGCGGGCCTCGGGCGATCCCTATTTCGCTCACCCGATCCAGGTCGCGGGCATTCTGACGGATTACCGTCTGGACACGGCGACCATCGTCACCGCCCTGCTGCACGACGTGGTCGAGGACACCTCCGCCACCCGCGACGACATCGCCGAGATGTTCGGCGAGGAGATTGCCGTCCTGGTCGAGGGCGTCACCAAGCTGTCGCGGCTGGAGCTGCAGGCCGAGCATACGCGTCAGGCCGAGAACTTGCGCAAATTCATCCTGGCCATCAGCCGGGACGTGCGGGTGCTGCTGGTCAAGCTGGCCGACCGGCTGCACAACATGCGCACCCTCCACTTCGTGAAGCCGGAGAAGCGCGAGCGCATCAGCCGCGAAACGCTGGAAGTCTATGCGCCGCTGGGTCGATCGATAGGCATCCACTCCATCGCCGCCGAGCTGGAAGAACTGGCGTTCGAGCATCTGAACGCCACGGCCCGCGTCGCCATCCAGCGCCGCCTGGAAGCCCTGAAGCTCGAGAACGGCAGCGCCATCGAGGCCGTTTCGCCCGAGATCGAGCGCGTCCTGTCCGAGGCCGGCGTCCAGGCGCGGGTCAAGGGGCGCGAGAAGACGCCCTATTCCATCTGGCGCAAGCTGCAGCGCAAGACGGTCGGCTTTTCGTCCCTTTCGGACATCTACGGCTTCCGTGTCATCGTCGAGAGCGAGGACGACTGTTACCGCGCCTTGGGCGTTATTCACCGCGCGTGGCCGATGGTGCCGGAGCGGTTTAAGGACTTCATCTCGACGCCGAAGTCGAACAACTACCGGTCCCTGCACACCACGGTGGTCGGGCCGGGCGGCCTGCGCATCGAGATGCAGATCCGCACCGAGGCCATGGACCGCGTGGCCGAGGACGGGGTGGCGGCGCACTGGCGCTACAAGAACCAGTCCTACGGCTTCGACCGTGAGGCGATGGAGGCTGACGGCGGCCGCGACCCCCTTCTGAACCTGCGCCATCTGGTTCAGGTGATCGAGCACGGAGAGGGGGGAGAGGACTGGGTCGAGCACGCCAAGCTCGAAATGTATCTGGACCAGGTCTTCGTCTTCACGCCCAAGGGGACGCTGATCACCCTGCCGCGCGGCGGGATGCCGCTGGATTTCGCCTACGCCGTCCACACCGAGGTTGGCGACACGGCCGTGGGGGTCAAGATCAACGGCGAGCTGAAGCCCATGCGCACGGCGCTTCAGAACGGCGACGTGGTCGAGATCATCCGCGGGACCAAGCGCGAGGCGCCCACCGACTGGCGCAGCCTGACCGTCACGGGCCGGGCGCGCTCGGCCATCCGTCGATTCATCCGCTCGTCGGAGCGCGAAGAGTTCGTGCGCCTGGGCAAGACGACGCTGGAGCAGACGCTGGAGCGGGCGGGCAAGTCGCTGGCCGACGTCAAGCTGACGGAGGTGCTGAAGACCTTCGCCATGCCGTCTGAAGAAGACATGTTCGACGCGATCGGTCGCGGCCGCCTGACCGCGACGCGCGTGGCCGAGACCCTGTTCCCGGCGCTGAAGGGGCAACTGAAGGCCGGGCCGGAGCGCAAGCGCATCGGCGAGGAATCGCCGCGTCTGTTCGTGCGCGGCGGCGGTCTGACGCCCGGCGTCAGCATCCATTTCGGCCAGTGTTGTTCGCCCGTGCCGGGCGACCGCATCGTCGGCATTCTTGAGCCGGACAAGGGGCTGACGGTCCACACCATCGACTGCCAGACCCTGGCCGATTTCGCCGACGACGATTCCGTCTGGCAGGATCTGCAGTGGACGCCGCAGGCCGAGCGCAGCGCCGTCGGCTCGGTCAAGCTGCACGCCACCCTCACCAATGCGCGCGGCGTGCTGGGGCAGGTGGCCTCCATCATCGGCGAGGCCGGCGGCAATATCCTGAACCTGTCGATGGCCCACCGTCAGCACGACTTCTATGACGTCAACATCGACGTGGAGGTCGAGGACGCCCGCCACGCCACCATGATCATTGCGGCGCTGAGGGCCAATCCCTACGTCGATACGGTCGATCGCGCGCGCGGCTGAGCCGACGCTGACGCCATCAGTTTTTTCAAAGGTCGTAATGTCTCCCGAACAACAAAAGCTCGCCAATGAGGCCCAGATGGCCTCGCCCTCCTATCGTCTGGCCGCCCTGGATCAGGACTTCCTGCTGGGCGAGTCGATGCGCGGCGTGCGCTTCCTGATGGAGTATGAGAAGGCCGAGCAGGCGCTGAAGGCCTGGGGCGTGCGTTCGACCATCGTGGTCTTCGGCAGCGCCCGTGTCGGCGTGAACGGCGACGGCCGCCACGCCTATTGGTACGAGCAGGCGCGCGAGTTCGGCCGCATCGCCTCCGAACGCGGCGGCGCCTTCCGGGGCGAACCGGGCGAGGTGCGCGACAACGTCATCGCCACGGGCGGCGGACCGGGCATCATGCAGGCCGCCAACCAGGGCGCGCACGAGGCCGGGGCGCCGTCCATCGGCTTCAACGTCACCCTGCCGCACGAGCAGTTCCCGAACCCGTGGTCGACGCCCGAACTGACGTTCCAATTCCACTACTTCGCCATGCGCAAGATGCACCTGGCCATGCGGGCCAATGCGCTGGTGGTCTTCCCCGGCGGTTTCGGCACCTTGGACGAACTGTTCGAGATCCTGACTCTGCGCCAGACCGACAAGGCGCCGCCCATCCCCATCGTGCTGTTCGACGAGGCCTACTGGCGCTCGGTGATCAATTTCGACGCCCTGATCGAGCACGGCATGGTGAAGGCGTCGGACATGGAGCTGTTCGCCTTCGCCGACGACGCCGAGACAGTGTGGACCCGGTTGCTGGAAGGCGGGTTGAAGCCCAACTGCGACATCAAATAGGGCGCGGGTTGAGGGCTGCCGTCACAGGGTCTAAGGACGGCTTTCATGAACACTGAAGACGTCCTCAACGAATTCCGCGACGCCGGCGCCCTGCGCGAAGGCCATTTCGTCCTCTCGTCCGGCCTGCACAGCCCGGTCTTCCTGCAGAAGAACCTGGTCTTCATGGACGGCGCCCGCTGCGAGCGCCTGTGCAAGGCGCTGGCCGAAAAGATCGTCGCGACGGTCGGGCCTGTCGACGCGGCGATCTCGCCCGCCGTCGGCGGCATCATCCCCGGCTATGAGACGGCCAAGCACCTGAACGTCCGCTCCATGTACGTCGAGCGCGAGGGCGGCGAGTTCAAACTGCGTCGCGGCTTCTCCGTCGAGCCGGGCGAGAAGATCGTCATGGTCGAGGATATCGTCACCACGGGCTTGTCGTCGCGCGAATGCATCGCTGCGATCCAGAAGGCGGGCGGCGAAGTCGCCGCCGCCGCCTGCATCGTCGACCGTTCGGGCGGCAAGGTCGATGTGGGCGTGCCCCTGATCGCCCTGGCCTCGATGGAGGTGCCGGCCTATCCGGCCGACGCCCTGCCGCCGGAACTGGCCGCCCTGCCGGTCGAGGATCCGGGCAGCCGCCGCCTGTCGAAGTAGAGAAGAGAGAACGGGATGAAGCGTCAGCGGGTTCGTCTGGGCGTCAATATCGACCACGTCGCCACGGTCCGTAACGCGCGCGGCGGCGCCCATCCCGATCCGGCCCGCGCGGCCGAGGCGGCGCTGGCGGCCGGCGCCGACGGCATCACCGCCCATCTGCGCGAGGACCGTCGCCACATCACCGACGCCGACATCGACGTGCTGACGGCCCTGTGCCGCCGCGCGGATAAGCCGCTGAACCTCGAAATGGCGGTGACGGAAGAGATGCTGGCCATCGCCCTGCGCCACCGGCCGCACGCCGCCTGCCTAGTGCCCGAACGGCGCGAGGAAGTGACGACCGAGGGCGGTCTGGCCGTCGCCGGCCACGAAGCCCGCATCGCCCCGGTGGTGAAGGCCCTGTCCGACGCGGGAATCCGCGTCAGCCTGTTCATCGAACCGTCCGAGGATCAGGTCGAGGCCGCCGCCGCCGTCGGCGCCCAGGTGGTCGAGTTCCACACCGGCCGCTATTGCCACCTCACCGACCCGGCCGAGCGCGCGGTCGAGTTCGACCGTCTGGCCGCCGCCGCCGCCCAGGCCGACATTCTGGGGCTGGAGGTCCATGCGGGGCACGGCCTCGACTTCGCGACGGCGAGCGAGGTTCTGGCCGTCCGCGAGATCGTCGAACTGAATATCGGCCACTTCCTGATCGGCGAAGCGGTCTTCGTCGGCCTGGACGCCGCCATCCGTCGGATGCGCGCGGCCATGGACGAGGCCGTGTCATGATCATCGGCGTCGGCGCCGACCTGTCGGACATCCGGCGCATCCAGGCGTCGCTGGACCGCTTCGGCGACCGTTTCAAGCAGCGCGTCTTCACCGAACTGGAGCGCACCCGTTCGGACCGCAAGGCCGATCCGGCCTGGAGCTACGCCAAGCGCTTCGCCGCCAAGGAGGCCTGCGCCAAGGCCCTGGGCACCGGGATGCGGTCCGACGTCTACTGGCGCGACATGGGGGTGGTGAACCTGCCGTCCGGCCAGCCGACCCTGACCCTGACCGGCCACGCGGCCGAGCATCTGGCCCGCCTGACCCCGCCGGGGCATGAGGCGCGCATCCACCTGACCCTCAGCGACGAACACCCCTATGCGCTCGCCTTCGTGGTGATCGAGGCCCTGCCCAAGGCCTGACGCCGCCGCGAAGGTTGCGGTTCCTTCATCATCCAGAGTCTTGCTCGCAGCGGTTTCAGCGACTACGCCTCGACCTTCAAACCCCGCGTTCGGCGGGGGATTCGAGCAGACGATGAGCGACGACCCCAAGGCGAACGGCGGAGCGGCCAATCCAGCCCTCGATCCGGCTGACCAACGGCCGATCTGGAGCGACGACGGCGACGCGCCCTTCGACATGGGGGACGACCCCGAGGCGCTCGACAGCGAGACCCCGATCTATGCGCCCCGGCGCTCCAGGAAGGCCAAGCGAGTGAAGAAAGAAAAGTCCGCGAGCAACGAAACGGTCGAGATCATCAAGACCGTCGTTTTCGCCCTGCTGATCGCGCTGGTGCTGCGTGTGCTGCTGTTCCAGCCCTTCACCATCCCGTCGGCCTCGATGGAGCCGAACCTGTACGAAGGCGACTACATCGTCGTGTCGAAGTGGTCGTACGGCTATTCCAAACACTCGATCCCGTTCAGCCCGCCGGTGTTCAACGGCCGCATCCTGGGCAAGGCGCCCGCGCGCGGCGACATCGCCGTGTTCAAGCTGCCGCGCGACAACAAGACCGACTACATCAAGCGGGTGATCGGCCTGCCGGGCGACAAGGTGCAGATGATCGCCAACAAGCTCTACATCAACGGCGCGCCGGTGCAGGATGTGGTGGTCAGCCGCGCCCAGATGGCCGACATGTTCGGCCCGCGTTCGGTGACGCAGGTGCGCGAGACCCTGCCGGGCGGCAAGAGCTTCATGACGCAGGACTTCGGCCCCGGCGGCGATCTGGACGACACGCCGCTGTATGAGGTTCCGGCCGGCCACTACTTCATGATGGGCGACAACCGCGACAACTCGATCGACAGCCGCGTCGAGATGTCGGCGGGCGTGGGCATGGTCCCGGCCGAGAACCTGGTCGGCAAGGCCGAGATCATCATGTTCTCGTGGACGCCGGGCGCCTCGCTGTTCAACCCGGTCAGCTGGTTCGCCAACGTGCGCTTCAGCCGGTTCTTCAAGATCCTCGACTGATGGCCGGCGGACGCACGAACGTGCGCGCCGAGGCCGTGGCGGCCCTGCGTCGTCGTCTGGGACATGATTTCGCCGAGCCCGGGCTGCTGGAACGCGCCCTGACCCATTCCAGCGTGGGCGAAGGCGCAGGCCCGCAGGTTCCCGCCGACAACGAGCGGCTGGAGTTCCTGGGCGACCGGGTGCTGGGCCTGCTCGTGGCCGACCGGCTGGTGCGCAACTTTCCCGCAGCGGACGAGGGGCAGTTGTCGGCCCGCCTGCACGCCCTGGTGGACAAGGCCGCCTGCGCCCGCGTGGGCGAGCGGCTGGGCGTCGGCGACGCCCTGCGCCTGTCTCCCGGCGAGACCAAGACCGGCGGCCGCAGAAAGGCCGGAGTCATCGCCGATGCAGTCGAGGCGATCCTGGCGGCCGTCTATCGCGACGGCGGCCTGATCGCGGCTCAGTCCGTGTTCGAGCGCGCCTGGGCCGAGGAACTGGCGGCGCCTCCCGCGCCGGCCATCACCAATCCCAAGTCCGCCCTGCAGGAATGGGCGCAGGGGCAGGGCCGTCCGCTGCCGACCTATGAGGTGGTCCAGCGCACCGGCTCGGACCACGCGCCGACCTTCACGGTAGAGACGACGGTGACCGGATATGAACCTGCCCGAGCTCAAGGGCGTTCGCGACAGGAGGCGGAAAAGGCCGCCGCCGTCGCTCTTTTGAAACGTGAAGGCGTGATTTGACCGAAACTCCCGAAACCACCGAGATCAGCAACCAGCACGCGGGCTTCGCCGCCATCATCGGCGCGCCCAATGCGGGCAAGTCGACGCTGGTGAACCGGTTGACGGGCTCCAAGGTCTCCATCGTCACCCAGAAGGTGCAGACGACGCGCTTTCCCGTGCGCGGCATCGCCATCGAGGGCGACGCCCAGATCGTGCTGGTGGACACGCCCGGCGTCTTCACCCCGCGCCGCCGTCTGGACCGCGCCATGGTCGCCTCGGCCTGGGCCGGGGCGCAGGACGCCGACGTGGTCGTCCACCTGGTCGACGCCCAGTCGCACATCGACGCCGAAGGCCGCGAAGGCACGCCCGCCGACCGCCGCTCGGCCGAGGACACCGAGACCATCATCGCCAATCTGAAGGCGACCGACACCAAGGTCATCCTGGCGCTGAACAAGATCGACGGGATGCGCCGCGACACCCTGCTGGCCCTGTCGCAGCGCCTGTTCGAAACGGGCGTCTATTCCGAGGTCTTCATGATCTCGGCGCTCAGCGGCGACGGCGTGGACGATCTGAAGGCGCGTCTGGCCAAGGCCATGCCCGAGGGGCCGTGGCTCTATCCCGAAGACCAGTCGGCGGACGTGCCGCTGCGCGTTTTGGCCGCCGAGATCACGCGCGAGAAGGTCTATCTGCGCGTCCACGAGGAACTGCCCTATTCGGCGGCGGTCGAGACGACCAGCTTCGAGGACCGCGCTGACGGCTCGGCCCGCATCGAACAGACCATCTATGTCGAACGTGAAAGCCAACGCCCCATCGTGCTGGGCAAGGGCGGCCAGACCCTGAAATGGATCGGCCAAAAAGCGCGGGAGGAGCTGATCGAGATACTGGATCGCCCCGTTCACCTGTTTTTGACCGTCAAAGTCGATCCGAAGTGGCAAGACTCGAAGGCATTGTACGCCCAGTTCGGCCTGGAGTTTGACGTCTAGTACCGTGTTCATCGTTCCCAAGACTGCGGGCGGCAGGCCCTGGTTCCTCGGCTCTCTCGTCGCCGCCGGCCTGATTTCGGCCGGGGCGGGGGCCTGGTTCCTTAACGCTGTCGCGCCGGAGACCCAGGCGGCTGTCGTCTATCAGTCGGACCTGCCCAAGCGACCGCCCGTCGAGGTGGTTGAGGCTCTGCCGCAGTTGAAGGAACGGTTGGATCATCTGGCCGCGACCAAACAATTCACCGGCGCGGTCCTGGTGTCGAAGGGTGGTCAGGTCCTGTTCCGTCAGGTCTACGGCAAGGCGAACTATGAGCAGGACACCCCCTTCGCCCTGGACACCCGTTTCCGCCTGGCGTCGGTGTCCAAGCAGTTCACCGCCGTCGCTGTCCTGAAGCTTCAGGACGAGGGCAAGCTGTCGGTCGACGACCCCGTCTGCAAATGGATCGAGCCGTGCCCGGACGCCTGGCGGCCGCTGCGCATCCATCACCTGCTGTCGCACACTTCGGGTATCCCGGACCTGATGGCCCAGGCCGAGTGGGGCCGTATTCGGGTCACCCATCGTACGCCGCAGGAGCTGACCGAGACCTCGGCCCGCTATGGCCTGCAGTTCGAACCGGGAACAAAGGTTCGCTACAACAACGCCGCCTTCAATCTGGCGGCCGAGATCGTGTCGAGGGCCAGCGGCCAGCCGTTCGAGACCTATCTGGAGCAGGCCATCCTCAAGCCCCAGGGCCTGAAGGACACCGGCTCCGACGTGAACGACGACGCCCAGGGCCTGGCCATGGGCTACGGCCTGTTCCCGGCGGGTCTGACGCCGCAGCCTATCGCCAACGTCAGCGTGGTGGCCGGCGCCGGCGCCTTGTATTCGACGCTGGACGACATGCTGGCCTGGAACCGCGCCCTGCATCAGGGCCATATCCTGAGCGACAAGGCCTATGCCGACCTGATCGCCGACCATGCGCCGGACGATATGCCGGAGCGGCGCGGCCCGCGCCGGGCCTATGGCTACGGCCTCTATGTCAGCGCCTTGGGCGAGCGGACCTCTTCGCCGTTCAACGACCGCCAGATTTACCACACCGGCAGCTGGGCGGGCTTCCGTAACCTGGTGTCCTATCAGCCGGATCAGGAGGTGACGGTGGTGGTGCTGTCCAACAACTACCACCTGCGCGACCTGGTGCTGCTGATCAATCAGCAGGCCATGGCCGAGGCTCTCGGCCGCCCGTTCCCTGCCGCGCTCAGCCGCTGAGGCCTAGGCGCAGGAAGCTCATCAGGCGCGGGTCGTCGCAGTGGGTCACATTGACCCGCATGAAGCGGCTGGCCGTCTGTGAGGGGCTGAATACGTCGCCGGGCGCCAGGACGATGTCCTCCTTCAGCGCGGCGCGCGCCAAGTCGGCGGAATCGATTTCGCCGGGCAGTCGGCACCAAAGATTGAAGCCGCCGCGCGGCTCGATCCAGGGTTCGACGCCGATGGATCTCAGGCGGGCGATCACCTCGCGGCGCTTTCGCGCCAGGCGTCGATGAACCTCGTCCAGATGCTTGCGATAGCCGCCCCCGGCCAGGACGTGGGCGATGGCCTCGGCCGCCACCGGACTGGCGCCGACAAAGCCCGTCGCCACCTGAAGATCAGCCAGGTCCGAAATCCGGTCGACGCGCGCCGCGATGTAGCCGCAGCGCAGGGAGGCCGACAGCGTCTTGGAGAAGCTGCCGATGCGGATGACCCGGTTCAGCCCGTCCAGCGCCGCCAGTCGGGTGGTGGGCTCGGGCTCCAGATCAGCGAAAAGATCGTCCTCGATGATAGTGAGGTCATGCGCCGCAGCCAGATTCAGCAGGCGGTGCGCCGTCTGGGGCGCGATGCCGGCGCCGGTCGGGTTCTGAAGCCCGGCGTTGGTCAGATAGAGCCGGGGCGAGGCCTGCTTCAGTACGGCCTCGAACCGTTCGACGTCAGGGCCTGTGGGCGTGTAGGGGACGCCGACGACCTGGACCTGATGCGCACGCAGCAGGGCGCGGAAGTTGAAGTAGCAGGGATCGTCCACGACCACCGTATCGCCGGGTCGCAGCAGATAACGGCACGTCAGATCGACGGCATGGGTGCCCGAGCTGGTCAGCAGCACCTGATCCTGGCCGAGTTGCAGCCCCTCGGTCGCCAGACGACCCAGAAGGATGCGGCGCAGCGCCCTCGAGCCGAGCACGCCGCCATAGTCGGTCAGGAGGGCGTCGTCCGCCCGCGCTACGGCGCGCAGGGCCTTGCGCAGCGCCTCGGTCGGCATCCAGTCGGCAGGCAGCCAGCCGCAGCCGGGCTTGAGGGCCTCCGGCGGCGCCTCCAGCGACTGGCGCGACACCCAGAAGGGATCGACGGCGCGGTCGTGCAGGCCGGGATCGACCGCAAAACTAAGCGGAGGCAGGGCGGCGCCCGAAACGTAGAAGCCTGATCCCGGCCGGGCGCGGATCAGCCCCTCGGCCGCCAGCCGGTCATAGGCCTCGACGACGGTTGATGGCGAAACCGCCATGGTCTCGGCGAAACGCCGGATCGACGGCAGGCGGTCGCCGGGGGCCAGGCTGCGCCCGGCGATACGGGTGCGAATGGCCTCCATGACCTCGGTAGTGCGTGTGCTGCGGGACAACCGTGCCGGCTCCATAACCCATACAGTTCGGCAGAAGCGTATCGATCTGTGGCTGCCTTCGCCAGCGCCGCGCGTCCAATCAGGCGGCGAAGAGGAAGACGGAATGGACACGGCGAAACAGAAACGCATCGACGGCCTGATCTGCGGGCTTTTGGGGGTGGTGATCTTCAGCGGCTCGCTGCCCGCCACGCGGGTGGCGGTGGCGGACCTGTCGCCGCTGTTCCTGACGGGCGCGCGGGCGGTCATCGCGGCGGCGCTGGCGGGACTGGTGCTGCTGGCCACGCGGCAGGCGCGGCCGGATCGGCGCGATCTGATGTCGCTGGCGGTGATCGCGGTGGGGGTGGTGGTCGGGTTTCCCTTGCTGACGGCCGTGGCCCTGCAACACATGACCTCGGCCCGGTCGATCGTCTTCATCGGCCTGTTGCCGCTGTCCACGGCCATCTTCGGCGTCATGAGGGGGGCGGAACGGCCGCGCCCGCTGTTCTGGCTGTTCTCGGGTCTGGGCAGCGCCACGGTGATCGCCTTCGCCTTCAGCAACCACGGCGACGGATCGTGGACCAGCGACCTGCTGATGCTGGCCTCCATCATCATCTGCGGGCTGGGCTACGCCGAGGGCGGGATACTGGCGCGGCGTCTGGGCGGGTGGCAGGTCATCTGCTGGGCGCTGGTGCTGTCGGCGCCGATCATGCTGGTGGTGATGATGCTGGACCTGCCCGCCGACTGGAGCGCCATCGGGGCGCCGGCGTGGAGCGGGCTGGCCTATGTCTCGGTCTTCTCGATGCTGATCGGCTTCATCTTCTGGTATCGCGGCCTGGCGATGGGCGGCATCGCCAGCGTGGGGCAGCTTCAACTGCTCCAGCCCTTCTTCGCCCTGGCGCTGGCGGGGCTGGTGCTGCACGAGGCCGTGCCGTGGACCATGGTCGCGGCGGCCGCACTGACGGTGGCCAGCGTCGCCGTGGCCCGCCGTTATGCCTGAGACGGGAGGGTCAGGCCTTCATCGACCCCGTTTCGATGTAGCGCTGGTGCCACGACAGCGCCTCGGTCAGCAGGTGCGGCGACTGCAGGCCGTATGACCCTTCCAGCGCGCGGTCGTAATAGTCCTTCAGCGCGTCGCGATAGTCGGGGTGCGCGCAGTTGGCGATGATGACCCGCGCGCGCTGCTTGGGCGACAGGCCGCGCAGGTCGGCCAGCCCCTGTTCCGTGACGATGACCTGCACGTCCTGGGTGATGTGGTCGACGTGGCTGGCCATGGGGACGATGGCCGAGATCTTGCCGCCCTTGGCCGTCGACGGGGTGACGAAGCAGGAGATGTAGGCGTTGCGCGCAAAGTCGCCCGAACCGCCGATGCCGTTCTGGATGCGCGACCCCATGACGTGGGTCGAGTTGACGTTGCCGTAGATGTCGGCCTCGATCAGGCCGTTCATGGCGATGCAGCCCAGACGGCGGATGATCTCCGGGTGGTTCGAGATTTCCTGCGGGCGCAGGATGATCTTGCCGCGGAACTGCTCCATCCGGCTGTTCAGATCGGCGGCGGCCTCGGGGCTGAGCGAGAAGGCGGTGGCCGAGGCGACGGTCAGCTTGCCCGAGTCCAGCAGGTCCAGCATCCCATCCTGCAGCACCTCCGTATAGGCGGTCAGGTTCTCGAAAGGACTGTCCTGAAGGCCGGCCAGCACGGCGTTGGCGACATTGCCCACGCCCGATTGCAGCGGCAGCAGATGGGCGGGCAGGCGGCCCAGCTTCACTTCATGCTGCAGGAACTCGATCAGGTGGCCGGCGATGGCCGTGGCGCTGGCGTCGGGCGCGGCGAAGGGCAGGTTGCGGTCGGGGCTGTCGGTCTCGACGATGGCGGCGATCTTCGACGGATCGACGCGGAAGACCGTCTCGCCGATCAGGTCGGTCGGCCTGGTCAGGGGGATCGGCACGCGCGCGGGCGGCAGGGCCGTGCCGTAGTAGATGTCGTGCATCCCTTCCAGCGCGGCGTTCTGCCAGGAGTTGACCTCCAGGATGATGCGGTCGGCGCGGTCCAGCCAGGTCTTGTTGTTGCCGATGGAGGATGAGGGGATCAGCGCCCCGTCCTCACGGATGCCCGACACCTCGACTACCGCCGTCTCCAGCGGACCGAGGAAGCCCTGCCAGGCCACCGGCGCCACCTGCGACAGGTGCATGTCCAGGTATTCCATCTCGCCCTTGTTGATCTTCTCGCGCGCGACGGGATCGGAGTTGTAGGGCAGGCGGAACTCGATGCCGTCGGCCTTGGCCAGGGCGCCGTCCAGTTCAGGCCCGGTCGAGGCGCCGGTCCAGACCTTCAGCCGGAACGGGTTGCCGGCTGCGTGCTCGGCCTCGATCCGCTCGGCCAGGGCCATGGGCACGACCTTGGGATAGCCCGAGCCGGTGAAGCCGCTCATGCCCACGGTCGAGTTGGCCGGGATCAGGGCGGCGGCGTCTTGGGCGGACATGATCTTCGACTTGAGGGCGGCGTTACGGACGCGGGACATCGCAAACCTGACGACTGGAGCTGGGGAGGGCTCAAGGAACGACGCGGACATAGGCGCCGCATCACCCTGATTCCAATACGGCTTTGGTCGTAACACGCCGTGATCACAAAGGCGTTAGCCGTAGGATTTGTCTTCCGCGGACAGCGCCGTGATCGCTCGATCCTCGCCTTGTGCTCACTGAGGGCGCGAGGCTTGGTTACTCGCCGAGCACGAAAAAACGCCGGAGCTTTCGCCCCGGCGTTTCTGCATTTCGCGTTGTGCGACGGCTTAGCCGCGCTGGGCCAGCGGCACGTAGTCGCGCTCGGTCGGGCCCGTGTACAGCTGGCGCGGACGGCCGATCTTCTGCGACGGATCGGCCATCATTTCCTGCCACTGGGCGATCCAGCCCACGGTGCGGGCCAGGGCGAACAGCACGGTGAACATGGTGGTCGGGAAGCCCATGGCCGACAGGGTGATGCCCGAATAGAAGTCGACGTTCGGGAAAAGCTTGCGCGAGGTGAAATATTCGTCCTGCAGGGCGACAGCTTCCAGTTCCTTGGCGACCTGGAACAGCGGGTCGTTCTCGCGGCCCGTGGCGGCCAGCACTTCATAGGCCGACTGCTGCATGACCTTGGCGCGCGGGTCGTAGTTCTTGTACACGCGGTGGCCGAAGCCCATCAGCTTGTACTTGCGCGCCTTCACGCCCTCGATGAACTCGGGGATGCGGTCCGGGGTGCCGATTTCCTTCAGCATGTTCAGCGCCTCTTCGTTGGCGCCGCCGTGCGACGGGCCCCACAGACAGGCGATGCCGGCGGCGATACAGGCGAACGGATTGGCGCCCGACGAACCGGCCAGGCGGACGGTCGAGGTCGAGGCGTTCTGTTCGTGATCGGCGTGCAGGATGAAGATGCGGTCCATGGCGCGCACCAGGGCCGGGTCGACCTGATAGTCCTCGGCCGGCACGGCGAAGCACATGCGCAGGAAGTTCTCGGCGTACGACAGGTCGTTGCGCGGCGAGATGAAGGGCTGGCCGATGTGATATTTATAGGCGCGGGCCGCGATCGTCGGCATCTTGGCGATCAGACGGATGGCCGAGATGTTGCGCTGGACCGGGTCATGGATGTCCAGGCTGTCGTGATAGAAGGCCGACAGGGCGCCGACGGTGCCGACCATGATCGCCATCGGATGAGCGTCGCGACGGAAGCCCTCGAAGAAGCGGTCGAACTGGGCGTGCAGCATGGTGTGGCGCGTGACGCACTGCTCGAACTCTTCGAATTCGGCGGCGTTCGGCAGTTCGCCGTGCAGCAGCAGGTGGCAGACTTCCAGGAAGTTGGACTTGGAGGCCAGTTGGTCGATGGGGTAGCCGCGGTGCAGCAGCACGCCTTCATCGCCGTCGATGTAGGTCAGACCCGATTCGCAGGCCGCCGTGGAGGTGAAGCCGGGATCGAAGGTGAAGGCGCCGGTTCCGCCGTACAGCTTGCGAATGTCGATGACGTCCGGGCCGGTCGAGCCGGAAAGGACGGGGAGCTCAACAGTCTTGTCCTGGTAGGACAGGGTCGCCGAGCCGGCGGGTTTCGCTTGTTCAGTCATCTAGGCCCCTTGTTCTTCCTTGGACCGGCGCGCGGGGAGGCGGGCGGCCTGAGTTGGTTATGGGTGATCACTTAGTCTGTTGCAGCGCATCATCCAAGCGCCCGAGGCTTTCGTCGCGTCCGAGCGCGCAAAGCGTGCGGGCGATATCGGGCGACGCCGAGCCAGCCGTCAAGGCAGCGCGCATGGAAGGGCCGATTTTTCCGAAGCCTACGCCTTCCTCTTCGGCAAAAGCCTTAAGTTCTGCCTCCAAGGCGAAGACGTCCCAGCTCTGGAAAAGTCCCAGTCGTTCACGCAGTCGTGAGATTCGCAGCCCGGTTTCGCCCTGCAGCAAAGCCGCCGATTTCTCGTTCAACGGGAGCGGACGCGCCTGCAACACGAATGCCGTTTGGTCGGCGAGTTCCGGTATGGTCTTGGCGCGATCCTTGATGAAGGGCATGGCCCGCAGCAGTCGTTCCTCGTCATCCGGCTGCAGCGCGCGGCCGCGCGCCAGATGGGCGTCAAGCGTCAGCTTGGCCAGACGGTCGTCGTCGGCCAGGCGCAACCAGTGGGCGTTGACGTGGGCCAGTTTGTCGAAGTCCAGGCGGGCGGGCGCCTTGTTGACGCCGGTCAGGTCGAACCAGGCCAGGGCCTGCTCGTCGCTGAACAGCTCGTCGTCGCCGTGAGCCCAGCCCAGACGGGCCAGATAGTTGCGCATGGCCTCGGGCAGATAGCCCATGTCGGCGTACTCATGCACCGCCTGGGCGCCGTGACGCTTCGACAGCTTGGCGCCGTCCGGGCCGTGGATCAGGGGGATGTGGGCGAAGGTGGGCCGCGTCCAGCCCAGGGCGTCGTAGATCAGGCTCTGGCGGGCGGCGTTGTTCAGATGATCGTCGCCGCGGATGACGTGGGTCACACCCATGTCGTGGTCGTCCACCACCACGGCCAGATTGTAGGTCGGCGCTCCGTCCGAGCGGAGGATGACCAGATCGTCCAGCGATGCGGACTCCCAGCGCACGGCTCCCTGCACCGCATCGTCGACCACGACAGCCTGATCCAGCGGTCGGCGGAAGCGCACGGTGTGCGGCTTGGCCAGATCGTCGACGCTCGGTTCGCGGTCGCGCCAGGGCGAGACGAAGTCGCGGCCCTCGGCCTTGGCCTGGTCCCTCAAGGCCGTGGTCTCGTCGGCGGTCAGGAAGTCACGATAGGCGTGGCCGGCCGCCAGCAGTTCATTGATCACCTCGCGGTGACGGTCGGCGCGCGCGAACTGGAAGACCGGCTCTTCGTCGCCGAACAGCTCCAGCCAGGACAGGCCGTCGAAGATGGCCTTCACCGCCTCGTCCGTCGAACGCTCGCGATCGGTGTCCTCGATGCGGATCAGGAATTTGCCGCCGCGTCCCTTGGCGTACAGCCAATTGAATAACGCGGTTCTCGCCCCGCCGATATGCAGGTAGCCTGTGGGCGAGGGGGCGAAGCGGGTGACGACGGTCGAGGAAGGGGAGGTCATAGAGGCAGGGTCCATAGGGCAGGGTCTTATACGCCCGCCCGTGGGGAAGCGAACCCTTATGGCCCGGTTAATTGACAGCCTGGGCGACGATGCGCGGTCCCAGGCGGATCGTTGGCCGCTGTGGTCATCCGTCTGTTTCGGGGCGGGATGCGGCTCCTACTTTATCCTGAAAGAGGAACCAGCGACGTGGTCGCTGGCTGTGGCGGGTCTGGCGCTGTTGGGCTTCTGGCTTGTCGGTCGGGCGCGGGGGTTGCCGCGTGCTGCGACGCTGGTTTTGCTGATGCTGGCCTGTTTCAGCGGCGGCCTGGCGGTGGCCAAGCTGAGAGCCGAGGCGGTGGCGGCTCCTATCGCACCAGCGGACATGGCGCCGACCCAGATCGAAGGGTGGGTGATGGACGTGGATTCGCCGGGCCAGAACGGCGCTCGCATTGTCGTGGCGCCGGTTCGGGTGCGGGGTCTGACGCCCGAGGCGACGCCCGAGCGGTTGCGCGTGACGGTGAAGGGCGCGCCGCCGCCGCCCGGCGCGGCTATCCGCGTCTTCGGCATCCTGAACCCGCCGCCGCCGCCCGCCAGTCCCGGCGCCTATGACTTCGGCCGCAACGCCTATTTCCAGGGCATGGGCGGGACGCTGTTCGCCCTAGGGCCGACGCGCGCCGCCGATCTGGCGCCGCCGCCATGGCGGGTGCGGATGGAGATGAAGGTCAACGCCGTGCGCTACGCACTGGCCGAGCGCATCGTGGCGCGTCTGGGCGAACGGACGGGCGGGGTGGCGGCGGCCATGACGACGGGGCACGAGACCTGGATCCAGAGCCCTGACCTGGACGCCATGCGGGATTCGGGACTGGCGCACATCCTGTCGATCTCGGGCCTGCACATGGCGGTCGTCGGGGGCTTCGTCTTCTTCACGGTGCGCCTGCTGGTGGCGGCCTGGCCGTGGCTGGCGTTGCGCGTGTCGGGCAAGAAGGTCGCGGCGATCGCCGGTCTGGTTGCGGTCGGGACCTATCTGATCATCTCCGGAGCGCCGCCGCCGGCCGAGCGGGCGGCGGTCACGGCCTCCATCGCCTTCCTGGCCGTGTTGGCGGACCGGCAGGCCGTGACGATGCGGGCGCTGGCGGCGGCGGCCTTCGTGGTCCTGTTGCTGCGGCCGGAAGCCGTGGTGACGCCGGGGTTCCAGATGTCGTTCGCGGCGACGGCGGCTCTGGTCGCCCTGGTCGAGGTCTGGCCGCGTCGTATCCGCGAGTTCGCCGCGCCCTGGCCTATCGTCATGGTGCAGAGGTTCGGCAGCTGGCTGCTGGCCGCCTGCGCCGCCAGTCTGGTGGCGGGCATGGCGACGGGGCCGTTCGCCATGCAGCATTTCAACCGTACGGCCGTCTATGGACTGATCGCCAACCTGGCGACGGCGCCGCTGGCGGACTTCATCATGATGCCCGCCCTGGCGCTGGGGGCGGCGCTGGAGCCTTTGGGACTTGGCGCGCCCTTCCTGTGGCTGGCAGGGAAGTCTGTGGACGCCATGCTGGCCATCGGCCACTGGGCGGCGAGTCTGCCCGGCGCGGTTCAGGCGATCCCCAGCGCTCCGGCGGCGGCCCTGCCGGTCGCCTTCCTGGGCATACTGTTCATGTGCCTGTGGCGCGGACGATGGCGATGGGTGGGCCTGCCGTTCGCGGCGGCGGTGCTGATCTGGCCGCGCCCGGCGCCGCCGGACGTGTGGATCGGCGACGGCGGGGCGAACGCGGCGTATCGGCAGGGGGAGCAGGCGGTCGTGATGCGGCCTGCCGTGCGTCAGTTCGCCAGCGACCTGTGGTCGCGACGGCGGGGGCTGGAAGCGGTCGGGCGGCCGGGCGAAGGCTGGACCTGCAAGCGGTCCTTCTGCGCGCCGGAAGAGCGGGAGGGCGCGCTGGCGCTGTGGTGGGGCAAGGCGGCGCCGGGCGCGGAGCAGATGGATCAGATGTGCCGCAGCGCCGAGGTGGTCAGCGTGCGGGCCGTGGTCGCGGCCTTGCCGCCGTCATGCGAGGGGCGGCTGGTGCTGGACGGCGCCGATCATGCGCGCGGCGGCTCGGTGGAGCTGTGGCGGGATGAGGCGGGCGGCTGGCGCGCCCTATGGGCGGCGGAGGTGCGGGGACGGCGGCCGTGGAGCGGAAGTGGGGCTCAGTGATACCGGCGCAGCAAGCCGACCAGCTTGCCCTGGACCTCGACCTGGTCGGGGCCGAAGATGCGGGTCTCATAGGCGCTGTTGGCGGGTTCCAGGGCGATGGACTGGCCCTTCTTGCGCAGGCGCTTCAGCGTGGCTTCCTCGCCCTCGACCAGAGCCACGACGATCTCGCCCGAGGAGGCGTTCTCAACCCGCTTGATGATGACCGTGTCGCCGTCGAGGATGCCGGCCTCGATCATGGAGTCGCCCTCGATCTCAAGCAGGTAGTGCTCGCCCGCGCCCAGCATCGCCTCGGGGACGGGCAGGCGCTCGCGTTCGTGCTGGATGGCGGCGATGGGGGTGCCGGCGGCGATCTTGCCCAGCAGGGGCAGGTCGCGCACGTCGTTGGCGGCTTCCGCGACGGCCGGGCGAGGGTTCAGGCCGCCGCCCTGGATCACGTCGGGCTTGAAGGGCGCGCGGCCCTTGGCCGGGGCGGCGGCCGTCGCCTGTTCCGGCAGCTTGACCACCTCCAGCGCGCGGGCGCGATGGGCCAGACGGCGGATGAAGCCGCGTTCCTCCAGCGCCGTGATCAGGCGGTGGATGCCGGATTTGGACGCCAGGTCCAGCGCTTCCTTCATCTCGTCGAAGGACGGCGAAACGCCCGTCTCCCGGATGCGCTCATGAATGAACATCAGGAGTTCGTGCTGTTTCTTTGTGAGCATGGCGGTGAATCCAGAACAAGGCGTGAACCGTTCGTGATGTTCTGTAAGTGTTCTGGTTAAAAGTCAACTAACGCCACGCTGGCCCCCGCGCCCGTCGCCGGACGGACGCGGGGGAGGCTCTTACTGCGCCGTCGTGGTCGGGGCGCCGTCCTTGTACCGTTCGAACCACTCGATGATGGCGTTCATGCGGGCCGCGTTCTGGGACGGGCGGACGGCCAGGCTGTGGCCGACGCCGGGGATCTTCACCAGGGCCGTGGGCACGCCGCGCAGCTGCAGGGCGGTGTAGTACTGCTCCGACTCGCTGACCGGGGTGCGATAGTCCTCGTCGCCGACGACGACCATGGTCGGGGTCTTGACGTTGCCGACCAGCGACAGCGGCGACCGGCGCCAGTAGGCCTCCGGGTTCTCCCACGGAAATTCGCCGAACCAGTAGCGGGCGAAGAAGGCGGGGTTGTCGCCCGTCAGCACGAAGCTGGCCCAGTCGATGACGGGCTTCTGGACCACGGCGGCCTTGAAGCGGTCGGTCTTGCCGACGATCCAGCTGGTCAGCACGCCGCCGCCTGAGCCGCCGGTGACGAACAGGCGGTTCGGATCGGCGACGCCCTGCGCGATGACGGCGTCGACGCTGCTGATCAGGTCGTCATAGTCGTTCGACGGATAGTTGTGGTGGATCAGGTTGGCGAACTCGTCCCCATAGGAGGTCGAGCCGCGCGGATTGACCGAGAGAACGGCATAGCCCGCTGCGGCGAACAGCTGGTTGTCGGTGGCGAAGTGCGGGCCATAGGCGGCGAACGGGCCGCCGTGGATTTCCAGCACCAGGGGATAGCGCTGGCCCTCGACATAGTCGGCCGGCAGCGTCAGCCAGCTTTCGACCGCGCGCTGATCGTGGGAGGAGGCGACCTGGACGCGACGCACCTCGCCCAGGCGGCGGGCGCTCAGGAAATCGGCGTTCAGACGGGTCAGCTGGGTGCTGCGGCCGCCCTTCAGGACGTGGACGTCGGCCGGGCGGCTGGAATCGCCGCGCGTATAGGCGATGGCGCCGTCGTCGGCCACGGTGAAGCCACCGCCGGTGTAGGGACGGCCGAAGTCGTCGCCGGTCAGATCTTCGATCAGGGTGGTGATCGCGCCGTCCAGCGACACGCGGGCGACCTTGGTGCGGCCCTGGTCGTCATAGGCGACATAGACCGAGCGGCCGTCGCGGCTCCACACCGGCGACTGGACCGAACGGTCGAGATCCCCGGTCAGGACGCGGCGGTTAGAGCCGTCGGCGTCCATCACGTGGAGGCGGGTGTTGTGATAGCCCATCCGCTTGTCGTCATAGCCGAGGTAGGCGATGCGACGACCGTCGGGCGATGCGACGGGCGAATTGTCCGGCCCCGCGCGGTCGGTAAGGGCCGTCAGACCTCCCGTCTGCACGTCCAGGGCGTAGACTTCACTGTCGGCGGACTCGCGCTGCCAGTCGGGACGGCGGTTGGCGCTGAGGTAGATGGTGCGGGAATCGGCCGACCAGGACAGGCCGCCGCCGTGATTGAAGTCGCCGTGGGTCAGCTGGCGCCCGCCGCCGCCCTGGGAGCCGACGACGAAGACGTGGCGGAAGCCGGGCTTCAGATAGCCCTGACCGTCGGCGCGATAGGTGACGGTGTCGATGATCTCCAGCGGCGGAGCCCACTGGGCGCCTTCCGGCTTGACCAGCGGCGAGCCGATCTTGGGCTTTTCGCCGGGAACCAGGACGGAATAGGCCAGATGCTCGCCGTTGGGCGACCAGCTGACGCTGGACGGGGTGTTCGGCAGGTTGGTGACGCGGACCGATTCTCCCGACGCCATCCAACGCACGAACAACTGCGGCGCGCCGCCCTCGGCGCTGGAGATGTAGGACAGGCGCGTGCCGTCCGGCGACCAGCGCGGCTGACGGTGCGAGCCGGCCGAGGCGATCAGCGGCGCGTGGCGGCCGGTCTTCACGTCGATCAGCCAGATGGTCGGGCGCATCCGGTCGGTCATGATGTCGGCCGTCTGGCGAACATAGGCGATCTGCGCGCCGTCCGGACTGATCTGGGCGTCGGAGGCGACCTCCATGCCGAACAGGTCCTGGGCGGAGAAGAGACCGCGGTCGACGGCGGGCAGGGCGGGCGCGGCGATTGACGGCTCGGCGGTCTGGGCCATCGCCGGCGCATGGGCGCTCAGGATCAGGGCGCAGGCCGCCCAGGCGAACTTGTTCATATGAAACCCCCTCTGGTTCGGGGGGATCATAGAAAGGCGAGAGGGCTCGGCAAGATAGGGAAAGGGCCGCCGGAACGAATCCGGCGGCCCTTTTGTGTTCGTGTTCGGAAGAAAAATCAGAACTTGAAGCTGGCCCGCAGCAGCAGGGTGTAGCGGACGTAGTCTTCCAGCAGTTCGGCGTCGCCGGTGATCGACAGCAGCCCCAAATCGTTGCCGACGTTCAGGCGGAAGCCCAGGATCGGACCGCCGCCCTCGATGCTGGCGGGGTCCAGGGTGAAGGCGTCGCCGCCCGAAGCCAGGCGGGCGATGGTGGTTCCGGCGTCGACCGAGAAGTTCTGACGCCAGCCCAGGCGAACCTCGGGGCGAATCCAGCCGTCCTTGCCGAAGCCGTAGCCGATGTTCACGGCCGCCACGCCCGAGAAGATGTGGCCGTCGCGCTCATCGATATCGAGGTCGAAGCCGTCGCCGCCGCCCTGTTCGGTGCGGGCGTCCTCGCTCAGCGAGAAATATTCGACATAGGCCTCGGGGCGGATGTTCAGACGCCCGAAGTGGCGTTCGTACGACGCGCCGCCGGCGGCGGCCAGGGTGAAGCCGTGCCAGCTGGATTCGTTCTTCAGGTTGACGCCCTCGGCGACCAGCTTGCGCGTGGCGTTGAAGGAGGCGTAGCCGCCTGCGGCGCGCGCCCAGGTCGTCCAGTATTGGCCTTGGGCCCGCCAGTAGAGGCCTAGCTCCAGCAGGCTGGCCGACAGCACTTCCTCGGCCGCCGATTCCGGGTCTTCCAGATCCGACGAGGTGAAGGCCGCCGTCAGGCCGAAGGCCCCCATGTTGGTGCCGCGTTCGACGCCGCCGGCCAGGCCGAAGCCCTCGGAACGGAAGCCGTAGGTGTCGGTCTTGTCCTTGTCGGCGTAGAAGTTGATCTCCTGCACCCAGGCGCTGGTTTCGCCCGGCGCCGCGGCGGCGTTGCGGCCGGTCAGGGCGCGGGTCACGGCGTCGACGCCGCTGGCCAGCGACAGCAGCGGGCCGCCCGAGTGGTCGGGCAACAGCTGCTGATAGATGTGGAAGAAGCCGTCGCGGTCCGTCTGGTTCAGCATGGCCGCGCGGATCAGCTCATTGTCGGCCAGGCCGGCGTAGAGCACGTCATAGGCGGCGGCCTCGGCCTTGATCATGCCGGCCTCTTCCGCCGTGCGGCGACGGGCGTCGACCGTCAGCTTGCCGGCGGCTTCGTCGACGTTGGCGTTGACCACGAAGGCGTAGGGCGAGTTGGACTGCAGCACGTCCTGGTCAATGGCGCCGACGTTCAGGTCGCCCGCCTCGATGATGGTGAAGGACGTCGGGTCCTGGATCAGGGAGTTGAAGCGGACGCCCAGGCCCGCCCCGTCGGCCAGGTCGGCGCTGCCGCTGACCTTGAAGCCGCCGTTGGCGTCGTTGGCGGGGTCCAGGGTCACGATCAGGTTGCCGTCGGCGCCGACGTTCAGGTCGCTGACCTGAAGCTGGCCCGTATGGCGCGCATCCAGCGTGCCCTTGGAGATGTCGATGTCCAACTGGCCGTCGCCATTGGACAGCTTGCCGGTCACCACGGCGCCGCCGCTGATGGCCAGGCGGTCGGCGCCGGTTCCGAAGGAGATGTCGCCGTTCACCGTGCCGTTGCGGATGTCCAGCACATCGGCGCCCGAGCCCAGACGGATGTCGCCGCGGATCGCGGGTTCATTGGCGTCAGGCACCCCGTCGCCGTCGGCGTCCGGCAGCTTGTGATCGGGAACGACGACGCCGTCCTGGACCAGGGTGACGCCTGTGCTGTTGGCGCTGACGTCCACGGCGATGGCCGAGCCGGTCTGGGCCACATCCTTTTCGGGGCTGATGGCGGCCACGATCTTGCCGGTGTTGTTGATCGTGGTCAGCGTGCCGGATTCATCGCGCAGGGCGACCGCGTCGCCCTTGGAGCCGTTGACCCCTGCCGTCACCGAGCCGGAGTTGAGGAAGGAGGCGACGTTGGCGCCCTGGTTGATCAGCACGCCGGCGGCGACGTTGGCTTCCGAGCCGGCGGAGACGCTTTGAATCGCCCCCGAGTTGACGATGCTGGGCGCCGTGGCGCCCGCGCCGATCAGGACGCCGGTGCTGTCGCCCGTATTCGCCGAAGAGGTGATCGTGCCCTGGTTGCGCAGCCCGCCGGCCAGCGTGACCGACTGGCCCGTGCCGCCAATCTGGACAGCGGTGGCGTCGACCTCCTTGTAGACGCCGGCCGCCTCGATGGAGCCCCGGTTGATCAGGCCATAGGCGTCGTCTCCGGTTCCCACCGGGCCCAGGTTGATGGCCTTGTCGGCCGAGCCCACCAGCACCGCCGGCGCGCCGCCGAACGAACGGATGGCGGCGGTCGTCTCCTGGGCGTCGGGAATACCGTCCTTGTCGCGGTCGGTGTCCTTCTTCTCTTCCTCGGTCGCGTCGTCGGGCAGGGGCGGGGGAGGGGCGTCGAAGACCACGCCGCCGGTGACGTCGCCCGCGATCCGGACGGCCGGGCCGCCCTGCAGCAGATCGTCGTCGTCGAGATTTTCGAGATAGGTCGCGCCCTCGCGCGGCTCGCCCGTCGTCGGCTTGCTGGGCGGCGCGGTGGTGTAGCGATAGCCGGTCGTATTGACCGCGCCCTGAATCTTGACCGCGCCGTCGACCGCGCCGTCGATAGCGACCCCGGTCGCGTTCTCGCCGATGGCGCTGACGCTGCCCAGGACGGTGACGTCGCCGGTGATGTCGCCGGTCGTGTGGATGCCGTAGGTGTCGTTGCCGATGACGCTGACCTGACCCTGGCTGAAGAGGTCGCCGGTCAACGGGGCCTCGACCGTCAGGCCCGAGGAATTATTGCCCTCGACCTTGATCGAACCGGACGATTCGATGCGGATGTCGCCGACCAGCGGAGCCGAGCCCGTGACGCGGACGCCGTGACGGTTCGTCCCGTCGGCGAACGGACCGTCCAGGTCGCCGTCCTTGTCCTCGTCCTTATATTCCTCGATCGAGTCGGTGATGTTGATCGCGCCGCCGATGGTGACGTCGCCGGTGTTGCCGCCGTTGACCAGGATGCCCGTGGCGCCGTCGGCGGCCTTGAGCATGTCGATCTTGGACCCGGAATCCAGTTTCACGTCATTGCTGGAATCCAGCGTCACGGCGGCGCCTGACGTCACGGCGATCGAACCGCCGCTGGCCAGCCGCACGTCGTCCCGCGCGCCGTTGTTGGCGGTCGAGGTGCTGACAGGCGTCGTCCGCGCGTTCGAAATGACCTGTTCGGCCTGAGCGCCGGACGCGACCAGCAGGGGGGCGATCGCAACGGCGCTCGCGAGCAGAATACGCATTCGTAAGAAACCCCTCGTGGTCGCACGCGCAAGGATTGAAGGCGCCCCTCCTAACAGGGTCCACGCCCGCACGCCCCAAGTTTCTCGAATTTGAGGCGAATGCAAGGCCCGGCCTATGCAGATGAAGCTGAACGGCGGATGAAAAGCAGCGGCGTGCGACCGGATTGCGACGCCCTCTTGAGCGTAGCGGTTCCAGACGCTACGGGCCGAAAGTCGCGGTGAAGATCAGCCGTGTCCGTCGCATCCAAAGCCGGAGCTTTAGCGTTAGCGTGAAGAACGACAGGCACAGGATCCATCGCATGAGCGCGAACCATATCGACGTCCAGGAAAGCGAACTGAGGCTGTTTCCCGGTCTGGACGAAGAGGTGGCCGACACCTTGCGAGCCACGAAGACCGCCGCCGCTGATTCCCGGCCGCGTCTGGTCGACACCACCATGTTGTTCGCGCCGCGCTCCGGCGGGGTGAAACGCTATCTCCTGTCGAAGAAGGCCTGGCTGGAGGGGTATCGGCCCGAGGTGGCGCACAACCTGGTCGTGCCGGGGGCGGGATACAGGATGGAGCCTGACGGCGTGGTCCGTCTTCATGCGCCCAAGCTGCCTTTCGGCGACGGCTATCGCTGGCCCAGTTCGGTGCGGCGCTGGGGCGCCTGGGTGTCGTCGCTCAATCCCGCGCTGATCGAGGCGGGCGATCCCTATACGCCTGGCCAGGGCGCGCTGGAGGCCGGCCAGAGGGTCGGCTGCCCGGTCGTCGGCTTCTGCCACTCGGACCCGGCCGCCCTGGCGGCCCTGCACTTCGGGGAATGGGCCAAGAAGCCGGTCGAAAAGCGGTGGGCCAGGCTGTTCTCCCAATTCGACCGCGTGGTCTCGCCCAGCCGTTTCATCGCGCAGCGCCTGGAAGAGGCGGGCGTGGGCGGCATTGTGATTCGTCCGCTGGGCGTCGAGGTGGACACCTTCCATCCCGACCGCCGCGACCGCGACTGGCTGTTGAAGAAGCTGGGCCTGGGCGCCGACGCCCGTTTGCTGTGTTTCGCCGGGCGGCCGGCCAAGGAGAAGAACGTCGGCGTCCTGATCGACGCGGTGCAGCGTCTGGGCGCGCCTTATCATCTGGTGCTGGTCGGCGCGGGGGCGGGGATGCCGCCCGAGGACCGGGTCATCTCCCTGCCTTACGAGAAGGATCCGCGCGCGGTGGCCCGCATCATCGCCAGCTGCGACGCCTTCGTGCACGCCAACGACAAGGAGCCGTTCGGCCTGATCGTGCTGGAGGCCATGGCCTGCGGCCGGGCCGTGGTGGGCGTCAACTCGGGCGGCGTGGCCGAGACGGTGGACGAGAGCGTCGGTCAGTTGGCCGTTTCCGCCGACCCGGTCGACTACGCGGCGGCCATTGAGGCCCTGTTCGCGCGCGACGTGGAGGCCCTGGGGGCGGCGGCGCGGGTCAAGGCGGTCGAGCAGTTCGCCTGGAACCGCGTGTTCGAGGATCTGACCATGCTTTATGGCGAACTGACCGGGAAGGCCGAGTTCGTCACGCCGCGAGAGATGTTGCCGATCAACTAGGCGCCCGCCGCTGTCGTCCTCGGGCTCGTCCCGAGGGCTTAAGGCCGGATGCGGCGGAACAGACGCGCGAAAGCTGCGTCTGCAATCAATCTCGATTTCATGGAAGAGAGAGGGAAGGGCGGTGCGCCACTCCCTCAGATCCCTGAGAGGAGTGGCGCGAGTGACGGGGCTCGAACCCGCGACCTCCGGCGTGACAGGCCGGCACTCTAACCAACTGAGCTACACCCGCGTTCCCATCCGAAGCGACTGTGCGCCCCGGCGAGGGGCGTCGTTTAGGCGGGGCCGCGTCGCACGTCAAGCGACGCGGCTGTGGATAAATCAAATCATCTGGCCGAGGGCGCTGCGGCGGCCTGTGGCGGGGCTGCGGGACCGGCGATTCCGCCGTCCGCAGGCAGTTGCGACGCCGTGGCGGGCGGCGGCGGTTCGTAATGCACGCCCACGCCCGGTCCCAGAGGCAGGTCCAGCGCCACCCAGGACGCGACCATAATCAGGCCCGCGATCAGGAAGGCTCCGGCGTAGGGCAGCATGGTCGCCATCAGCGAGCCCAGGCCGAACTTCGGATCCCAGCGCTGGGCGAAGGTCAGGATCAGCGGGAAGTAGCTCATCAGCGGCGTGGCGATGTTGGTGACGGAATCACCCATGCGATAGGCGGCGGTGGTCATCTCGGGACTGATGCCCAGCAGCATGAACATGGGCACGACGATGGGGGCGAGCGCCGACCACTTGGCCGAGGCCGAGCCGATGAACAGGTCGAAGACGCAGGACACCAGCACCACCATGATCAGCAGCAGCGGCGTGGGCAGGGCCAGTTCGCGTAGGGAGGCGGCGGCGTTGACCGCCAGGATCGGCCCCAGGCCCGACCAGTTGAACATGGCGACGAAGTGGGCGGCGAAGAAGGCCAGGACGATGTAGGGGGCCAGCTGGCTGATCCCCTCGCGCATCATCCGCACCAGGTCATGGTGGGTCTTGATCGAGCCGGAACCGGCGCCGAAGGCCGCGCCCGCCATGAAGAAGGTCAGGGCGAAGAAGGCCACCAGCGAGCGATACAGGGGATTGAAGCGCTGTTCCGGCTCAGCGTCGGCGTCGACGAAGGGCGAGCCAGGCAGGAAGGTCACAATTGTCCAGACGGCGATCATGGCCAGGATGGTCAGGCCCGCCCAGGCCAGGCCGCGCTTTTCGGCCGCAGTGAGGGGCGTCTTCTCTTCGGCGGCGACCGGTGCGGCGTCGTGCGGCGCCCAGGCGCCGAGGCGCGGCTCGATCACCCGGTCGGTCAGGAACCAGACGATGGGCGTGAAGACGATCACCACCCCGACGATGAAGAACCAGTTGCCGGCGATGCTGACGGCGTAGGACGGGTCGATCAGATGGGCGGCGGGCTCGGTGATGCCCAGGATCAGGGCGTCGCTGGCGCCGGGGAACAGATTGCCGGCATAGCCGCCCGACACGGCGGCGAATCCGGCGGCCAGGCCGGCCAGCGGATGGCGGCCCGCTGCGGCGAAGATGACGGCCGCCAGCGGAATCACCACGACATAGGAGGCGTCGGAGGCGTGGTGAGACACCATGCCGGTGATCACCACGATCGGCGTCAGGATGAATCGTGGGGCATTCAGCAGAGCGCCGCGAATGGCGGTGGAGAACAGGCCCGTCCGTTCGGCCACCGAGGCGCCGTAGATGATGGTGATGACGATCCCCAGCGGCGGGAAATCGGCCAGGGTGCGCGGCATGCCGATGAACAGCCGCTCCAGGTTGGCGGGCGACAGAAGGCTTTGCGCCTGCAGCACCTCGCCGGTCACCGGATTGACTGCGGACCAGCCCAGACCTGCGCCGACCAGGCTCAGAACAACCAGGCCCAGGATCAGCCAAAGGAATAGAAAGACAGGATCTGGCAGCCGATTGCCGATGCGTTCGATGGAGTTCAGCAGGCGGGCGGCCAGGTTCATGCGCAAGCTCTCGGCTGTGTCGAAGGCGACGGCGCATTTCGCGGATCAGCGGCATAGGAGGCAATCGCGCGGCCTGCGGCAAATCGCCCAAAAAACTGCGAACCATTCGCAATAAAAAACCTTTGCCGACATGGGTTTGAACCCTGGCGAGGTTGGGTCTAAGAAGCCCCGAATCCGCCCCCTACCTCCCGGCGGGCGAGGCAGCTCGAATGAACGAATTTCTTCTAGAATATCTTCCGATCGTCGTTTTCCTGGGCATCGCCATCGTGCTCGGCGCCGGCTTCATGCTGGCGGCCTGGGTGCTGGCCCCCAAGAACCCCGACACCGAGAAGCTCTCGGCTTATGAGTGCGGCTTCAACGCCTTTGACGACGCGCGCATGAAGTTCGACGTGCGCTTCTATCTGGTGTCGATCCTCTTCATCATCTTCGACTTGGAAATCGCCTTCCTGTTCCCGTGGGCGGTGTCGATGTTCGACCTGTCGCACGGCGGCATGGTGTTCGCCTTCTGGTCGATGATGGTTTTCCTGGGCGTCCTGACGGTCGGCTTCATCTACGAATGGAAGAAGGGAGCCCTGGAATGGCAGTGATCGCCCCCTCAAGCCCCCTGGTCCCCGCCGGTTCCGCCGCGCGCTCGACCGTCGAGGGTTATGATCCCAAGATCCACGACAAGTTCTTCGAGTCCGTCAATACGGAGCTGGGTGAGCGCGGCTTCCTGACGACCTCGCTGGACGACGTCATCACCTGGGCCCGCACCGGTTCGCTGATGTGGATGTCGTTCGGCCTGGCCTGCTGCGCCGTCGAGATGATCCACCTGTCGATGCCGCGCTTCGACCTGGAGCGCTTCGGCACCGCGCCGCGCGGTTCGCCGCGCCAGTCGGATCTGATGATCGTCGCCGGCACCCTGACCAACAAGATGGCTCCGGCCCTGCGCAAGGTCTACGACCAGATGCCGGACCCGCGCTACGTCATCTCGATGGGGTCGTGCGCCAACGGCGGCGGCTATTACCACTACAGCTACAGCGTCGTGCGCGGCTGTGATCGCGTGGTGCCGGTGGACGTATATGTTCCGGGCTGCCCGCCGACCGCCGAGGCTCTGCTGTACGGCATCCTGCAGCTGCAGAAGAAGATCCGCCGCACGGGGACCATCGAGCGATGAGCGAACTGGTGCGCGTTGCGGAGCGCGAATCCGCCCTGACGCCCCTGGGCACGGAAATGGTCGCGGCGCTCGGCGTCGAGGCGGTGGTCGCTTATGGCGAACTGACCCTGATCGCCCCGCGCGAGAAGATCGTCGAGGTCATGACGGCCCTGCGCGATCAGTTCGGCTTCCAGCAGTGCATGGACGTCTGCGGCGCCGACTATCCCGACCGTGCCGATCGGTTCGAGGTCGTCTATCACCTGCTGTCGCTGACCCGCGCCGCGCGCGTTCGCGTCAAGGTCTCGACCGACGAAGTGAAGCCGGTCCCCAGCGTGTCGTCGGTCTATCCGTCGGCCGGCTGGTTCGAGCGTGAAGCCTTCGACATGTACGGCATGATCTTCTCGGATCACCCGGACATGCGCCGCATCCTGACCGACTACGGCTTCCAGGGGCACCCGCTGCGCAAGGACTTCCCGATGACGGGCTACGTCGAGGTCCGCTACGACGAAGAGCAGAAGCGCGTGGTCTATGAGCCGGTGAAGCTGACTCAGGAATTCCGCAACTTCGACTTCCTGTCTCCGTGGGAAGGCGCCGATTATCCGACCGTCCTGCCGGGCGACGAGAAGGCGGGAGCGCAGTAATGGCCGACGGTAACAACACTCCGGCTCCGACCGGTTCGGCGATCGACCCGTTCGAGGACTATGAAGACGGCCTGACCCCGCATGCGCGGGCGATGGACGACCGCAAGTTCACCATCAACTTCGGCCCGCAACACCCGGCCGCGCACGGCGTGCTGCGTCTGGTGCTGGAGCTGGACGGCGAACTGGTCACGCGCGTCGATCCGCACATCGGCCTGCTGCACCGCGGGACCGAGAAGCTGATGGAGGCGCGCACCTACCTCCAGAACATCCCCTATCTGGACCGGCTGGACTACGTCTCGCCGATGAATCAGGAGCACGCCTTCTGCCTGGCGATCGAGCGCCTGCTGGAGATCGACGTGCCGTATCGCGGCCAGCTGATCCGGGTGCTCTATTCGGAAATCGGCCGCATCCTGAACCACCTTCTGAACACGACCATGCAGGCCATGGACGTGGGCGCCCTGACCCCGCCGCTGTGGGGCCATGAAGAGCGCGAGAAGCTGATGGTCTTCTACGAGCGGGCCTGCGGCGCGCGTCTGCACGCCAACTACTTCCGTCCGGGCGGCGTCCACCAGGACCTGACGCCCGAGCTGATCGACGACATCGGCCGCTGGTGCGCCGAGTTCCCGGCCAAGCTGGACGACATCGAAAGCCTGGTCACCGAGAACCGCATCTTCAAGCAGCGCAACGTCGACATCGGCGTGGTGTCCAAGGAGAACGCGCTCGCGTGGGGCTTCTCGGGCGTCATGCTGCGCGGCTCGGACATCGCCTGGGATCTGCGCAAGGCTCAGCCGTACGACTGCTATGCGGACCTCGAGTTCGACATCGCCGTCGGCAAGAACGGCGACTGCTGGGATCGCTATCTGTGCCGCGTCGAGGAGATGCGCCAGTCGATCCGCATCATGGAGCAGTGCATCCACAAACTGCGCAACTGCCCCGGCGAGCCGGTCCTGACCGAAGACAACAAGATCGCCCCGCCGCGTCGTGGCGAGATGAAGCGTTCGATGGAAGCGCTGATCCACCACTTCAAGCTCTACACCGAAGGCTTCCGCACCCCGGAAGGCGAGGTCTATGCGGCCGTCGAGGCGCCGAAGGGTGAGTTCGGCGTCTATCTGGTGTCGGACGGCACCAACAAACCCTACCGCGTCAAGCTGTCGGCGCCCGGCTTCCGTCACCTGCAGGCGATGGACTGGATGAACCGCGGCCACATGCTGGCGGACGTGTCCGCCATCCTCGGCTCGCTCGACATGGTGTTCGGAGAAGTGGACCGATGAGCGTTCGTCGTCTGGCCAAGGAGCAACCGGCCTCTTTCGAGTTTTCGAAGGAGACGATGGAAAAGGCTCAGTGGTGGATCAAGAAGTACCCGGAATCGCGTCGCCAGTCGGCGGTGATCCCGGTCCTGTGGCTGGTCCAGAAGCAGGAGGGCTGGGTGTCCGAGCCGTCGCTGCGCGCCATCGGCGACCTGCTGGGCATGGCCTATATCCGGGTGCTGGAGGTCGCGACCTTCTACACCATGTTCCAGCTGACGCCGGTCGGTACGGCTGCGTTGATCCAGGTCTGCGGCACCACGCAGTGCATGCTGCGCGGCTCCAACGAGCTGATGCGCGTGTGCCGCGGGAAGATCGGGCCCAAGGACGAGCTGTCGGCCGACGGCCGCTTCACCTGGCAGGAAGTCGAATGCATCGGCGCTTGCTCGAACGCGCCGGTGGCCCAGATCAACGATCTCTATTACGAAGACCTGACGCCCGAGAACATGGCCCAGATCATCGACGATTTCGCGGCGGGCAAGACGCCGAAGGCGGGCAGCTACGTCGGTCGTCACACCTCAGAGCCCCAGGGCGGCGCGCGCGTTCTGACGGACCCGGCGCTGTATGACGGCTCGGCCGCCAAGAAGATCAAGAAGCTGCCGAACTCGGAGCCTGTCGCTGAAAAGGCGCCGGCCTGATGGGGCGGCCGGACCTCGAAACGGAAGCGGGCAGGGCGGCCTATCGGGCCGAGCTGCGTCGCGTCGGCTGGCGCCCGCGTTGGGCGGGCCTGGCCTGTATCGTGGTCGCGGCCGCTCTGGTTTTGTTCGCGCGCGAGGGCCGTTTCGGCCTGACTGAAAACGCCGCGGTGGCGGCCTATGGCCTGTTGGCCATCGGATGGGTGCTGGTGATCTACGCCGTCTTCCAGCGCACCCGCCACCACAAGCGCCGCATGGCGGAAGGACTTTAAGGGATCATGGTCGGCATCCTCCAAGACAAGGATCGGATCTTCACCAACCTCTACGGCTTCCATGACTGGGGCCTTGAGGGGGCGAAGAAGCGCGGCGCGTGGAACGCCACCAAGGACATGCTGGACCTTGGCGGCGAATGGATCATCAACAACGTCAAGAACTCGGGCCTGCGCGGACGCGGGGGCGCCGGTTTCTCGACCGGCCTGAAGTGGTCCTTCATGCCCAAGGAAGTGAAGGATCGCCCTCACTACCTGGTCATCAACGCCGATGAGTCCGAGCCCGCCACCTGCAAGGACCGCGAGATCATGCGTCATGATCCGCACCTGCTGATCGAAGGCGCGTTGATCGCCTCCTTCGCGATGAAGGCCCACGCCTGCTACATCTACCTGCGCGGCGAATACATCCTCGAGCGCGAGCGCATGGAAGCCGCCGTCAAGCAGGCCTATGAGGCCAGGCTGATCGGTGACGACAACGTCCACGGCTGGGACTTCCATGTCTATATCCACCACGGCGCCGGGGCCTACATCTGCGGCGAAGAGACGGCTCTGCTGGAGTCGCTGGAAGGCAAGAAGGGCCAGCCGCGCCTGAAGCCGCCGTTCCCGGCGGGCGCCGGCCTCTATGGCTGCCCCACGACTGTGAACAACGTGGAATCGATCGCCGTCGTCGGCACCATCCTGCGTCGCGGCGCGGACTGGTTCGCCAGCTTCGGTCGTCCGAACAACACCGGCACCAAGCTGATGTCCCTGTCGGGCCACGTGAACACGCCATGCGTGGTCGAAGAGGCCATGTCGATCCCGCTGCGCCAGTTGATCGAGGATCACGGCGGCGGCGTGCGCGGCGGCTGGGAAAACCTGAAGGCCATCATTCCGGGCGGCGCGTCCTGCCCGGTCATCACGCGCGAACAGGCCGAAGTCGCCCTGATGGACTTCGACTCCATGCGCGAGCATCGCTCGTCGCTGGGCACCGCCGGCGTGACCGTCATGGACCAGTCCACCGACATCGTGAAGGCGATCGCCCGCATCAGCTACTTCTTCAAGCACGAGAGCTGCGGCCAGTGCACGCCGTGCCGTGAAGGCACCGGCTGGATGTGGCGCGTGCTGGAACGCATGGCGATCGGCGACGCCGACCCGTCCGAGATCGACCTGCTGCTCGACGTGGCCGGTCAGGTCGAAGGTCACACCATCTGCGCCCTCGGCGACGCCGCCGCCTGGCCCGTGCAGGGCCTGATCCGGCACTTCCGTCACGAGATCGAAGAGCGCATCCACACCTACCGCAGCCGCCGCGCGAACTTCGCCGGCCACGCGATCGCGGCGGAGTAATCGTAATGCCTATCGCCAAGGTCAACGGCGTTGAAGTCGAGTTCGAACCGGGCATGACCGTGCTGCAGGTCGCCGAGCGCGCCGGGCAGGAAATCCCGCGGTTCTGCTACCACGAGCGCCTGTCCATCGCCGGCAACTGCCGCATGTGCCTGGTCGAGGTGAAGCCTGGACCGCCGAAGCCTCAGGCTTCGTGCGCGCTTCCGGCCGCCGACGGCCAGGAAATCTTCACCGACACGCCGATGGTGAAGAAGGCCCGCGAAGGGGTGATGGAGTTCCTGCTCATCAACCACCCGCTGGACTGCCCGATCTGCGACCAGGGCGGCGAGTGCGACCTGCAGGATCAGGCCGTGGGCTACGGCCGTGACGGTTCGCGCTACGGCGAGAACAAGCGCGCGGTCGAAGAAAAGAACATGGGCCCGACGGTCAAGACGTTCATGACGCGGTGCATCCAGTGCACCCGTTGCGTTCGCTTCATCACCGAAGTGGCGGGCGTGCCGGACATCGGCATGATCTCGCGCGGCGAAAGCGCCGAGATCACGACCTATCTGGAAAAGAACATCGACAGCGAGCTGTCGGGCAACGTCAACGACCTGTGCCCGGTGGGCGCCCTGACGCACCGCCCGTGGCAGTACCACTACCGCCCGTGGGAGTTGAAGAAGACCGAGACCATCGACGTGATGGACGCGCTGGGTTCGAACATCCGCGCCGACTCGCGCGGCGCCGAGGTCATGCGCGTGCTGCCGCGCGTGAATGAGGGCATCAACGAGGAGTGGCTGTCGGACAAGAGCCGCTACGCCGTCGACGGCCTGCAGGCGCGTCGTCTGGACCGCCCGTGGGTGCGTGAGAACGGCAAGCTGCGCCCGGCCTCTTGGGACGAGGCTCTGTCGGTCGTGGCTGACAAGATCAAGGCCGCCTCGGCTGACCGCATCGGCGCCATCGCAGGCGACCTTCAGGATGCCGAGTCGATGAAGGCGACGCTGGACCTGTTCCACGCGCTGGGTTCCGCCAACACCGACTGCCGTCAGGACGGCGCGGCGCTGGGCGGCGAGGCCCGCGAGGGTTGGCTGTTCAACTCTGGCCTGCAAGGCATTGAAAACGCTGACGCCATTCTGATCGTCGGCGCCAATCCGCGCGCCGAGGCGCCGCTGCTGAACGCGCGCATCCGCAAGACCTGGCTCAAGGGCGGCGTCGAGATCGGCGTCATCGGTCCGCAAGCCGACCTGACCTATGATTACGCCTGGCTGGGCGCGGGCTCGAAGACCCTGGGCAAGCTGCCCAAGGCCGCGACCGACTTCCTGACCAAGGCGGAACGTCCGGCCATCGTCGTCGGTGCGGGCGCCCTGACCGGCGAGACCGGCCCGGCCGTGCTGAACGCCCTGGGCGCGCTGGCCAAGAAGGTCGGCGTGGTCAAGGACGGCTGGAACGGCTTCAACGTCCTGCACACCGCCGCCGCGCGCGTCGGCGGGCTGGACATGGGTTTCCTGCCGGGCGAGGGCGGTCTGGACGTGGCCGCCATGCTGAAGCCGGGCGCGCTGGACGTGCTGTTCCTGCTGGGCGCCGATGAGGTGAACGCGGACGCATCGGGCGCCTTCCGCGTCTATCTGGGTTCGCACGGCGATCGCGGCGCGCACGGCGCGGACGTGATTCTGCCGGGCGCGGCCTACACCGAGAAGTCGGGCCTCTACGTCAACACCGAGGGCCGGGTGCAGATGGCCGAACGCGTGGTCTTCCCGAAGGGCGAGGCCAAGGACGACTGGGCCATCATCCGCGCCCTGTCGGAACGCGTCGGCTGCAAGCTGCCGTTCGACACCCTCGACCAACTGCGTACGAAGCTGATGGGCGACCATCCGACCTTCGGCCGCATCGACTATCTGGCGCCGGCCGCGACGTTCGACGTCGCCAAGCTGGGCGCCAAGGGGGACCTGGGCGACGTCGCCTTCGTCTCCGTCATCGCCGATCCCTACCTGACCAACCCGATCGCGCGCGCCAGTGAAACAATGGCCCAACTGTCCGCTGAGCGGACGGCGCCGGTCGCCCTGGCGGCGGAGTAAGACATGGACGCTGCGACTTCCTTCTGGGCCACTCCCGTCGGCTGGACCCTCGCCACTCTGGGCGGGATCCTGCTGGTCGTGGTCGGCATCCTAATCTCCCTGGCCTTCCTGCTGCTGGCCGACCGCAAGATCTGGGCGGGCGTTCAGCTGCGCAAGGGTCCGAACGTGGTCGGTCCCTTCGGCCTGCTGCAGTCCTTCGCCGACTTCTTCAAGTTCGTGCTGAAGGAGATCGTCATCCCAGCCGGGTCGGACAAGGTGGTCTTCATCCTGGCCCCGTTGATCAGCTTCGTGCTGGCCTTCATCGCCTGGGCGGTGATCCCCTTCGCGCCGGGCTGGGTGGTGTCGGACCTGAACGTCGGCATCCTGTACATCCTCGCGATCAGCTCGCTGGGCGTGTACGGCATCATCATGGGCGGCTGGGCTTCGAACTCGAAGTATCCGTTCCTGGGCTCGCTGCGTTCGGCGGCGCAGATGGTGTCGTACGAGGTCTCGATGGGCCTCATCATCATCAACGTCATCCTGCTGGCCGGGACGATGAACCTGACCGAGATCGTGACCCAGCAACAGGGTTGGATCTGGAACTGGAACGCCTTCGGCGGCGGGCTCGAGACCCTGCCGACCATTATCGTCATGCTGCCGATGACGATCGTCTTCTTCATCTCGGCCCTGGCCGAGACGAACCGCCCGCCGTTCGATCTGCCCGAAGCGGAGTCGGAACTGGTGGCCGGTTATCAGGTCGAATATTCCTCGACCCCCTACCTGCTGTTCATGATCGGCGAATACGCCAACATCGTCTTCATGTGCGCCATGATCACCCTGCTGTTCTGCGGCGGGTGGAATCCGGGCTTCCCGACCGACTTCCTGAACAGCGTCCCGGCCTTCGTGGCCAACCTGTTCTACTTGGCGGTCTTCGCCGTGAAGGTGGTCTTCTGGTTCTTCATGATCGCCCTGGTGAAGGCCTTCGTGCCTCGCTACCGCTATGACCAGCTGATGCGCCTGGGCTGGAAGATCTTCCTGCCGGCTTCGCTGATCGCCGTGGTCTTCGTGTCGGCGTGGCGCGTGTTTGCGGTGGGGGCGTGATGGGCGTCCGCGCCACAGTCCTGATCGCGCTGGCGCTCGCCGCCGGCCTGTCGGCCTGCACCTTCAAGCCGATGGATCCGGCTGCGCCCGAGACCGCGTCCGCGCGTCTCGAACGCCTGGACCGGGAGCGGGGAGAGGAGGCGGACAAGCGCGCCTATTGCCAACGTCTGTCGCGGGACGACCCGCGTTTCGACAGGGACGGCTGCGAACGCCGGATCGGCGGATGAAGATGAAAGCCGCAGCCCTGATGATCGCCCTGGCCGCGCCCATGCTGGCGTCGGCCTGCGCGCCCTATGAGGCCGAGCCCGTCTCGGTCTATCAGTGGGAGCGCAAGGTGCAGGAAGTTGAACGGCGCGAGGCGGAACGCCAGCGCCTTTGCCAGACCCTCGACAAGGAAAGCGCCCGCTATGAACGCGAGTGCGCCGGAGTGAAATCGTAATGCTGACCCGTATCGTTCAGGCGGCCAAGGGCGCGATGCTGACCGACGTGTTCGGCGCCGTCGGCCTGTCGATGAAGTACATGATGAAGCCGAAGGCGACGGTGAACTATCCGTTCGAGCGTAACCCGCAGTCGCCGCGCTTCCGTGGCGAACACGCGCTGCGCCGCTATCCGAACGGTGAAGAACGCTGCATCGCCTGCAAGCTGTGCGAGGCCATCTGCCCCGCCCAGGCCATCACCATCGAGGCCGAACCGCGCGCCGACGGCAGCCGCCGCACGACGCGCTACGACATCGACATGGTCAAATGCATCTACTGCGGCCTGTGCCAGGAGGCCTGCCCGGTGGACGCCATCGTTGAGGGACCGAACAGCGAGTTCGCCACCGAGACCCGCGAAGAACTACTCTATGACAAGGCGCGCCTGCTGGACAATGGCGACCGCTGGGAGCGTCTGATCGCGAAGAATCTGGAACTCGACGCTCCGTATCGCTAAACGGAGCGGCGATTCCGCCGCGCTGACCCTGACCTTCGGGCCGGGGCTGATTTCTGGAAGGGTCCGGGATTTCCGTCCGGGCCATTGGTTTTGAAGAGGGGCGTCGTCCCGCACATGTTGCAAGGCCTGGCCTTCTATCTTCTGGCGACGGTCGCCGTGGTTTCCGCCCTGCTGGTGGTGACCGCGCGCAATCCCGTGCACTCCGTTCTTTGGCTGATCCTGACCTTCTTCTCGGCGGCCGGACTGTTCGTGCTGCTGAGCGCCGAGTTCCTGGCGATGCTTCTGGTCGTCGTCTACGTCGGCGCCGTGGCGGTGCTGTTCCTGTTCGTGGTCATGATGCTGGACGTCGACTTCGTGAAGCTGCGCGAGGGTTACGCGCGCTACCTGCCGCTGGCGGGCGTCGTGGCGGGCGTGCTGCTGGCCGAGATGATCATGGTGTCGATCAGCGTCGTTCAGGGCGGAGCCGCCCGCGACGCCGCCTCGCCGGTGCCGGCCGGGCCTGACGTCACCAACATCGAGACGATCGGCCGCGTGCTCTACACGGACTACGTCTACTTCTTCCAGGCGGCGGGCGTGGTTCTGCTGATCGCCATGATCGGCGCCATCGTCCTGACCCTTCGTCACCGTCCGGGCGTGCATCGTCAGAATCTGGCGGCGCAAGCCAACCGCGAACGCGCCAAGGCTGTCGAGATCAAGTCCGTGACCACGGGCCAGGGCGTCACCCCCGAGGAGCTTCTGTGATGGATATCTCGCTCCACCACTATCTGGCGGTCGCCGCCATGCTGTTCACCATCGGCGTCTTCGGCATCTTCGTGAACCGTAAGAACGTCATCATCATCCTGATGTCGGTCGAGATGATCCTGCTCGCGGTGAACATCAACTTCGTGGCCTTCTCCACGCACCTGAACGACGTGTCGGGTCAGCTGATGGCCATGTTTGTCCTGACGGTCGCCGCGGCCGAGGCCGCTGTCGGCCTGGCCATTCTCGTGACCTTCTTCCGTAACCGCGGCGACATCGCGGTCGACGACGCCTCCGTGATGAAGGGCTGATCGGAACCGTGACTATCCAGACTCTCGTCACTCTCGGCGTCTTCGCCCCCCTGCTGGGGGCCATGATCGCCGGCTTCTTCGGTCGCCGGATCGGGGACATTCCGTCCCAGGCCGTCACAACCGGCCTGCTGTTCTTCTCGTGCGCGGTCTCGTGGATCGTGTTCAGCCAGTGGACCTGGGGCGGGCTGGAAGCCTTCACCGTCCACATCGCGCCGTTCATCCATGTCGGCGACTTCCAGTCGAACTGGTCGATCCGCGTCGACGCCATGTCGGCGGTCATGCTGATCGTCGTGACCAGCGTGTCGTCGCTGGTCCACCTCTATTCCTGGGGCTACATGAAGGAGGACGACAGCCGTCCTCGCTTCTTCGCCTATCTGTCGCTGTTCACCTTCATGATGCTGGCGCTGGTGACGGCCGCCGACTTCGTGCAGATGTTCTTCGGCTGGGAAGGCGTGGGCCTGGCGTCCTATCTGCTGATCGGCTTCTGGTACAAGAAGGCCTCGGCGTCTTCGGCGGCGATCAAGGCCTTCGTGGTCAACCGCGTCGGCGACTTCGGCTTCCTGCTCGGCATGATGACCGTCTTCTGGATGTTCGGCACGATCGAGTTCGCCAAGCTGTTCCCGATGATCGCCGGCAAGGTCGGCACGGGCTGGGAGTTCCTGGGCTACACCTGGTCGGCGCTGGACCTGGCCGGTCTGCTGCTGTTCGTCGGCGCCATGGGTAAGTCGGCGCAGTTCTTCCTGCACACCTGGCTGCCGGACGCGATGGAAGGCCCGACGCCTGTGTCGGCCCTGATCCACGCGGCCACCATGGTCACGGCCGGCGTCTTTATGGTCTGCCTGCTGTCGCCGCTGTATGAGCACGCGCCCGTCGCGTCGCAGTTCATCGCCATCATCGGCGGGATCACGGCCATCTTCGCCGCGACCGTCGGCATGATGCAGAACGACATCAAGCGGGTGATCGCCTATTCGACCTGTTCGCAGCTGGGCTACATGTTCTTCGCGGCGGGCGTCGGCGCCTATCAGCCCGCCATGTTCCACCTGTTCACGCACGCCTTCTTCAAGGCCCTGCTGTTCCTGGGCGCCGGTTCGGTGATCCACGGCATGCACCACGAGCAGGACATGCGGAAGATGGGCGGCCTGTGGAAGCTGCTGCCCGTCACCTATGCGACCATGATGATCGGCACCATCGCCATCACCGGCCTGGGGATGCCCGGCGTCGGCGGCTTCGCCGGCTTCTACTCCAAGGACTCCATCCTCGAGAGCGCCTATGCGGCGGCGACGACCGGCCATTCGGCTGCAGGCATGTTCGCCTTCTTCATCGGCATCTCGGCGGCTCTGCTGACGGCCTATTATTCCTGGCGTCTGGTGTTCATGACCTTCCACAACAAGCCGGTTTGGAAGGAAGAGGAGGGCGCGCACGCCCATCACGCGGACGATCACGCTTCGCACGCGCAGATCGAAACCCATTCAGAGCCGCTGGACGGCGACGATCACGCGCATGACGACCATCACCATGGTCCGCTGAAGCCGCATGAAAGCCCGTGGGTCATGGTGCTGCCGCTGCTGGCGCTGTCGGTCGGCGCGGTGTTTGCGGGCATGATCTTCGCCCCGCACTTCATCGGCCATCATGAGGCCGAGTTCTGGCGCGGCGCCATCTTCGTCGGGGCTGAGAACCACGTCCTGCACGAAAGCCACAACGTCCCGACCTGGGTGAAGTGGGCGCCGCTGATCGTGACGCTGCTGGGCACGGCCATCGCCTACTGGCTGTATGTCGTGAAGGAAGGCGCGGCCAAGCAGATGGCCGACCGCAAGGGCCCGCTGTGGACCTTCCTCTACAACAAGTGGTTCTTCGATGAGCTGTATGACGCCGTCTTCGTGAAGGGCGCCAAGGCGATCGGCGACTTCTTCTGGAAGATCGGCGACGTGAAGATCATCGACGGCCTGGGCCCGAACGGCGCGGCCTGGGCTTCGCTGAAGTCGGGCGGCTGGCTGTCCCGGTTCCAGTCCGGTTTCGTCTACTTCTATGCATTCGTGATGCTGATCGGCGTGGCTGCGTTCCTTGCCTTCGCCATCTTCACGTGGGGAGCCTGAGCCTCGTGCCTCACATTCTGAGCATCGTCACCTTCCTGCCGCTTCTCGGCGCGGCCGCGATCCTGGTCGCGCGCCTGCTGAACAAGGGCGGTCAGGACGCCGCGGCCCCGGCCGCCCGCTGGATCGCCCTGGTCACCACCCTGGTGGTGCTGGCGGTGTCCGTCCTGCTGGTCGCGCAGTTCGATCGGTCGAACCCGGCCTATCAGTTCGTCGAGAACTACGCCTGGTTTGCGGGGGCCAGCTATCACCTGGGCGTGGACGGGATCTCCATCCTGTTCGTCCTGCTGACGGCCTTCCTGCTGCCGATCTGCGTGGTGGCCAGTTGGAAGGCGATCGAGACGCGCGTCGTCGAATACATGATCGCCTTCCTGATCCTGGAGACGCTGGTCATCGGGGTGTTCACCTCGCTGGACCTGTTCCTCTTCTACATCTTCTTCGAAGGCACCCTGGTGCCGATGTATCTGATCATCGGCATCTGGGGCGGCGCCAACCGCATCTACGCGGCCTACAAGTTCTTCCTCTACACCCTGCTGGGCTCCGTCCTGATGCTGCTGGCCATGCTGTGGATGGCGCACACGACGGGCACCACCAGCATTCCGGAGCTGAAGCAGTACGCCTTCGACGCCTCGGTGCAGCCGATCCTGTGGCTGGCCTTCTTCGCCTCCTTCGCGGTGAAGATGCCGATGTGGCCGGTGCACACCTGGCTGCCCGACGCCCACGTTCAGGCGCCGACGGCGGGTTCGGTCATTCTGGCCGGCATCCTGCTGAAGCTCGGCGGCTACGGCTTCATCCTGTTCAACATTCCGATGTTCCCGCTGGCGTCGCAGATGTTCACGCCGCTGGTGTTCGCCCTGTCGGTGATCGCCGTGGTCTACACCTCGCTGGTCGCCTTCCGTCAGACGGACATGAAGAAGCTGATCGCCTACTCGTCGGTCGCTCACATGGGCTTCGTGACCATGGGCATCTTCGCCGGCAACGACACCGGGGTTCAGGGCGCCGTCTTCCAGATGCTGAGCCACGGCCTGATCTCGGGCGCGCTCTTCCTCTGCGTCGGCGTGGTCTACGACCGGATGCACACCCGTGAGATCGCCCTCTATGGCGGCCTGACGGCGCGGATGCCCTGGTATGCGGCCATCTTCCTGATGTTCACCATGGCCAACGTCGGTCTGCCGGGCACCTCGGGCTTCATCGGCGAAGTGCTGACGATGACGGGCGCCTATCAGGTCTCGACCTGGACGGCCCTGATCGCCGCCTCGGGCGTGATCTTCTCGGCGGTCTATGCGCTGACGCTGTTCCGCAACGTCATGTACGGCCCGATCACCAATCCGGCGCTGGAAAGCATCACCGACATCGACAAGCGCGAGCTGCTGATCTTCGTGCCCCTGATCGTCGGCACCATCTGGCTGGGCCTCTATCCCAACGCCGTTCTGGATTACACCGGGCCAAGCGTTGAGGCCCTGACGACCGCCTATCGCGCAGCCATCGGCGGGTGAGAGCATAATGACTGATCTGTCTTCCGCCCTTCATCTCTCGGCCCCGGAACTGACCCTTGCGGTCGGCGGCCTGGTGCTGCTCATGCTCGGCGCCTTCGCCGGGGAGAAGTCGACGCGCCTGGTTTCGGGCCTGTCGGTGCTGCTGCTGCTGGCGGCGACGGCTCTGGCCGCCGTCGGCCCGCTGGGCGCGGCCTTCAACGGGGCCTATGTGGCCGATCCGCTGGCCGTATACGGCAAGGCGGTGATCTTCCTGTCCGCCGCTGTGGCCGTGGTGCTGGGCGACGGCTGGATGCATCGCAACAACATCGCCAAGTTCGAATATCCGATCCTGATCGTGCTGGCCTCGGTCGGCATGGGCATGATGGCGTCGTCAGGCGACCTGATCTCGCTCTACATCGGCATCGAGATGCACTCCCTGGCCCTCTACGTCCTGGCCGCCTATCGCCGCGACGACCTGAAGGCCTCGGAAGCCGGTCTGAAGTATTTCGTTCTGGGCGCCCTGTCGTCGGGTCTGCTGCTTTACGGCGCCAGCCTGATCTACGGTTTCGCCGGGTCGATGCGGTTCGAGGACATCGCCGCCTTCGCCAGCGCCCACCCCGGTCCGGGCCTGATCTTCGGTCTGGTCTTCCTGATCTGCGGTCTGGCGTTCAAGGTTTCGGCCGCGCCGTTCCACATGTGGACGCCGGACGTCTATGAAGGTGCCCCGACGCCGGTCGTGGCCCTGTTTTCGACCGCGCCCAAGGTGGCGGCCATGGTGCTGATCATCCGCGTGCTGGTCGAAGGCTTCGGCCTGGCCCATGCCCAGTGGGCCCAGGTGGTGATCCTGATCTCGCTGATCAGCTTCGCCGTCGGCGCCTTCGGCGGCCTGATGCAGAAGGACATCCAGCGCCTGCTGGCCTATTCGTCCATCATCAACATCGGCTACGCCCTGCTCGGTGTCGCGGCGGGCACGCAGGTCGGCGTTCAGGCGACCCTGATGTTCATGACCCTGTATGTCGTGGACCAGATCGGCTTCTTCGCCATCCTGCTGTCGCTGAGCCGCAATGGTCGTCCGATCCGCAAGATCGCCGATCTGGCCGGTCTGAAGAAGGACCGCCCGCTGACGGCCGTCGCCCTGACGATCCTGTCGCTGTCGGCCATCGGCATTCCGCCGATGTCGGGCTTCTGGGGCAAGGTTTATGTCTTCGGCGCGGCCGCTGACGCCGGATACTGGATGGCGGGCGCGGCGGGGCTGGTGGCCTCGGTCGTGGCGGGTTTCTACTACCTGCGCATCATCAAGGTGATGTGGTTCGACACGCCGGACTTCGACGTGACGACCGACAAGGCGCCGGCCGGCGCCCAGTGGATCGGCTGGGCGGCTGCGGCCTTCAGCTTCCCCGTGGTGCTTCTGGCTCTCGTCTGGCTGGAGCCGCTGACGCGCGCGGCGGCGGCAGGCGTCGGGATCGGATAAGGGGCCTTGGCGGCTCCGGTCCTGATCCTCGAAGAGACCGACTCCACCAACGCCGAGGCGCGCCGTCGCGCCGAGGCGGGCGAGGCCGGGCCGCTGTGGATCGCGGCTCGGCGTCAGACCGCCGGGCGGGGCCGTCGCGGTCGCGCCTGGGACAGCCGGGACGGCAATCTGGCCACGACCCTGCTGGTGACGTTGAACCGCTCTCCGGCCGAGGCGGCGCAACTGACCTTCGCCGCCGCCCTGGCCGTGGCCGATCTGCTGGACCGCTATGTCCCGCCCGCGCTGGTCAGCATCAAATGGCCCAATGACGTCCTGCTGGACGGGCGCAAGTCGTCCGGCATCCTGATCGAGTCCGGCCCGGCGCCGTCTGGCGGCCTGTGGCTGGCCGTCGGCGTCGGCGTGAACCTGTCCCATGCGCCCGAAGGGACCGAGCGTCCCACCACCTGCATCGCCGAGCATCTGCGTCACGACGTGCCCGCCGCTCCGTCGATGGAGGAGGGGGCGAAGGCGCTGGCCGAAACCTTCGACGCCTGGCTGGAACGCTGGACGCGTCTGGGCTTTCAGCCGGTGCTGGACGCCTGGGTCGCGCGGACGCCGGGCCTGTTCGGGCCGTGCACGGCGCGGCTGAGCCATGAAACCCTGAGCGGGATCGCCGACGGCGTCGAGGCCGACGGCGCCCTGCGTCTGAAACTGCCGGACGGAGGCCTGCGGGTCATCTCCGCCGGCGACGTCTTCTTCGGAGAGACCGCCTGATGCTGCTGGCGATCGAGCAAGGCAATACGAACACGCTTTTCGCCGTCCACGACGGCCAGGAGTGGATCTTCCAGTGGCGCACCGCCACCGATCCCATGCGCACGGCCGATGAATACGCCGTCTGGCTGCACCAGCTGTTCGAGATGCGCGGCCACGGCCTCACCATGGCCGACATGGACGGCTGCATCATCTCCAGCGTGGTGCCGCAGTCGATCTTCAACCTGCGCAACCTGGCGCGACGCTATCTGACCGTCGAACCTCTGGTGATCGGCGAGAACGTCGAACTGGGCATTGAGGTGCGCATCCACAAACCCAGCGAGGCCGGGGCCGACCGTCTGGTCAACGCCATCGGCGCGCTTCAGGCCTATGAGGGCGACCTGCTGCTGATCGACAGCGGTACGGCGACCACTTTTGACGTCGTCTCGGGCGCCAACGGCAAGGGCGAGGGCGCCTTTGAAGGCGGACTGATCGCGCCGGGCATCAATCTGTCGCTACAGGCCCTGCATGAGGCCGCGGCCAAGCTGCCGCGCATCGCCATTCAGCGGCCCGAGACCGTCATCGGGCGCGACACCGTCACCTCCATGCAATCTGGCGTCTTCTGGGGCTATATCGCCCTGATCGAAGGGCTGGTGGACCGTATCAAGACCGAGTGGGGCAAGCCCATGACGGTCATCGGCACCGGCGGCGTCGCCTCCCTGTTCGAGGGTGCTACCGACTCTATCGACCGGTTTGATCCGGACCTGACCATCCGCGGCCTACTCGAAATCTGGCGGCGGAACTCCCATCTGTAAGGCCGTATGACTAAGAAAAATCAAAACGACGAACTCGTCTTCCTGCCGCTGGGCGGCTCGAACGAGGTCGGTATGAACCTGAACGCCTATGGCTTCGGCCCGGCGCATGATCGCAAATGGATCATCGTCGACGTGGGCGTGACCTTTGGCGACCAGTCCACGCCGGGCGTGGACGTCATCGTGCCCGATCCGACCTTCCTGGAAGGCGAGAACATCCTGGGCATCGTGCTGACGCACGCGCACGAGGACCACATCGGCGCCCTGGGCTGGCTGTGGCCGCGCATTCAGGCGCCGCTGTACGCCACGCCCTTCACCGCCTTCTTGATCCGCGAGAAGCTGCGCGACGCCGGCATCTATGAAGATGTCGAACTGATCGAGGCGCCGCTGGGTTCGACGGTGGATCTGGGCCCGTTCGAGGTGACCTACGTCACCATCACCCACTCGATCGCCGAGCCGAACGGCCTGGCCATCAAGACGCCTCTGGGCACGGTGCTGCACACCGGCGACTGGAAGATCGACAACGATCCGGTCGTGGGCGAGCGCACCGACGTCGACTTCATCCAGAAGCTGGGCGACGAGGGCGTCCTGGCCATGGTGTGCGACTCCACCAACGTCTTCGTCGACGGGGTCGCCGGGTCCGAGGGCGAGGTGAAGGTCAAGCTGGCCGAGCTGATCCAGGGCCTCAAGGGCCGGGTCGCCGTCGGCTGCTTCGCCTCCAACGTCGCGCGCATGGACAGCGTGATCCGCGCCGCTGAGGCCGCCGGGCGCCGCGTGGCTCTGGCCGGTCGCTCGATGCACCGCATCACCGCCGCCGCCAAGTCGGTCGGCATGTTGAACGACATCAAGCCCTTCCTGTCCGAACAGGAGGCCAAGATCTGGCCGGCGGACGAGATCCTGTATCTGTGCACCGGCAGCCAGGGCGAGGCGCGAGCGGCTCTGTCGCGCGTGGCCGAAGGGACGCATCCCTTCGTCAAGCTGGGGCAGGGGGATCACTGCATCTTCTCGTCGCGCGTCATCCCGGGCAACGAACTGTCCATCGGCCGCCTGCAGGACAAGATGGCCGAGCGCGGAATCCGTATCTACACCGAGAAGGATCACCCCGGCATCCACGTCTCGGGCCACCCGTGTCGTGACGAACTGCGTCAGATGTATCAGTGGGCCCGGCCGCAGATCGCCGTGCCGACCCACGGCATGCGCCGTCACCTGATCGAGCACGGCAATCTGGCCAAGGACATGCAGGTGCCCGAGACGGTGACGCCGCGCAACGGCGACATGGTGCGCCTGGCCCCTGGACCCGCCGCCATCATCGACGAAGTGCCCTCGGGCCGTCTGTTCGTCGACGGCGGCATGTTGGTCGAGGAAGGCGGCGAGGCCCTGCGTGAGCGCAAGCACGCCGCCAGCAACGGCATTCTGATCGTCAGCTTCGCCCTGGACAAGCGCGGGCGGATCGCCAGCGACATCGACGTGCGCGGCATCGGCCTGCCCGGCGACGCGGACCGTCCGTTGGGCGATGTGCTGGACGACATGGCCGAGCGCGTCGAGAACACGGTGCGCGGCCTGAAGGGCGAGGCGCTGGAAGACGAGATGGTCATCGAACAGGCCGTCAGCCGGACCCTGAAGAAGGCCAGCCAGCAGATCTGGGACCGTCGTCCGATCGTCGAAACCGTGGTGCTGAGGCTCTGATGGCGGATCGTCTGTATCTATTGAACCCAGACTGGTTCGACGATCAGGGCGGGCCGTGGTTCTGTCCGCCGGGCGCGCGGATCGAAGGCGTGTTGGGCCTGTATCCGCGCCTGCGCGAGCACCTGACCGTGGCCTATCTGGATCACCCGCGTCCGCGCCCGGCCGTGATCGCCGAGGTGGGGGAGGCGAACCAGAGCTGCCCCCTTCTGGTCCTGGACGGCGAGTTCGACTGGCCCGGCGCCCAGGTCAGCGAGGAAACGGGCGCGCGCTTCCTGCAGGATGACGACATCCTGCCCTACTGGGCCGCGCGCTACGGCATCGGGCGGCAGCATCCGTAAGGATCAGTCGCGCGGTTCGAATCTGAGGACGCCGGCGAGCCGGGAAACGCCCGTGTCGCTGGGGTGGGCCTGACCGTCCATCACGGGAACGTCGGCGAAATCGAAGGGGCTTACGCCGTCGAGACAGGCGGCGTTGATCCCATACTGCTGCGGGTTCGAGCGACGCTGGTGATGGGTGTAGATCCCGCAATGGCGACAGAACCAGTGCGAGGCTGCGCCGGTGTTGAAGCGATAGAGCGACAACGCCTCTTCGCCTTGGGTTATCGACAGACCGTCCAGCGCGCTCGAGACCGCCACCGCGCCCCGCATACGGCAATAGGAGCAGGTGCAGCGACGAGCGGTGTTCAAGCCGTCGCTGAGCGTGACGCGAAACCGCACAGCGCCGCAGTGGCAGCCGCCTTCTCTGGTTTCCGACGTCGACATCTCAGCCTCCCAGCGTGGTCTTGCGGTAGTTGTCGCGGTCCAGGTTTCCGATCTCGACCGAGATCTGGCGTGGGCCTTCATAAGGCGCGACCCCGGCCAGCAGCGCGGTCTGGACGGCTTCGCCCAAGGCGGTCTTCTGTTCCTGGGTGCGGCCGCTGAGGATGCGCAGATCGCAGTGGACCATGGCCTGGGCCGGATCGCCGTCGGCGATGATCAGGTTTTCGCAGCGCACGATGCGCGTCTTGCAGGCCTGGGTCGTCGCGCCGACCGTGTCGACACAGAGGCGATGAATCTCCAGCGCCAGGGCGCGCCAGTCGGTCGCGTCGAAATGGGTGGAGTGTTCCAGCGTAATCTGTGGCATTCAGGGCGTCCTTGTTGCGGAGCCTCTCTTATCGCGCCGTGACGATGATTGCGATGAACGGACTTTAGAGACGATGCCCCTTGGCCCCTTCACCCTGGTCGCCACCTTTCTGACGGTGTGGTGGATCGTGTTGTTCGCGATTCTGCCGCTGGGGATGTCTGATCAGATCAAGGATCCGCCGACGGACGGGACCCAGTGGGGCGCGCCGAAGAATCCGAACCTCAAGAAGAAATTCATCACCACGACCTGGGTGTCGATCATCGTCTGGCTCGTCATCGTCGCCGTCGTCTGGATCGGCTGGACCCCGGTGCCCGACATCACCCACGCCAACGCGCTCTAGCTTTCGCCCCCTTCGCCCGGTTAAACCTCGGGCCTGACTGAATTTGCCGAGAATCCTCCCATGCGCCTGTCGCGCTACTTCCTGCCGATCCTGAAAGAAGCCCCCTCCGACGCCCAGATCGTGTCGCATCAGCTGATGCTGCGCGCGGGCATGATCAAACAGGAGGCCGCCGGCATCTACGCCTGGCTGCCGCTGGGCCTGCGGGTGCTGCGCAAGATCGAGAACATCGTCCGCGAGGAGCAGACGAAGGCCGGCGCCGTCGAGCTGCTGATGCCGACGTTGCAGCTGGCGGACCTGTGGCGGGAGTCCGGGCGCTACGACGCCTATGGCCCGGAGATGCTGCGCATCACCGACCGCCACGAGCGCGAACTGCTTTACGGACCGACCAATGAGGAGATGATCACCGACATCTTCCGCGGCTTCGTTAAGTCGTACAAATCCCTGCCGCTGAACCTCTTCCACATCCAGTGGAAGTTCCGCGACGAGCGCCGTCCGCGCTTCGGCGTCATGCGCGGCCGCGAGTTCCTGATGAAGGACGCCTATTCCTTCGATCTGGACGAGGCCTCGGCCCGCATCGCCTACAAGCGGATGTTCGCCGCCTATCTGAACACCTTCGCCCGGCTGGGCCTGAAGGCGGTGCCGATGCGCGCCGACACCGGCCCCATCGGCGGCGACCTGAGCCACGAGTTCATCGTCCTGGCCGAGACCGGCGAGAGCGAGGTCTTCTGCGACCGCAAGCTGGTCGAGATGGCCGCGCCGGGCCACAACCTCAGCGTCGAGCAACTGGAGGGCGTGTTCAACGAACGCACGGCTCTCTACGCCGCGACCGAGGAAATGCACGATGCGGCCCAGTTCGAGGCCCAGACGGCCGAAGGCGACCGTCTCTCGGCGCGCGGCATCGAGGTCGGCCACATCTTCTACTTCGGCACCAAATACTCGGTTCCGATGAAGGCCAAGGTGGCCGGGCCGGACGGCCAGGACACCGAGGTCCACATGGGCAGCTACGGCGTCGGCGTGTCGCGCCTGCTGGGCGCCATCATCGAGGCCAGCCATGACGCAGGCGGCATCATCTGGCCGGACTCGGTCGCCCCGTTCGACGTAGTGGTGATTAATCTGCGTGCCAGCGACGAGGCCGTCTCGGCCGCCTGTGAAGACGCCGTGGCCCGCCTGGAAGCCCTGGGCAAGGACGTCCTCTACGACGACACTGACGAACGTCCGGGCGGCAAGTTCGCCACCGCCGACCTGATCGGCGTGCCGTGGCAACTGACCATCGGACCCAAGGGCCTGGCCGACGGCGTGGTCGAACTGAAGCGCCGCGCCACCGGCGAGAAGCAGAGCCTGTCGCTGGACGCCGCCCTGGAGCTGCTCACGAAATGACCGACGCCGCGACGGCTTCCGCTCCGCCGCCTGCCTCGAAGGCCTCCGGCCCGTTCTCCAGCTGGGAGATCGGGCTGGCGCTCCGCTACCTGCGCGCCAAGCGCAAGCAGGGCGGGGTGGCGCTGATCGCGATGATCAGCTTCATCGGCATCATGCTGGCCGTCGCCGTGCTGATCAGCGTGATGAGCATCATGGCGGGGTTTCGCGGCACGCTGATGGACCGGATCCTGTCGTTCAACGGCCATATGTATGTTCAGGGACCGGTGCTCTATGCGCCTGATCGCGACGCGGCGCTGAAGCGGATCGCCGATGTGCCGGGCGTGGTGGCGGTGACGCCTCTGATCGAGAACCCCGCCATGTTCCGCGCGGGCGGGGCGGCCACCGGCGGCATCGTGCGCGGCGTGCGTCCGCAGGACCTGGCCTCAACCAAGTTCGTCTATGACAGCCTCAGCTCCGAGGCGCGCGAAAGCTTCGGCAAGGGCGAATACGGCGGCGACCAAGTCCTGATCGGCAAGAGTCTGGCCGAGCAGATGGGACTGCGCGAGGGCGATCCCATCTCCATCTACTCCCCGACCGGAGCCGACAGCGCTTTCGGCAATCTGGGCGGGTTGGAGAAGACCTATATCGTCGGCGGAATCTACACCTCGGGGGCAGCGGACTATGATCGCGCCTTCATCTTCATGCCGCTGGAGCAGGCGCAACTGTTCTTCGGCAAGGACGGCGTCTGGGACGTCATCGAGATGAAGGTGGCGGAACCCGATCTGGTCGAGAACCTGCTGACGCCGGTTCAGCGCGCTGCCGGGCCGGGCAGCGTGGTCACCGACTGGCGCAACCGTCAGGCCGCCATCTGGGGCGCGCTCAAGGTCGAGCGCGTGGCCATGAGCATCATCCTGGGCATGGTGGTGGCCATCGCCGCCATGAACATCATCAGCGGCATCGTCATGCTGGTGAAGAACAAGACGCGCGACATCGCTATCCTGCGCACCGTCGGCGCCAGCCAGTCGTCCATCCTGCGCATCTTCTTCATGTCGGGCGCGGCCATCGGCATCGGCGGCACGATCGCGGGCCTGGTGCTGGGCCTGCTGTTCTGCTGGAATATCGGCGCGATCCAGCATTTCCTCGAAGGCCTACTGGGCGTCCAACTGTTCAACGCCGACGTCTATATGCTGGACTCCGTTCCGGCCAAGGTCGATCCGTGGGACGTGACCTGGGTCGCCGTCTTCTCCTTCTTCATGAGTTGCCTGGCCAGCCTGCCGCCGTCGTGGAACGCGTCGCGCATCGATCCGGTGGAGGCCCTGCGTTTTGAATAGGCTGCTGAAGAAGAAGCCCGCCGTCGCCGCCGAGACGAACGGCGCCATCCTGTCGCTGCGCGGGGTGACGCGGACCTATCCGACGGCCCAGGGCGGGCTGACTGTGTTGAAGGGCGTCGATCTGGACGTCATGCCCGGCGAGGTCGTCGGCCTGATCGGACCGTCCGGCTCGGGCAAGTCCAGCCTGCTGCACGCGGCGGGTCTGCTGGAGCGCCCGACCAGCGGCCAGGTGCTGATCGACGGCGAGGATGTCGGCGGGCTTGATGAGCGGTCGCGTACGCGTCTGCGTCTGCATCGCATCGGCTTCGTCTATCAATTCCATCACTTGCTGCCGGAGTTTGATGCTCTGGATAATGTGGCTCTGCCGATGCGGATCGCAGGCGTGCGGGAAGGGGAGGCGCGTCGTCGCGCCACCGCGCAGCTGACGGCGCTCGGCCTGGGGCAGCGCGTCACGCACCAGCCCGCGCAATTGTCGGGCGGCGAGCAGCAGCGCGTCGCCATCGCCCGCGCCCTGGCCAACAGCCCCCGCCTGCTGCTGGCCGATGAGCCGACCGGCAATCTGGACCCCGCCACCAGTCAGGCGGTGTTCGAGGCCTTGCGCGAACTGGCCAAGACCACGGGCGTCGCCGCCCTGATCGCCACGCACAACATGGAGCTGGCCGGTCACATGGACCGCGTCTTCGCCCTGAAGGACGGCCACCTAGAGCAGCGCGCGGCCGAAAGCCACGCCTACTAGGAAGCGATGAGCCGCGTCGTCGCCTGCAGCGGCGTGCGATAGGCCAGCATCGACCAGCGCAGAGCGGCGGCCGCCAACAAGACCGGTATCTCGCCATAGGTCGGATTGTCGGCGTCAAGCGCCCGACGCAGGGCTGCGGCTTCCTCGCACAGCAGGGGCGGGTGCGAGAGCGCCAGGACGCGATGGAAGCGAAAGCGAACCTCTTGGCGCCACGCCTGGATCGGTTCCGTCTCGCACGGGCTGACGCCCAGCAGTTGCAGGAAGCCGTCCACAGCGTCCGCCGAGCCCTCCACGGCGTAGATGATCACGTCATCGACAGCGGCCGCAGCACCCGCCAGGCTCAGCGAGCGCGCCTGGTCGCGTCTCATGTCGATCAACGCCGGCCATCGCGTGCTGCCGATGAATCCTGATGGGGGGCGAGTCAGGAAAACGGCGCTTTGCAGCATGGCGGGCCTTCCTGGTTGATATCGGCGTATCGGGGGTATGGATCGCCCATGAGTCTTGGGCGATCAATTGCGTGGGACTACGAGGTTTTGCTGCGGCTGAGCCTTGCGTACTTTCGGCGACATGATGCGTGATGGCGTGGACGGCGGTCGAAATGAACAGGCTTCAGAAAGGGGTGGGGGCGCTATTTCTGACATCGCCATCATCGACGATGACCGCGCTCTATTGGAGGTGACCCTGCTCGCCGTGCGCGAGGCGGGCTTCTCCGCGGTCGGCTTCCATGAACCGCTTGACGCCCTCATGTGGGCTTCAGACGCCGATCCGACCTGCATCGTCGCCGATCTGAAGATGCCGGGCGTCGAAGGGTTGGATCTGGTCGCCGCCTTCTGTGCGCTGATACCGTCACGCGGTGATCATCGTCAGCGCCTTCGTGGACGTGCGGACGACGGTCGACGCCATGCGTCTGGGCGTGGACGATGTCCTGCCCAAGCCGGCGACGGTCGATGACCTGGTCCGCGCCCTGCGTCGCGGGGCCGAGGCCTTGAAGACTGCGCCGGCGCGCGAGGAACTGACCTTCACCCGCCGCGAGCGTCAGGTCGCCGAAATGCTGGTCGAAGGCCTGACCACAAAGCAGATTGCCCAGAACCTGGCGCTGAGCCCGCGCACGGTGGAGTTCTTCCGGGCCAGCCTGCTGCGCAAGACCCAGTCCCCCAACTCGGCCGCCCTGGCCTCGGCCTTGACGCGCCTCGGCTTCCTCGCGAATTGAGGTTGACGAGAACAAAGAGGCAACATAGAACAAATGGGCAACATTTGATCTGGGGATAAAATCAATGACGCGTTGGGTGAGGGATCTGCTGTCGCTTGCGTCCTGCGGCGGCTTCGTCTGGATGGTCTGGCAGGCGGCGTTCCTGGTGACGTGACCGCGCCCCAACGGGCGACTCCCTGCATGATGATCACGCGCCCGTATGATCTGGCGCTGCGATGCGGAGTTTTCGATTGGCGGATGCGGTGAACAGTCAGGGCTTTGTCCACCTGCGGGTCCGCAGCGCCTATTCGCTTCTGGAAGGGGCGATCAAGGCCGGCAAGATCGGCAAGATGGCCGCCGATGCTGGAATGCCGGCGGTGGGCGTGGCGGACCGCGCCAACCTGTTCGGAGCTCTGGAGTTCAGCCAGGCGACCAAGGATGCGGGCGTCCAACCCATTGTCGCCTGCGCCCTTCCGGTGCTCGACATCGGCGGCCAGGTCGCCCAGCGCTGGGCCAAGACGCCGACGGTCGTGCTGATCGCCCAGAACGAACAGGGCTGGCTGAATCTGTGCGCCCTGTCGTCGTCGGCCTACCTCGACGCGGGCGAGATGGCCGAACCGGGCGTGCCCTGGGGGCAGGTTGTGGATAAGTCCGAGGGACTGATCCTGCTGTCCGGCGGACCGGACGGTCCCATCGATCCCCTGTTCGTGCAGAAGAAGCCGGCGGAGGCCGCCGCGGCCCTGGCGGAAATGAAGCGGGTCTTCGGCGACCGTTTCTATGTCGAACTGCAACGCCATGGCCTGTCCAGCGAGACCGTGGCCGAGGGCGGGCTGGTCGAATGGGCCTACGCCAACGACGCGCCTCTGGTTGCGACCAACGACGTCTATTACGCCAAGGCCGCCCAGGCGAAGTCGCATGACGCCTTGCTGTGCATCTCCGACGGCGCCTTCACCGGCCAGGAGGACCGCCGCCGCGTCACCGGCGAGCACTGGTTCAAGTCGGCCGAGGCGATGCGCGAACTGTTCGCCGACCTGCCGGAGGCCTGCGACAACACCATTCAGATCGCCCGCCGCTGCGCCTTCCTGGTCAAGACGCACAAGCCGATCCTGCCGCGTTTCGATACAGGCGCGGGCCGTTCCGAGGCTGATGAACTGGCGCATCAGGCGCGCGAGGGGCTGAAGGCGCGTCTTGAGAAGAACAAGGCCTATGCGCCCGAGGAGGACTACTGGAACCGCCTCGAGTGGGAGGTCGGGATCATCCAGCAGATGGGGTTCCCCGGCTACTTCCTGATCGTGTCGGACTTCATCAAATGGGCCAAGCTGCATGACATCCCGGTGGGACCGGGACGGGGCTCGGGCGCAGGCTCCCTGGTCGCCTGGTCGCTGACCATCACCGATCTGGACCCCTTGCGGTTCGGCCTGCTGTTTGAGCGCTTCCTGAACCCGGAACGCGTATCGATGCCCGACTTCGATATCGACTTCTGTCAGGAGCGACGCGAAGAGGTCATCGACTATGTTCAGGACCACTACGGCAAGGACCGGGTGGCCCAGATCATCACCTTCGGCACCTTGCAGGCGCGCGCCGTGCTGCGCGACGTGGGCCGGGTGCTGCAGATGCCGCTGGGCCAGGTGGATCGCCTGGCCAAGATGGTGCCCGCCAACCCCGCCAACCCGGTCACCCTGGCCCAGGCCATCGACCTGGAGCCGCGTCTGCGCGAGGCGCGCGACGCCGAGGCTTCGGTCAAGGCGCTGCTGGAGACGGCGTTGGAGCTTGAGGGCCTCTACCGCAACGCCTCGACCCACGCGGCGGGCATCGTCATCGGCGATCGGCCGCTGACGGAGCTGGTGCCCCTGTATCAGGACCCGCGCTCCACCATCCCGGCCAGTCAATTCAACATGAAGTGGGTCGAGCCGGCGGGCCTGGTGAAGTTCGACTTCCTGGGCCTGAAGACGCTGACGGTGCTGGACCGGGCCAAGGGCTATCTGGAACGGCGCGGGGCGGCCCCGGAATGGAACCTGCTGCCGCTGGACGATCCCAAGACCTATGAGTTGATGGCCTCGGGGCAGACGGTCGGGGTGTTCCAGCTGGAATCGCAGGGGATGCGGGACACCCTGCGCAAGATGCGCTGCGGCTCGATCGAGGAGATCACCGCCCTGATTTCCCTCTACCGGCCGGGGCCGATGGAGATGATCGACACCTACATCGACCGGAAGTTCGGCCGGGCCGAAGTCGATTACCTGCACCCCAGCCTGAAGGAGGTGCTGACCGAGACCTACGGCGTCATCATCTACCAGGAACAGGTGATGAAGATCGCCCAGATCCTGGCGGGCTACAGCCTGGGCGAGGCCGACCTGCTGCGTCGCGCCATGGGCAAGAAGAAGAAGGAGGAGATGGACTTCCAGCGGGCCCGCTTCGTCAAGGGCGCATCCGAGAAGTCCGTGCCGGAGAGCCAGTCCGGCTCCATCTTCGACCTGGTGGCCAAGTTCGCGGGCTACGGCTTCAACAAGTCGCACGCGGCGGCCTATGCGTTGATTTCCTTCCAGACGGGCTGGCTGAAGGCCAATCATCCGGTCGAGTTCTTCGCCGCCTCGATGAGCCTCGATCTGTCGAATACGGACAAGCTGGCGGTCTTCTATCAGGACTGCCGCCGATTCGAGGTTCCGGTGCTGGCGCCGGACATCAACCGTTCGTCTGCTGACTTCGACGTGTCGTGGAAGGACGGGCAGGGCAGTGTGCTCTATGCGCTGGGCGCCATCCGCAACGTGGGCCTGGAGGCGATGAAACACGTCATCGAGGTGCGCGAGACGGGCGGGCCGTTCGCCGACATCTTCGACTTCCTGGAACGGGTCGACCCCAAGGCGGTGAACAAGCGGGCGCTGGAAGGTCTGGCGCGGGCCGGAGCCTTCGACAGCATCCACCCGAACCGCCGTCAGCTGTTCGAACAGGCCGATGTGCTGATGGCCTATTGCCAGAGCGTGGCGGCCGAGCGCGCTTCGTCCCAGGTCAGCCTGTTCGGCGCCGATCAGGCCGCCGCCGCGCGGCCGCGTCTGAAGAGCATGGAGCCGTGGGCCGGGCCGGACAAGCTGGATCAGGAGCTTTACGCCGTCGGCTTCTACCTGTCCGGGCATCCGCTCGAGGAACTGACGCCGGCCCTGAAACGCAAGCGCGTGACCTTCGTGGCCGAGGCGCAAGGTCTGGCCGAGGCGGGGCACGAAGCCTTCCAGATGGCCGGTGTGGTGCGCCGCCGTCAGGAGCGAGCCAGCGCCCGCACCGGCGAGAAATTCGCCTTCGTCACCTTCTCGGACCCGACGGGCGAGTTCGAGTGCCTGTTCCCGCCGGAACAGTTGCGGCGGTGCCGCGAGGTTCTGGAGGTCGGAACCTCTGTCCTGGTCAAGGTGCGGGCCAAGGCGGCTGACGGCGAGGTGCGCTTCTTCGGCGACGACGCCAGCCGCATGGACGTGCTGCTGGACGACGCCCAGATCGGATTGCGGGTGGTCCTGTCGGCCCAGTCGGCGGACGCCGAGGCGCTGAAGGCGCGGCTGGATCGGGCGCGGGCGCAGGGCAAGGGCGGCGAGGTGTGGCTGCAGGCGACGCTGGGCGGCCGCACCGAGGTCGAGATCAAGCTGCCGGGACGATACCGGCTGGACGCGGCGCTGCGCGGCGCGTTGAAGTCGGCGCCGGGGGTGGTGATGCTGGAGGATGCATGATGAGCGAGACGAGCGTGAAGACCCATGCCGGGTCGTGCCACTGCGGCGCGGTGGCCTATGAGGTCGATGTCGGGCTGGATGGACTGGTCGAGTGCAACTGCTCCCATTGCTACCGGAAGGGGTTCGTTCTGGCGTTCGCGCCGCGTTCGGCCTTTCGTCTGACGAAGGGGGAGGGCGAGACGACGTCCTACTTCTTCAATCAGCACAAGATCGATCACCGCTTCTGCAAGACCTGCGGCGTGCAGCCCTTCGGCTACGGCGTGGCGCCGGATGGCGGCGAGGTGGCGGCGATCAACATCCGCACCTTGACCGACGTCGAGCCGTGGGATTGGGCCGCCCAGCGCGTGGACGGCCGCAGCTTCTGATCCGGCCGGAACGTCGGCTCGCGGGATGACATCGGGCTCGCGGCGCCTGATGCGGCCATGTTGTTCGGCCGCTTGTGTTTTTCAGGCCTTTCGCCTATATGCGCGGCGCACTTCGCACGTGGGCGTGGCGCGGTCCGGGGAGACATCCCGGCCTGCACCGTTCCGAGGGATCAGCCGATCCTTTTAACCGCCCGCGCTAGGTTTGATCGGAAAAAGGAAAACACGATCATGGCTCTGCCTGAATTCTCGATGCGTACGCTGCTGGAAGCCGGCGCTCACTTCGGCCACCAGACGCACCGCTGGAACCCGAAGATGGACCGCTACATCTTCGGCTCGCGCTCGAACATCCACATCATCGACCTGTCGCAGACGATGCCGCTGCTGCACCAGGCCCTGGTCGCCGTGCGCGACGTGGCCGCCAAGGGCGGTCGCGTGCTGTTCGTCGGCACCAAGCGTCAGGCCGCCGATCCGGTCGCGCAAGCCGCCACGCGCTGCGCCCAGTACTACATGAACAACCGCTGGCTGGGCGGCACCCTGACCAACTGGCGCACCGTCTCCAACTCGATCCAGCGCCTGCGCGAACTGGAAGGCATCGTTGAAGGCGGCGGCGAAGGCCGCAACAAGAAAGAGCTGCTGACCCTGCAGCGCGAGAAGGACCGTCTGGAACTGTCGCTGGGCGGCATCAAGGACATGGGTTCGGTGCCGGACATCATGTTCGTGATCGACACCAACAAGGAAGCGATCGCGATCCAGGAAGCCCGCAAGCTGAACATCCCGATCATCGCCATCCTGGACACCAACTCGGATCCGGACGGCATCACCTATCCGGTGCCGGGCAACGATGACGCCGCCCGCGCCATCCAGACCTACTGCGACCTGATCGCCGACGCCGTCCTGGACGGCCTGGCCGCCGGCGCCGCCGCTCAGGGCATCGACCTGGGCGCTTCGGAAGCTCCGGTCGAGCCGGCCCTGCGCGAAGCCGTCGTGGTTGAAGCCGAGGCCGAAGCCGCTCCGGCCGGCGCCGAAGGCGCGGCTGAAGAGCTGGTCGCCGCCGAGGCCGAGAAGGTCGAAGGCTAAGGACGAAGCGTTCCGGCACCGCCGCGCGCCGGACCGACGTCAACTTGACATGCGGCCGGGCTAAACAGTCCGGCCGCCCATTTTGAATTTCAGGAGAAAGACATGGCCGAGATCACTGCCGCCCTCGTGAAGGAGCTTCGCGAGCGTTCGGGCGTCGGCATGATGGACTGCAAGAAGGCGCTGGTTGAGAACAACGGCGACATCGAAGCGGCCATCGACTGGCTGCGCGCCAAGGGTCTGTCCAAGGCCGCCAAGAAGGCCGACCGCGTCGCCGCCGAGGGCCTGGTGGCCGTCGCTGTGCGCGAAGACGGCAAGGGCGAAGTCGCCTCGGCCATCGAGTTCAACGCCGAAACCGACTTCGTCGCCCGCAACGACCTGTTCCAGTCGGCGGCGAAGGAATTCGCTCAACTGGGCTTGCACCACGAGGGCGTCGACGCCATTCACGGCGCGACCCTGGAAAACGGCAAGACGGTTCAGGACGAAGTCACCAACCTGATCGCCACCATCGGCGAGAACATGCAGCTGCGTCGCGCGGCTCGCCTGTCGGTCGGTGAAGGCGTGGTTTCGACCTACGTCCACAACGCCGTGTCGCCGGGCGTCGGCCGCATCGGCGTGCTGGTCGCCCTGGAAGGCGCAGGCGACAAGGAAGCCCTGCGCGAAGTGGGCCGCAAGATCGCCATGCACGTGGCGGCCACGGCTCCGCTGGCGCTGGACACCTCGGACCTGGATCCGGCCGCGATCGAGAAGGAACGTGCTGTCCTGATCGAGAAGGCCAAGGAAGAAGGCCGCCCGGAAAACATGATCGAGAAGATCGTCTCGGGCCAGATCGCCAAGTTCCAGAAGGACGTGGTGCTGACCAAGCAGCCGTTCGTCATGGACCCGGACGTGACCATCGAACAGCTGGTCGCCAACACCGGCAAGGAGCTGGGCGCCGAGCTGAAGCTGGCGGGCTTCGTCCGCATGGCGCTGGGTGAAGGCGTCGAGAAGGTCGAATCCCCCGACTTCGCGTCGGAAGTCGCCTCGATGACGGGCGGCAACTAACTCGAAACCTCTTCCCGAAAGGGAAGAAATTTCAAAAGGGCGCGTTCGGCTTTGAAGGCTGACGCGCCCTTCGTCTATGATGAGCCGCCGATTCACCTCGCGCGGATGCCAACTCCCTGTATCCACGGACCCCTGACCATGCCCGACGCCCCCTCCGAGTTTCGTTACAAGCGCGTCCTGCTGAAGGTCTCGGGCGAGGTGCTGATGGGCGATCAGCCCTACGGCATCGACATGAAGACCGTGGACGTGGTCGCCGCCGCGGTCGCCGCCGTGGCGCGCCAGGGCGTCGAGATCTGCCTGGTCATCGGCGGGGGCAACATCTTCCGGGGCCTGTCCAAGGCCGCCGAGGGCATGGACCGCGCCAACGCCGACTACATGGGCATGCTGGCCACCATCATGAACGCCCTGGCCATGCAGGGCGCGCTGGAGAAGATCGGCGTCGACACGCGGGTCCAGAGCGCCATTCCGATGGCCGCGATCGCCGAACCCTACATCCGCCGCCGCGCCCTGCGTCACCTGGAAAAGGGCCGTGTGGTGATCTTCGCTGCGGGCGTGGGCGCCCCCTTCTTCACCACGGACTCCGGCGCCGCTCTGCGCGCCGCTGAAATGGGCTGCGACGCCCTGCTGAAGGGCACGAGCGTCGACGGCGTCTATACCGCCGATCCGAAGAAGGACCCGACGGCCACCCGCTATGACACGCTGACCTATCAGGATGTTCTGGCCAAGGACCTGCGCGTCATGGACGCCTCGGCCATCGCCCTGATGCGAGACAGCGGCATTCCGATCGTGGTCTTCTCGATTCGTGAGGAAGGCTCGCTGCACAAGACCTTGACGGGGCAGGGCACTTTCACCGTCATCACCAACAAGCCCGCCTGAGCGGCTTCGCCATTCAACGACAGGACCAAGGATATTCGCCATGGCCAAACCCGATCTCAAGACGTTCCGCGACCGAATGGACAAGTCGGTCGCCGCGCTGAAGGATGACTACGCAGGCCTGCGCACGGGGCGCGCCAACGCCGGACTGCTGGAGCCGGTCGTGGTCGAAGCCTATGGCGCGACCTCGCCTCTGACGGCCGTGGCGGCCATCAGCGTGCCCGAGCCGCGCATGATCTCGGTCAGCGTCTGGGACAAGGGAATGGTGGTCTCGGTCGAGAAGGCGATCCGCGCCGCCGGCCTGGGCCTGAACCCCGTCGTGGACGGCCAGACCCTGCGCATTCCGATCCCGCCGCTGACCGAGGAGCGCCGCAAGGACCTGGTCAAGCTGGCCGGCAAATACGCCGAGGACAAGAAGATCGCCGTGCGCAACGTGCGCCGCGACGCCAACGACGAGCTGAAGAAGGCTGAAAAGGCCGGCGAGATCAGCCAGGATGAACAGAAGAAGATGGAAGCCGAGGTCCAGAAGGACACCGACGCCGCCATCAAGCGCATCGACGAGACCTTGAAGACCAAGGAAGTCGAGATCATGCAGGTCTGACGACGTCGTCAGACCTGTCCAAGGAAGGTCCCATATGTCGGCCGAGCCCGTCGCCACGGCGCCTGCAAAGGGGCCTCGTCACGTCGCCCTGATCATGGACGGCAACGGCCGCTGGGCGCAGCGGCGGGGCCTTCCGCGCGCCGTGGGCCACCGCGAGGGGGTCCAGGCCCTGCGCCGGACCATCAAGGCCGCGCCCGAACTGGGCGTGCGATGCCTGACGGTGTTCGGCTTCTCGACCGAGAACTGGAGCCGCCCGGCGGATGAGGTGTCCGACCTGATGGGCCTGGTCCGCGCCTTTGTCGGCAGCGACCTGAACCGGCTGGACGCCGCAGGCGTGCGGGTGAAGGTGCTGGGCCGTCGCAAGGGCCTGCCGGACGATATCGCCGCCATCGTCGCGCGAGCCGAGGCCCAGACGGCGCACAATGAGAAATTCCTGCTGCAGGTGGCCTTCAACTACGGCGGGCGGGCGGATCTGGTCGACGCCGCGCAGCGGCTGGTCGATCGCGCCCGTGCGGGCGAGGAGGTGGTCGTGGACGAAGAGGCGCTGGGCGCCGGCCTGTCGACCGCAGGCGCGCCGCCGGTCGATCTGATCGTGCGGACGTCGGGCGAGCAGCGTCTGTCCAACTTCCTGCTGTGGGAAGCCGCCTACGCCGAGATGGTGTTCCAGGAGATCCTGTGGCCCGACTATGGAGCCGAAGCCTTGGCGGAGGCCATCGCCCAGTTCGGCTGCCGCGAGCGTCGCTACGGCGGACGCGAGGTCATGGACGCGGCCTATGGCGAGGCGGCGGGCTGATATGGCGTTGAAGCCTCGGGATATTGCTCTGCGCGCCGCCTCGGCGGTCGTGCTGGCGCCGGCGGCGGTTCTGGCGACCTGGGCGGGCGGCGACTGGTTCTGCGCCCTGGTGGTCGCGGGGGCGGTGCTGCTGGCCTTCGAGTGGGCGCGGATGTGCGCGCCGAACCTCTGGCGCCCGATCGGGGTCAGCGTAGCCCTGGCCCTGGTCGTGGCGGTGATCGCGGCCCACGTCGGACAGATTTCCCTGGCCCTGGTGCTGATGGTGTTCGGCGCCCTGGCGGCGGGCCTGTTCGCCCGCACGCGCGGCGAGTCCCTGCTGGATACGGCCTATGGGGTGCTCTACCTCGGCTGGCCCTGCATCCTGCTGATCTGGCTGCGCGACCTGCACGAGGTGCAGGGGTTGTACTGGACGGTGCTGGTCTTCGCCGTGGCGTGGTCGGCCGACATCCTGGCCTATCTGGTCGGCAGCTTCGTCGGCGGGCCCAAGCTGTGGCCGCGCTTTTCGCCCAACAAGACCTGGTCCGGCTTCATCGGGGGGCTGGCCGCCGGGATGATCGCCGGCGCCGCCATGGCCGGTTGGCTGGACATGGGGCTGCTGAACGCCTTCTGGGGCGGGGTTCTGGGCCTGACGGCCGCCCTGGCCACCATGGGCGGCGACCTGTGGGAATCCGCGCTGAAGCGGCGCTTCGGGGTCAAGGACGCGGGCAACCTGATTCCCGGCCACGGCGGGCTGCTGGACCGCGTTGATGGCCTGATGTTCGCCGTGGTCGTGGTGTCGGCGGGGCGTCTGATCGTCCTGATGCTGGAGCGGGCGTCATGATCGCGCGGCGCGTCACTGTTCTGGGGTCGACCGGATCGGTCGGCTCGTCGACCCTGGACCTGATGGAGCAGGCGCAAGCGGCTGGCTCAGCCGCGTTCGAGGTCGAGGCCCTGACCGGCGGCGCCAACATCGCCCGTCTGGCAGAACAGGCCCGCCGGTGGCGGCCGCGTATCGCCGTGACGGCCGATCCGGCGCGCTTGAGCGAACTGCGCGACGCCCTGGCGGGAACCGGGGTCGAGGTGGCGGCCGGGCCGGACGCTATCGTTGAGGCGGCCGTGCGGCCTGCCGACTGGATCATGGCCTCCATCGTCGGCGCGGCGGGCCTGCGCTCGGCATGGGCGGCGGCGGGGACGGGCGCGACCCTGGCTCTGGCGAACAAGGAAAGCCTGGTCTGCTGCGGCCCGGCGCTGATCGAGCGGGTCCGACGAAGCGGCGGGCGGCTGATCCCGGTGGATTCCGAGCATTCGGCCATTTTCCAGGTGTTTCCGGCCGAGGCGCCGGAGCGGGTGTCCAAGCTGGTTCTGACCGCTTCGGGGGGGCCGTTCCGCACCCTGCCGCGCGCGGCCATGACGCGGATCACGCCGGAACAGGCTGTGGCCCATCCGAACTGGAGCATGGGCGCCAAGATCTCGGTCGACAGCGCCACCATGGCCAACAAGGGGTTGGAGCTGATCGAGGCCGCCTATCTGTTCGACATGCCCGGCGAGCGGGTCGATGTGGTGGTGCACCCGGAATCGATCATCCACAGCCTTGTGGAATATGTGGATGGTTCGACCCTGGCCCAGATGGGCGCGCCGGACATGCGCACGCCGATCGCCTGCGCCCTGTCCTGGCCGGACCGTCTGGCCTGGCCGGCGCCCAGGCTGGACCTGGCGGCCCTGGGGCGGCTGACCTTCGAGGCCCCGGACGAGACGCGGTTTCCGGCCCTGCGCCTGGCGCGCGAGGCCCTGGCGGCGGGCGGTTCGGCCCCCATCGTGTTCAACGCGGCCAATGAGGTGGCGGCCTTGGCTTTCCTTGACCGGCGGCTGGGCTTTCTCAATATTGCCGCAGTCGTCGCCGACACCCTTGAGAAGGCGACGGGCGCGGGCGTGTCTTGCGGTTCCGACGATGCCTGCGACGCGGCCCTGGCGGTCGATGCGGAGGCGCGACGGATCGCGGGCGACGTCATCGCATCGCTGAACATCGCGGCCTGAGGAGATACGAACGGCATGATAGGCGTGATCAGCCAGGTTCTGACCTATGTCGTGCCGTTCCTGCTCGTGCTGACGCTTGTCGTAACGGTGCATGAGCTGGGCCACTTCCTGACGGCGCGCGCCTTCGGGGTGAAGATGGACCGCTTCTCCATCGGTTTCGGGCGCGCGATCTTCCGCCGGACCGACAAACATGGCGTCGAGTGGCGGCTCGGCTGGCTGCCGCTGGGCGGCTATGTGAAGTTTTCCGGCGATCTGGATGCGACCGGCGTTCCGGATCGCGCGGGCCTGGAGGCATTGCGAAAGGCCGTGACGGCCGAGCACGGACCGGGCGCGGAGCGTGACTACCTCTATTTCAAGCCTTTGTGGCAGCGCGCCCTGGTCGTGGCGGGCGGGCCGTTCGCCAACTTCGTCCTGGCCATCTTCATCTTCACCCTGCTGTTCAGCCTGGTGGGCGTCGAACTCAGACCCGCGCGGGTGATGGAGGTCCAGCCTCAGTCGCCGGCGGCGCAGGCAGGCTTTATGCCGGGAGATCTGATCACCCATGTGAACGGCAAGCTGATCTCCGACGGCGGCGAGGTGACGCGCGTCGTGGCCCTGAGCAGCGGCGATCCGGTGCGCTTCACCGTGGAGCGTGGGGACCGGGCTGTGCAGCTGACGGCCACGCCGGAACGCCGGGTCGAGACGGATCGCATCGCCGGTCGGGTCACTGTCGGCCGCATCGGCCTGGCCCTGGGCTCGAACCGGAATGAGATCCGCCACGTCCGCTATGGCCCCTTCGCGGCCGTGGGGCAGGGGGTGCGCGAGACAGGCGCCATCCTGAACACGACCCTGACCTATATCGGCCGCATCTTCACGGGGCGCGAGTCGGGCGACCAGTTCAGCGGCCCGCTGGGCATCGCCAAGGCTTCGGGCGCCCTGACCAACGCCGCCGTGGCGGCCAATCCCGAACCCTGGGCCATTGTCCGCAATCTGTTGCTGACGCTGACCAGCTTCGCGGCCATACTTTCGGTCGGAATCGGCTTTCTTAATCTGATGCCCATTCCCGTTTTGGATGGGGGGCACCTGCTGTTCTACGCTTATGAAGCCGTGGCGCGCCGTCCGATGGCCGCCCGTGTTCAGGAAGCGGGATATCGGGTCGGTCTTGCTTTGCTGGCGGGTTTGATGTTGTTCGCGACCTGGAACGATCTGCAGAAGCTCAATCTCTTCAAATTCCTCGGCGGGCTCGTCTCGTGAGCCGACGCCAGCCCCCGATGGTATCCCGCATGAATCAAAACGACAGTCGCCTCATGACCCAGACTCCTGGCCGCATTCTCGGGGTCAGCGCCCTGGCCCTGACCTTCGCCGCCGGACTGGCGCAGCCGGCCCTGGCCCAGGCCGAGACGGCTCCTGCGCCGACGGCCGCCGCCCAGACGCCGCAGGTGCAGATGGCGCAGCCGGAAGCCGAGCGCGCCCTGGTCAACCGCATTCTGGTGCGAGGCAATCAGCGCATCGATCAGACGACGGTGCTGTCCTATCTGCCGATCCAGCCTGGCGACACCATCGACGCCGTGACCATCGATGTGGCGGTTCGCACCCTGTCGCGCACGGGCCTGTTCGCGGACGTGCAGATCGGCCTTCAGGCCAATGGCGACCTGATCGTCGAGATCGCCGAGAACCCGATCATCAACCAGGTGACCTTCGAGGGTAACAAGGCCCTGGCCGAGAAGAAGCTGCGCGATGAAGTGACCATCCGCCCGCGCGGCATCTACACTCGCGCGCGGGTTCAGGAAGACGTCGGCAAGATCGTCGAGCTTTATCGTCTGTCCGGCCGCATCTCGGCGACGGTGACGCCCAAGCTGGTCCAGTTGGAGCAGAATCGCGTCGACGTGGTGTTCGAGATTGATGAAGGGCCCGAAACCGGCATCGCCGCCGTCACCTTCCTGGGCAACACCGCGTTTTCGGACAGCGACCTGCGTCAGGTCATGGTCACCAAGCAGTCGGCCTGGTGGCGTCTGTTCAGCTCGAACGACAACTATGATCCGAACCGGATCGATTATGATCGCGAGCAGCTGCGGAAATTCTACACCAACCGCGGCTATTACGACTTCCGCATCCTGTCTTCCGTGGCCGAGCTGAAGCCGGACAACAGCGCCTTCGGCCTGACTGTCACGGTGGATGAGGGCGATCGCTACAACTTCGGCGAGATCAAGGTCGTCACCGAGAACGACCGCCTGAACGCCGACTTCCTGCAGATGCTCCTGCCGATCCGCTCGGGCGACCTCTATGAGAGCGACCGCATCCAGGCGGCGGTCGACACCCTGACCTTCGCCGCCGGTTCGGCCGGCTACGCCTTCGTCGAGATCAACCCGACCTATCGCGCCGATCCCGAGACCGACACCGTCAACGTCACCTTCAACGTCCGCGAAGGTCAGCGCGTCTACATCGACCGCATCAATGTGGTCGGCAACACTCGCACCCTGGACACGGTCATCCGCCGCGAGCTGATGGTGGGCGAGGGCGACGCCTTCAACCGCTCCCTGGTCGAGCGTTCGCGCAACAACCTGCGCGCTCTGGGCTTCTTCAAGGACGTCAAGATCGAGGAGACGCACGGCAGCGCGCCGGACCGTTCGGTCGTCAACGTCACCGTGGAAGAGCAGCCCACCGGCGAACTGTCGGTCGGGGCGGGCTTCAGCTCAGTCGACTCCTTCGTGCTGAACCTGGGCATCACCGAGCGCAACTTCCGCGGTCGCGGCCAGAACGTCGTGGCGCGCGCCGAGTGGGGCTCGCTGCGTCAGCAGATCGACTTCCGCTTCACCGAGCCGAAGTTCCTAGGACGCGACGTGCGGGCGGGCTTCGACCTGTTCCACATGCGCTACGACCTGAGCAAATACTCGTCGTATGACTATCGCTCGACCGGGGGCGGGGTGCGCATCACCTATCCGCTGAACGGCTACGCCTCCTTCAGCACCCGCTACTTCCTGAAGAGCGACGAAGTCGTCATTCCGTTCGGCTATTGCGGCGGCGTGGGCGCCGGTTCGTCGGCGCTGTGCGACCAGGCGGGCTCCTACATCAACTCCTCGGCGGGCTACACCCTGCTGGTGAACCGCCTGAACGACCCGGTGCGGCCGACGCGCGGCTGGACCGCGTCGCTGCGTCAGGACTTCGCCGGCATCGGCGGCGACGTGAACTATATCAAGACCGAGGCCGACGCTTCCTGGTACTATGGCATCCGCCCCAACTGGGTGGTCAGCGTTCAGGGCCAGACCGGCTACGTCAGCGGTTGGAACGGCGACCCGATCCGCATCAACGACCGCTTCTTCAAGGGCGGCAACACCTTCCGCGGCTTCGAGACGGCGGGCATGGGCGCGCGCGACCTGACCACGACCGACGCCCTGGGCGGCAACTTCTACGCCATCGGCACGGTTGAACTGACGGTGCCGAACTATCTGCCCGACGAGTACGGCATCAAGACCTCGCTGTTCGCGGACTTCGGCACCATCGGCAAGCTGGACGATCGCTATCTGGTCGACCCGGCGACGGGGCTGCGTAACCCCAACATCGTCGATGATCTGGCGTTGCGGGCGGCGGCGGGCGTGAGCATCCACTGGCGCTCGCCGATGGGGCCGATCCGTTTCGACCTGTCCAAGGTTCTGAATCGCGAAGACTACGACAAGACCGAGACCTTCCGCTTCTCGACTTCCACCCAATTCTAACCGCGGTCTGACCGCCGCCACCAAGGCCTAGATTATGAAACTCATCGCTATCGGCGCCTTCGCCCTCGCTTCGCTGACCGCTTCGGCCGCCCTGGCCCAATCGCAAGGCCCGGCCAACCCCGGCCCGGCCATCCCCGGCGTCTGCGTCTATTTCAACCAGCGCGTTCTGGCTCAATCGACCGCCGGTCAGGCCGTCCAGACCCGCATGGAGCAACTGGCGCAGGAAGTTCAGGGCGAACTCCAGCCCTACGCCACCGCCATCCAGACCGAGGCCCAAGCCCTGCAGCAGGGCCAGGCCACCATCCCGGCCGACCAGATGAACCAGCGCCGTCAGGCCCTGCAGACCCGCATCCAGGAAGCCCAGCAACTGGAAGGCACGCGCGACAACGAGTTGCGCTACACCCTGGCGGAACAGCGCCGCAAGATCTCGGAGGCCATCGAGCCCCTGCTGGTCGCCATCTATCAGGAGAAGGGCTGCGGCATCATGATCGACCGCGAGAGCGTCTTCATCATGAACCCCGCCATGGACGTGACCGACACCGTCATCCAGCGCCTGAACGCCCAACTGCCGACCCTGAGCTTCAACCGCATGCCGGTTCCGGCCCAGCCGCAATCCTAAGGCGGGCCATGCCCGATCCGAGGTTCTTCCAGACCCTGTCGTCCCTGACGGTCGCCGCCCTCGCCGAGCACATCGGCGGGGAGGCGGTTCGGGGCGGCGAGGTCGTCATCTCGGCCGTCGCGCCCCTGTCCAGTGCGGACCGGGGCGCGATTGCGTTTCTGGGCGACCGCAAGTTCGCCGCCGCCCTGGCGCAGACGAAGGCGGGGTGCGTGATCGTACCGCCGTCGGCGCTCGATGCGGCCCCGGCTGACGCCGCCGTCATCCTATCAAACGAGGCTCAGGCGGCCTGGGCGCGGGCGTCGGCCCTGCTGCACCGACCGATCCGTCTGGATCGCGCCATCACCGCCGCCGAGGCCGCCGAGGACGACACCGTGGTGGTCGAGCCGGGCGCCATCTTGGGCGAGGGCGTTCGCATCGGGCGCGGCAGCCGCATCGGCGCCAACACCGTCATCGGGCCGGGCGTCCAGATCGGCCGCGACTGCCTGATCAGCCCGGGCGTCACCGTCGGCTTCGCCCTGCTGGGCGACCGGGTGAAGCTGTTGGCTGGCGCGCGGATCGGCGAGGCGGGGTTCGGCGCCGCCGGATCGAAGGCCGGACCGGTGGACATCCCCCAGCTCGGCCGCGTCATCCTGCAGGACGGGGTGACGGTCGGGGCCAACTCCTGCATCGACCGAGGCGCCTATGACGACACCGTCATCGGCGAGAACACCAAGATCGATAATCTGGTCATGATCGGCCACAACTGCGTTATCGGCCGCAACAACCTGATGGCGGCGCACACCGGCATCTCGGGTTCGGTGACCAGCGGCGACAACTGCATCTTCGGCGGCCGGGCGGGCGTGGGCGACCACATCACCATCGGCGAGGGCGCGCGTGTCGCGGCCGGAGGCGGCGTTCTGGCCGACATTCCGCCGGGCGAGACCTGGTCCGGCTATCCCGCCAAGCCCATCCGCCAGTTCTTGCGCGAGACGGTCTGGCTGTCCAAACAGGCGTCCCAGAAGAAGGGCGCGAAGGAATCGAAAGAATGAGCGAAGACAACAACATCGACTACGCCGAGGTGATGCGTCGCCTGCCGCACCGCTATCCCTTCCTGCTGGTCGATAAGGCGCAGGACTTCGTGGCGGCGACCTCGATTGTCGGCATCAAGAACGTCACCCACAACGAGCCCTTCTTCCCCGGCCACTTCCCGATCGACCCGGTCATGCCGGGCGTGCTGATCGTCGAGGCCATGGCCCAGACGGGCGCCCTGCTGATGTCCAAGTCGCTGGACGTGGCGGTGGCCGACAAGGTCATCATGTTCATGTCGATCGACGGCGTGCGCTTCCGCAAGCCCGCCCGTCCGGGCGACCAGCTGCGCATGGAGGTCAAGGTGATCAAGGCGCGCGGCGACGCCTACAAGTTCCGCGGCGAGACCTTCATCGACGGCAAGCTGGCGGCCGAGGCCGAATTCATGGCCATGGTCGTGACCGTGGCGGAGCCCGCCCAGTGACCATCCACCCGACCGCCGTCGTCGACGCCTCGGCGACCGTGGCGGACGGGGTCGAGATCGGCCCGTTCTGCACCGTGGGGCCGGGCGTTGCGCTGGCCTCCGGCGTGCGTCTGGTCAGCCATGTGGTGATCCAGCAGGACGCCAGCATCGGCGCCAACACGACGATCCATCCCTTCGCCGTCATCGGCGGCGATCCGCAGCACGGCGGCTACAAGGGCGAGCCGGTGCGGCTGGAGATTGGCGAGAACAACCTGATCCGCGAGCACTGCACCTTCAACCGGGGCACGCCTCAAGGAACGGGCGTCACCCGTATCGGATCGAACAACCTGTTCATGACCGGCGCCCATGTCGGCCACGACTGCGTGGTCGGCGACAGCGTCACCATGGCCAACAACGCCACCTTGGGCGGTCACGTCCATGTCGGCGACCGGGTGTTTCTGGGCGGCCTGTGCGCCATCCACCAGAACGGCCGGGTGGGGCAGGGCGCCATAGTCGGCGGTCTGGCCGCTGTGACGCGCGACGTCATTCCCTACGGGTCGGTCTGGGGCAATCACGCCAGCCTGCACGGCCTCAACCTGATCGGGCTGAAGCGCAAGGGCTACGGCAAGGATGCGGTGCGTCGCCTGCTGGCCGCCTATCGCGACCTGTTCGAGGGCGAAGGCGTCTTCGCCGAGCGTCTGGATCGGGTCGAACAGATCTATGCCGACCGGCCCGAGATCATGGAGATCACCGCCTTCATCCGTGACGGCGGCAAGCGCCCGCTGTGCCTGCCGGGCGCGGAATGACGATCGCGCGCAAGCTGGCCCTGATCGCGGGTTCGGGTGATCTGCCCATCCGCGTCGCCCAGCGCTGCGAGGCGGAGGGGCGCGAGGTCTTCATTATCCGCCTGAAGGGCTTCGCCGACGCCCACCTGCACCGCTGGCCGGGACAGGACTTCGGCATGGCCGAGATCGGCAGGATCGTGAAGGCCATGCGCGCTGAGGGCTGCCGCGCGGTCTGTCTGGCGGGCTACGTCAACCGCCCGGACTTCAAGACGTTGAAGCCCGATCTGAAGGGCGCGTCCCTGCTGCCGGGTATCATCGCGGCCGCGTCCAAGGGCGACGACGCCCTGCTGCGCAAGATCCTGTCGGTGTTCGAGGACGAAGGCTTCGCCGTCGAGGGCGCGGACGACATTCTGGGCGGCGAGATGCTGGCGGCGGGCGCGCTGGGCCGTGTGACCCCGACGGCGGAGCAACTGGCGGACCTTAAGAAGGCGCTGCACGTCGCTGAAAAATCAGGCGAACTGGACATTGGTCAGGGCGCGGTCGTCTGCGACGGACTGGTGCTGGCGGTCGAGGCTCAGGAAGGCACGGATGAGATGCTGCGCCGCGTGGCGGGTCTGCCTGCCGACCTGCGCGGCTCGCCCGGCTTCGCGCGCGGCGCGCTGGGCAAGGCGCCCAAGCCGATCCAGGATCTGCGCGTCGACATGCCCGTTATCGGACCGACGACGGTCGAACTGGCTGCCGCCGCAGGTCTGGCCGGGATCGGCGGGTTCGAGGGACGGCTGATCGTCATCGACCATGAAGGTCTGGTCGAGGCGGCCGACCGCCTGGGCCTGTTCGTCTGGGGAGAACCGCGATGAGCCGTCCGTTGAAGGTCATGCTGGTGGCGGCCGAGGCGTCGGGCGATGCGCTGGGCGCCGGGCTGGCGCGGGCGCTGAAGGCGCGGCTGGGCAAGGACGTGGTCTTCGTCGGCGTGGGCGGTCCGAAGATGGCGGCCGAGGGCGTCGCTAGTCCCTTCGATATCGCTGAACTGTCGATCCTGGGCTGGATCGAGGGCCTCAAGGCCTATGGCCGGGTCAGGAAGCGCGTGGCCCAGACGGCGGCGCTGGCGGCGGCGGAAAAGCCGGACGCCGTGGTGCTGATCGACAGTTGGGGCTTCACCATCCGCGTGGCTCAGGCGATCCGGGCGGCCTCGCCGAAGACGCCGTTGATCAAATACGTCGGACCGCAGGTCTGGGCCTCGCGGCCGGGCCGGGCGAAGACGCTGGCCGGGGCGGTGGATCACCTGCTGGCCCTCTATGCGCTGGACGCGCCGTGGTTCGAGAAGGCGGGCCTGCCGACGACGGTCGTGGGTTCGCAGGCGCTGCACGTCGATATGGCGGGGGCCGACGGCGCCCGCTTCCGCGCGGCGCGAGGCATTGCGGCGGATGCGCCGCTGCTGCTGGTCCTGCCGGGCAGCCGCCCTAGCGAGATCACGCGCATGACGCCTGTCTATGAGCAGGCGGTGAAGCAGTTGAAGGCGCAGATTCCGGGGCTGGAGGTCGCGGTCGTCGCGGCAGGCACTGTCGCCGCCGATGTGGCGGGCCGGGTCGCCGCCTGGCCGTTCCGCGCCCATGTGGTGCAGGAGGCCGACAAGTACGACGCGATGAAGGCCGCAAACGCCGCCCTGGCCACCAGCGGCACGGTTTCGACCGAACTGGCGCTGGCGGGGGCGCCGATGGTCATCGCCTATAAGATCGACGGGCTGAGCTACGTCCTGATGAAGCGACTGGTGACGGCCAAGCACATCACCCTGTTCAACATCGCCGCCGACGAGGCCATCGCGCCGGAGTTCATCCAGCACGAAGCGACGCCGCAGGCCCTGGCCAAGGCGGTGGGGCGGCTGCTGACCGATCCCGAGGCGGCGGCCGATCAGGCGCGTCGTCAGACCGGGGCGCTGGACCTGATGGGACGCGGCGGGCCGGACCCGTCGGAACTGGCGGCGGACGCCGTGCTGCGGGTGATTGCGGCGAAGGCGGGGTAGGCACCCCTACTTCCGTTCATCCCGGCGGAGGCCGGGACCCAGTGCTTTGGCTAAGTGCGCAACAGTGGCCGTCCCAAGCTCGGTTCACTAAAAACTGCGCGCGTGGTTCTTACTGGATCCCGGCGTCCGCCGGGATGAGCGGGTTAGAAGGACTTAGGCCAGCAAGGCCCGCGTCGCGGCTTCCACGTCCGCCTGGCGCATCAGGCTTTCGCCGACCAGCAGGGCGCGGGCGCCGGCGTCGGATACGCGCGCTACGTCCTGGGGTGTGAACAGGCCGCTTTCGGCGACCAGCAGCGCGCCGTCGGGGCTCAGCGCCGCCAGTTGCTCCGTCGTCGCCAGATCGACCTCGAAGGTCCGCAGCGAGCGGTTGTTGACGCCGATCAGGGCGTCGTCGCTGCCTTGAACCAGCTTGGCGGCGCGGGCCATCTCGTCCGCGTCGTGCGTCTCGATCAGGGCGTCCATGCCCCAGCGGGTCGCCTCGGCCAGCAGGTCTGCGGCCAGGGCGTCGTCCACCATGTCCATGATGATCAGAATGCAGTCAGCGCCCAGCGCCCGGCTCTCGGCCACCTGCCACGCATCGACCAGGAAGTCCTTGCGCAGGCAGGGCAGGGCGACGGACGCACGCGCGGCGCTCAGGTAGGCGTCATCGCCCTGAAAGCTGGGGCCGTCGGTCAGCACCGACAGGCAGGACGCGCCGCCGCGCTCATAGGCCTGGGCCAGAACAGGCGGGTCGAAGTCGGCGCGGATCAGGCCCTTGGACGGGCTGGCCTTCTTGATCTCGGCGATCAGGGCCGGGCGGCCGGTTTCGACGAAACGGCTGGCCAGGGCGGCGCGGAAGCCGCGCGGGGCCGTGGCCTCCTTCGCGCGCGCCTCGATCGCGTCCTGCGAGACAGCGACCTTGCGGGCGGCGACATCCTCGCGCTTGTAGGCGGCGATGCGGTCCAGAACGTCGCTCATCAGGCGTCCTCGTCTTCGATCGGCGCGTGGGAGACGCGCACCAGTTCAGCCAAGGCGGCGGCGGCGCGACCGTCGTCGATGACGGCGGCGGCGATCTCGGCGCCCGATTTCAGGTCTTCGGCCCGCCCGGCCACCACCAGGGCGGCGGCGGCGTTCAGCAGAACGATGTCGCGGTAAGGGCCGCGCTCGCCCGCCAGCAGGGCGGTCAGGGCCGCCGCATTATGCTCGGCGTCGCCGCCGCGCAGATCGTCCAGCGTCGCCAGCGGCAGTCCGGCGTCGGCGGGCGTGACGGTGAAGCGGCGCACGGCGCCGTCCTTCCATTCGGCCACATCGGTCGGGCCTGTGGTGGTCAGTTCGTCCAGACCCTGGCCGTTGACGGTCCAGGCTCGCTTGGCGCCCAGTCGGCCCAGAACCTCGGCCAGAGGCTCCAGCAGGGCGGGGTCATAGACGCCCATGACCTGATGCGTCGCGCCTGCCGGATTGCACAGCGGCCCCAACAGATTGAACACGGTGCGGAAGCCGATCTCGCCGCGCACCGGCCCGACGTGGCGCATGGCCCCGTGATAGGTCGGCGCGAACAGGAAGGCGATGCCCGCCTGGTCCAGCGCCCGCGCCTGCTGGGCAGGCGTGGCGTCCAGATTGACGCCCAGCGCAGCCAGAACGTCGGACGAGCCGGACTTGGAACTGATGGCGCGGTTGCCGTGCTTGGCGACCTTCAGCCCGGCGCCCGCCAGAACGAAGGCGGCCGCCGTCGAGACGTTGTAGGTGTGCTGGCCGTCGCCGCCGGTGCCGCAGGTGTCGATCACCTGATCGAACGGGTGGTTCAGCGACAGGGCGGCTTCGCGCATGGCGCTGGCGAAGGCGACGATCTCGTCCACCGTCTCGCCCCGAATGCGCAGGGCGGTGACGGCGGCGGCGACCTGTGACGGGGTCGGCTCGCCGCGCAGGCAGGCGGCGAAGAAGCTCTTGGCCTCATCCAGGTTCAGCACCTGTCCGTCGACCAGCTTGGCCAGCAGGGGCTTGATGCTGTCCATCACACGCTCGCCAATCGCTTGACGCCCGCCAGATCGAGGAAGTTGGCGATCATCTCGTGGCCGTGCTGGGTGGCGATGGATTCCGGGTGGAACTGGACGCCGTGGATCGGTCGCGAGCGGTGCGACAGGCCCATGATCTCGCCGTCTTCGGTCCAGGCGGTGACCTCCAGTACGTCCGGTAGCGTCTCGCGGCGCACGGCCAGCGAATGATAGCGCGTCGCCGTGAAGGGCGAGGGCAGGCCGCCGAACACGCCGCGCCCTTCATGCAGGATGGGCGAGGTCTTGCCGTGCATCAGGGTCTTGGCGCGCACCACTTCGCCGCCGAAGGCCTGGCCGATCGATTGGTGGCCCAGGCAGACGCCGAGGATGGGCATGGTCTCGGCGGCGGTCTCGATCAGCGACAGGCAGATGCCCGCCTGATCAGGGGCGCAGGGGCCGGGGGACAGCAGAACGGCCTCGGGCTGTAAGGCCCAGGCTTCCTCGACCGTCAGGTCGTCGTTGCGGACGACGTGCGTCTGCGCGCCCAGCTCCGCGAGATAGTGGACGAGATTGTAGGTGAAGCTGTCGTAGTTATCGACGACGAGGATCATGGCGAGGGCTTCTTGAAGACGGGGAGGCAGGGCGGCCCAAGCATGGAAGGCAAACGGGCCGATTGAAAGCGGACGTTAAGCTGTCCGGGCGATAGAGGGGCATCGCCATCGGAAGAAATCCGTCTTGACCCCTGTAGAATGCATCCGTGACGCTCGCGCCCTGTTGAACGAGGCGCCGAGCGAACAACCCAAGCCGCTGCGCCTGCTGGCGGCGGCCGCCTTCGCCGCGACGACGGCGGTTCTTTTGGCCGGGACCATGGTCGTGGGCCCAGGCATATCATTTGACCAGGCTGCCATGGTTTCCAATCCCTAGCCGTCGGAACCCTGGCCGCGCGTGGTCGCGGTGAATCGCCAAGCTTCGCCGGCCGCCTTCATCGGCGCCCGGGCCTTGGCCAGGGTTTCAGCGTACTCGGCAGCAGGGTCGCTGTCGGCGACGACGCCGGCGCCGGCCTGAACGAAGATCTGGCCTTTCGCGAACATGGCGGTGCGCAGGACGATGCAGATGTCCGCCTCGCCATTGGCCGAGATGTAGCCGACGCCGCCGCCATAGCCGACGCCTCGCTTTTCGGTCTCAAGCTCGTCGATGACCTCCATCGCCCGCACCTTGGGCGCGCCCGACAGGGTGCCGGCGGGCAGGGCGGCCAGAAGCGTGTCCACCGCGTCCAGCTTGGGATCGGCTGAGCCGTTCACGTTGGAGACGATGTGCATGACCTGGCTGTAGCGCTCGACCACAAAGCTTTCCGTGACCTCGACAGAACCGGGCGTCGAGACGCGGCCCACGTCGTTGCGGCCCAGGTCCAGCAGCATCAGGTGCTCGGCCCGTTCCTTGGGGTCGGCCAGAAGTTCGACTTCCAGCGCCTTGTCCTGGTCGGGCGTGGCGCCGCGCGGACGGGTGCCCGCCAGCGGGCGGATGGTGACGCGTCCATCCTTCAGCCGGACCAGGATTTCCGGGCTGGAGCCCGCCAGTTGGAAATCCACATAGTCGAGGAAGAACAGATAGGGCGACGGATTGCCGCGACGCAGCGACCGATAGAAGGCGAACGGATCCTGGCCCCACGGCGCCGAGAAGCGGTGCGCCAGCACGACCTGGAAGATGTCGCCCGCGGCGATGTAGTCCTTGGCTCGCGCCACCATGCGGCCGAAGGCGGCCTCATCGACGGGGGAGTGGAAGTCGGGCGCGGGAACCGGCTCGACCTCGCGCTGGATCGGCAGGGGGCCGCGCAGGCGGTCCTCGAAGTCCTCCAGTCGGGCCTCGGCGGCGGCGTGGGCTTGGCTCGGATCGGCCGCCGTGTCGGGATAGGCGGCGGAGATCAGGACGATCTCGTGCTTCACCGAATCGAAGATGGCGACCAGGGCCGGACGCGCCATGACGGCGTCGGACAGGTCCAGAGGGTCGGGGTTGGCCGGACCCAGCGGCTCCAGCAGACGCACCATGTCATAGCCGAAGACGCCGAACAGACCGGCGGCCATCGGGGGCAGGTCGGCGGGCAACTCGAACTTCGTCGCCGCGATCAGGGCGCGCAGGGACTCCAGCGCGGGCCGGTCTTCCGGGGTGAAGACGTCGGCCAGGACGTCGGCGCCGCGCGCAATCTCCGCCTTGCCGTCGCGACAGCGCCAGACCACGTCCGGCGACAGGGTGACGAAGGAATAGCGGCCGTTGACGGCGCCGCCTTCGACCGACTCGAACAGGCTGGCGTAACGCCGCCCGTGCCCGACCTTCAGGAAGGCCGAGACGGGGGTCTCCAGGTCATCGACCAGGCGGCGGACCAGAACCTGAGGGCGGCCCGCCGACAGACCGGCGATGAAGGCGTCGCGTTCTTGCAGCATTACTTCTTGGCGGGAGCAGGCGCCGTAGCCGGAGCCGCCGCGACCGGAGCCTCGACGCCCAGAGCTTGCAGGGCGGCGGCCGGGTCGTTGCGCGACTTGGTGCGTGCAGCGGCGGCGGCGATGGTGCGGTCGGCCAGGGTGTTGGCCAGCTCTTCGGTCAGACGCGGGCGAGCCTGCTCGGCCAGCGGCGCGGCCAGGGCCGGATCGGCGGCGTGGATGGCGTCGACGCGGCCGACCACGAAGGCGGTCTGCGACTGGGCGTCGGAGAAGACCTGACCCTTGCTCTGGCCGAACAGGCCGCGCAGCACGCCGTCGCCGACCTGGGCTTGCGACTCGCGGCTCTGCTGCACGCCGGTGCGGACGGTCAGTTGGGCGCCGGCCTCGGCGGCCACCTTGGCGATGTCCTCGCCGGCGCGGACGCGGCCGGCCAGTTGTTCGGCCTTGGCCGACAGCAGGCGGGCGTTTTCACGCAGGGTCCACTGCTGACCCAGCGGGCCGCGCACTTCTTCCAGCGTGGGCAGGGCCGAGGGGCGGATGTCGTCGAGGCGGACGGCGAAATACTGACCGTCTCCGGCGTCGATGACGTCGCTCTCGCCGCCCTTGGACAGGGCGTAGGCGCTTTCCAGAACCTGACGCGGGGCGTTCATCGGCTGGCCGTCGGGTAGTTGGCCCTGCTGGGTGAAGGGCGGCAGCTGGATGATGCGGGCCTTGGCGGCCGCGGCGGCGTCGGCCAGGTTCTTGCCTTCCTGACGCGCCTTCTCGAATTGCTCGACCTTGGCGTAGGTCGCGGCCTTGACGGCTTCGGCCTGCAACTCCTGGGTCAGGGCGGGGCGGGCGCTTTCCAGCGTCACGGCCTGACCGGCCTGGATGGCGGCCAGCTTGGCGACGGTGAAGCCCAGGCGGCTCTGGATCGGCGCCGAGACCTGGTCGACAGCCAGACCGAACACGGCAGCGCCGACCGCGGGGTCGCCCACGGCGGCCTGCGGCGTGGCCTTGTAGTCGCCCAGTTGGATGTTGTTGGCCTTGGCGACCTCGGCCGGGTTCTTGCCGGCGCGCAGGTCGGCGGCGATCTTATCGGCGGCTTCCTTGGTCGGAACCGTCAGGGTGACGAAGGTGCGCTTTTCCGGGTCGGCCAGGGCGGCCTTGCGGAACTCATAACGCTCGTTGATCTGCTCTTCGGTGACGGTCGGGCGCGAATCGTTCGGGCCGGGCGTGAACAGGACCAGGGAGATCATGCGGAACTCGGGGCTGCGCAGGCGCGCCTCGTTCTCCTTCATGAAGGCGGTCAGCTGGGCGTCGGTCGGCGCGCCCGCGCGGCCGGCCATGTCCTGAGTCACCGAGAACCAGCGGCCGTCGCGGGTTTCCAGCGCCTGACCCGCCAGCAGGGCGGCGTAGACGCGCGGGGCCTGCAGGCCGGCGAAGACGGCCGAGCCGACGTGCGAGGTGACGTACTGGTCGCGCAGGTCCTGCTCGAGCATTTCCGAGGTCAGGTTCTGCTGGGCCAGGGCCTGAACGTAGAGGTCCTGGTCGAACTGGCCCGTGATCTGGTTGAAGAAGGCCGGAATCTTGCGGATCTCGGCCAGCACCAGCTCCTTGCCCGGACGGATGCCCGCCTTATAGGCCCAGTCCAGGAAGCCGAGACGCTGGGTCTGGCTGTCGAGATACTGCTGATGCAGGTTCTCCTTGACCATGTCGTCATAGCTGACGGGACGGCCGGCCTGCTCCTGCAGATTGGCGCGCACGCGCTCGAAGTCGGCGCGGAACTGGTTGGAATCGACGCTGCGGTCGCCGGCGCTGATGATATGGCGCGGCCCCAGGTTGGCGAAGATGTCGGATTGCGCGCCGACGATCAGGAAGCTGAGGATGATCAGGGCGAACAGGCCGGCGGCCCATTTCGACTTGGCGAAGTTGCGGAAGAGCGTGATCATCTAAGAAGAACCTGACGAGGGCCGGCGTCGAAAGGGCGCCAAGGGTCGCGTATAGGGGGTGCGGGGCCGCCGCCGCAAGTGAGGCTTGACGACATCTTGGCTTCCGCGACCGTCGCCACTAGACAGGCCGCATGAAACAATCTGTGAAGCTGGTCGCCGGCAACTGGAAAATGAACGGCCTGGGCGCGAGCCTGGCCGAGGCTGAAACCCTCGAAAAGGCGCTGAAGGAACAGGCTGCGGCCTGCCGCGTGGCCCTGTGCCCGCCCGCCACCCTGATCGATCGGATGGCCCAGACGCTGAAGGGCGGCGTCGTCGAAATCGGCGGGCAGGACTGCCACGCCGAGGCGTCGGGCGCCTATACCGGGTCGGTCTCGGCCAGGATGGTCCGGGATGCGGGCGCCAGCCTGGTGATTCTCGGCCACTCCGAGCGTCGCGCCGGTTTCGGAGAGACCGACGCCGACGTCGCCGCCAAGGTCGAGGCCGCCCTGGCTGCCGGGCTGGAGCCGATCATCTGCATCGGCGAGACGCTTCAGGAACGCGAAGCCGGGCAGGCGGTCGAGGTCGTCAGCCGTCAGGTCGCCGGTTCGCTGCCGGTCTCGCTGGCGGGCAAGGCTTTCGCCGTGGCCTATGAACCCGTCTGGGCCATCGGCACCGGCCTGACGCCGACGCTGGAGCAGATCGAAGAGGTCCACGCCGCCGTGCGCGCGGCCATGATCGCCAGGCTGGGGGAGAGCGGCCGCGCCGCGCCGATCCTGTACGGCGGCTCGGTCAAGCCGTCGAACGCGGCCGAGATCCTGGCCGTGGCCGAGGTCGGCGGCGCCCTGGTCGGCGGCGCCTCGCTGAAGGCCGAAGACTTCCTGGGCATCATCCGCGCGGTTTGACCGCCTGACAGTTTGCTCGAAACCCGCAACGGTGTTAGAGGCCGCCGCTTGATCGGCGCGTTTCTGCGCCCACATGAATGACGCCATGCTCCAGACCATTCTGCTCGTCGCGATGATCATCATCTCGGTCGCCTTGTCGGCCGTGATCCTGCTGCAACGTTCCGAGGGCGGCGCCCTGGGCATGGGCGGCGGCCCTTCGGGATTCATGACGGCGCGCGGCGCGGGCAATCTGCTGACCCGCACCACGTCCTTCCTGGCCGTGGCCTTTTTCGTCTGCGCCATCGGTCTGACGATCGCGGGCAACTATGCGCGCGGGTCGCGGTCGGTGATCGACGCTGACGCCGTCGGCTCGATCGCGCTGGACCAGCCGCAAGAAACGGCTCCGGCCGCTCCGGAAGCCGCGCCGGCGACCCCGGCCGCTCCGGCCGCGCCGTCGCTGGACGATCTGGAAGCCAGCCTGCCGGCCGGCCAGGGCGCGCCCGCCCAGTAACGGCGTCGTCGCCATCGAGTTTGGGGAAGCGCGCCGCGAGGCGCGCTTTCTTCTTTTGATCAACAGTTGGATTCGTTCAGGGCCTCTCCGCTCCGGACGAATCATGGAGTAAGGTGTCCGCCCATGGCTCGCTATGTGTTCATCACCGGCGGCGTGGTTTCCTCTCTTGGAAAAGGCCTCGCTTCCGCCGCTCTCGGCGCTCTTCTGCAGGCGCGCGGCTACAAGGTCCGCCTGCGCAAGCTGGACCCTTATCTCAACGTCGATCCGGGCACGATGAGCCCCTATCAGCACGGCGAGGTCTTCGTGACCGACGACGGCGCGGAGACGGACCTCGACCTGGGCCACTACGAGCGCTTCACCGGCGTCTCGGCGGCCAAGTCGGACAACATCACGACCGGCCGCATCTATCAGACGATCATCGAGAAGGAGCGCCGCGGCGACTATCTGGGCGCGACCGTCCAGGTGATTCCGCACGTCACCGACCAGATCAAGCAGTTCTGCCTCAACCCGGCCAAGACCGATGCGGGCGAGGATGTGGACTTCGTCCTGGTCGAGATCGGCGGCACCGTCGGCGACATCGAGGGCCTGCCCTTCTTCGAGGCGATCCGCCAGCTGGAGCAGGACCTGCCGCGCGGCCAGTCGTGCTTCGTCCATCTGACCCTGCTGCCCTTCATCAAGACCGCCGGCGAGATGAAGACCAAGCCGACGCAGCACTCGGTCAAGGAGCTGCGCTCCATCGGCATCCAGCCCGATATCCTGCTGTGCCGCTGCGAGGCGCCGATCCCGGCCGACGAGAAGCGCAAGATCGCCCAGTTCTGCAACGTCCGCCCCGACAGCGTCATTCAGGCGATGGACTCGGCCGACATCTACGCCGTGCCGCTGGATTATCACCGCGAGGGTCTGGACACCCAGGTGCTGGCCCACTTCGGCCTGGATGATGCGCCGGCGCCGGAGCTGTCCGGCTGGAACGAGATCGTGCGCCGCCGCCTGCATCCGGACGGCGAGGTTACCATCGCCGTGGTCGGCAAATACACGGTTCTGAAGGACGCCTATAAGTCGTTGATCGAGGCGCTGCAGCACGGCGGCGTCGCCAACAACGCCAAGGTCAACATCGACTGGGTCGAGGCCGACACCTTCGAAGGCGACCCGCAGGCCTGCGCCGAACGTCTGGAAGGCGCCCACGCCATCCTCGTGCCCGGCGGCTTCGGCGAGCGTGGGGCGGAGGGCAAGATCGAGGCGGCGCGCTACGCCCGCGAGCGCAAGATTCCCTATTTCGGCATCTGCTTCGGCATGCAGATGGCGGTGATCGAGGCGGCGCGAAACCTGGCGGGCTTCCCCAAGGCGACCTCGACCGAGTTCGGCCCGGCGGATGAACCCGTGGTCGGCCTGATGACCGAATGGGTCCAGGGCAATGAGCGCGTCAAGCGCGAGCATGGCGGCGACCTAGGCGGCACCATGCGTCTGGGCGCCTACGCCTCGACCCTGGCGCCGGGCTCCAGGATCGCCGAGATCTATGGTCAGACCGACATCAACGAACGCCACCGACACCGCTATGAGGTGAACATCAACTACCGCGATGCGGTGGAGCAGAAGGGCGGGCTGTTCTTCGCCGGCATGTCGCCGGACGGCGTCCTGCCGGAAACGGTCGAGCGCCGGGACCACCCCTGGTTCATCGGCGTCCAGTACCACCCGGAATACCGCAGCCGCCCCTTCGCCCCGCATCCGCTGTTCGCCAGCTTCATCGCGGCGGCCCTGGTGCAGAGCCGACTGGTCTGATCACGAATCCTTGTTGGGGCGTTCGCCTAACCGTGTGTCATCATGTTGTTAACCTTTTGGGCAACGCAGATGGCAGGCGAGATTCTCTACTTTCTACACCGGCATTTCCGCCTGGTGTTTCTGGTCGGCGCGACGGTCGGCGTGATGACGCTTGGCCTGATCTTTCGCAGCCTTCTGCGCCTGCTGTTCAGCGCTTAGACCTTCAGGGGAGCGGCAGGACGAACTGACCGGGCGTCAAGGCGGAGCGAGAGAAGGCGGCCGCCCGCACCGCGCCGTTGAAGTAGTTGACCCGATTGAACCGACATCCGATCGAGGACGCTCCGGGGCCCTGCGGCGTGAAGGCCAGCGGCGCCTCGCCTTCCAGTCGGCCGTTGACGTAGCTGCGGTAGGTCGCGCCGTCGAAGGTTTGAGCGACGTGAGCCCAGGCGCCGGCGGGGTGCAATTTGTCCGGGAAGATCAAGGTGTGATTGTAGCCGGGCCCCTTGGTGAAGGCGTCCAGGCACCATTGCTCGCCGAAAACCCTGATTTCAAACAGAAAGCGGGTGCCGGGCCAGTCGGGTCCGGCGTCAGGAGGCGGGGTTTCCTGAAGGTGGAACCAGCGCTGCTCATGCGCCCCGCCGTCGGGGCGAAACAGGGCTTCGAAGGTGAAGCACGACGCCCCGGCCAGGGGATGGTTCTCGATGAAAAGAGCATCGTCGACGCCGTCGAAGGACGTCGCCTGACCCCAGGGCGAATCCGTCAGGCGGGGGCCGCCCTCCGCCTTGACGGCGTGTCCGCCGATCTCGTCCAACCGGTCGAAGGTCCAGAGATCGGCAGGCGAGCGGAGCGTCGCGCGACCCGGAGAGGAGGCGCACGCCGCCGTGGTCAGGGCCAGACCGCCCATCAGCGTCAGACGACGGGTCGGCAAGAGGGGCGCGCGCATTTCGGAACTCCTATGACACCGGTGGCCATTCTGTTCGCTCTACCGGACCGGAAGGGCGTCGACGCGATCCTGACGGCCGCATCGGCGCGGTCAAGATCGATTCGGCTGTGATGGGCGACACAGAGGTCGTCTGCGGGAGCGCTCGCGCAGAAACGGGTTTGCTGAAACCGCTCAGGCGGCGGCGGAAGCGACCGCCTCAGCGTTGGTGACCCGGTTGCGACCCGTCCGCTTGGAGGCGTAGAGGGCCTCGTCGGCGCGCTCCAGGAACTGGGACGCGGCCTCGCCGGAGCGGCGCAGCGCGAAGCCGACGGAAATGGTCACGGCGCCCAGGTCGTCGTTGGTCGAACGGCGGCGCAGGCTGCGTGAAGCGATCTCTTCGCGGGCGGCGTTCAGCGCGGCCTCGATCGCGCCCGCCGTCTCGCGCGGGAAGATGACGGCGAATTCTTCGCCGCCATAGCGGGCGGCGATGCGCGGCGCCCGCGCGATGCGGCCCAGGACGCTGGCCACATAGCGCAGCACCTGATCGCCGGTCTGATGGCCCCAGGTGTCGTTGAACCGCTTGAAGTGGTCGATGTCGATCAGGGCCAATCCGATCGGGGTCGCGTCGCTCTCGGCCTCGTCGCACATGCGCTGCAGTTGTTCGTCGAACGCCTTGCGGTTGGCCAGGTTGGTCAGAGCGTCGGTCATGGCGTCGCGACGGACCTGCTCCAGGTGGTCGCGCAACTTGACGACCTCGCGATTGGAAGATTCCAGACGACGTTCCAGCGCCGAAGTATGGCGACGGATTCGCCGCGTGGCGTCGCTGAGCGAGGAGACGATGACGCCCAGGCTGTCGGTGTCGGGCGCCGAGGCCATGCGGTCGGCCGCCTGGGCCAGGGTGTCGCCATAGTCGGCCTGGCTCTCGCGCGCCTTGTCGATGGCTGCGGCCACCGCCGCCAGTTCGCGGTTCAGGACGACGCCGGCGTCACGAATCTCTTCCGACAGGCGGCTGCGCGGCAGGAACTCGGCCGCCAGCATCTCGGCCGTGGTGTCGGTGAACGGCGCGCCGCTGGACAGCAGGCGCGCCATTTCCTGGCTCAGCGGGCTGTCAGGCGCGCTGAGGTAGTGCAGCCAGAGTTCGAAATTCAACGGCGTCGGCCAGACCGCCGCCGCCTGCATGGCGTCCACCGCCCGGCGCGCCAGGGCATAGGCTTCCGGACTGCGGACCGTGGTGTCGACCTGAGTGGCCATGCCTTGAGCGCCCCTGGGAAGTTCAGGCCGGAACGTTAGCCCGGCCTTCCGTAACGCAGGGTTAAACTAGGAACTGGCCGTCAGTCAGCAAAAACGACCGGTCGGCGCAGGAAGGCCGGCACGTCGTCACCAAAGGCGCTGCCGCGAACAGTCTCGGCGGGTTTGGAGACAGTCTGGGCGGCGGGAGCGCGATCTTCGGATTTCTTGCGGCTGCGCGAACGGCGCGGCGCCTCGTCGGCTTGCGGCGTCGAAGTCTCGGGCGCAGCGGGAATCTCGCTGACCTCGACGGCCTCGACCGGCGCGGCCTCGAGCGATTTGCGCGAGCGGCTGCGTTCGCTGCGCTCGCCGCGCCCACGACCGCGGCTGGAGCGGCTGTCGTCGCGCGGGCGGTCTTTGATGGAGGCGAAGTCGATGTCGTCCAGCGGCAGTTCGACCGGCTCTTTCTTGATCAGCTTCAGCACCTTGTCCAACGACTTGTCGTCGGCGGGCGTCACGATCATGAAGGCCTCGCCCAGACGCCCGGCGCGGCCGGTCCGGCCGATGCGGTGGACGTAGTCGTCGGCGTGGTGCGGAACGTCGTAGTTGAAGACGTGGCTGACGGCCGGGATGTCCAGGCCGCGCGCGGCGACGTCGGACGCGACCAGCAGCTTCAGCTCGCCGCTGCGGAAATCGGCCAGGGTCTTCATCCGAAGGGACTGGTCCAGATCGCCGTGGATCGGCGCGGCGTTGAAGCCGTGAACCTGCAGCGACTTGGCGACGATGTCGACTTCCGACTTGCGGTTGCAGAAGACGATGCCGTTCTGGACCTCGCCGCGCTCGACCAGGGCGCGCAGGGCGGTGCGCTTGGCCTTGGGGTCCGAGGTCGGCAGGCGGGTGATATGCTGGGTGATGGTGTCGGCGGTCGTGGCCGGGCGCGCCACCTCGATCCGGGTCGGATCCTTGAGGAACTGCTGGGTCAGGCGCGTGATCTCCGGCGGCATGGTGGCCGAGAAGAACAGGGTCTGGCGGCGCGGCGGCGTCAGCTTGAAGATGCGCTCGATGTCCGGGATGAAGCCCATGTCCAGCATCCGGTCGGCTTCGTCGACCACCATCATCTCGACGCCGGTCAGCAGCATCTTGCCGCGATCGAACAGGTCCAGCAGGCGGCCCGGCGTGGCGATCAGAACGTCCACGCCCTTGTTCAGGGCGGCGACCTGGTCGCCCATGGAGACGCCGCCGATCAGCAGCACCCAGTTCAGGCGGGTGCCCTTGGCGTATTTGGCGAAGCTTTCCGCCACCTGGTCGGCCAGTTCGCGGGTCGGCGCCAGCACCACGGCGCGCGGCATCCGGGCGCGAGCGCGGCCCGAGGCCAGGCGATCGACCATGGGCAGGGTGAAGGCGGCCGTCTTGCCGGTGCCGGTCTGGGCGATGCCGAGGACGTCGCGTCCGGCCAGGGCCACCGGAATGGCTTGTTCCTGGATCGGCGTGGCGGTCGTGTAGCCGGTATCGGCGACCGCCTGAAGGGTCGTGGGCGAAAGGCCCAGCTTGGAGAATTCAGTCATGCAGTCCTGAAGGGACGGAGGATAGCGTTCGCAAACGCCTTCAGCTGACGGAACCGCCCCTCGTGGGCGAGCGGGCGGCGCGCATCGCCAGTCCTGTTCCGAGCCTGCGGCCGTATATGGAAGGCCCTACGCCTCAGTCAAGTATTTCTGTTCGGAACAGCCCGCTTGGCGCCAGCGTTTCGGCCTGTATGGTCCCGCGTCGGGACTGGGAGAGGGACGCCGAATGCGCGTAGCCGTATGGATCGCGGTGATGCTGGCTGCGCCGACAAGCGCCTGGGCGTCCGGCGGGAGCGAGGCGGACGCCATGAGCGCGGCGTTCGGCAATACCGTCGTTTCCTACTATGCCGACGGGAACTGGGTGAAACACTGGTTCGACCGCGACGGCGCCTATAGCGCCCTGTTTTCAGATGGACGCCGCCTGACCGCCCGCTGGGCGCGCGAGGGCGACAAGGTGTGTCTGAACGGGATTCGTCCGCGCATGATTCTGTCACGCTTCTGCACGCCCCTGGTCGACGCTTCGGTGGGCGAGACCTGGCCCGGGCGCGACCCTCTGGGACGCCGCGTCCGCAACGAGCTGATTGCAGGGCGGTAAGAAAAACGCCCCCGTTCGTGAGAACGAGGGCGCTTCGTCTTATTCGGCTTCCGCAGCCTTCTTGGCGGGAGCCTTCTTTGCAGCCGGTTTCTTGGCCGCAGGCTCCTTCTTCGCCGCGGGCTTTTTCGCAGCGGCCTTCTTGGCGGGCGCCTTCTTCTTCGGCGCGGCGCCGGCCTTGGCGGCCAGCAAGGGCAGGGCGGCCTCCATCGTCATGTCTTCGGGCGCCGTGCCCTTCGGCAGGGTGGCGTTGATCTTGCCCGACTTGACGTAGGGGCCGTAGCGTCCGGCCATGACCTGAACGGCCTCGCCCGTTTCCGGGTGGGCTCCCAGCTCCTTCAGCGGCGCGGCGGCCGAGGCGCGGCCTGCACGACCCGCACGCTTTTCGGCCAGCAGGGCGACCGCGCGGTTCAGGCCGACGTCGAACACCTCCTCGATGTCCGCGACGTTGGCGTAGGTGCCCGCGTGCGCCACGAACGGCCCGTAGCGGCCCAGGCTGGCGGTGATCATCTTGCCGTCTTCGGGGTGCGGACCCACGTCGCGCGGCAGGCTGAGCAGGCGCAGCGCCTTCTCGAGGTCGATCGAGGCCGGGGACCAGCCCTTGGGCAGGGACGAGCGCTTGGGCTTGTCCGCATCCGGCGGCGTGGTTTCGACATAGGGGCCGAAGCGGCCGATCTTCAGGTGCACGGGCTGGCCGGTCGCCGGATCGACGCCCAGTTCGCGATCGCCGCTCTCCGCGCCGCCGTCGGCCGCGTCAGGCGAGGCCACCGGACGGGTGTATTTGCACTCAGGATAGCGCGAGCAACCGATGAAGGCGCCGAAGCGGCTGGTCTTCAGGCTCAGTTGCCCCTGATGGCACAGGGGGCATTCGCGCGGGTCCGAACCGTCGCCCTTGTCGGGGAAGATGTGCGGGCCCAGCGCCTCGTTCAGGTGGTCCAGGATGGCCGTGGTGCGCAGTTCGCCTGCGGCCTGGGTCGCGGCGTGGAAATCCTGCCAGAAGCGGCGCAGCAGGGTCTTCCAGTCCAGATCGCCCGCCGACACCTCGTCCAGCTGGGTCTCCAGCGCGGCGGTGAAGTCGTACTCGACCCATTTGGCGAAGAACTGTTCCAGGAAGGCCGTGACCAGCCGCCCCTTGTCCTCGGGGAAGAAGCGGTTCTTGTCCATGCGGACGTATTCGCGGTCGCGCAGGGTCGTCAGGATGGAGGCGTAGGTCGACGGGCGGCCGATGCCCAGTTCTTCCAGCTTCTTGACCAGGGTGGCTTCCGAGAAGCGCGGCGGCGGCTCGGTGAAGTGCTGGTCGGTGCGGATCGCCTCGACCTTGGCCTTGGCGCCTTCCTTCAGCGTAGGCAGGCGGCCGCCTTCGTCGTCCTCGTCCTCGGCGCCTTTCTGCCTGTCGTCGCGGCCTTCTTCATAGGCGGCGATGAAGCCGTCGAAGACCACGACCTGGCCGGTAGCGCGAAGGCCCGTCTGGCCGTCGAGGGTCTCGATCTCGACCGTAGTGCGGTCCAGACGCGCCGATTCCATCTGCGAGGCGATCATCCGCTTCCAGATCAGTTCGTACAGACGCTGCAGATCGCTATCGAGCCGCAGGGTGTCGGGGCTGCGCAGGATGTTGGTCGGACGAATGGCCTCGTGCGCTTCCTGCGCGTTCTTGGCCTTGGTCTTGTAGTAGCGCGGCTCGGCCGGGACATAGGCGGGGCCGAAACGCTGGCCGATGGCCTCGCGCGCCTGAGCGATGCCCTCGGGCGTCACATAGACGCCGTCGGTCCGCATGTAGGTGATCAGGCCGCCGGTATCGTCGACGCCCTCATACAGCTTCTGCGCCGCCTGCATGGTGCGCTGGGCGGTGAAACCCAGTTTGCGCGCGGCTTCCTGTTGCAGGGTCGAGGTGGTGAAGGGCGGGGCGGGGGACCGCTTGGCCGGCTTCTTCTCGACCGATTTGATGGTGAAGTCGCCGCTGTGGACGGCTTCGCGCGCCGCCATGGCCATGGCCTCGGACACGATGTCCAGACGCTGGACGCGCTTGCCTTCGTGCTTGACCAGGCGGGCGGTGAAGGGCGGACTGTCGGCGATCAGATCGGCCTCGACCGACCAGTATTCCTGAGCCTTGAACCGCTCGATCTCCATCTCGCGGTCGACGACGATGCGCAGGGCGACCGACTGAACGCGCCCGGCCGAACGGGCGCCCGGCAGCTTGCGCCACAGCACCGGCGACAGGTTGAAGCCCACCAGATAGTCCAGCGCCCGGCGCGCCAGATAGGCGTCCACCAGCTCCATATCCAGCTGGCGCGGGTTGGCCATGGCCTCCAGCACCGCCGACTTGGTGATGGCGTTGAAGGTGACGCGTTGGACGTCCTTGTCCTTCAGCGCCTTCTTCTTGTTCAGGATTTCCAGAACGTGCCAGCTGATCGCCTCGCCCTCGCGGTCGGGGTCGGTGGCCAGGATGACGCGGTCGGAGGCCTTGGCGGCCTCGGCGATCTCGGACAGGCGCTTGGAGGCCTTGGCGTCGACCTCCCAGTGCATGGCGAAGTCATCGTCAGGCAGGACGGAGCCGTCCTTGGACGGCAAGTCGCGGACGTGGCCGTAGGAAGCCAGAACCTTATAGTCCGAGCCCAGGTACTTATTGATGGTCTTGGCCTTGGCGGGGCTCTCGACGATGACGAGATTCATGGCGCTCTATCGGGGAAAACGGGGCGCGAACGTGGTTGCGGCGGGCGCGGAAGTCAATCGGCGCGTTGAAGATGGGCAACCATTCCGGGTAACGTGAGTTTACAAGATACCTTAAGTTGTGTTCCTCTCAGGCGTTCTCGGGAGGGTTGACGATGAACAAGACAGCGCAGCGACGCCGCAAGGCGGCGAGCCCTGATCTGACGGACTATCCGGTTCGCGAATACGTGGCCGCCATGGCTACGGAACTGGCCGGAATGGCCCGCTGGGACGGGGATGAGCGATTGGCCGGACTTCTTGAAAGCGCGGCGGATCTGGCCCGCCGGACGGCCCCCGCCTAGGTCGAGGCCAGACCGCCGGGCAACAGCGTCGCCCGGCCTGCGAGGTGAAGCTCCAGCAGGGCGGCGGCCGTTTCTGCAATCGATAGCCTGGCGGCGCGCGCCAGTTCGTCGCGGCCGATGGGCGTTGGCGACAGCAGGGCCTCGACGCGGTCCAGAACTGCATCGTCGACCTGATCCGGCGATCCGGCGCCGAACGGCGAATCAGCGGGCGGTTCGCGCAGGGTCCGCAAGGACGCGAAGGCCCGCTCGATGTCCTCGATCCCTTCGCACAGGATGGCGCCTTGCCGCAGCAGTTCGTTGGGGCCTTTGGAGCGAGGGTCCAGCGGCGATCCGGGCACGGCGAAGACATCGCGGCCCTGCTCGCCCGCCAGTCGGGCGGTGATCAGGGAGCCGGAACGGATTTCGGCCTCGACCACCACCACGCCGCGCGACAGGCCCGAGATGATGCGGTTGCGGCGCGGGAAGTCGCGCGCCTGCGCTCGCGCGCCGACGGGGCTTTCCGAGACGATGCAGCCGCGCTCGACGATCTGGCGATACAGGTCGGCGTTGTCGGACGGATAGACGTCGTCCACCCCGCCGCCCAGCACCGCGACCGTGCCGGTTTCCAGCGCGCCCAGATGCGCCGCCGCATCCACCCCTCGCGCCAGACCCGAGACGACGACGTGGCCGCTTTCGCCCAGCTGCTGGGCTAGGCCGCGCGCGATGCGTTGCCCGCCCGCCGAGGCGATGCGCGCGCCGACGATGGCCATGCAGGGCCGCTGCATCAGCGACGGATCGCCCAAGGTCCAAAGCAGGGGCGGTGGCGGATCGACTGCAGCCAGGGCTTCGGGATAGGCGGCCTCGCCCCACAGGATCAGCCGCGCGCCGATGCGGGCGCCCGCTTCCAGTTCAGCTTCGACGGCTTCGGGCGCCGGGACGGAATAGCCGGTGCGTCCTCGATTGCGGATCAGATCGGGCAGGGCGTCCAGCGCGCGCTCGGCCGCGCCGAACCGCTGCAATAGCTGGGAAAAGGCCACGGGGCCGACGCGGTCGGTCCGGGCGAGCCGGAGGCGGGCGAAACGCTCGGCCTCCGACAGCGCTGTCACGCCTTTTTCGCCCCGATCTTGGGCTCGGCGCCCTTGAGCAGGCGGCCGATATTCTCATGGTGGCGGATGAAGATCAGCACGGCGGTGAAGACCGCCATGATGAAGATGGGCTGCGGCGCCGGCAGGCCCAGCGCGGGCAGGGGCAACAGGGCGTAAAGCGGCGTCAGCGCCGCCGCCACCAGGGCCGACAACGAGGAGTAGCGCAGGGCGAAGGCCATGATCAGCCAGGTCGCCGCCGCCAGCAGGCCCAGCGGCCAGCACGCGGCCAGGATCAGCCCGAAGAAGGTCGCCACCCCCTTGCCGCCCTTGAACCCCAGCCAGACGGGGAACAGGTGGCCCAGGAAGGCCGCGCCCCCGGCGATGGCGCCTGCGACGTCGGTTCCCAGCAGATGGCGCGCGATCAGCAGGGCGACCGCGCCCTTGCCTGCGTCCAGGATCAGGGTGGCGATGGCCAGATCCTTGCGCCCGGTGCGCAGGACGTTGGTCGCGCCGATATTGCCGGAGCCGATATTGCGCACGTCGCCCGCGCCCGCCGCGCGGGTCAGGACCACGCCGAACGGAATGGAGCCCAGCAGGTATCCGCCGACAGCCACAAGCCCGAGCGTAAGGAGCGCCGGCCCCGTCAGATCGTGCAAGTGATTCGCTCCCCTTAACGTGCGTCGTGGACGATGCGGCCCGAAACGACGGTGAGCAAGACCTTCCCTTGCAGTCGCCGCCCGTCAAAGGGCGAATTCTTCGACTTGGAACGCAGCGTGGAGGCGTCGACCACCATCGGCGCCCCGGCGTCGAACAGCACCAGATCGGCGGGGGCGCCTTGCGACAGTTCGCCCGCCTCCAGCCCCAGCAGGGTCGCCGGCCCCTGCGTCAGGGGCCGCAGGACGTCCAGCAGGTCGACGCCGTATTCGTGGTGCAGGGTCAGGGCGGCGGGCAGCAGGGTCTCCAGACCCACGGCGCCCGGCTCGGCCTCGGCGAAGGGGCGGCGCTTGTTCTCGGCGGGTTCGGGACAGTGGGCCGAGGTGATGACGTCGATCAGGCCGTCGCGCACCGCCTCGACCAGGGCCTGCCGGTCGCTCTCGGCGCGTAAGGGAGGGTCCAGCCGGTAGAAGGTCCGGTAGTCGCCGATGTCGATCTCGTTGAAGCACAGGTGGTTGATCGAGGCCGAGGCCGCGACCTCCAGCCCTCGCGCACGGGCGCGCGCCAGCGTCTCCAGCGCCCCTTCGGTCGAGATCTGGTCGATCAGGAAGCGCGCGCCGGTCTGCTCGACCAGGGCCAGATCGCGCTCCAGCTGAATGCGCTCGGCGATGGCGGGCGCGCCCGACAGGCCCAACCGGGTCGCCAGTTCGCCCGAGGTCGCGACCGCGCCCTCCGACAGCCACGGCTCGGTCGGACGAGAGGCGATCAGGGCGTTGAACGAGGCGGCGTAGCTCATGACCCGTTGCAGGGTGCGGGTGTTGCGGATCACCCGGTCGCCGTCGGTGAAGTACAGGGCGCCCGCTTCATGCATCAGGCCGATCTCGGCCATGCGCTCGCCGTCGCGCGCTTGCGTGGCCGCGCCCGCCGCGCGGACGTGGACCAGATCGAGCGCGGCGCCGCGTCGCTGGATGTGGTCGATCAGGGCGGGGTCGTCGATGGCCGGGTCGGTGTCGGGCTGGACGACGATGGTGGTGACGCCGCCCGCCGCCGCCGACAGGCTGGCTGACTTCAGCGTCTCCTTGGGTTCGTTGCCCGGCTCGCCGGTCTTGACCCGAATGTCGATCAGGCCGGGCGCCAGACAGCGCCCCTCGGCGTCGATGATCTGCACGCCCTCGGGGCGCTGGGTCGCCTGCCCATGGATGACCTCGACGATGCGGCCGCTCTCGATCAGGACCGCGCCGGGGCCGTCATAGTCGCTGGCCGGGTCCAGCAGGCGGGCGTTGATGATGGCAAGGGGTTGAGCGGCGGTCATGCGGCGCCTCCCGCGCGGCGGTGGGCAAGGGCGGCCAGAACGGCCATGCGGGCGGCGACGCCCATCTCGACCTGATCCTGGATCAGGGAGACGCTCAGGTCGTCGGCCACGTCGGAATCGATCTCGACGCCCCGGTTCATCGGGCCGGGGTGCATGACTTTGGCGCCGGATGCGGCCCAGGCCAGCTTTTCGCGATCCAGACCCCAGAAGCGGAAATACTCGCGTGTCGAGGGGATCAGGGCGCCCGCCATCCGCTCCAGCTGAAGGCGCAGCATCATGACTACGTCACAACCGGCCAGACCTTCCTTCATGTCGTGGAAGACCTCGCAGCCCCAGCGGTCGGCGTCGCCGGGCACCAACGTCGGCGGTCCGATCAGCCGCACCCGTGCGCCCATCATCTGCAGCAGGGCGACGTTCGAGCGCGCCACGCGGCTGTGGGCGATGTCGCCGCAGATGGCGACCGTCAGCCCGCCCACGTCGCCGAAGGCGCGGCGCAGAGACAGCAGGTCCAGCAGGGCCTGCGTCGGGTGCTCATGCCGCCCGTCGCCGGCGTTGACGACGGCGCAGCCCACCTTCTGCGACAGCAGGTCCACCGCACCGGAAGAAGCGTGGCGCACCACCAGAATCTCCGGCTTCATGGCGTTCAGCGTCACGGCGGTGTCGATCAGCGTCTCGCCCTTCTTCACCGAGGAAGAGGCGACCGGCATGGTCACGACATCGGCGCCCAGACGCTTGGCCGCAATCTCGAAGGACGAGCTGGTCCGCGTCGAGTTCTCGAAGAACAGGTTCACGACCGTCTGGCCGCGCATCAGGTCCACGCCCTTGGCCGACTGCCGGTTGAAGTCGACGAAGGCGTCGGCCAGGTCCAGCAAGGCCAAGGCGGCCGGCGGATGGAGGTCTCCGGCGGCGAGGAAGTGGTCGCGAGGAAACGGCGTCAGCCGTTCCTTGATGAGGTCGGAGACGGGCGCTGCATGGGTCATTGAGACGTGGCTATAGGCGGGACTCAGGCCAGATGGAATAGCAGCAGCGCCGCAGGGATGCCGATGACTGAGAATACCGTCGTCGCCGCGATGATCCCGGCCATCAGCGGTGCGTCTCCGCCCATCTGGCGCGCCAGCACATAGGCCGAAGCGGCGCCGGGCGCGGCCCCGCACAGCAGGGCGATCCCCTGCGCCAGTTCATCGCCGCCGTACAGGCGCGCCAACTGCCACATGGCCAGCGGCGTCACGATCATCTTGACCGCGACCACGGCGCTCACCGTGACGCGGGTGCGCGCCAGTTCGCGGAAGCTGAGACCTGCGCCCGCCACGATCAGACCCAGCGGCAGGGCGGCCGATCCCAGCAGTTGCAGCGTCTCGGCCACCCCCGGCGGCCTTGGCGCGCCCGAAAAGTTCAACGCCAGACCCGCCAGACAGGCCAGCAGGATGGGATTGGACATCATCGCCCGGAACAGGGCCTTGGGCGAGGCGCCGCGCTGGTCCGCGCCCCACTTGGCCAGGACGATGACGCTCAGGATGTTGCTGACCGGGATCATGGCGGCGATCACCACGGCGGCCAGGCCCACGCCCTCCGCCCCGAACACCGCCTGCACGACCGGCAGGAAGACGAAACTGTTCCAGCGGATCATGCCCTGGAAGACGCTGGTGTAGGCTGGGCCGCTGAGGGGCAGCAGGGGCTTGGACAGCAGGGTCAGGGTCGAGACGATGATGGACACGGTCACGGCGGCGGCGCCCGCCGCGCCTGCGGCCGAGCCTGACAGGTCCGCATTCCAGATCGCCGGGATCAGGAAGCCGGGATAAAGGACATTGATGGCCAGCTTCTCGATCGGCCGCCAGGCGGCGTCAGGCAGATAGTCCGATTTCTTCAGCCCATAGCCGAGCGCCAGAAGCAGGAAGACCGGCAGGACGCCCGAGAGGAGGGCCGTCATCTCAGTCGCGCAGCCGGTCCAGCGCGCCTTGCAGGATCCAGGCGGCGGCGGTGCGGTCCACCACATCGGCGCGGCGCTTGCGGGTCAGGTCCAACTCGTCGATCAGGAACCGCTCGACGGCGGTGGTCGACAGCCGCTCGTCCTGAAAGGCGACGTTGACCGGCCGGAACCGCTCCAGATTGCGGGCGAAGGCGCGGCACGACTGGGCGCGCGGCCCCTCGGTCCCGTCCATGTTCAGCGGCAGGCCGATGATCAGGGCCGAGACGTTGCGGCCGTCCATGATCTTGAACAGGCGTTCGGCGTCCTGGGTGAATTTGGTCTTGCGGATCAGCTCCAGCGGGCTGGCGATGATGCGCCCGGCGTCGGAGGCGGCGACGCCGATGGTGTTCTCGCCCAGATCCAGACCCAGCCACGGGGTGTTGGGCGGGCAGGCGGCGGACAGTTCGGAGAGATCGAATACAGGCACGGGCGGGCGTTAGGCCCAGATGGGGCGCATGTCAAAGCGAGGGACCTTCCTCCGCTCATCCCGGCGGACGCCGGGATGAGCGGTGAGGGGGAGTGACTCACACGTCGTCGTCCCCGACCGGCCCGCCTTCGTTCTCCATGCTGCGGATCGAGCGCACTTCCTTGCGCGTGAACTTCAGCCGCACGCCCAGACCGCCGTCGGTCTCGTGCAGGAAGACGGCGCCGCCTTCCTCCAGCGCGGCTTGAAGGCGGCTGCGGGCCTCGTCGCCGGGATCGACGTTCTCGCGCTCGAAGTCTGCGAGGACATCGACCGTCAGGCCGGACAGGCGGGCCACATGATCGCGCGGCCATTGCACCAGGGCGCGGGCGGCGCGGACTTGAGGGCCGGTGATCTTCATGGTCGCATCTCCTTCGATCCGCCTCTCATACTTAGGCGCCGTTGCAGCCGTCAAAAGGGGGCGTTTGGCCGCAACGGCCAGGCTCATTTCGCGCCTGCACCCAAATCCTTGTCGAAGCGGCGTCGAGACGCTAATCCCGACCCCTTAGACTCTCATGCTTTGGAGGGCCGCATGGCCATCGACGCCGCGACGGTGCGCAAGGTTGCGCATCTCGCCCGCATCAAGACCCCCGAGGACCGCCTGGAGCCGCTGGCCCAGGAGCTGAACGGCATCCTGAAGTGGATCGAACAGCTGGACGAGGTGGACGTGCAGGGCGTCGAGCCGATGACCTCCAACGTGTCCCAGCCGCTGCGCCTGCGCGATGACGTGGTCACGGACGGCGACAAGGTCGCCGACGTCCTGTCCAACGCGCCCAAGTCCGCCGACGGCTTCTTCGTCGTGCCCAAGGTCGTGGAGTAAGTCATGACCGATCTGACCAAGCTGACGCTGGCCGACGCCGTCGACGGCCTGAAGGCCAAGACCTTCTCGTCCGAAGAACTGACCCGCGCCTTCCTGACCAACATCGAGGCCTCGAACCCGACGCTGAACGCCTATGTCGAAGTGACGGCGGACAAGGCGCTGGAACAGGCGCGCGCGTCCGACGCCCGTCTGGCCAAGGGCGAGGGCGGGGTGCTGGAAGGCGCGCCGCTGGGCATCAAGGATCTGTTCTGCACCCAGGGCGTGCAGACGACGGCCGGCTCCAACATGCTGCGCGGCTTCGTGCCGCCGTATGAATCGACCGTCACCGCCAATCTGTGGCGCGACGGGGCGGTCATGCTGGGCAAGCTGAACATGGACGAGTTCGCCATGGGCTCGTCCAACGAGACCTCGGCCTTCGGTCCGGTGAAGAACCCGTGGAAGTCCAAGGGTTCGAACGCCGACTTGACGCCGGGCGGCTCTTCCGGCGGTTCGGCCTCGGCCGTGGCGGCGGATCTGTGCCTGGCCGCGACCGCGTCGGACACCGGCGGCTCGATCCGCCAGCCCGCCGCCTTCACCGGCACCGTAGGCATCAAGCCGACCTACGGCCGCGCCAGCCGTTACGGCATGGTCGCCTTCGCCAGCTCGCTGGACCAGGCCGGGCCGATCGCCAAGACGGTCAAGGATTCGGCCCTGCTGCTGAACTCCATGTGCTCGTTCGACGCCAAGGATTCGACCAGCCTCGACATCCCGACCCCGGACTGGACCCAGTCGGTCGGCCAGTCGGTCAAGGGACTGCGTATCGGCGTGCCCAAGGAATACGTCCTCGACGGCATGCCCGCCGAGATCCAGAAGCTGTGGGAGCAGGGCGTCGCTTGGCTGAAGGCCGCCGGTTGCGAGATCGTCGAGATCAGCCTGCCGCACACCAAATACGCCCTGCCGACCTACTACATCGTGGCCCCGGCCGAGGCGTCGTCGAACCTGGCGCGCTATGACGGCATGCGCTTCGGCCATCGCGCCGAAGAGTTCACCTCGCTGGACGACCTCTATGCGACCTCGCGCGCCGAGGGCTTCGGCAAGGAGGTTCAGCGCCGCCTGACCATCGGCGCCTATGTGCTGTCGGCGGGCTTCTACGACGCCTATTACGTCAAGGCGCTGAAGGTGCGTCGTCGCATCGCTCAGGACTTCGACAACGTCTGGGGCCAGGTGGACGCCATCCTGACGCCGTCCACGCCGTCGGCCGCCTTCGCCATCGGCGACAAGCAGATCGACCCCCTGACCATGTATCTGAACGACGTCTTCACGGTGACGACCAACCTGGCCGGTCTGCCGGGCATCTCGGTCCCCGCCGGCCTCAGCGCCGACGGCCTGCCGCTGGGCCTGCAGGTCATCGGCAAGGCCCTGGACGAGGCGACCGTCTTCCAGGTCGCGGGCGCCCTCGAAGACGCGGCGGGCTTCGTCGCCAAGCCGGACCGTTGGTGGTGAGCATGACTGAGAACTCCAAACTGATCCAGGGCCGCACCGGCGCTTGGGAAATCGTCATGGGTCTGGAGATCCACGCCCAGGTCGCCTCGAACGCCAAGCTGTTCTCGGGCGCGGCGGTCGGCTTCGGCGCCGGGCCGAACGAGCAGGTGTCGCTGGTCGACGCGGGCTTCCCCGGCATGCTGCCGACCCTGAACAAATACTGCGTCGAGCAGGCGGTGAAGTCGGGTCTGGGCCTGCGCGCCCAGATCAATCTGAAGAGCCAGTTCGACCGCAAGAACTACTTCTATCCCGACCTGCCGACCGGCTATCAGATCAGCCAGCTGTATCACCCCATCGTGGGCGAGGGCGTGGTCGAGGTGGAGGCCGAGGACGGCAGTTTCTTCAACGTCGGCATCGAACGCCTGCACCTTGAACAGGACGCGGGCAAGCTGATCCACGACCTGTCGCCGACCGAATCCTACGTCGACCTGAACCGGGCCGGCACGGCGCTGATGGAGATCGTCTCGCGCCCCGACATCCGCACGCCGGAAGAGGCGGTCGCCTACGTCAAGAAGATCCGGACCATCCTGATCTACCTCGGCACCTGCGACGGCGACATGGAGAAGGGCAATCTGCGCGCCGATGTGAACGTGTCGGTCTGCCGCGCCGGGAACTACGACAAGTTCAAGGAAACGGGCGACTTCAGCTTCCTGGGGACGCGCTGCGAGATCAAGAACGTCAACAGCTTCCGCTTCATTTCTCAGGCGATCCAGTATGAGGCGCGCCGCCAGATCGAGATCCTCGAAGACGGTGGTTCGATCACGCAGGAAACACGGCTGTACGACGCGACGGCGGGCGAAACGCGCTCCATGCGTTCCAAGGAAGAGGCGCAGGACTATCGCTACTTCCCCGATCCCGACCTGCTGCCGCTGGAGCTGGAACAGGCGTGGATCGACGCCATCAAGGCCGACCTGCCGGAACTGCCGGACGACAAGCGTCGCCGCTTCATGAGCGAATACGGCCTGTCGCAATACGACGCGGGCGTGCTGATCTCGGAACAGGCCAAGGCCGACTATTTCGAGGCCGCCGCGAAAGGTCGCGACGCCAAGCTGGTGTCCAACTGGGTGACGAACGAGGTCTCCGCCCGGCTGGCTGCGGACAGCAGGGACTTCAGCGACAACCCGCTGCCCGCCGCCCATGTGGCCCAGCTGGTCGAACTGATCGAGACGAACGTCATCTCGTCCAAGATCGCCAAGGAAGTCTTCGACTACGTCTGGAACGGCGAAGGCTCGCCCGCCGAGGTGGTCGAGAAGCACGGCCTGAAGCAGGTCACGGACACCGGCGCCATCGAGAAGGCGGTGGACGAGATCATCGCCGCCAATCCCGACAAGGCCGCCGCCGTCGCCGAGAAGCCCCAGGCCATCGGCTGGTTCGTCGGCCAGGTCATGAAGGCCACAGGCGGCAAGGCCAACCCGGCTGCGGTGAACGACATCCTTAAATCAAAGCTGGGGCTTTGATGCTTGGGGGCTGCGGCCCCCAAGCCCCCGGCTGGTCGCTAACGCTCGCGACGCGGTCGCTCCTGCTTGAGCGACACCTAGGCTGCGTCGGAGCCTTCTGAGCGCAGCACGAAAGAAGGCCCCGGAGATCGCTCTCCGGGGCCTTCCTGTTTTGCGCTACCAGCGCCAGGCGTCACGGACGACTTCGATGATGTAGCCGTCGTAGTCGTCGATCAGATAGATCGCGTTGTCGACATAGACCCACCGTGTGCCCGGAGGCGGATAGCCCAGGCCGTAGGTGCGCCAGTCGTTCACCTGATAGCGCCAGAAGATGTCCGGCAGGTACTGGCCGACGTAATACTGCCGGTTCCAATAGCTGCGCGGCACGCTGTAGTAGCCGTAGCCGGGGGCGAAATAGAAGCCGATGCGCACGCCGCTCCAGCCCCGGAAGCGTTGGTCATGACGCCACCAGTCGCTGCGATGGCGGCGATCCCAGTCCCGGCGCCACTGGTCGCGGTTCCAGCGGTTGTGGAATTCGCGATAGTCGCGATCCCGATTTCCGTTCCAGCCGGGGCGGTTCGGCCGATTGGGCCGATTGGCGTCGGGACGGCCGGGGCGGTTCCAATCCGGCCGGTTCGGTCGATTGGCGTCTGGTCGGTTCGGACGGTTCCAGTCGGGGCGGTCCGGTCGGTTGGCGCCGGGACGATCAGGACGATCCGGTCTCGACTGGTCGGGACGGTTGGGCCGGTTCGGGCGGTCGGGTCGTCCCGGCCGATCCGGCTGGTTGGGTCGATTCCAGTCGGGGCGATTGGGCCGGTCCGGTCGATCCGGGCGGTTGGGACGTTGCGCTTCCGGACGAGACGGACGATCCGGCCTTGATGAGTCAGGACGCTGACCCGTCGGGCGTTGACCGTCAGGGCGTTGAGGACGTTGTCCGTCCGGCCGTGCTTGAGGCCGCGTTTGATCGGGGCGTGATTGCGGGCGAGGCGAATTCTGGCGGGGCGCTTCCTGGCGTTCGCGCGGGCGCACGGCCATGTCGCCGCGTTCACGTTGCGGCGCGGCGCGACGTTCGGCGCGGCGCGGGCTGTCCCCGCGCGTTTGAGCACGGTGCTCGGGCCGGTCCTGGGCCAGGACGGACAGAGGTGCTGCGGCGGGCACGAGGAAGGCGGAGACCGCCGCGAACATGAGAAGGGAACGTTTCATGGTCAAAGTCCTCGCACGCCCAGATTGGGCGGCTTGGGAGGAAAATGCACGAGAGCCCATGAACTGCGGCTGAACGTCGATCACAGAGCATTGTCATGAAAAAAAGCCCCGCAAGACAGGATCTTGCGGGGCGAAAAAGATAGCAGTCGCTGCCTTAATAGACGTTGTTCATCACACTGGCGATCAGGCCGGTCGCGACCGCGATCATCAGGATGTCGTTGCCGGCGTGGACATAGCGATAACCGCGCGGCGCCGGGCGCAGGCCATAGAAATAGGGGTCGCTGACGTAGTAGTTGCGATAGGCCGACGGCAGGTAGCCGCCCGTGCGCCAGCGATAGCCGTAGTAGCGCGGCTCGACCCGATAATAGCCATGGCCGGGGGCGTACCAGTAGCCGTTCCGGGCGCCGCGATAGTCGCGGAATTCCGGCCGCCCGCGCCACCAGTCGCGATTGTCGCGACTCCAGCGGTCATGGCGGCGTTGGTCCTGGCGCCAGTCGCGACGGTCGTGGCGGCGGTCCTGACGCCATTCACGCCGGTCATCCCGACGGTCCTGACGCCATTCGCGGCGATCGTCACGGCGATCCTGACGCCACTCACGGCGATCGTGTCGATCCTGAGCCTGCGCCATCATGGGAGCGGCCGTGGTCGCCAGCGCCAGGGCGATGACGGCGGCCTTGGTGAGGCGGTTCATATTCAACTCCATTCGAAGCGGCGAAACCCTGTCTGAAGCCCAACTTCGGCGTCCGCGAATGAATGGCGCCTGAACCGCGCTTTTAGCTTGCGCATCGCGCCGCGCGCGGGAGGAAGGCGCGTTAACGCTAATTTCAAACCGCCGGTATTTGAATGCGTTTCCGAGGGCGGCGCAGAAGGTGCTGCTCAGGAGGGACCAAGCGATGAACGCCCACGAAACGGCGCACGAACCGACGGACCGCACGGCCTTGCCGTTGCCGACGCCGGACATGGACGGCGATGCCCTGTTCCGGTTGGGCCTGGCCTATTCGGCCGGCCTGGACGGATGCCCCATCGACCGGGTGTCGGCTCACATGATCTTCAACCTGGCGGCCATGAAGGGGTCGCTCGAGGCGAGGGGATATCGCCGCGACCTCAGTCAGGAGATGGAGCACGACGAGATCGCGGAAGCCCAGCGCGCCGCGCGGCGCTGGATCGACGCGGGCTCATCGTCTCTGGCGGCCTGAGAAGCCTTTCGGCGTCTGGACCGGGCGGCGGCGGCGGGGTATGCACCCGGCGAGTTCCCCGTCCGAAGGATTCCGTCCATGCTCGCTCGCATCTACCGCCCGGCCAAGACCGCGATGCAGTCCGGCAAGGCCAAGACGCGCGACTGGCGTCTGGAGTTCGAGCCGGCTTCGGCCCGCACGATCGATCCGCTGATGGGCTGGACCAGCTCGACCGACATGAACGGCCAGGTCCGCCTGTCCTTCGACACCAGAGAAGAGGCGATCGAGTACGCCGAACGCCACGGCATCCCCTTCCGCCTGCATGAGCCGAACGAGGCGCCGGTCATCATCAAGGCCTACGCCGACAACTTCGCCACCAACCGCAAGCAGTCCTGGACCCACTGAGTCCGACTGCGGCCCCCCGGCGCCCTTAGCTCAACCGGATAGAGCACCCGCCTTCTAAGCGGACGGTTGCAGGTTCGAGTCCTGCAGGGCGCGCCACGCCTCCAGACCCTTCTCGAGATCGGCGACCAGGTCGGCGGGGTCTTCCAATCCGATATGCAGGCGCAGCAACTGGCCGGGCAGGTCGGGCGCGTGTTCGCGATAGGCCAGTTGCGGGGTCTCAAAGGTGATCAGGCTTTCGAAGCCGCCCCAGGAATAGCCCATGCCGAACAGGCTGAGCGCGCGCATGAAGGCGTGGGCGGCCGCCGTGTCGCCGCCCTTCATGATCACGCCCATCAAGGAGGCGGCGCCCTCGAAATCGCGTCGCCACAGGTCATGGCCGATCGAGCCGGCCAGGGGCGGATAAAGGACGTCGGCGACCTCTGGCCGCGCCTTCAACCATTGGGCGATCTCCAGAGCCGAGCGGGCCTGGGCTTCATAGCGCAAGGGCAGGGTGCGGACGCCCCGCAGCGCCAGCCAGGCGTCATCCGGCGATACGTGCCAGCCCATGTCTTCGATGGCGTGGGCGATGGCGCGAACGATCTCGGGCGCGCTCGCCGCGATGCCGCCCATCAGCAGGTCGGAATGGCCGCCGACGTATTTGGTCAGGGCCTGGACGCTGACGTCGACGCCGTGCGCCAGAGGGCGGAAGGCCAGCCCGGCCGCCCAGGTGTTGTCCATGACGGTCAGGACGCCGCGCTCGCGACAGACGGCGGCCAGCGCGGGAACGTCCGTCATCTCGAAGGTCAGGGAGGCGGGCGCCTCGATCAGCAGAAGCCGCGTACGGGACGTCAGGGCGGCCAGGACGGTCTCGATCGAGGCGTCGGCGGGGTGGAAGCGCGCGCTGATGCCGCGCGCGGCGAGATGGCGCGTCAGGAACCGGCGCGTCGGGCCGTAGACGGCGTCTGTGGTCAGCACCTCGTCGCCAGGCCGGAGCAGGGCGACCAGGGGCACGGTCACGGCGGCTAGGCCCGAGGGGACCAGGAAGGCGTCGGCGCACCCCTCCATCTGGGCCAGCAGGGCGCGCAGTTCGCGCGCGGCGCTCGTGCCGTCGAGACCATAGACGGGGCCGTCCGAACCATCCTGCATTCGGGCCGGGTCGTCGCTCAGCATGGTCGAGGCGCGTTCGAGCGGTGGATTGACCGGGCGGCGGCCCTGGCCGCGCCGGGTGGCGCTGGCGATCAGCCGAGTTCGGTCGGAAATGGGCGGCATGGCGGCTCCGGCGGGTTGCGGTTCGGCGCCTAGAGGGCTCTAAACTGTTCAGGGGTGCAAGACGGAGCGGCGGAACGGATGCGGAAATGGCGAGGCGGAGCGGCGGCGGCGGGCGTGGCGGCGCTCCTGGCGACAGGAGCCTGTCAGAGGACGGCTGAGCCGCAGGCGCCCGAGCCGCGCGAACCGTCCCGCCAGGCGCCGGTCGCCGCCGGCGAGGCGGAGCCCAGTCCCACTCTCGCGGCCGTGCGTCAGCGCGGGCGTTTGAACTGCGGCGTGCACGAGGGACTGGTCGGCTTCGCCTATACGGACAACAGAGGCGCCTGGCGGGGTTTCGACGTCGACTTCTGCCGAGCGACGGCGGCGGCTATCTTCGGCGATGCGGACGCCGTGCGCTTCGTGCCGCTGACGACCGAGCAGCGCTTCGACGCCCTGCGGGACGGGCGGGTGGACGTGCTGTGGCGCAACACCTCCTGGACCATGAGCCGGGATACGGGGGCGCAACTCAGCTTCGCCGGGATCAACTATTATGACGGCCAGGGCTTCATGGTACGGCGCTCGCTCAATCTGAGCAGCGCGGCCGAATTGAACGGCGCGCGCATCTGCGTGCAGTCGGGCTCGACCACCGAACTGAACGTCGAGGACTATTTCCGTCGCCGGGGCATCGAATATCGACCCGTCGTGGTGGCGACCGAGGGCGAGGCGCGGCAGGCCTATGCGCGAGAGGAATGCGACGCCTTCACCGCCGACATCTCGGCCCTGGCGGCGGCCCGCACGACCCTGCCGAACCCGCAGCAGCACGTCATCCTGCCCGACGTCATCTCCAAGGAGCCTCTGGGCCCTGTGGTGCGCAGCGGCGACGATCGCTGGACAGCGGTGATCCGCTGGACGCTCAACGCCCTGATTCTGGCGGAGGAATTGGGCGTGACGCGCGCAAATGTCGCAGACCTGGGCAAGAATTCGGCTGACCCCAGAGTGCGTCGCCTTCTGGGCGACGAAGGCGACTTCGGACCCAGCCTTGATCTATCGAGAACATGGGCGAAAGACGCGGTTTCCGCAGGTGGAAACTACGGTGAGATATTCAGTCGGAATCTGGGCTCTCAGTCGTCGCTTGATCTGGAGCGCGGGCTGAATGCTCAATGGTCATCACGACCCGGCGGGTTGATCTATGGCCTTCCTGTCCGTTAGTCCAAGGGGATGAGGGAATAGGGAAGGGACCGGATGGAGACCACGGCCAAGCGCGGACTGCCGCTTCATGTGTTGATGCTGATCGGGTTTCTGGTCGGTCTCACAGGCGGCCTCATCGTCAATCTGACCGTCGGGGGCGACGTCGGTTGGGTGCAGTGGCTGACCTCCAACATCACGGGCCCGGCGGGACAGATATTCCTGCGCCTGCTGTTCATGCTGGTCCTGCCCCTGCTGTTCTCGGCCCTCGTCATCGGGGTGGCCGAGATGGGCGACCTGAAGGCCCTCGGTCGTGCGGGGTCCAAGAGCCTGGGCTTCACCGTCTTCATTTCGGCCGTGGCCGTGCTGATCGGCATGGTGATGGTCAATGTCTTCCGTCCGGGCGACGGCGTTGATCCGGCCCTGGCGCAACAGCTGCTGGATCAGGGGCGTGCGGGCGCCGCATCCATCGTCGGCAGCGCGCCGACCTCGGTGCAGGCGGGCGACTTCTTCCTGGACCTGATTCCGTCGAATGTCTTCACGGCGGCGGCCGAGAACCAGATCCTGCCGGTGATGGTCTTCGCCCTGTTCTTCGGCGTCGGCCTGGTCATGACCAAGAGCCCCGCCACCGACCGGCTGCAGCAGACCATCGAGGGTCTGTTCGAGGTGATGATGAAGCTCATCAACCTCGTCATCCGCATCGCGCCCATCGCCATCGCCTGCCTGATGTTCAACCTCGCGGCCCTGTTCGGCTGGGAGCTCCTGATCCGTCTAGGCGCCTTCGTGGCCGTGGCCGTGGGCGCCATGGCGATCCATATGTTCGTGGTCTATCCGCTGGTGATCTGGCTGTTCGGCGGCATGTCGCCGCTGAAGTTCTTCCGCGACATCCGCGAGGCCATGGTGGTGTCCTTCTCCACCGCCTCCTCGAACGCCAGCCTGCCGGTGTCGCTGCGCGTCGCCGAACAGGAACTGGGCCTGCCGCGCAAGATCGCTCGTTTCGTCCTGACGGTGGGGGCAACCGCCAACCAGAACGGCACCGCCCTGTTCGAGGGGGTGACGGTGCTGTTCCTGGCCCAGTTCTTCGGCGTCGACCTGACCCTGGGCCAGCAGGTGATCGTCATGCTGGTGTGCATCCTGGGCGGAGTGGGCACTGCGGGCGTGCCCGCAGGCTCCCTGCCGGTCATCGCCATGATCCTGGCCATGGTGGGGGTGCCGCCGGAAGGGATCGGCCTGATCCTGGGCGTCGATCGCTTCCTGGACATGTGCCGGACGTCGCTGAACGTCACCGGCGACCTGGTCGTCGCGGCGGTGGTGTCGCGCGGGGAAGAGGATGCCGACGCCGACGAGCCGCCTGCAGCGCCGGCCGCCGCCTAGGAAAAAGGCCGACGCAGGATCGCCCTGCGTCGGCCTTGTCCCTGGCGCCCAGTCCCCGGTCAGGACATGGGCGGCGCGGGCGGCGTTGGATCGGGAGGCAGGGGGATGAATTCCTGATCATCCATGTCGGGCAGCTTGATGCGGCCCGCGCGCCAGTCGGCCTTGGCCTGCTCGATGCGCTCCCTGGAGGACGAGACGAAGTTCCACTCGATGAAGCGCTCGCCCACCGGCTCGCCGCCCAGCACCATGACGGTGGTCGGCTGAAGGGCGTGGATCACGGACGGCGCGCCCGAGGAGAGGACCGCCATCTGGCCGTGACCCAGGGGCTTGCCGTCGTCGATCTCGACCAGGCCCTGGACGACATAGACGGCGCTTTCCGAATGATCGGTCGGAGTCTGGAAGCGGGCGCCGGGCTCAAGCTCCAGGTGCAGGTAGTGCAGCGGCGAGAAGGTGCTGACACCGGCCTTCATGCCCATGGTTTCGCCCGCGACCAGGCGCCCCTTGACCCCGCCCTCGACCCAGGTCGGCAGATCGCCGGGGACGACATGCTGGAAGGACGGGTCGATCTCTTCCTGACCATTGGGCAGGGCGACCCAGGCCTGGATGCCTTCCAGACGCGCGCCTTCGCGGCGAGCGCGTTCGAAACGCTCCGAGTGGGTCACGCCGCTGCCCGCGGTCATCCAGTTGACCTCGGCGGGTCGGATGTCCTGCTGCACGCCCAGGCTGTCGCGGTGCGTGATCTCGCCCTCGAACAGATAGGTCAGGGTCGAAATGCCGATGTGCGGGTGGGGACGCACGTCGACCGTCTTGGGAAGGCCCGCCGGCATGTCCACCGGCCCCATGTGGTCGAAGAAGGCGAAGGGGCCGACCATGCGGCGCTTGGCGAAAGGCAGGACGCGGCCGACCTCAAAGCCGCCGAGATCCTTGCGGCGCTGGTCGATGACGAGTTCGATCATATTGATTTTCCTGGAGTAAGAAGCGCTGCAACGACGCACGGGGGCGACCCGCGCACTATGGCCCGGATCGCCCCAAAGGTCAGTCCTCCTTGTCGTAGGAGAATTGGATTCCGGCCGTACCGCCGGTTTCGATGAACAGGTTCATGAAGGCGGGGACGGTTTCCGACCGTTTCCAGTCACGCTGCAGCTCGCAGAACAGCTGAGGCACGGAAATCATCTTTCCGCCGGCCTGTTCGATGCGGCGCAGACCCATTTCGTGGGCGGCGACCGAGGTGCCGCCGACGGCGTCGGCCACGACATAGACCTCATATCCCTCACGCAGGGCGTCCAGCGCCGGGAAGGTCAGGCAGGCCTCGGTCCACAGGGCCGTCATGATCAGCTTCTTGCGGCCGGTCGCCTCGACCGCCTTGCGGAATTCCACGTCTTCCCAGGAGTTGATCGTGGTGCGGTCATAGGTCGGGTAGTCTTTCAGGACCTTACGCAGCTGACCGATCGGCGGCTTGTTCAACCCTGTCTCGACGTTGACGGTCGAGTGGACGATCGGCAGGCCGTAGGCGACGGCGGCCTTGGCCGCGCCGACGATGTTGTTCACCAGCAGTTGGCGGTCCATCGAAGCGATCGAGTTCACCTGGACCGGCTGATAGTCGATGATGACGAAGGCCGAGTTTTCGGGGGTCAGAAGGTGATCCGACTTCGGATCGCGGATCGGTTCGCTGGCCATTGGGTGGTTCCTTTCCGGGGGATGCGCCTGGGGCGAGGCGCGCGCATGACGTCGGCTCCGCCTCCGTCGGAGGGGGCGAGGCGAAGCCGACGCGCATGGGTCAGTCGCGTTGCGAGTCGAGCATCTCGTGATCGGTGGCGACCTGCTGAGCCTTGCCGTAGCTTTCGATCAGCAGTTGGTAGGGCGGGAAGATCTGGGTGTAGACCTCGGCCCATTGGGCGGCGTCTTCACGGTGCCAGGTCTTCTGCAGTTCCGAGGCGACGGCCGCCATGTCCATCGGCACGACGCCGGCCTGGACCACGCGGGCCAGGGTGATTTCCTCGGCCATCTTGGAATAGGTGCCCGAGGCGTCGACCACCACGAAGACCTTGTAGCCTTCATAGGCGGCGCTGATGGCGGGGAAGGCCATGCAGACGCTGGTGATGGTGCCGGCGATGATCAGGGTCTTGCGGCCCGTGGCCTTCACGGCGTCGACGAAGTCGGGGTTGTCCCAGGCGTTGATCTCGCCCTTGCGCGCCACATACTGGGCGTGAGGGGCGTTGGCGTGGATTTCCGGGATCAGCGGACCGTTCGGACCCTGCGGCACCGAAGCGGTGGTGATGACCGGCAGCTTGGCCAGGGTGGCCATCGAGGCCAGGGCGGCGGCGTGACGGCGCAGGGTGGTCATCGGCATGTCGGCCACGGTCTGGAACAGGCCGCTCTGATGGTCGATCAGCAGCATGACGGCGTCGTTCGGGTCGATGACCGGACGCTGACCGTTGAAGTTGGCGGGCAGGGCGGAAGCGGACATGGGGCTTTCCTTTCAGGCAGGGGGCCGCGCTCGGACAAATGTCCGTTCGGGGCGGGGGTTGCGGCCCGGTCCGAAGACCGGGCCTTACGTTTCTGTGAGGGGGATCAGGCGGCCGGAATGTCGCCGAAGCGGCCGCTGTTGAAGTCCGTGATGGCGGTGCGAATCTCGTCCTCGCTGTTCATCACGAACGGGCCGTAGCCGACGATGGGCTCGTCGATGGGCTCTCCGGTCAGGATCAGCAGGGTCGTGTCCGCATCGGCGTTCAGGGTCACGCTGTCGCCCTGACGGTCCAGCAGCAGGGCTTCGGCGGCGCCGGCCGGCTGGTCGCCGTTGACGGTGACATGGCCTGACAGAACCACCACCATGGCTGTATGGCCTTCGGGCAGGTCCAGCGTCGTCTCGGCGTCCCGGTTCAACCGCACGTCCCACACATTGATGGGCGTGAAGGTGCTGGCGGGACCTTTCGAGCCGTCCATCGCGCCGGCGATGATCCGGGCCGTGCCTGCGTCATCCGGCAGGGAAACGGTCGGAATGTCGGCGTTCAGGATCGACTGGTAGCCGGGACGGGTCATCTTGTCCTTGGCGGGCAGGTTGACCCACAGCTGAACCATGCGGAACGGGCCGCCGGTGCGCGAGAAGGCCGGGGAGTGGAACTCCTCGTGCAGGATGCCGCCGCCCGCCGTCATCCACTGGACGTCGCCGGGGCCGATGACGCCGCCCTGGCCGGTCGAGTCGCGATGCTCGACCTCGCCGTCATAGACGATGGTCACGGTCTCGAAGCCGCGGTGCGGATGCTGGCCCACGCCGCGCCGCTCGGTCGTCGGCTCGAAGTTGTACGGGCCGGCGTAGTCGAGCAGCAGGAAGGGGCTGACCTGCTTGCCCACGGCGTTGTAGGAAAACAGCGAACGGACAGGGAAGCCGTCGCCGACCCAGTGGCCGCGGTCGTTGCCGTAACGGCCCAGAACCTTCTTCATGGTCTAGTCTCCATTCGTTGGATCGGCCGCTGGAAGCAGGGCCGATCGCGTCGAAGACTTTATGGCCCTGGAACGCCGGCCTGTGCAGATTGCGAAATCGCCTCGCTGCGTCCTATCAATAGGACGATGAGAGACCTCAACGACCTCTATTACTTCGTCCAGGTGGTGGATCACGGCGGCTTCGCGGCCGCCGCGCGAGCGCTGGGCATGCAGAAGTCCAAGCTCAGTCGACGTATCGCCTTTCTGGAGGAGCAACTGGGCACGCGCCTGATCCAGCGATCGTCCCGCAAATTCTCGGTTACGGAGGTCGGTCAGGAATATTACCGCCACTGCCTGGCCATGCTGGTCGAGGCCGAGGCGGCCCAGGCCGTGATCGACAATGTCGCGGCTCAGCCGCGCGGCGTCATTCGCGTCGCCTGCGTGCCGGGGCTGCTGACCTATCAGATGGGCGGGCTGATCGCGCGCTTCATGGCCGTCTATCCCGAGGTCGAGGTGCATCTGCACAGCACCAGCCGCCGGGTGGACGTCATCGGCGAGGGTTTCGACCTGGCCATCCGCGTGCGCGAGCCGCCGCTGGAGATGACGGACCTGGTTATGCGCAAGCTGGACGAGAGCGTGCACCGCCTTGTGGCTGCGCCCGATCTGATCACGCGGTTTGCGCCGCCTTCCGGTCCGGCCGACCTGGCGGGCTGGCCCAGCCTGGATTTCGGTCCGGCGCACCGCGACCACGTCTGGTCCCTGCACCATAAGGACGGCATGACCGCCTCGGTTCGCCATTCTCCGCGTCTGGTGACCGACGATCTGCACATGCTGCATGAGGCTGCGGTGCAGGGGCTGGGCGTCGCCCTGTTGCCGACCGTGGCGGTGGTGCGCGATCTGGCTGACGGGCGTCTGGTCGATCTGCTGCCGGATTGGCGGCCGAAGAAGTGGATCGTCCACGCCGTCTTCCCCTCACGGCGAGGCCTGCTGCCGTCGGTGCGGATGCTGCTCGATTTCCTGGCCGAAGGCTGTGCGGAACAGCAGGCGCATGGCGAAGCGGTGAGGCGAGCGACTCAGACCGACGGCTGACGACGTCTTCAGGGAGCCGAAGTCCAGCCCTGGCGTTGCCTAGACGCTAGACCGGGCAAGGGCCACGATGATGCTGATGAAGACGACCGAGGCGCCGTGTTCCGAGGGACTGACCTGGTCCAGCGACGACCAGCCGGGTCTGACGCGGCGACGGAGCGGTCGCGGTTTCTGTTATCGTGATCCGAACGGCCGCCTGATCCGCACGAGAGAGGTTCTGGAGCGCATCCGCGCCCTGGCCATCCCGCCCGCCTGGGAAGAAGTCTGGATCTGCGCCGACGCCAGAGGCCATATTCAGGCGACAGGCCGCGATGCGCGAGGCCGCAAGCAATACCGATATCACCCCGATTGGACGGCCCATGCCGCCTCGCACAAGTTCGCGCGCCTTCCGGCCTTCGCGAGTCGCTTGCCGCGCCTGCATGATCGGGTTGAACAGGATCTGTCGCTGCGGGGGCCGCGCAAGGACAAGGTGCTGGCTACCGCAGTGCGTCTGCTGGAGCTCACCCTGATCCGGATAGGCAACGCCGCCTATGCCCGCCAGAACCGCAGTTTCGGTCTGACGACCCTGTGCAAGCGGCACCTGGAGGTCGACGGCTCGGTCCTGACGTTCGAGTTCCGGGGCAAGAGCGGCAAGGAACATCGGGTGAAGGTCAGTGATCGGCGCCTGGCGCAGGTGTTGCGCGGCCTGGAGGGTCTTCCGGGCCAGCATCTGTTCAAATACCGCGACGCCGAGGGGACGCTGTGTGCGATCAGTTCGGACGACGTGAACGCCTATATCCACGAAGCCATGGGCGAGCAGTTCTCCGCCAAGGATTTTCGCACCTGGGCCGCCACCGTCTCGGCTGCGCGAGCCTTTTGCGAGATGGCGCCGCCCGCCTCCCAGGCTGAGGCCCGACGCAACGTCTCGACCTGCATGAAGGCGGTGGCGGGTCTGTTGGGCAATACGCCTACGGTCTGCCGGGCCTCCTATGTCCATCCGCGCGTGATCGAACTGTATGAAGCCGGGACCCTTGCGAACCTGCTGCCGGGGCCGGACGCTCGGCGGTTCGACGCCCGGCTGGCGAAACTGCTGGATGAGGCCGCCTAGGCCCAGGCCTCCAGAACCTCGTCGCACTCCGCCGTTTCGATCTGCTGGCCGAAACGGTCGTGGTAGAGGTCGAGCAGGGCGTCGTGCGACTGATCCGAGGAACTGCACAGGGCATCGGAGACCACTACCACCCTGAACCCAAGGTCCACGGCCCCCAGGACGGTCGCCAGCACGCACATGTCGGTTTCCGCCCCCGTCACCACCAGGGTGTCGACCTGGCCCGTCATGAGGGCCGTCGCCAGGCCGGTGTCGAGCCAGGGCGAATAGTGCGCCTTGTCCAGCACCCTGGCGGGCGGGGTGAAGGCCTGAAGCTCGGGCAGCAGCTCGACGCGCTCCTCGCCGAGGTTCTCGAGCGTGATCGACGCCCATCGCTCCCAATAGCGCCGCCAGGTCCCCCGTCCGTCGCCGGGCGAGCGCGCGGGGATGAAGCGGGTGAAGCAGGTGCGCTTGGCCTTGCGCTCGCACAGGCGCACGACGACCGGCAGGACCCGGGGCATCCACGGCGTGCGCCACGCCGTGTCCTCGGCGAACAGCCTTTGCATGTCCACGCACAGATGGACCGCGTTGGCCGGGATGCGGCCGAAATGGATGCCGGAAGCCATGTCTGCGCCAAAGCTTAGGGCTGCGAGTGGTTCCCGCCGATCAGGCCGCGTCCCGCGCCGCCGCCTGAGGATCATAGTTGAGGATGGGCGCCAGCCAGCGCTCGGCCGTCTGCACGTCCCAGCCCTTGCGGGTCGCGTAATCCTCGACCTGATCGCGGTCGATCTTGCCGACGCCGAAATAGTGGCTGCCCGGATGGCCGAAATAGAGGCCGCTGACCGAGGCCGGGGGCGACATGGCGAAGCTTTCCGTCAGCTCCATCCCGGCGTTGTTCCCGGCGTCCAGCAGGCGGAACAGCGCAGCCTTTTCCGTATGGTCGGGCTGGGCCGGATAGCCGGGGGCAGGGCGGATGCCCTGATACTTCTCCTCGATCAGATCCTGCACCGAGGTCTGCTCGTCAGGGACGTAGCCCCACAACTGGGTGCGGACTTCCTTGTGCAGACGCTCGGCGAAGGCTTCGGCCAGACGGTCGGCCAGGGCCGTGGCCATGATGGCGGAATAGTCGTCGCCCGCCGCCTTGAACTCGGCCGCCTTTTCCAACTCGCCATGACCAGCAGTGACGGCGAAGGCGCCGAGGTAGTCGGCCCCGTCCTCGGCCACGAAATCGGACAGGCACAGGTTCGACTTGCCGTTGGACTTCTTGATCTGCTGACGCAGACCGTGGAAGCGGGCGGCTTCCTCGATGCGGTTCTCGTCGGTCCAGACGACGACGTCGTCGCCCCGCGCATTGGCGGGCCAGAAGCCGACGACGCCCTTGGCCGTGAACCACTTCTCTTCGACGATGCGCTTCAGCATGGCTTGCGCGTCGCGGAACAGATCCTGCGCCGCCTCGCCGACAATCTCATCCTCAAGGATCAGGGGATAGCGGCCGATCAGCTCCCAGCTGGCGAAGAAGGGCGTCCAGTCGATGTGGTCGGCCAGGTCCTGCAGGTCCCAGGCGTCGAACGCCTTCACGCCGAGGAAGGACGGCGCGGGGGCGGGCGTCTGGCCCTCATCGGGCCGCCAGCGGTTGTCGCGGGCCTGGTCCAGGCTGGCGCGGGCCTTCACCTCCTGACCACGGGCGTATTGCTCGCGGATACGGACGTATTCGTCGCGGGTGGCCGCCTCATTCTTGGCCTTGTCGGTCGGGGACAGCAGGCCGGACACCACGCCGACAGCGCGGCTGGCGTCGATGACATAGGTGGTCGAACCCTTGTGATATTTCGGCTCGATCTTGACCGCCGTATGGGTGCGGCTGGTCGTAGCGCCGCCGATCAGCAGAGGAATGTCGAAGCCGCGCCGCTCCATTTCGGCGGCGACGAAGGTCATTTCATCCAGCGAAGGCGTGATCAGGCCCGACAGGCCGACGATGTCGACCTTGTGCTCGATGGCGGCGTCCAGGATGCGGTCGGCCGGGACCATGACCCCCAGATCGACCACCTCATAGTTGTTGCACTGAAGCACGACGCCGACGATGTTCTTGCCGATGTCGTGGACGTCGCCCTTGACCGTGGCCATCAGGATCTTGCCCGCCGCCTGACGCGCCTGACCGGCCTTTTCGGCCTCCATGAAGGGTTCGAGGTGGGCCACGGCCTGCTTCATCACCCGCGCCGACTTCACCACCTGCGGCAGGAACATCCGGCCCGAGCCGAACAGGTCGCCGACCACGTTCATCCCGTCCATCAGCGGGCCTTCGATGACGTGCAGCGGGCGTTCGGACGCCTGACGGGCCTCCTCGGTGTCCTCGACGATGTAGTCGGTGATGCCGTGGACCAGGGCGTGTTCGATGCGCTTGGCGACGGGGGCGTCGCGCCATCTCAGATCGACTTCCTTGACCGCGCCCTTTTCGCCCTTGTAGCGGGGCGCCATGTCCACCAGCCGCTCGGTGTTGGACACATTGGTCCGCTGCGGCCGGTTCAGGATCACGTCCTCGACGGCTTCGCGCAGTTCGGCGTCGATGTCGTCATAGACGGGCAGGTCGCCGGCGTTGACGATGCCCATGTCCAGACCGGCGTTGATGGCGTGGTACAGGAAGACGCTGTGGATCGCCCGGCGCACCGGCTCATTGCCGCGGAAGCTGAACGAGACGTTCGACACTCCGCCCGAGACGCGGGCGTGAGGCAGGGTCTGCTTGATGACCTTGACCGCCTCGATGAAGTCGACGGCGTAGTTGTCGTGCTCCTCGATCCCCGTCGCGATGGCGAAGATATTGGGGTCGAAGATGATGTCCTCGGGCGGGAAGCCGACCTCGTTGACCAGGATGTCATAGGCGCGGGTGCAGATCTCGATCTTGCGCGCGGCGGTGTCGGCCTGGCCGACCTCGTCAAAGGCCATGACCACCACGGCGGCGCCGTAACGTAGGCACTGGACGGCATGGTGGCGGAAGGCGTCTTCGCCCTCCTTCATGCTGATCGAGTTGACGATCGGCTTGCCCTGAACGCACTTCAGGCCCGCCTCGATCACCTCCCATTTGGAGGAGTCGATCATGATCGGCACGCGGGCGATGTCGGGCTCGGCCGCGATCAGGTTCAGGAAGGTCCGCATGGCGACGGGGCCGTCCAGCAGCCCTTCGTCCATGTTGACGTCGATGATCTGGGCGCCCGCCTCGACCTGCTGGCGCGCGACCGACAGGGCGGCAGGATAGTCGCCCGCGATGATCAGTTTCTTGAACTTGGCCGAGCCGGTGACGTTGGTCCGCTCGCCGACGTTGATGAAGACAGGACGCATCACGACACCAACTCAAACGGTTCCAGGCCCGACAGGCGCAGGGCTGTGGGGCGCTCCGGCACGGCGCGTGGCGTCACGCCCGCGACCTCTTCGGCGACGTGGCGGATGTGGTCGGGGGTGGTGCCGCAGCAGCCGCCGACGATGTTGACCAGGCCTGATTGCGCCCATTCCTCGAGGAAGTGGGCCGTTTCGTGCGGCTGCTCGTCATACTGGCCCATGGCGTTGGGCAGGCCCGCGTTGGGATAGGCGCTGACCAGGGTGTCGGCGACGCGGCTCAGTTCAGCGATGTGCGGCCGCATCAGCTCGGCGCCCAGGGCGCAGTTGAAGCCGACGGCGAACGGCCTGGCGTGGCGGATCGAGTTCCAGAAGGCTTCCGCCGTCTGGCCGCTCAGCGTGCGGCCCGAACGGTCGGTGATGGTGCCCGAGATCCACAGGGGCAGGGGCTCCAGCCCCTCGTCCTCCAGATCCTTGATCGCCTTGATCGCGGCCTTGCAGTTCAGGGTGTCGAACACCGTCTCGATCAGGAAGATGTCGACGCCGCCGTGGTGCAGGGCGCGGGCCTGCTGCTTATAGGCCTCATAGACCTCGTCATAGGTGACGGCGCGATAGCCTGGGTCGTTGACGTCGGGGCTCAGCGACAGGGTGCGGTTGGTCGGACCGATGGCGCCGGCGACGAAGCGGGGCTTGTGCGGCTCCTTTTCCGTCCAGCGGTCGGCGACCTCGCGCGCGATGCGGGCGCCTTCATAGTTCAGGTCGTAAACCGCATCCTCCAGACCGTAATCGGCCTGGGCGATTGTGGTCGAGGAGAAGGTGTTCGTCTCCGAAATGTCGGCCCCGGCGGCGTAATAGACATCGTGCAGGTCGGCGATGATGTCGGGCCGAGTGAGGATCAACAGGTCGTTGTTGCCCTTTTGCGGGTGGTTGTGCTGGCGGAAACGCTCGCCGCGAAAATCTTCTTCCGTCAGCTCGCGGCGCTGGATCATCACGCCCCAGCTGCCGTCCAGCACCAGGATGCGCTCTTTCGCCGCCGCGTGCAGGGCGGCGATGCGTTGGGCGCGGCTCAGGGGGGAAGTCATCTACGCAACAGCCTTGGTTTCACGTACGCCCAGAACCCGACAGATCGCATAGACCAGCTCGGCGCGGTTCAGGGTGTAGAAGTGGAAGTCCGAAAAGCCCTCTTCCTGAAGGCGGGCGCAGGTCTCGGCGGCGATGGAGGCGGCCAGCAGCTTGCGCGTCTCGGGGTCGTCGTCCAGCCCGTCGAAGTGGCTAGCCAGCCAGTCGGGCAGGGCCGCGCCGCATGCCGCCGTCATCCGCTTCAGACCCGCAAAGTTGGATACCGGCATGACGCCGGGGATCAGGGGAATGGTCACGCCCGCCGCCCGCACCCGGTCGCGGAAGCGCAGGAAGGCCTCGATGTCGAAGAAGAACTGCGTCACGGCGCGCGTGGCGCCTGCGTCCACCTTGGCCTTCAGCACCTCGATGTCGTGGTCGATGGACGGGCTTTCCGGGTGCTTTTCCGGATAGGCGCCGACCGTGACCTCGAACCCGCCGATGCTGCCGATAGCGGCGGTCAGTTCGGTGGCGTTGGCGTAGCCGTCGGCGCGCGGCGTATAGGCGCCGCCGATGCCTGCGGAGCCCGGCGGGTCGCCGCGCAGGGCGACGATGTGGTCGACGCCGATGGCCTTATAGCCCTCAATGACTTCATCGACCTCGTCGCGGCTGGCCTCAACGCAGGTCAGGTGGGCGGCGGGACGCAGGGTGGTCTCGCTGATGATGCGCTGGACGGTGCGGTGGGTCCGCTCGCGCGTCGAGCCGCCCGCGCCGTAGGTGACGGAGACGAAAGCCGGGTTCAGCGGCTCCAGCCGCCGGATCGCCGACCACAGATTGGCCTCGGCGGCGTCTGTCTTGGGCGGGAAGAACTCGAAGGAGACGTTGACGGCGTTGCGGTTGGAACCGGCGCGAGCGACCGGACCCAGCGGCGACAGCAGCAGGGCGCGAGCTTCGGCCAAATTCAGCGAGGATGCGGAGGAGGGGGCCATCAGGCGGTCTTTCGGGCGGTCTGGGCGGCGCGCTCGCCGGTCCAGATGTGAACGGTCAGGCCCTCGGTGTCGGGGGGCAGGGCGATGGGCGCCGAGGGCGTCAGGCCCGCCTCGGTCAGCCATTCGCGGATTTCAGCGTCGGGGAAGCCCAGACGGCGGTGCTGGTGCGCCTCGCGCAGGTGCTCGAAATTATGAGGCGCGAAGTCGACGATCAGCAGCTTGCCGCCGGGCATGACCAGACGCGCGGCCTCGGCCACGGCGGCGGCGGGATCGGCCAGGTAGTGCAGAACCTGATGCACGATCACCAGGTCGGCGCTTTCGTGCGGCAGGCGGGTCGAGAAGATGTCGCCGTGGCGCAGTTCGACCTTGTCCAGCCCCGCCTTGGAGACATTGGCGCGGGCGATGTTCAGCATGTTCTGCGACAGGTCGAGGCCGACCGACATCTTCGCCTTCCTGCCGAACAGGGTCAGCATCCGGCCCGAACCGGTGCCCAGATCGACCACGCGCTCGAACGGACCGGAGCCGGCGGCGCGCTCGACCGCCGCCTCGACGGCGCTTTCGCAGACATAGAGGCTGCGCATCTGGTCCCACTGAGGCGCGATCTGTTCGAAGTAGCGGGCGGCGTCGATGGCGCGCTCCTTGCGCACCTCGTCCAGACGGCGATGGTCGGCCTCGCCCTCGCCGTCGTCCAGCAAGTCCAGCACGGTGTCGATCAGACGCCGCGACAGGGCGTCGTGCGACAGGCGGTAGAAGACGCGCGCGCCGTCGGGGAATCGCTCGATCAGCCCGGCGTCGGCCATCAGCTTCAGATGGCGCGAGACTCGTGGCTGGCTCTGGTCCAGAACCCGCGACAGCTCCATCACCGACAGCTCTTCGGCGGCCAGCAGCGACAGCACCCGCAGGCGGGTCGGCTCGCCGGCGGCGCGCAGGGCTTCAACAGTCTGGTCGGCGGTCAGCGTCATAGGTCGTATAAAGATATCCTTATACGCTTATGCAAGCAAAATCTGGTCGGAGTTGGCGACCTTGTGCCCAACGACGGCACGGATTGTTCTTCAAACACGAAAAACAACGCGCCCTCTCCCGATGGGAGAGGGCTTGAGCCTCCAAGAGCCGAAGGCGATTGGAACAGGCGAAAGGGTGAGGGTTCCCGGCGGAAATCGGCCGAAGGCCGGGGGCTGCCCTGTATGCTGCGGCTCACGCCGACTGAAACCTCAGCCTCTCACCCTTTCGCGCAAGAACGATCGCTAGCGCTCTCGTGCGCTCAAGCCCTCTCCCGCCGGGAGAGGGAAGAGCCTATGCCTCAACAGGCGTCTTCAGCGGCTCGTTCGCGAAGTGGGCGGAGAGATTCTGCAGAAGCAGCATCAACATTCCCTGCACCGCCTCGGTCGTGGCGCCGCCGGTGTGGGGCGTCAGGACGGTGTTGGGCACGCCCGACCAGCGTGCGGCCTCGGTCGGTTCCTGGGCGAAGACATCCAAGGCCGCGCCGCCCAGACGGCCGTCCTTCAGGGCCGCGATGACGGCGTCCTCGTCCACCAGTTGTCCGCGCGCGACGTTGACCAACAGGCCGGATGGCCCGAGCGCCTCGATCACTTCGGCCGAAATCAGGCCCCGGTTGCTCTCGTCCGCCCGGCAGGCGACGACGAGGACGTCGGAGCCGCGCGCCAGATTGATCAGGCTGTCGGCGCGAGACCAGGCCGTCTCCTTCTCTCGCGGCGCCCACCAGCGGATATCCATGCGCATGACCTCGGCGCGACGCGCCACGGCTTCGCCGATGTGGCCCAGGCCGACGATCCCCAGTCGCTGACCGCCCAGCGAGGTGGTGATGCTGCGCGTCGACAGCTTCCATTCGCCCGCGCGGATGGTGCGGTCGCCCTCGGCGATCTGGCGGCGCGCGGCCAGGATCAGGCCGATGGCGTGGTCGGCCACGTCTTCGTGGTTCACGCCGGGCGCATGGGTGACGGGCAGGCCGCGCGCGCGGCACCACTCGACGTCGATGCCGTCGTATCCCGCCGTGAAGCAGGCGATCAGCGACAGATGGGGCAGGCGCTCGATCAGCGCCTTGTCCAGTTCGAACTCGCCCGCGACGATCAGGGCGCGGATGTCTCCAGCCGCCTCGACCGGCGGGCCTTCCCAGAAGCGATAGACATCGTAGGCGCTTTCCAGGAAAGCGCTCAGCGGGGCCAGATGCCGCTGCATGATCAGGACGGCGGGACGCTGGGTCATGAACGCAGACTATCCCGCTTTCGCCGGAGCGCCAGCCTTCTCATTCACCGCTCATCCCGGGGACGCCGAGATCCAGTGTTTTGACGACAGGAGCGACGTTCGACCCTCTGGTGTCTTGGGCTCTTACTGGATCCCGGCGTCCGCCGGGATGAGCGGGAGAGGGGGCATAGAAAAACGGCCCCCCGATTGCTCGGAGGGCCGCTTGTCAATCTGTCAGCTGGATCAGCGACCGAACTTCTGGTGCTGGATGCGCTTGGGAATGATGCTGTCCGCGCCCAGGCGGCGCATCTTGTCCTGTTCGTAGGCTTCGAAGTTGCCCTCGAACCATTCCACATGGCCGTCGCCTTCGAAGGCCAGGATGTGGGTGGCCAGACGGTCCAGGAACCAGCGGTCGTGGCTGATGACCACGGCGCAGCCGGCGAACTCTTCCAGAGCCTCTTCGAGGTTCTGCAGGGTTTCGATGTCCAGGTCGTTGGTCGGTTCGTCGAGCAGGATCAGGTTGCCGCCGGTGGCCAGGGTCTTGGCCAGGTGGACGCGGTTGCGCTCACCGCCCGACAGTTGGCCGACCTTCTTCTGCTGGTCGCCGCCCTTGAAGTTGAACGAGCCGACGTAAGCACGCGTGTTGATCTCGCGCTTGCCGACCATCATGACGTCGGTGCCGCCCGAGATGGCCTGCCAGATGGTGTCGTCCGGCTTCAGATCGTCGCGCGACTGGTCGACATAGGCCAGCTTGACCGTCTCGCCGACCTTGATCGTGCCGCCATCGGGCTGTTCCTGGCCGGTGATCAGCTTGAACATGGTCGACTTGCCGGCGCCGTTGGGGCCGATGACGCCGACGATGCCGTTGGGCGGCAGCTTGAAGTTCAGGTCGTCGAACAGAACCTTGTCGCCATAGGACTTCTTCAGGCCGCTCACTTCCAGCACGACATTGCCCAGGCGGGGGCCGGGCGGGATCTGGATGGCGGCGAAGGTCTGGGCCTTGGCGGAGTTCTCCTGCTCGGCGACCATCTTCTCATAGGCGGCCAGACGGGCCTTGGACTTGGCCTGACGGGCCTTGGCGCCCGAGCGGACCCATTCCAGTTCGCGGGTAAGGGCGCGCTGGCGGGCTTCGGATTCCGACTGTTCCTGCACGACGCGCTTGGTCTTGGCTTCCAGCCACGAGGAGTAATTGCCCTCGTGCGGGTGGCCCTTGCCGCGGTCCAGCTCCAGCGTCCACTTGGTCACCTGATCCAGGAAGTAGCGGTCGTGGGTCACCAGGATGACGCAGCCGGGGAAGTTCTCGAGGTGGTGCTGCAGCCAGGCCACCGACTCGGCGTCCAGGTGGTTGGTCGGTTCGTCCATCAGCAGCATGTCGGGTTTCGACAGCAGCAGGCGGGCCAGCGCCACGCGGCGCTTTTCACCGCCCGACAGATTGGTGACTTCCCAGTCGTCAGGCGGGCAGCGCAGGGCGCCCATGGCCTGATCGATGCGGCTGTCGATGTCCCAGACGTCGCCGGCGTCGATCTTCTCCTGGAGGGCGGTCATCTCCTCCATCAGCTCGTCGGTGTAGTTTTCACCCAGCTCATTGGCGACTTCGTTGAAGCGGTTGACCCACTGCTTCTCTTCGCACCAGGCCTCGACGTTCTGGCGAACGTTCAGGTTCGGATCGAGCTGCGGCTCCTGCTCCAGATAGCCGCGCTTGACGCCGTCGGCGGCGCGGGCCTCGCCCTGAAACTCGTGGTCCAGGCCGGCCATGATCTTCAGCAGGGTCGACTTACCCGAGCCGTTGACCCCGACGACGCCGATCTTGGCGTCGTTGTAGAAGCTGAGCCAGATGTTCTCGAAGACCTTCTTGCCGCCGGGATAGGCCTTGGTCAGGCCCTGCATCTGGAAGATATATTGCTGCGCCATGCGTCGCGTCGCGCCCTTGATTCAGTGCGGATGGGGAAGTTGCCGGGGGATGTAGCGATCCCGAGGGCTTTGGGCAAATCTTCGGACGCCGACGCGGCTTTTCGATGGCGGTCTTCAGCGAGCGGGAAGAACGGCTTCCAGGGCGCGGGTGAAGCCGACCGGGGCGACGGTCAGGTGATCCTCGTCGTCCAGAACGACGGAACTGATCGTCAGGCCGGGATAGCCGCGCGATTCCAGATTCCGCTGCAACGTCTGCATGTCGCCGACCATGTCGGCCTCGCTGTTGCGGCGGGTGGGGCCGGGTTTCTCGTGACCGCCCACATACATGAAGACCTGGGCCTGAAGATCGCGATGGTTGCGGGCGTAGTCGGCCTCGACCCCCATCATGTAGCCCTTGTCGTACCAGAGCGACGGACTGCCCAGGACGTAGGACTGGAACATCGCCGGGTCGCTGAACAGGATCTGCGCGCCCAGCAACCCGCCGTAGGAATGGCCCAGCAGCACGCGGCGCGACGGATCGGCGCGGAACGTCTTCTCGATGAAAGGCAAGGCCTGGGTCTTCAGATAGGTCTGATAGGCCGCGCCGCCGCCATGCACGGCGGCGCCTGAACTGCGCGGACCGTTGGGAGTCGGGGTGTAGTCGCGGCGGCGGCTGTCGGCGCCCTTGTCGCCCTCAGCGTAGGACAGGCCGACCAGGATGAACTCCTGCACGACCGGTCCATCCAGATTCACACGACGGGCGATCTGGCGGATGATGGGGAAGGCGTAGTCCGCGTCGGTGACGTAGAGGGTCGGATAGCGGCGGCCGGGGTTGGCTTCATAACCGGCGGGCAGGCTGACGAAGACCTGATAGTTCCGGCCGGACACGGGGTCGGGCACGCTCCAGACCTGGGTGCCGGTCAGCACATAGGGGGCGCCTTCGGCGGCGACCCCTGGCTCGAAGAGCGATGTTCCGGCGTCGGCCTTCTCGCTGCAGGCGCCGAGAAGAAGGGCGCCTGTCGTGAACATGGCGATCGCCGCCGCCGCGCTGAAAACCCGCATCCATTCCCTCCAAGCTGTGCCGTTGGCGCAGGTTTCGGGGCAAATGCGGCGAGGGAAGGGCGAGGACGTCAGGCGTAGTTGAAACTGATGGAGATGCGCTGTTCCTCGGCGCGATTGGCGGGCACCTCGTGGCGCAGCCAGCTTTCCCACATCAGCACCGTGCCGGGCGCGGGCTTCAGATAGACGAAGGGCTGTTCGGCCTCACCGGCGTCGGCGGTCAGCCCGGGACGGGCCATCATCATGGCGAGGCGCGGGTCTTCGATCTTCAGGGAAGAGGCGCCGTCGGGCACGTGAATATAGATGGTGCCGGACAGGACCGCGTGCGGGTGGATGTGGCCGGTGTGGCCGCCGCCGGGCATCAGGACGTTGACCCACAGATTGTCGAGCTGAAGCTTCTTGGCCAGGTCGAAATTCAGGGCCTTGGCGAAGGCCGCCGCCTGCTTGTCCAACAGGCGCTTCAGCGCCGCGAACTCTGGAAACCGCTGGGGCAGGTCGTTGATCGACCCGTAGGACGTATAGCCCGGATAGTGATTGGCCCGGCACCATTCGATCCCGGCCTCGTCCTCCTCGGCCATGACCAGGCAGAGGTCGAGCAATTCCTCATGCAGTTCGGCCCAGCCGCGCGAAGAGGCGAGGGAGGCGTCGTAGACCTGGGTGGCGAAAAGGGATCGCAAGGGCATGGCGGAGCCATAGCCCTTCTCCCACAAGGGGAGAAGAGATGCCGCCCCGTAATCGGCCAGCCTGTCCATTTGCCTGTGCTAGACTCCTCACGGTTTCGGAAGACGCCGTCGCGCGCCGTAGGGGATTTCAGACGATTCAGACGAATTGGACTCTGTTTTTTCCTCCTTCGCCCACAAGGAAAAAAGCAGAATGAAGTCGCGATCAGAAGTGAAGCGCAGCCTCGCCGCGCAGGATCTCCTCCGCCTGCTGACTATGCTTGGCCCCGGCCCGGTCATGAAGGATCAGGGGCGGCAGTAGGCGCAGCGGCGCCTTGCCGGTCTTGATCGCCTGGACCAGCACGCGCTTGGCCGGCTGATCGGCGTAGGGCTGGATCGGGCGGATGGCGAACGATCCCGCCTTGGGCGACAGCAGGCTCAATATGTCGGCCAGGCGGTCGGCGCGGTGGATGATGACGATGCGGCCTCCTTCGCGAACGGCCTTCAGCAGGAAGCCGGCCCAGGCGGTCAGGCCGTCGTCGGCCATCCAGGCGCCGAGTTTGCCTTCGGCGGGCGCGCGCAGGGCGGCGGGATCGTCGAAGAAGGGCGGGTTGCTGATCGCCCAGTCGAACGGCGGCAGGCCCAGGGCGCGAAAGCCGCGCGCCACGTCGCCGTTCACGATTGTCGTGCGCGCCTCGGCGCCGTTCAGCCCGGCGTTCTCCCGCGCCAGCGCAGCCGCCGCCGCGTCGCGCTCCAGCCCCGTCAGTTGGACGTCGGGGCGCCGGGCGGCGACCTGCATCAGCACGGCGCCCGCGCCGCAGCCGGCCTCGATCATCCGTTCGCCGGGCCGGGCTTCGATCGCCGCGGCCAGCAAGGCGGCGTCCATGCCCGCGCGATATCCCTTGGCGGGTTGGCGCAAGCGGACGCGGCCGCCCAGAAGAGCGGATTCGGTCACCTCTGCGGCGACAGTAAGGGATGACTCGGCTTGACCCGTCATGGCGCCGCCACCATTGTGCGCCGCATCGTGTCCGGGCAAGCGGATGCGTGTGAATTTCGGGCGAATCTCCCCCTTCGTCCCTGTGCTGAAAGAGATTTTCGTGGACGCAGCTCTCGCCGTCGCCTCCCGTCCCAAGGGCGATGTGGACGCCCTGGTTCGTCTGGCCAAGGACGACATGGCGGCGGTCGACGCCCTGATCATCGCGCGGATGCAGTCCGACGTGCCGGTGATCCCCTTGCTGGCGGAGCATCTGGTGTCGGCGGGCGGCAAGCGTTTGCGCCCCCTGCTGACCGTCGCCGCCGCGCGCGCGGTGGGCCAGACGGGCGCCATCGAAGGCCCCAAGAAGCTGGCCGCCTCGGTCGAGTTCATCCACACCGCCACCCTGCTGCACGATGACATCGTCGACGGCTCGGAAATGCGCCGGGGCAAGGTCGCGGCGCACCTGATCTGGGGCGCGGCCTCGTCGGTGCTGGTCGGCGACTTCCTGTTCGCGCGCGCCTTCGAACTGATGGTCGAGACGGATTCCCTGCGCGCGCTGGGCATTCTGGCCACAGCGTCGGCCGTGATCGCCGAGGGCGAGGTGCTGCAGCTGACGCGCGCCCACGATCTGAACCTGGACCTGGACACCTATCTGCAGATCATCCGCGCCAAGACGGCCGAGCTGTTCGCCGCGGCCGCCGAATCGGGCGCGGTCGGCGCCGGCGCGACTGACGAACAGGTTGCGGCCCTGCGTGACTACGGCATGGCCCTGGGCATCGCCTTCCAGCTGGCGGACGACGCGCTGGACTATGGCGGCGCGACCGAGACCCTGGGCAAGAACGCCGGAGACGACTTCAACGAGGGCAAGGCCACCCTGCCGCTGTTGCTGGCCGTTCAGCGCACCAAGGGGACAGAAGATCTGTTCTGGGACCGCGTCATCACCAAGGGCGACCGTAAGCCCGAGGACTTCGACCGCGCCCGCGAGCTGATCATCGGCAGCGGCGCCGTCGCCGCCACGCTGGACACGGCCGGCGACTACGCCGACCGGGCCAAGGGGGCCTTGCAGGTCCTGCCCGCCGGGCCGTGGCGCGCGGCGCTCGAGGCACTGGCCGACTTCGCCGTCAGCCGGGCGACCTGATGCTGGCGGGCGTCCTGCTGGCCGGAGCGATCCTCGCCATGCAGGATGCGCCGCGTTTCACCATGCCCGCCTCGCCCGGCGACGCCCTGACAGCCGAGGTGTTTCGCCTGAACCCGGATGCGGTCGAGGCGCAGGTGAAGGCCTTGTTGGGTTCCGCCGCGGATGCGGAGGCGGATGAAGCCGACCCGGGCCAGCCGCGTTCTTCCTTCGATGAGATCATGATCCAGTCTTCCGGTTTGCTGAACATGGCCTATCGCCAGGGTTCGCTGCCGGTCGGGCCCGTGGTCCTCTATGCGGGCCCCGACGCGGATCACGCTCCCGACGCCGCCTGTCGCCTGACCCGCCGCCTGGACGCCGAGATAGACAACTCCGCCGAGGCGACGGAATGGTGCCTCGGGTTCGTGCTGAAGCTGGCGCCGACCCTGGTGTTGCCGCCGGCGCCGATTCATTAGGGTTCATTGGACGGCCTGTGACCCTCCCCATCGAAAGGGGAGGGCTTTCAGGGCCTCTTACTTCAGGCTGGCGCAGAAGCGCTGGATGCGGGTGCAGGCCTCTTCCAGCACCGCGTCTGAGGTCGCGTAGCTGATGCGGAAATAGGGGCTCAGGCCGAAGGCCGCGCCCTGGACCACGGCCACGCCCTCGGCGTTCAGCAATTCGGCGGTGAAGATCTCATCGTCTGCGATGACCACGCCCGACGGCGCCGTCTTGCCGATCAGACCCTCGATCGACGGATAGACATAGAAGGCGCCTTCCGGCTTCGGACAGCGGATGCCGTCCGCCTGGTTCAGCATCGAGACGACCAGGTCGCGACGCTTTTCAAAGGCGGCGGCGCGGACGGGCAGGAAGTCCTGCGGGCCGTTCAGGGCCTCGACCGCCGCCCACTGGCTGATGGACGAGGGGTTGGAGGTCGTCTGGCTGGCCACCTTGCGCATCAGATCGATCAGGGGCTTGGGGCCGCCCGCATAGCCGATGCGCCAGCCGGTCATGGCATAGGCCTTGGAGACGCCGTTGACCGTCAGGGTGCGGTCGTAGAGGTCGGGCGCGACCTGGGCGATGGTGACGTAGTCGAAGCCGCCGTAGACGAGGTGCTCGTACATGTCGTCGGTCAGGATCCAGACCTGCGGATGCTTGCGCAGAACCTCGGCCAGGGCTTCCAGTTCGGCGCGGGTATAGGCGGCGCCGGTCGGGTTCGACGGCGAGTTGAGGATGATCCACTTGGTCCTGGGCGTGATGGCGGCGTCCAGAACCTCGGGACGCAGCTTGAAGCCGTCGGCTTCCTGACCGATCACAGTGACGGGCTCGCCGCCGGCCAGCAGCACCATGTCGGGGTAGGAGACCCAGTAGGGCGCAGGGACGATCACCTCGTCGCCGGGGTTAAGCGTCGCCACCAGGGCGTTGTAGATCACCGGCTTGCCGCCCGAGGCGACGTGGATCTGGTTCGTTTCGTAGGTCAGGCCGTTTTCACGGGCGAACTTGGCGACGATGGCGGCCTTCAGCTCGGGCATGCCGTCCGCGTCGGTGTACTTCGTCTCGCCGCGGTTGATGGCCTCGATGGCCGCCGCCTTGACGTTGTCCGGGGTGTCGAAGTCCGGCTCGCCGGCGCCCAGGCCGATGACGTCGCGGCCCTGACGTTTCAGCTCGCGCGCCTGGGCGGTCACGGCCAGGGTGGCCGAAGGCTTGACGCGGGCGAGGGAGGCGGACTGAAGGCTGGACATGGCTATCCTGTCTGGAGGATGTGGAGAGTGCCGGGGAGGCGAAGGCTTGATACGCAACCCCGCAGGGCCGCACAACGTTTGTGCGCGTCGCGGACGATCAAAAGGCGATTTGGGCGAAATTTATGCGGCGCGTCGTCGATTTCCTGCTGAACATGGAGGCCAGGCGGTGGCGAACCCTGGCCGTCACCCTGCTGCTGCTGGGGGGAATCATCGCTCTGTTCGCCTTGGGCAAGACCCAGTTGGCGCTGGGCGCAGAGGATCGGCTGGAAGACTGGCTGGCGGGCTATCGCATCGGCCCGTGGGGCCTGGTCGCGGCGGTCGTGGTCTTCACCCTGTCCGCTTTCATCGGCGTGCCGCAGTTCCTGCTGATCGCCGCCTGCGTGGTGGCTTTCGGCCCGTGGTTCGGCTTCCTCTACAGCTGGATCGCCACTATCGCCTCGGCGGCCGTGACCTATTGGCTTGGGCGCGGACCGACCGCGCGCACGCTTGAACGCTACGGCGGCGGGACGGTGGAGCGCATCCGCCGGTTTGTCGGCCGCAACGCCTTTTCGGCCAGCTTCATCATCCGCAACGTGCCCTCGGCGCCCTTCATCGTCGTGAACATGGCGTTTGGGGCGGTGCGCGCTTCATTCCCGGCTTATCTGGCGGGATGCGCCCTGGGGGTGCTGCCCAAGACGGCGCTGGTGGCCTTCTTCGGAGGCTCATTCATGGCGGCGGTCAGCGGCGACGGGGTGTGGACCTCGGTGATCCTGGCGGCCGTCGCAGGCGTTTGGCTTGTATTGATGCTGGCGGTGCGCGAGTGGGTGAAGCGCCGCGAGGCCGCACGCAATCTGTCAGTCGATTGATCGGAGAACGACCATGCTGAAGCTCTACTATTCCCCCGGCGCCTGTGCTGTCGCCTCGCATATCGGCCTGGAAGAGGCGGGCGCGGACTATGCGATCGAGAAGATCGACCTGCGCGCCGGCCAGCAGCGGACGCCGGAGTATCTGGCGATCAACCCGGCGGGCGTGACCCCGGCGCTCCAGACCTCCGAGGGCGTGATCACCCAGAACGCCGCCATCCTGGCCTATGTCGCCCAGACGCATCCGCACGCTCAACTGGCCGACCTGGATAATCCGTTCGAATTCGCGCGACTGCAGGCTTTCAACGGCTGGCTGGCGTCCTCGCTGCACCCGGCCATCGGCAAGGCGCTGTTCTCCAAACCGCCGCTCGAAGGCGAGGCCAGGGATGAGGCCGTCAAGGTCGCGCTGGAGAAGTACGACTTGGCCGAGAATCATCTGCTGGCCGGTCCCTGGGTCATGGGCGAAGATCATTCGATGGCGGACGGTTATCTGATGGTTTTCACGCGCTGGGCGCGCCAGGCGGGCCTGTTGGACAAGACCCGCTTCCCGAAGCTCAACGCTCATCTGGATCTTGTTCAGTCGCGCCCGGCCGTGCAGCGCGTGCTCCATGCCGAGGGTATTCCGGCCGTCTGATCCGAACGCCCCGCAAGCGGGGCTGGAAAGCTTGACCGGCAAGGCTTTCAAGCCTTGCCGTGACAAGCCTGTGATCGAGAAGTCATAGGCGCTTGCAATCCCTGCGGCATGAGGGCAAACGGGCCTGTAGTCGGCTCGGCGAAGACGGTCAGGACAGCTTTGCGGTCAGCGTGAAGCGGGGGTAGGGCGTCGCCACAGCGGACGAATGAAATTCACGCCCTTGCAGGCCCGAACTAAAGCGGTAACCGACGCCCATGCTTTCACCCCTCTTCGGCATGATTTCCAATGACATCGCAATGGATCTGGGGACGGCCAACACCCTGATCTACATGCGCGGCAAGGGGATCGTCCTGAACGAGCCGTCGGTCGTCGCCCTGCGCAACGTCGGCGGCCGCAAGATCGTCCACGCCGTCGGCCTGGAAGCCAAGCAGATGCTGGGCCGCACCCCCGGCCACATGGAAGCCATCCGCCCGATGCGCGACGGGGTCATCGCCGACTTCGAAGTCGCCGAAGAGATGATCAAGCACTTCATCCGCAAGGTTCATAACCGCAAGGGCTTCGTGAACCCGAAGATGATCGTCTGCGTCCCGTCGGGCGCCACGGCCGTCGAACGCCGCGCCATCAATGATTCCTGCCTGAACGCCTCGGCCCGCCGCGTTGGCCTGATCGACGAGCCGATGGCCGCCGCGATCGGCGCCGGCCTGCCGATCCACGAGCCGACCGGCTCGATGGTCGTCGACATCGGCGGCGGCACGACCGAAGTCGCCGTGCTGTCGCTGTCCGGCATCGTCTATTCGCGTTCGGTCCGCGTCGGCGGCGACATGATGGACGACGCCCTGATCGCCTATATGCGCCGCAACCATAACCTGCTGATCGGCGAGACGACCGCCGAGCGCATCAAGAAGGACATCGGCACCGCCCGCGTCCCGGCCGACGGCGAAGGCCTGTCCATCGAGGTCAAGGGCCGCGACCTGATGCAGGGCGTACCGCGCGAAGTGAAGATGAGCGAACGTCAGGCGGCGGAAGCCCTGGCCGAGCCGGTCTCGCAGATCGTGGAGGCCGTGAAGGTCGCCCTGGAGGCCACGCCGCCGGAACTGGCCGCCGACATCGCCGACAAGGGCATCATGCTGACGGGAGGCGGCGCCCTGCTGCGCGGCCTGGACGCCGAGATCCGCGACCACACGGGCCTGCCGGTGCAGGTGGCGGACGACCCGCTGTCCTGCGTCGCCATCGGCTGCGGCAAGGTGCTGGAGCACCCGTCGTGGATGAAGGGCGTGCTCGAGTCGTCGCTCTGAGGCTGATCGGCCTGTCGTCGGCGCCGCAATCCTGAAGAGGGGGCGGTTTCAGCGACAGGCCCGCACCGTCGGCGGGCCTCGGTCCGCCGATTTCTAAGCTCTAGCAGGAAGGCTGGCCGTGGCGTTTCGCGACGGACCGTTCGAGAATCTGAAGGTGCCGCTGGCCTGGACGGCCGCGGTCATGGTCGTCGGCGGCATCGTCGCTGCGATCATGCTTCTGCTCGCCGATCGACCACAGCCGGGCGCGGATGATCTTCAGCCGGCGCAGGCCGCGTTTGACACTGCCGCAGGAACCACGGGCGGCGTCCTGGCCGCTCCGGTGCGCTGGACCGGTGACGCCGTCGATTACGTCAAAGGCTATTTCTTCGCCGTGTCGGAGAACCGTCGCCTGCGTCGCGAACTGGCGGAGATGAGCGCCTGGCGGGATGACGCCATGGCGCTGAAGAATCTGAACGCCCGCTACGAACAACTTTTGGGCCTTCAGACCGAGCCGCCCATCGCCATGACGGCCGGCCGCGCCATCACCGACGTGCGCGGTCCGTTCGCCCGGTCGCGCCTGCTGAACGTCGGCGCCGGCAAAGGCGTGCGTGTAGGCAATCCGGTGCTGAGCGAGCACGGCGTCGTCGGCCGCATCTCGGGCGTTTCCGGCGTGCACAGCCGCATGGTGTTGCTGACCGACGTGGCCTCGCGCATTCCGGTCATGGTCGAACGCACGGACGCCCGCGCCATGCTGACCGGCGACGGCAGCCGCAGCCCGCGCCTGGACTATGTGCGGGGCCAGGGGGCGGTGCAGGACGGCGATCGCATCCTGACTTCAGGCGACGGCGGCGGCTTCCCGCGCGGCCTGCCGGTCGGCGTGGTGGCGAAGGGGGTCGACGGCTCCTGGCGGGTCAAGCTCTACAGCGACCGCACGGCCATCGACTATGTGCGGGTGCTGCTGTTCCAGGACTTTGGCCAACTGGCCGACCAGAACGCCCTCAACGCCGCGCCCCTGGCCAGCCTGAACACGGCGCCGCCGCCGAATGCAGCGCAGGCGGCTGCGATCCAGGACGTGGCTGTTCGCCGCGCCGCCGCCGCGCGCGCCGCCGCTGAACGCGTCCGCGCCGCCAACGCCGCTCCGCCGCCTGCGCCGGTCGCGTCGCCGCCTCAACCCACGACGCCGGCGCCGACCGCGCCCGACGGAGGCCGCGAGTGAGACGGACGATCACGGTGCGGATGGTCGGTCCGATGCAGTGGATCGGCTACCCGGCGCTGATCGCCGTTGCCGCCACCATCCTGTTCGCCATTCCGCTGCGCCTGTTCGGCCTGACCCTGCCCGAGCCGGTCTGGCCTATGGTTCTGGCCTTCGCCTGGCCGTTGATCCGCCCGTCCATGCTGGCGCCGGCGGTGTTGTTCGGCCTGGGCGTCTTCCTGGATTTCTTCTGGGGCGGTCAGGTCGGGATGTGGGCGCTCAGCCTGCTGCTGATCTACGGCGCGATGCTGCTGGCGTCCAAATATCTGGCTGGTCAGGCGACCATCGTCCTGTTCGCCCTCTATGTCGCGTCGACGGGGCTGGCGTTCGCGGTCGCCTATTTCGTGACGCGCGGCAGCCTTGGGAATGCTCCCAATCTACTGGCTGTTATGGGGCAGATGATCCCGACGCTGCTGCTCTTTCCCCTGGCGGACTGGCTGATCGAGCGTTTTGACGACGCGGACGTGCGATTCCGATGAGCAGCGAACCGCATATCTTCTTTTCCGATGTGAACGAGCGGCAGGGCTCCTTCCTGCGGCGCACCATGCTGCTGGGCGGGGCGACGGTCGTGGGCGGGCTGGCCCTGGTCGGACGCCTGGCGCACCTGCAGCTCTTCAAGTCGGAAGAGTTCGCCACCCTGGCAACGCGCAACCAGTTCAACTTTCGCCAGGTGCCGCCGCCGCGCGGTCTGATCAAGGACCGCAACGGCGTCGTCATCGCCGGCAACCGCCCCAGCTTCCGCGTTCTGGTCGTGCGCGACGAAACCAAGGATCTGGACCAGACGCTGGATCTTCTGGGTCAGCTTCTGCCCGACACTCTGGACCGTCGCCGCACCATCATTCGCGAGGTGAACGCCGCGCCGCGTTTCTCGCCTGTTCCCGTCAAGAGCGACCTGACGTGGGAAGAGTTCTCCAAGGTCAACCTGCACGCGGCGGAGCTGCCGGGCGTCATGGCCGACATGAACGAGGCCCGCTACTATCCGCACGGCGGCGCCTACGCCCATGTGGTCGGCTATGTGGCCAAGGTGTCGGACCGCGACGTGCAGGCCATCCGCGACAAGGGCGAGCAACCGCCCGCCATCCTGTTCAACCCCGGCTTCCGTATCGGCCGTCAGGGCATTGAAAGATCTCTGGATCTTGATCTGCGCGGCGTGGAGGGCGGCAAGCGGGTCGAGGTCAATGCGCGCGGTCGCGTCGTGGCCGAGGACATCGCCGGATCACGCCCGGCGGTGCAGGGCTCCGAGGTCGTCCTGACGCTGGACAACGACGTCCAGCAACGCGCGCTGGAGGTCTTCGGCGAAGAGGCGGGCAGCATCGTCGTCATGGACGTCCGCAACGGCGACATCCTGGCCATGGTGTCGTCGCCGTCGTTCGACCCCAACCTGTTCGTCTCGGGCGTGCCGTCCAAGATCTATCGCGCCCTGGCCGATTATGAGCGTCGTCCTCTGTTGGACAAGGCTCTGAGCGGCACCTTCGCGCCGGGCTCGACCTTCAAGCCGATCGTCGGCCTGGCGGCGATGAAGCGGGGCCTGGACCCCAGCCGCCGCATCGTTTGCAACGGCAGCTTCTATCTGGGCCGGCGGTTCGCCTGCCTGGGACGGCATGGGGCGCTGGATCTGCGCGGCGCCATCAAGGCGTCCTGCAACGTCTACTTCATGACCCTGGCGAGCGAGATGGGGCCGGACGCCATCGCCGAGACCGCGCGCGACATGGGCTTCGGCCAGACCTTCGATATCGGCATTCCCGGACAGAAGGCGGGGTTGGTCCCCGACCGGGAATGGCGCCGGAAGAATCCGGTGCGCGGCGACGGCAAATGGTATCCGGGCGAAAACCCCAGCTATGGCATCGGACAGGGAGCCCTGACCGTGAACGCCTTGCAGTTGGCGGTCTACACGGCGCGGATCGCCAACGGCGCCAAGGCGGTGTCGCCGCGTCTCATCAAGTCTGTCGGCGGAGTAGAGCAGGGCGGCAGCGCCTTCGCCGACCTGCCTTACGATCCCCAGATGCTGCAGGTCCTGCGCGACGGGATGGAGGCGGTGACCGCCGCCGGGGGGACGGGCTTCCGAAACAGTCAGTTGGGGCTGGGAACGGTCAAGATGGCGGGCAAGACCGGCACCGCTCAAGCGCGGAACTACGGCTCCGGGTCGCGCAAGGGGGCCGGGCGCCCCTGGGACCAGAAGGACCACAACCTGTTCGTCGCCTATGCGCCGACCGACAATCCGCGCTACGCGGTCTCGGTCATCGTCCAGCACGGCGGCCTGGGCGGCGGTACGGCCGGGGCGCCGCGCGCGCGCGAGGTGATGAAGGTCGCTCTGCTGAAGGACCCCGAAATCCGCGCCCGCATTGAATCGGCTGGCTTCGAGGCCCAGGAGGACGCCGGCGTCCGTGAGGCCGAGGCCCGGGGCGAGCCGATCGACAGCGCGGATGTCGGCGCCGCCGTCCCGCCGCCCCTGACGGAGCCCGGACAATGACCGCATCCGCCCTGACCCGTCCCGGCGAGCGCGACCGCCTGTCCAGCAAGTTCGCCGAGCTGGATTGGCGCATCATCGGCCTGTTGTGCATCCTGGCCGGGATCGGCACGGCCATGCTGTATTCCATCGCGGGCGGTCACTGGCAGCCGTGGGCGGTCAAGCATCTGATCCGCTTCGGCGTCCTGCTGGCGGCCATGATCGGCATGGCCATGATCCATCCGAAGTGGTGGTTCCATGCGGCCTATCCGTTGTACGGCGTGCTGCTGTTCATGGTCATGCTCGTGGAGTTCACGCCGTTGGGCTACACGGCCGGCGGGGCAAAGAACTGGCTGCACCTCGGCTTCATCCGCATTCAGCCCGCCGAGTTCGTGAAGATCGGCCTCGTACTGGCCCTGGCGCGTTGGTATCACAGCCATTCGGCTCAGGACGCCCGCTGGTCGTGGAAGCTGCTGATTCCAGCAGGGCTTGTCGGCGTCCCCTTCATCCTTGTCGCCAAGCAGCCGGACCTGGGCTCGGCCATGATCATCGGCCTGACCGGCGCGGTGATGATGTTCATGGCGGGGTTGAGCTGGCGCGTCATCGCCGCGGGCGTGGCGGCCGCCGTGGCGGTCATTCCGCCCTTCGTCATGTTCGGGATGCACGACTATCAACGCAATCGCGTGCTGACCTTCCTGAACCCGGAAGCCGACCCATCGGGCACGGGCTACAACATCATCCAGTCCAAGATCGCCCTGGGCTCAGGCGGCCTGATGGGCAAGGGCTACGGCCTGGGCAGTCAGAGCCAGCTGGAATTCCTGCCCGAGCGCCACACCGACTTCATCTTCTCGACCGTGTCGGAGGAGTTCGGTTTTCTCGGCTCCTTCACCGTTCTGGCCTGCTATGTCGCGCTGATCCTGATCTCGCTGCGGATCGCGGCGCTGTCGCACAGCCACTTCGGCCGTCTGAGCGCGGCGGGAATGACGGCCTTCGTCGCCCTGTTCGTCCTGATCAACGGCGCCATGGTGATGGGGCTGGCGCCGGTCGTCGGCGTGCCCATGCCGATGCTGTCCTACGGCGGCTCGTCGATGATGACGGTGATGGTCGGCTTCGGCCTGGTCCTGTCGACGCGGGTGCATCGCTATGTCGAACTGCCGAAGGGGCAGGGGCTGTTCTAATCACCCGCGCGGGCGTTAGGCTGTCGCCATGACCGTTCAGACGCCCGCCGCCGAAGTCGCCGACATCCCCAAGGCCGATCCGTCCATGTTCTCGGACTGCGGGGACACGCCCTGTCCTCAGCCCGTCATGGCCGACCCCAGAAATGAGGCGGCGGTGCAGGCCGAGGGCGTGCGGATGCGCGACAACCCGGCGGAATGGGCCTTCGTCCGCCTGTCCAAGCTGATCGAGGAGTTCGAAGCCAACCTCGACAAGGATGAGGAGATCGGCGCGCGCGTGGTCGGCCTGCCGGGCGACGGCACGATGCAGATCATGGACGTCGGCTTCTGGGGGCCGGACCTGATCATGTTCTTCGGCCGCAACGCCGACGGCAAGCCGGTCCGACTGATCCAGCACTACAGCCAGATCAATGTGGTGCTCAGCGCCGTAAAGAAGCCGGAGGAACGCGAGGCGCGCCGCATCGGCTTCCAACTCAGCGAGATGGTTCAGAAGACCAATCCGAAATAGCCGATGCAATGACGCTTAAAGCGTCGCAGCCCAGTCGGTGGCGCGGACCAGGCTGTCGATGATGCCGGGCTCGGAAGAGGCGTGGCCGGCGTCGCCGATGATCTCAAGCTTGGCTTCGGGCCAGGCGCGGTGCAGGGACCAGGCGCCCGAGATCGGCGTCACCACGTCAAAGCGGCCTTGGGCGATCCAGCAGGGGATGTCGCGGATGGTCTCGATGTTCTCGAGGATCCAGTGCTCGCTGTCGAAGAAGCCGCCGTTGGTGAAGTACCAGTTCTCGATCCGGGCGAAGGCGACGGCGAACTCGGGGTCGGCGAACTTGTCCGGCTTGCCTGACGGCCCCTGGATGCTGACGGTCTCGCCTTCCCAGGTCGCCCAGGCCACGGCGCAGCGGTTGCGCTCCTCGACGTCGTCGCCGGTTAGGCGCTTGTAATAGGCGGCCATCAGGTCGCCGCGTTCGGCTTCGGGGATGGGCGCCAGGAAGCGTTCCCAGGCATCGGGGAAGATCATCGAGGCGCCGTCCTGATAGAACCAGTGCAACTCCTTCTTCGTCAGCAGGAAGATGCCGCGCAGGACCAGGGCCAGACAGCGATCGGGGTGCTTGATGGCGTAGGTCATCGACAGGGTCGAACCCCAGGAACCGCCGAAGACCACCCATTTGTCGATGCCGAGCAACTCGCGCAGGCGCTCTATATCGGCGACGAGGTCCCAGGTCGTGTTGTCTTCCAGCGAGGCGTTGGGTCGCGACAGGCCGCAGCCGCGCTGGTCGAACATGACGATGCGGTATCTGGCCGGGTCGAAGTAGCGGCGCATGCCCGGGTTGACCGCCCCGCCGGGGCCGCCGTGCAGGACGATGACCGGCACGCCGTGGGGATTGCCGCTTTCCTCGTAATAGATCTCATGGACGCTGTCGGTGGGCATCCAGCCCGAGGCGTAGGCTTCGATTTCCGGATAGAGGTCGCGGCGCTCGGTGTTGATCACGTGGGATGCCTCTTTGAAAGGATGGTCTCAGGTCTTGGCGAGATTGGACTGGAGGGCGGCGAAGAGGATGAGGAGCCAGCCGGCGATCATCATGGCGCCGCCGACGGGGGCCACGGCGCCCATGACGGGCAGGCTCAACAGGCCGATCATGGCCAGGGCCACACAGAAAACCAGTCCGCCGGCGCTCGCCAGCCAGCCCGCCAGACGCAGGCGGCGGCTTGATCCGAACAAGGCCAGGGCGACGGCGAGAGCGGCGTGCACCATCTGATAATGGCCGCCCGTGGTCAGCAGGGTCTTGACGGCGGGAGCGGCGCCGTGGGCCGCGAAGGCGCCCAGGGCTACGGCCATGGCGCCGTTGAAACCGGCGAAGGCGAGCAGTTTGCGGTCAGGGCTCATGCCTAATGTCTAGACCACAAAATCGGCGAAGTCTGCTATCGCGCGCCGATGAAAGCCGCATCGCGCATGGCGCTGCAATATGTCCTGCTGTTCGGCGCCAGCGGCGTGACCCTGCCGTTTGCCGGCCTGTGGTTCCGCGATCAGGGGCTGAGCGGCGCCCAGATCGGGGCCCTGCTGGCGATTCCCATGCTGGCGCGAGCCCTGACCGGTCCGCTGCTGGCGGTCTGGGCTGATGGTTTCGCCCTGCGCCGGACCCCGATCGCCTTGCTGGGCCTGGTCATGGCCGTCGGCTATGGCGGGGCGGGACTGGTCGAGGGCTTCATTCCATGGGCCCTGTTCTGGCTGGTCGGGGCGACGGCGGCGGCGGCCCTGATCCCGCTCAGCGATGTGATGACCCTGCGCGTTGCGGGGCGCGAGGGGTTCGCCTTCTCCCTGCCGCGCGGCTGCGGTTCGGCGGCCTTCGTCGTCGCCAATCTGACCATGGGCGCCCTGCTGACGCAGGTCTCATCCGACGCCGTCATCCTCTGGGCGGTGACCGCCGCGGTGCTGATCGCGGTCACCGCCTGGCGCGTGCTTCCGGCAGAGCCGGTGGCCGAGGGCGGTCCAGCTTCGCGGTTGGAGCGCTTTCAGGGGCTGGGACGGTTGTTGCGCCGTCCGGTGTTCATGGCGGCCATCTTCTCCGTCGGCGCGGTGCAGGCTACGCACGCCTTCTATTACGGCTTCTCAGCCATCGCCTGGCGCGCGCAGGGGCTGGCCGAGAGCGTGACGGGCCTGTTGTGGGGCTTCTCGGTCGTGGTCGAGATCGGTTTCATGTGGTGGATCGAGCCGTGGCGTCGCCGCATCGGGATCGGTCCGTGGACCATGTTGTTCATCGGCGCGGGCGCGGCGATCCTGCGCTGGGGCCTGATGGCGTTCGCCCCGCCGCTGTGGATGCTCGTCCCGTTGCAGATGCTGCACGCCCTGACCTTCGCCGCGACCTATCTGGCCGGGGTGCAGATCGTCGAACGCCTGTGTCCGCCGGACAGCCATACCGCCGCCCAGACGCTGAGTTCGGCGTTGTCGGCCGGGGTGCTGATCGGTCTGGCCACCTTGGCCAGCGGGCCGCTGTACGACATCGTTGGGCTGAAGGCCTATCTGGCCATGGCCGGATTGGCGCTGATCGGCGCCCTGGTCGGGCTGTGGGTTCGCGCGCAGGAAGCCGCGTCAGGCCACGACTGAGCGGGGCAGGGGCGCCAGGCGCCGCGCCATGGCTGAGGCCGCTGTCTTCACCGCGGTGCGGACGATGGTTTCGCTGGTCCCGTCGGGAATCCGCAGCAGGCCGATGGACGGCGATTCCAGATTGTCCGGAAGATCCGCCAGGACGCGATAGAGGATGTAGCTTCCCGCATCATCCTCGGCGTCGGAGGCGGCGATGGCCGGAACGCCCGCCGCCGTGAAGTCGCGAAGCATGTCGGCGACCGGAGCCGTCACACGGGCAATGCTGGGGCTGGTGCTGTCCAGGCGACCCGCCTCGCCCAGGCGGCGGTTTTCCGCGCGCATCTGAACCCGCACCGGCCCGGCGTGGACCGTGCGGCCGACCAGGAGCAGGGCCGAACATTCGCCCCGCGACAGCAGGTTCGTCAGAGTGTCCGCCAAGGTCTCGGCCGAGGCGTCGCCGGGGGTGGCCAAGGTGCGGGCGCCGGGCGGGTTCCAGGGCTCGCCGGACAAATCCTCGACAGGATCCCAGGCCCGATACGACGGCGACCAGGCGCAGATGGAAATGGCGGGGCGCCGATCAGGACGACCGTTGGAATCCAGACCCGTCAAAGGAAATAGACCCCCTCTAGCGCCACGATGGCGCGCCGCAGCCGGAACGGTGCTTTGAAATGCGGCGTCAGGTCAAGCCTGACCGGCGCCGCGATGGCGAGATGAAAAGGCGAAACGGTCAGCTCAGATCGCCTACGGCGGCGTCTAGAAGCATGAAGGCGCGGCCCTCGTCGGTGGCCAGCCGCATCTGGACGTCGTCGGCGCTGCCGCGCTCCGCCTGAATCTTCAGCCCCTGGGCGAAGGCGCGGACGTAGGCCTCGGCGTCGGCGCGCAGGGCGTCGTCGCCTAGAATACGGCGCGAGACGCTGCGGACGGCGGCCGGCGCGACGCGGCGGACGATCTGACGGGCGCGCGCCGGATCGTGGCTGGAGAAGGCCTGGGCGGCTTCCTCCACGCGGGGGCGCGGCAGCAGGGCGTTGGGATCGACCCCCATGCGACGGATGGCCGAGGTCACGCGCGCCGCCAGGGCGTCGATCTCTTCGGGGGTGCCGATGGCGGCGTTCAGCTCCAGCGGCGGGCTAGGCTCGGGCGGGGCGGCGGGCGTCTGTTCCGGCTGGACCAGATCGCGCCAGCTGAGGGCGTCGCCGATGCGCGCGGGGTCGGCTGGAGCCGTTTCGGGCGGCACGGCGGGGGCCGCAGGAATCGGTTCGATTTCCGATTCGGCCGGATGCTCGGGGCGCAGGCGGCCGCGCAGGCTGGAGGCGGGGGGCGGGGCGGCCTCGCGCGCTGCGGGCGTCGTCGGGCGACGACGGGCGCCGCCTTCGCCGGACACGGCGCCCATCAGACGCACGGCCTCGGTCAGCATCTCATAATTGCGACGCACGCGGTCCTGGAAGCCGGCGTCCAGGGCCTCGGTGTCCTGGGCTGCCTTGCGCGAGGCGGCGGTCAGGGCGCTCAGGCCCTCCTCGACGCTGAGGCGTACGGATTCGACACGGGCGCGCGCTTCGTCGGGCAGGCGGGCGGCGCGCTGATCCATCTCGGCGACCGCCTGTTCGACGGACGTCAGGGCGTCGGTGACCTGAGCCAGGGTCGCCTGGAGGCTGTCGACCAGCTTCTGTCCGGTCAGATCGACCATGTCGGCGGTCTGGGCGACGATGCGGCGGGCGCCGTCGATGCGGGCCTCGGCCGCCTCGTCGGCCTTCTGGGCGGCGTCGAACAGGGATTCGCCCAGGCGGTCGGCGCGGATCTGAGCCTGCTCGATCGCGGCCTGCGCTGCGGCGCGCTGCTCTTCGGCCGTGGCCTGAAGCGCCTCCAGCGAACGCCGCGTCTCCTCGACCAGCAGGTCGCGGGATTCGGCGGCCAGGCTTTCAAAGCGGTCCAGCGACAGCTTGGTGGCGTGGTCGAAGCCGTCAGCCTCGCGTTGCGACATCTCCACCAGGGCCTTGAACTGGTCGATCACGGCCTCGACCTGCGCCTTGATGGCGGCGGCGGCGGCGTCGCCCCGCTGGTTCAGATCGTCGGCGGCGGTGCGGGTCTGGGACAGGTGGTCCAGAAGCTGGGCGCGCTGGCTCTCGATCTGGGCGGAGAAGTCCTCCTGGTCCGTGCGCAGGGCGTAGGCGGCTGTGACAAGGGCGGCGCGCTGCTGGCCCAGGCCTTCCTCGACCGACTGAATCTGTTCTGCGACTCCGGAGCCGGCCGTTTCCAGACGGAGGGTCTGGCGCGCCAGATCGTCGGAGGCGGAACGGGCGGCTTCCTGGGCCTCGTTGGCCGCAGCGGCCAGATCGGCGGCGCGGGCGGCCAGGGCGGCCTCGGCCTCGCGCAACTGGGTCTGGGCTAGGTCGGAAGCGTCGGCCACCATGCGCGACTGGCGCTCGACCGTTTCGACCACGGCCGAGGCCTGGCCTTCCAGCTTGCCGCCCAGAACCCCCATCTGCTCGCGTTCATGCGACAGCTGTTCGGCCAATCGACGGGCCGTGCCGCCCGCCAACTCCGCCGCCTCGTTCAGGAGGTTGGATTCCTTGACCAGGGCCTCGCGCAGGGAGGCCAGGTCGTCGCGAGCCCGCTCGGCCGACTGTGCGGCGCGGTCGATATCCTCACGCAGGGTGTTCAGCACCTGACCCGCCTGATTGGCGGCCAGGGCGGTCGGTCCCACCAAGGCGTCGGCCATCTCCCGCGCGCGTTTGGTCTCCTGCGCCAGCCCCGCGCCCTGGCGAACGGCGTGGGCCAGCAGGATGGACAAGCCGACCGGCGCCAGCAGGATCAGGGCGTAGACCGCCAGGCGCAGGGGATCGAGCTCCATCATCCCCGAGCCCAGCTCATAGGCGAACCACGACGCCAGACCGCCGACCCACAGGGCTGAAGCCAGGCCGGCGATCAGATAGGCGTTGGCCGCGCCGTTCGAGGCCTTGCCCTTGCGTCGCTTGGCGGACGTTCGGGCGGGAGGGGCTGCGGGCGCTATCGTGGCGGGCGGCGCGTCGGCGGATTCGGCCAGGGGCGATAGGGCGCGCGCAGCCTTCTCGGCCTCGGCGGCGCGTTGCTCGGCCAAGGCCTGTTGCTCGGCCAGACGCCGGCGCTGGCGTTCCGACATGGGGCGCGGAGGCGCCTCGGGCAGGGGCTCAAGGGTCGGATCGGGCTTTGCCGGCGCCGCCTCGGCGGCTTCAGCCGTGTCCGACGCGGGCAGGGGCTCGGTCTCCGAGACAGGTTCGGATTCGGTCAGGTTGAGCGGCGGCCGATGGCGGGATTTCATGGGCGTCGGTCTCGATCACTGATCGCCAGGAAGGCGGCGAAGGGGCGCAGGGCACGGACCCTAACGGCTGGATCGTAAGGCGAAAAGGCTCGAGCGTGGATTAGATCGCCCTTAGCCGACAGGGATCAGCGTGATCTGTGGATCAGCAGGACGGCGGAGCGGTCACGTGGACCACGGCCGCAGACTTGGCGTCGCCGCAATCCTGCACCCGTTGGATTTCACGATCCGACTTGCGCGGAGCATTCATGTCGACGCCGAATTGCGACAACGCCGCTGCGGCGAGCAGGGCGATCAAACCGGCCAGCATCTCAATCAGAGCTTGCATAATTGGACTATGCCAGAAACATCTTCGGGCGACAATGCGGCGAACAGATGAAGCGTCGCCATTGATCCGACTGATGCGAAAATGGAACGATCCGGCCGCGCTGGCGTCTGATGAGATCAGGACGCCCATTGGGTCGTCACGCGAATCAGCCATTGCAGGGGGTATGGGAGCAGACCAGTTCTATGAGGGCAGCCTGCTGGAGACGGCCACCGGAGTGTGGCGGTCCGCGACGGCGCATCGGTTCGCCCCCCTGATGGAGAATAAGGCCTACTTCGACGCCCTGGCGTCGGCATTGCACAAGGCCGAACGCTCCATTCTTATTCTGGGCTGGCAGTTCGACCCGCGCACGCGCCTGGATCCCGAAGGGCCGCTGACTGATCGTCGAGCCGAGATCGGCCATCAGCTGAAGGCCCTGGTCCGCCACAAGCCGGAGCTGGACGTTCGGCTGCTGATCTGGCGTTCGCCGTTGCTGATCGCAGCCTCGCAGGGCTTCTATCCGCACAAGGCGCAGCGCTGGTTCCGGCGTCGCATCGTCGAGTTCCGACTGGACGGCCCCGGCATCCTGGGCGCTTGCCACCATCAGAAGGTGGTGGTGATCGACAATCAGATCGCCTTTTGCGGCGGCGGCGATATCTCAACCGACCGCTGGGACACCGACGAGCATTTCTCGGGCGATCCGCGCCGGTGCGAGCCGACCGGCGTCATTCCCGCGCCCCGGCATGAGGTCATGTGCGTGATGGACGGGCCGGCCGCCCAGGCTCTTGGCGATCTGGCGCGCGAGCGGTGGAGAAGAGGGACGGGCGAGGTCCTCTCCCCGGTTACGGCCAGATGCGGGGATTCCTGGCCAGACGGCGTGTCGCCCTCGATGACGCAGGTTCAGATCGGCGTATCGCGCACCGAGCCCAAGGTGCGCGGTCGTCCCGAGGTGCGTGAGAACGAGGCCCTGCATCTGGAGGCGATCCGGCGGGCGCGTTCGCTGATCTATATGGAGAACCAGTATTTCACCTCGCCCCTGCTGGCGGCGGCCCTGGCTGAACGGTTGGCCGAGCCGGATGGGCCGGAGGTGGTGTTGGTGTCGACCGGGCGCAGCCCCAGCTGGTTCGACGGCCTGACCATGGATACGGCGCGGGCCGAGGTCCTGTATCGGCTGGAACAGGCGGACCGCCACGACCGCTTCACCGCCTTCTATCCGGTGACGGACGAGGGCGAGCGGATCATCGTCCACGCCAAGATGACGATCATCGACGACAAACTGTTGCGGATCGGGTCCAGCAATCTGAACAACCGCTCCATGGGGCTGGATACGGAATGCGATGTCTCGGTCGAGGCGGAGACGGATGAACAGCGCGACGTGATCCGGCGTTTTCGTCGCCGATCCCTGGGTCACTTCATCGGGGTGTCGGGCGAGGCCTTTGCCGAGGCCGAGACGTTGATGGGGTCGGTCGGTCAGGCGATCCAGACCTTTGGACAGGGCCGGATGAAGCCGCTGGGCGCCGCCGAGCCGACGCGGGTGGAGCGGATGTTCGCCGAGTGGCAGTTCGGCGATCCCGTTTCCTCCACCGACGCCTGGCGGCCGTGGAAGCGCCTGAACCGTTCGCACCGCACCCGGCCCAGATCCGAGGGCGGTCAGGCGCCGGGCTGATTCTTGGGCTGATCGATTTCGAAATCGATGATGAGTGGCAGGTGATCAGACGCTGCTCGCGCCAGGGGCGATGACGCCGCGCTGGCGCTGATCACGCGAATCTCGCGACTGACGAAGCAGTGGTCGATGCGGATCGCCGGGAAGCTGGACGGGAAGGTCTTGATCGAGGGCTTCAGGCCCAGGCGTCGCTGAGCGTCGTCCAGCCGCCGGGTCAGAGCCTGATAGGGGCGGGTGATCGAGGTGGCGTTGAAGTCGCCGGTCAGGATGGTCGGTCCCTGACACATGGGATCGCCCAGCCATTCATCGCCGATCAATGCGGCGGCCTGAAGCCGCTGCTCGCGCGGGACCAGCCCCAGGTGGGTGTTCATGATGTTGACGATCACCCCGTCGAAATCGACGGCTGACCACAGGGCGCCGCGCGGCTCCAACCCCTTGATGCCGGGCAGGGTCGGCAGCGAGGCTGCGCGCACCAGTCGTTCGGGACGGTGGGTCAGTATGGCGTCGCCGTAAAGCTCGGCCTCGACCTTCATGGCGGGGTGGAATTGCACGCTCATCGCCAGGCGTTGGGCGATGGCGTCGGCCTGGTCGACCCAGCCGGTGCGCGCGCGGCCGACATCCAGCTCCTGCAGGCAGACCACGTCGGGTTCATGCTCGGCGATGACGTCGGCGATCCGCTGCACATCCAGTCTGCGATCGACGCCGACGCAGCGATGAACGTTGTAGGTCAGAAGTCTCGGCATGAATTCCTTGCCCGCGATCGCAGCGACTGTCGCGCCTCAATGCGGCGGTCGCGAGGCCCTGATAACCGGACTAGATGACAACCAGCTTGTCGGGGATCTCATTTTCATCAGCGGGCTTGGGCGGAAAGTGTTCCGCCAGCACCTGACCGCACAGGGCGACGGCCTTCTCGAAGCCTTCGACCGGTCGGTCGCGACGCAGGGCCCCGGTGAGAGCGGCGACCGCGTCGGCCCAGACCTCTGGACTGACGCAGGAATGGATGCCCTCGTCGGCCACCACCTCGACCTGCTGATCGGCCAGGGCGGCGAAGATGAGGACGCCGGTGCGCGCTTCGGTGACGTGCAGACCGTGGGCCAGGAACTGCTGCATGGCGGCGCGGCGGACCCGCGTGCGACGCAAGGCGGCCGGCGTCAGCAGCCGTCGCACGACCGGGATCAGAGACAGCAGAAACACGGCCAGGAAAACCCCGGCCTGCACCAGCCCATAAGCCGCCAGCGCGCGCCCGATCTCGGCCGAGGCGGCGGGCGCGTGGGCGATCTCCCATCCGCCGCCGAAGGTCAGCCAGTCGCCGTTGAAGCCGAACGGGATCAGCCCCAGCGGCAGCAATAGGGCCGCAGCCGCCGCCCAGCCCAGGCTGACGTCGCGATAGGAGGACACCTGGCGTGCTACGACGCAGAAGATCTCGCCGGAGGTGTTCGCCTCGGCCTGAGCGATGGCCTGGGCCACGCGGGCGTGGTCGTCGTTCGTGAATTGCATCACCATCCCCCCGAGGCGCCGCCGCCGCCGAAGCCGCCGCCGCCTCCGCCGAAACCACCGCCGCCGAAACCGCCGCCGCCCCAGCCTCCGCCGCCGCCCCAGCCGCCGCGATCATCGTCGTCGCGGTGGCGCAGGGCTTCGCTGGCGGCCCAGATCAGGATGGGCGACAGGCCGTCGCCGCGACCGCGTCGTTTCCGACCGCCTGCGGCGGCGCCGATCATGCCGAAGAAGATGAAGGCGAAGACCGCCAGGATGACGATGGCGGGCAGGACCGGCTTGGTCGTCCGGGACGCCGCGCTTTTGGCCTCTTCCGCCCGCGCCTGGGCCTCCGCCGGATCGGCGGTCAGTTGGGTGATGATGGCGTCCGTCCCGGCGATGATCCCCGCCGCGTAGTCGCCCTGGCGGAAGGGCGGCAGGATGTCGTTGCGGATGATCAGGGACGAATAGGCGTCGGTCAGCACGCCCTCCAGCCCATAACCGACCTCGATCCGCACCTTTCGCTCGTTCGGCGCGACGATCAACAGGGTGCCGCCGTCGTTTTCCTTCTGACCGATGCCCCAGTGACGTCCCAGCTGATAGCCGAAGTCCTCGATCTCCTGATCCTGAAGCGAGGGCAGGGTGACGACGACCAATTGGTCGCCGGTCTGCTGCTCCAGCGTCGCCAGCTTGCCGGTCAGGGCCTGTTCCTGTTCGGGCGTCAGCAGCTGGGCGTCATCGACCACGCGGCCGGTCAGCGCCGGAAAACTGATTTCGGCGGCCAGGCTGGCGCCGGGCAGGGCGGCCAACCACAGGATGAGGCCCAGCATCAGCGCGGGGAGGAGGCCCCGCGCCGCGCCTTCCCTCAGGGCGAGGGCGGAAGGGTTCATTTCAGGCTTACTGCGCCGCCGGGGCGGGCGCAGCCGCAGGCGGCGTCGAACCGGGCGCGGCGCCGGGCGCCGTCGCAGGCGCGCCGCCGCCGGGCTGGACGCCCAGGTCGAAGTTCACGGTCGGCGCCGACTGGGCCTCAGCCGTGGCGGTGAACAACTGCATGGGCTTGGAGCCGCCGTGCAGCGTCTTGGCCCAGATTACGCTCGGGAAGGTGCGCAGGGTGGTGTTGTAATCGCGCACGGCTTCGTTGTAGTCGCGGCGCGCCACGGCGATGCGGTTCTCGGTCCCTTCCAACTGCGACTGCAGGGTCAGGAAGTTCTGGTTGGCCTGGAGCTGAGGATAGGCCTCGACCGTCACCAGCAGCCGCGACAGGGCGCTGGAAAGCTCGCCCTGCGCCTGCTGGTATTGCTGGAAGGCGGCGGCGTCATCGAGGTTCGAGGCGTCGATGTTGACGCTGGTGGCCTTAGCGCGCGCCTCGATCACCTGGGTCAGGGTGGTGCGCTCCTGAATGGCCGCGCCCTGCACGGTGGCGACCAGGTTCGGCACCAGGTCGGCGCGGCGCTGATACTGGCTCTGAACGTCGGCCCAGGCGGCCTCGGCGCGCTCCTGCTTGGTCGGAATGGTGTTGTAGCCGCAGGCGCCCACGCCGGGGGCCAGGACGACGACAGCGGCGACGGCCGCGATGCGAGGCGAGAATCCAGCCATGAAGAAGCTCCTGCGGGCGGTCGTCGGGACCGCTGATCGCTAAAGACTATCGGGGCCGAAAGGCTCCGCTTCAAGGCTGGATTTTTGACGCAGGTCTCAGCCGTTCAGGTCTTCCGGCTCCACGCCCGCCGTGCGGCAGGCGGCGGTGTAGGTGTTGGCCAGCAGGCAGGCGATGGTCATGGGGCCGACGCCGCCGGGAACGGGGGTGATGCGGCCGGCGACCTCGACCGCTTCGTTGAAGTCCACGTCGCCGACCACGCGGGTCTTGCCTTCGGCGGCCTTGACCGGATCGCGCGAAGGGACGCGGTTGATGCCCACGTCGATGACGGCGGCGCCGGGCTTGATCCAGTCGCCCTTGATCATTTCCGGGCGGCCGACGGCGGCGACCAGAATATCGGCGGTGCGGCACAGGGCCGGCAAGTCGCGGGTGCGCGAGTGGGCGATGGTGACTGTGCAGCTTTCGCCCAGCAGCAGTTGCGCCATCGGCTTGCCGACGATGTTGGAGCGGCCGACGATGACGGCGTTCAGGCCTGACAGGTCGCCGAGTTGATCCTTCAGCAGCATCAGGCTGCCCAGGGGAGTGCAGGGGATCATGCCCGGCAGGCCGACGGCCAGGCGTCCGGCGTTGACGATATGGAAGCCGTCCACGTCCTTGTCCGGCGAAATGGCGTCCAGAACAGCAGCCGAATCGATGTGCTTGGGCAGGGGCAACTGCACCAGCACGCCGTGGATGCCCGCGTCGGCGTTCAACTGGGCGATCAGGGCCAGCAATTCGTCCTGGGTCGTTTCGGCGGGCAGGCGGTGGGTGTCGGACCGCATCCCTGCCTTCAGCGTCGTCTCGCCCTTGTTGCGGACATACAGCTGGCTGGCGGGGTCCTCGCCGACGATGACGACAGCCAGGCCGGGCTTGACGCCATGAGCGGATTCCAGCCGGGCGGCGGCGGCGGCGACGCGCTCCACCAGGGTCTGTGAGAAGGCCTTGCCGTCGATCAGCGAGGCGCGGGCGGGTTCGACAGCCATATTTGGCTCCATCTGCCGGGAACTGGAAAGCGTGGCCGCGATTTACAGGCGCTGCGGTTCGGCGTCTATGATGACGCCAGCAAAGAGGTTTTTATGCGTTATTCCCTGTTCGCGGCGGCCAGCGCCGTCGCCATCCTGTCCACCGGCGCAGCCTGGGCCCAGACGGCGTCTGACGCCCGGCTGGGCGACGACATCCGGGGGCGGCTGGAAGAGGGAGACGCCCGCACCCGTGGAAGCGACGGCTATCGCTACGACGACTATCGCGTGAATCTGCGCGCCGGACAGCGGCTCGAGGCCGAGATGACGGCGGACGATTTCGACGCCTATCTGGAAATTTACGCCGAGGGCTCCTTGCGGGACTCCCTGGCCAGCGACGACGACAGCGCAGGGGCGCTGAACGCGCGTCTGCGGTTCACCGCACCGGAGGCGGGGGCGTATATCGTCCGTGCGCGAACCTTCTCGGGCATCGAGACCGGCGACTATCAGTTGTCGCTGAAGGAACGAGCCGCGCCGCGTCTGCCGCGTCCAGGACGGATCGCTGTCGGCCGTGACGCGACGGGCAGCCTGGGATCGAACAGCGCCGAGGATGACGACGGCGCCCGTTATGACGCCTATGCCTTCCGCGCGTCGGCGGGCGAACGGGTCAAGATCGACCTGGAATCCGACGATTTCGACGCCTTCCTGCGCGTCGGACGCATCGTCAACGGCGCCTTTGTCCAGATGGCCGAGAACGACGACGGCGGCTCCAGCCTCAACGCCCGCCTGGTGTTCACCGCGCCGCAGGCCGGGGAATATCTGATCCGCGCCACGTCCTATAACAGTTCGGCCCAGGGCGATTATCGGCTGGTGCTGGAACAGGGACCGCCTGCGCCGACCGCCACGTCGGTGACTGTTGGCGAGGAGACGCGCGGACGCCTGACGCCAGACAGCGCAAGCAGCGATTCCGGGGCGCCGGCGGACCTCTATCGCTTCAGCGGGCGCGCCGGGCAGCGGGTGGCCATCACCATGAAGGCCGATGGTTTCGACACCTACCTCGAGTTGTTCGACGCCAACCACAACAGTCTGGCGACCGATGACGACAGTGCGGGCGACCTGAACTCCCGCCTGACGCATACCCTGACCGAGGATGGCGATTATCTGATCGAGGCGCGCGCCTTCTCCAGCGGCGAGGGCCCCTATACGCTGAACATAGAAGAGATCGCGCCGCCGCCGCCGCCGTCGGCCATTGCTTTCGGCCAGACGGTCGAGGGCGAACTGACCAGCAGCGACGCCACCGACGACGACGGCCGCCTGTATGACGCCTTCATCTTCAGCGGGACCGAGGGGCAGCGCGTCCAGGCCGTCATGCGGTCCGGCGACTTCGACGCCTATCTGCAACTCGGGCAGGGCGAAGAGGACTTCAGCGAGATCGCCAGTGACGACGACGGTCTGGGCCAGGGAACGGACGCGCGCCTGATCTTCACCCTGGCAGAGACCGGCGACTATGTTCTGCGGGCGCGTTCGTGGTCGCGCGACGCCAAGGGGCTCTATGCGCTGGAGCTTCAGGATCTGGGCGGCGAGCCTTCGCCGGGCAGCCTGCTGATCGGCTCTACCGTGCGAGGCCGGCTGACCGAGCGAGCCAGCATCACTGACGACGGAATCTACTACGACGCCTATCATTTCAAAGCCAAGGCGGATGAGAAGCTGCGCTTCACCCTGATCGCCAGCAGCTTCGACGCGGTGATCGAGGTCGGCGAAGAGAAGGACGGCGACTACTTCAAGCTGGAGGAGGACGACGACAGCCTGTCCGACACCCACGCCCGCCTGAACTGGACCGCGCCGCGCGACGGGACCTATGTCCTGCGGGCCCGCAGCTTCGGCGCCAACTCGACCGGCGACTATGTCCTGATCACGGAGCGGCAGCCCTGAGCGAAACCGACGACGACGCTGCTTCGGCCCTGATTCTGGGCCGGAAGGACCAGCACCTTGACGTGGTGCTGGCCGGCGGCGGTCGTCATGCGCTGTCGGCCGGGTTCGACGATTGGCGCTTCGTGCACGAGGCCCTGCCGGACCTGGATCATGCTCGAATCGACCTGGGCGTCGACTTCCTGGGGCGGCGGCTGAAGGCGCCTTTCCTGATCAGCGCCATGACCGGCGGCCCTGCGCGGGCCGAGGCGATCAACGCCCGTCTGGCCGAGGCGGCCCAGCATCTGGGCATCGCCCTGGCGGTCGGGTCGCAGAGGGCGGCGCTGGAAGGCGGGGCCGCAGGCGGCCTGGACTTCTCCTTACGGCTGAAGGCGCCGGACACGCCGATCCTGGCCAATATCGGCGCGGCCCAGCTGACGCGCGGGTTCGGCCGGGATGAGGCGCGCCGCGCGATGGACATGATCGGCGCTGACGCCCTGGTCGTTCACCTGAACCCGCTGCAGGAGGCCTGCCAGCCGGAAGGGGACCGCGACTGGTGGGGCGTGGGCGCGGCGCTTCAGGCTCTGATCCGCGGTCTGGACGCGCCTGTCATCGTCAAGGAGACGGGCGCCGGGATTTCCGCCGTTACGGCCCAGCGTCTGATCGCCATGGGCGCGGCGGGCGTCGATGTGGCCGGAGCCGGCGGCGCCAACTGGGGCCTGATCGAAGGAGAGCGCGCGACCGATGCGGCCGACAAGGCGCACGCCCTGGCCTTCGCCGATTGGGGCATACCGACCGCGCGCGCTCTGGCTGAGACGCGCAACGCCCTGCCGGACGCCTTGCTGATCGGCTCTGGAGGCGTGCGCGACGGGGGCGACGCGGCCAAGGCGATCCGGTTGGGTGCGGACGTGGTCGGCATGGCTTCGGGAGTCATTCAGGCCGCCACCGTCTCGACCGAGGCCGTCATCAAGCGCTTCCAGTTGACCATCCGGCAACTGCGCACCGTGTGTTTCTGCGTAAACGCTTCAAATTTAGCGGCGTTGAAACGAGTTCCATTGCTTCCTGTCAAATAAGTCGGGCATTTCCGCCCGCACGTTTTTGCGTCGCACCCAAGGAGATTCCCATGCGCGCCCTGCTGATGTCGTCGATCCTGACGTCGTCCCTGCTTCTGGCCGGCGTCGCCGCCGCCCAGAGCACCATCCGCCCCGGCCAGACCGTGACCGGCAATTTCAGCAGCAAGGACGCGCGCATGGACGACGGGTCCCATTACCGTTGCTACGTCGTCCAGACGCAGGCAGGTCAGGCCTACACGGTGACGATGCAGTCCGAGGACTTCGATACCTATCTGATGGCGGGCGCCGGTGCAGATTGCGATGAAACGTCGGTGACGAACGACGACGGTCCGGACATGGGCACCGACTCGCAGTTGCGCTTTGTTTCCAATGGCGGAAACTGGATCATCCGCGCCAATACGCTCAGCGAGGGCGAGACCGGTTCCTTCCGTCTCAGCGTCTCTGAAGGCCAGCGCCTGCGCCCGACCACTCAGGTCGTGCCGATTTCGGTCGGCGAAAGCCGCCAGGGCCGCCTCGAGTTCAGCGACCGCCAGGCGGATGACGGCTCCTTCTACGACTGCTACGCGCTGAGTGTCAGTCGAGGTGGGAATGTCTCGGTTCGCATGGATTCGGCGCAGTTCGACGCCTACCTCTCGCTGCACGAAGGGCCGCAGTGTGACGGCGACAGCCTGGCCTCCGACGACGACAGCGGCGGCGGCACCAGCGCCATGGTCACCCAGAACCTGCGTCCCGGCTCCTATTCCTTCCGCGCCAACAGCCTCAGCTCGGCGCAGGAAGGCGACTACACCGTCTCCGTCACGACAATGCGCTGACGCGGAAAGGCCCCGGCGAAACCGGGGCCTTTTTCAATAGAAGACGCTGTCCGATTCGCGCCCCGTTTCTAACGGCTCCCTGAGCGCGGACTGGCGTGCCTCGCGTTCGGCGGCGTAGTCGGGCTGGGGGGCGTCAAAGCCGAAGCCGTAGTCATCCCCTTCCAGCTGTGGCGCAGGCTGCGGCGGCGAGAGGCGGATAAGGGGCGGCGTCGTTTCCTGTTCGGGCGGCGGCGGGTCGGGCGTCAACTCCAGCCAGGCGCTTTCGACATAAGGTTCGTCATCCCCCGGGACGCCGGCGAGCCGGTCGGGATCATGGTCGTATCCATCTCGCAATTCTCCAACAGCCATGATGGAGCCAACCGGAAGGTCGGGTTCAACGGGCGGAACGACTTCGATAGCGACAGCCGGGCCTGATCCTCGTCCGCCATGCGCTACGGAAGTCGAGTTCCACGCAGCCCAGCCAGCCGCCCCCAGTCCCATTAGAACCAGGGCGGCGGAGGCCAGAATGACGGCATTCCTGTTCATGCTCGGGGGCGGTCCGCGTTCACGTTGCCTATGGAAAGCGCTCAACCGCCGTCCGGTTCAAGCCGAGGGCAGGAGATCGCCGGCGAAGGCGCGATAACGGCCCGCGCGGACGCCTTCCGTCGCACGGGCGATGTCCGGCGCGAAATAGCGGTCTTCGGTATAGGCGCCGCAGGCCTCGCGCACGATGGCGTAGGTCTGCTCCAGTTCCGGCGACGAGGTCAGGGGGCGACGGAACTCGATGCCCTGCGCGGCGGCCAGCAGCTCGATGCCCACAACGGTCGCCGTGTTGGCGGCCATGTCCAGCAGGCGACGGGCGCCGTGGGTGGCCATCGACACATGGTCTTCCTGGTTGGCGCTGGTCGGCACGGTGTCGATGACGCAGGGGTGGGCGACCATGCGGTTCTCGGCCACCAGGGCCGCCGCCGTCACCTGGGCGATCATGAAGCCGGAGTTCACGCCGCTGTCCTTGACCAGGAAGGCGGGCAGGTCGGTCATCTTCGGATCGACCAGGATGGAGGTGCGGCGCTCACTGATATTGCCGATCTCGCACAGGACCATGGCGATCTGATCTGCCGCATAAGCAACGGGTTCCGCGTGGAAATTGCCACCCGAGATGACGTCGCCGTCTTCGATGAAGACCAGCGGATTGTCGGTCACGGCGTTGGCTTCACGCTCCAGCATGGCGGCGGCGTTGCGCAGCACGTCCAGCGTCGCGCCCATGACCTGCGGCTGGCAGCGCAGGGAGTAGGGGTCCTGCACCTTGGCGCAGTCGTGGCGGTGGCTGTCGCGAATGGCGCTGCCGTTCAGCAGTTCACGCAGACGGCGGGCCACGTCGATCTGACCCGGCTGGCCGCGCAGGGCGTGGATGCGGGGATCGAACGGCGCGTCCGAACCCAACAGGGCGTCGACCGACAGGCCGCCCGCGGCGATGGCGGCGGCGAAGACGTCCTCGGCCGCGAACAGGCCGGTCAGGGCCAGGGCCGTCGAACACTGGGTGCCGTTCAGCAAGGCCAGGCCTTCCTTGGGGCCCAGAACGACCGGCTTCAGTCCGGCCTTGGCCAGCGCCGAAACAGCGTCCAGCGTCTGGCCTTGGTAGCGGGCCTCGCTGACGCCGATCAGGACGCACGACATATGGGCCAGCGGCGCCAGATCGCCCGAGGCGCCGACCGAGCCCTTGGACGGGATCAGCGGCAGGATCTCGGCGTTGACCATGCCGATCAGGGTCTCCAGCGTGTGACGACGCACGCCCGAGGCGCCCTTCGACAGGCTGGCGATCTTCAGCACCATCAGCAGGCGGGTGGTGTCTTCGTTTAGCGGCTCGCCGACGCCGCAGGCGTGGCTGAGCACCAGGTTCTTCTGGAGGGTTTCAAGGTCTTCTGCCGCAATGCTGGTGTTGGCCAGCAGGCCGAAGCCGGTGTTGATGCCGTAGACGGTGCGGCCTTCGTCCAGAATGGCGGCGACGGTCGCCGCGCCCTTTTCGACATTGGCCCAGGCGGCGTCGGTCAGGCTGACCGTGACCGGGCCGTTCAGGGCGGCACGAAGCTGGGCGAGGGTGAGCGGCGCGGCGCCGATTTCAATGGTGGTGGTCATAAGCTTACAGGTCCAGCGAGGGCAGGTTCAGGCCATGTTCGCGCGCGGCGTCCTTGGCGATGTCGTATCCGGCGTCGGCGTGGCGCATGACGCCGGTGGCCGGGTCGTTCCACAGAACGCGCTCCAGCCGCTTGGCGGCTTCCTCGGTGCCGTCGGCGACGATGACGACGCCCGAGTGCTGACTATATCCCATGCCGACCCCGCCGCCGTGGTGCAGCGACACCCACGACGCGCCCGACGCGGTGTTCAGCAGGGCGTTCAGCAGCGGCCAATCGCTGACGGCGTCCGAACCGTCCATCATGGCCTCGGTCTCGCGGTTCGGGCTGGCGACGGAGCCGCTGTCCAGATGGTCGCGGCCGATGACGATGGGGGCGCTCAGCTCGCCCGAGGCCACCATCTCGTTGAACATCAGGCCCGCGCGGTGGCGGTCGCCCAGACCGATCCAGCAGATGCGCGCCGGCAGGCCCTGGAAGGCGATGCGCTCGCTCGCCATGTCCAGCCAGCGGTGCAGGCCGGCGTTGTCGGGGAACAGCTTCTTCATCGCCTCATCCGTCTTGCGGATGTCCTCGGGATCACCCGACAGGGCGGCCCAGCGGAACGGGCCGATGCCGCGGCAGAACAGCGGGCGGATATAGGCGGGCACGAAGCCGGGGAAGTCGAAGGCGTTCTCGACGCCCTCATCGAAGGCGACCTGACGGATGTTGTTGCCATAGTCGGTCGTGGGGACGCCCATCTTCTGGAAGTCCAGCATGGCCCTGACGTGCGTCGCCATCGACTTGCGCGCGGCGGCCTCGACGGCGGCCGGATCGCTGACGCGCTTTTCCTCCCACTCGGCGACGGTCCAGCCCGAGGGCAGGTAGCCGTTGACCGGGTCGTGGGCGCTGGTCTGATCCGTCACCAGATCGGGGCGAACGCCGCGCTTGACCATTTCAGGCAGAAGGTCAACCGCATTGCCCAAGAGGCCGATCGACAAGGGTTTCTTGTCCTTGAACGACTGCTCCAGCAGGGCCAGGGCCTCGTCCAGCGTTTCGGCCATGACGTCGACGTAGCGGGTGCGCAGGCGGAACTCGATGCGGCTGCGTTGGCACTCGATGGTGATGCACGAGGCGCCGGCCATGGTCGCGGCCAGCGGTTGCGCGCCGCCCATGCCGCCGAGGCCCGCCGTCAGGATCCACTTGCCCGACCAGTCGCCGCCATAGTGCTGGCGCCCCGCCTCCATGAAGGTCTCATAGGTGCCCTGAACGATGCCCTGGGTGCCGATGTAGATCCACGACCCGGCGGTCATCTGGCCGTACATGGCCAGACCCTTCTTATCGAGTTCGTTGAAGTGATCCCAGGTCGCCCATTTGGGCACCAGGTTGGAGTTGGCGATCAGCACGCGCGGGGCGTCGACATGGGTGCGGAAGACGCCGACAGGCTTGCCCGACTGGACCATCAGCGTCTCGTCGGCTTCCAGCTTCTGAAGCTGGTCAACGATGGCGTCGAACGCCTGCCAGTTGCGGGCCGCCTTGCCGATGCCGCCATAGACGACCAGATCCTCGGGACGCTCGGCCACCTCGGGGTCGAGGTTGTTCATCAGCATCCGCATGGCGGCCTCGGCGGCCCATGTTTTGGCAGTCTTTTCCGGCCCGCGCGGGCTACGGATCACTCTGGTATTCTGGCGAGTGTTGGGCGTGGACATCGAATCCTCCATGCGGCTTCGGCCGTCGAATGTTGGGCTCAGTGTTATGTCTAGACATTAATGCGCGCAAGGGGCAGTTTCGCATGATGGATCAGGAGCCGCTTCACCGCCGCATCGCGGGCGACATCGAGCGCCGCATCGCCTCGGGCGAATGGCGGCCGGGTTTCCGCATCCCGACCGAGGCTGAACTGACCGCGGAATACGGCTGTGCGCGGATGACGGTGTCGCGCGCCATGTCCGATCTGGCGGCGCGCGGGTTGGTGGTGCGTCGCCGTCGTGCGGGAACCGTGGTGGCCCATCCGCCCGTGCATTCCTCGGCCCTGGTCGCCATTCCCGACATTCAGTCCGAGGTCGAGGGGCGCGGGCTGGCCTATTCCCACCGTCTGCTGGGCCGGATCGTGCGCCCGGCCGGTGAGGACGAAGAGGGGCTGGGCGAGCGGCTGATCGAACTGCAGACCCTGCATCTGGCGGACGATCTGCCGTTCGTGTTCGAGCGGCGCCTGATCTCCCTGTCCGCAGCGCCCGAGGCGGAGGCTGCCGACTTCACCACGCAGCCGCCGGGCGGCTGGCTGCTGGCCCACATGCCCTGGACCGAGGCCGAGCACCGCATTTCTGCCGTCGGCGCCGATCATGAGACGGCGGCGGGTCTGGGTCTGGCCGACGGCGCGCCGTGTCTGCGGCTGGAACGCCGGACCTGGCGCGACGGTCAGGGCGTGACCTGGGCCTCACAGATTTTCCCCGGCGCAGCCTATGATCTGGTCGCGCGCTTCTCTCCCACTAAAGGCTGATTGGCCAAAGGATGACCCTGATGGGCGAACCGTCTGAAGCTCTGGGCTGGCGTTCGGTCGGCGATCTGGTCGGCCAGCATCCAGAGGCGCGCGTCGCCCTGATCGGCGCGCCGCTGAACGAGCGGTCGCTGACGCCGGGCCGCTGCGATCTGGGCCCCAAGGTTCTGCGAGGCGTCCTTCCGCGTCTGTCGACCTATGATGTCGAGACTGGGCTGGAGTTGGAGGTCAAGGTCCACGACGCGGGCGATGTTGCGCTGAAGGCCGTCTCGCCCTTCGACGCCTTCGAGCCCGTGCGCGACGCCGTGGCGGCGCAGGCCCATCGCGACCTGACCATTCTGGTCGGGGGCAACAACGCCATCACCCGGCCGGGGGCCCATGCTCTGGGATTAGAGCGCGTCGGCGTGCTGACGCTGGACGCCCACTTCGACCTGCGCGACACGGATCAGGGCCTGACCAACGGCAACCCGATCCAGGCGCTGCTGGATGACGGCATGGACGGCCGCCGCATCAGCCAGGTGGGCCTGGCCCCCTTCGCCAACACCCGCCGCGCCCATGAAAAGGCTGAGGCGGCGGGCATCAGCGTCCGCACCGCCCGCGAGTGCCGCCAGCGCGGTCTGGCCAACATCGTGGTCGAGGAACTGGAGCGCCTGTCTTCCCTGTGCGAGGTCATCTACGTCGACTTCGATATCGACGTGATCGACCGCAGCCAGTGGCCCGCCAGCCCCGGCGCGAGGCCGGGCGGGGTGTCGGTGCACGACTTCTTCGACGCCGCCCGGGCCATCGGCGCCCATGCCAAGGTGCGCGCCGTCGACCTGACCGAATACGATCCGTCGCTGGAAGTCGGCGACCTCGGTTCCCTGACGGCAGGGCGCTGGTTCTGTGAAATTCTGGCTGGAGTAGCCGCACGATGATCGACGCCGATCTGCTGATCACCGACTGCCACGTCGCCGCAATGACGGAGGGCGGAGAGCCCTATGGCGCCATCGAGGACGCCGCCATCCTGATCAAGGATGGGCGCATCGTCTGGGTCGGCGCGCGCGCGGACCTGCCTGTGCACAAGGCTGTGGAAACTGACCGTCTGGGCGGGCGCTGGGTCACGCCTGGGCTGGTCGACTGCCACACCCATCTGGTCTTCGGCGGCGATCGCTCGGGTGAGTTCGAGCAGCGGCTGGAAGGCGCGACCTATGAAGAGATCGCGCGCGCCGGGGGCGGCATCGTCTCGTCCGTGCGAGCCACGCGCGAGGAGAGCGAGGATCAGCTCTACGCCTCGGCTCTGGCGCGGCTGGAGGGGCTGAAGGCGACCGGTGTCACCACGGTTGAGATCAAGTCCGGCTATGGTCTGGATCACGACAGCGAACTGAAAATGCTGCGCGTCGCCCGCCGCATTGGGCGCGAGGCGGGGGTGCGGGTGCGCACCTCTTATCTCGGTCTGCACGCCGTCCCGCCGGAGCATAAGGCCGACCGCGCCGTCTATGTGGACAAGGCTGTGGATGAGATACTGCCCGCCGCCCATGCCGAGGGGCTGGTCGACGCCGTCGACGCCTATTGCGAGCCCATTGCCTTCTCGGTCGAGGAGGTCAGCCGTCTGTTCGACAAGGCTGAGGCACTAGGCCTGCCGGTCAAGCTGCACGCCGACCAGTTGTCGGACGGCGGCGGGGCGGCGCTGGCCGCCCGCTATCAGGCGCTGTCGGCCGACCATATCGAGCACACGACCGAGGCGGGCGTGAAGGCGATGGCCGAGGCGGGCGTTGTGGCGGTGCTGCTGCCCGGCGCCTTCCTGATGCTACGAGAGACGCAGGCGCCGCCGATCGCCCTGCTGCGCCAGCATGGCGCGCACATGGCGGTGGCGACGGACTGCAACCCCGGCACCTCGCCGGTCGCCTCGATGACGGCGGCGATCAACCTGGCCTGCGTCCAGTTTCGCCTGACGCCCGAGGAAGCGCTGGCGGGCGCCACGCGCAACGCGGCCCGCGCGCTGGGCCTGCAGGACGAGATCGGCACGCTTGAGGCGGGCAAGGCCGCCGATCTGGCCGTCTGGAACATCAGCCGCCCGGCGGAACTGGCCTATTGGCTGGGCAAGCCGCTGCTGCATCGCCGCTATCTGGCGGGACGCGCAGCCTAGGACTAGCGTCGCTCCCTCAAGCGGGAGGGAGCGCGCATGGCGCAGACAGAAACGGACGTCGTCATCCTGGGCGGCGGGCACAACGGACTGGTCTGCGCCTTCTATCTGGCGCGGGCCGGGCTCAAGGTCACGGTGCTGGAGCGGCGCGGCGTCGTCGGCGGGGCGGCGGTGACCGAGGAATTCCACCCCGGTTTCCGCAACTCGACCGCCAGCTACACCGTCAGTCTGCTGAACCCGCGCGTCATCGCCGACATGGAGTTGCCGCGCCACGGGTTGCGGGTGGTGGAGCGACGGGCGGCGAACTTCCTGCCCTTTGATGATGGGCGCTACCTGCTGACCGGCGAGGGCCGGACCCAGGCCGAGGTGGCCAAGTTCTCGACCCGCGACGCCGAACGCCTGCCTGACTATGAGGCGCGGCTGGAGACGGTCGCCGCCATCCTGCGCGACCTGATCCTGACCACCCCGCCCAACGTGGTTGAAGGCGGCTGGCTGGCTGCGCTGCCGGAGATGCTGAAGGCGGCGTCGTTGGGGCGGCGGGTTTCAGGGCTGGGGCTGGCGGCGCAGCGCGACCTGCTGGACCTGTTCGCCAAGTCGGCGGGCGACTGGCTGGACGGCTGGTTCGAGAGCGATCCGATCAAGGCCCTGTTCGGGTTCGACAGCGTCGTCGGCAACTACGCCAGCCCCTATACGCCCGGCTCGGCCTATGTCCTGCTGCACCACGTTTTCGGTGAAGTGAACGGCAAGAAGGGCGCCTGGGGGCACGCCATCGGCGGCATGGGGGCCATCACCCAGGCCATGGCCGCCGCCTGCGCCGAGCAAGGCGTCGACATCCGGCTGGACGCGCCGGTCGCCGAGGTTCTGGCCGAAAAGGGCAGGGCGGTCGGCACCGTGACCGAGGCGGGCGACGTGATCCGCGCCCGCGCTGTCGTCTCGAACCTGCATCCGCGCCTGCTGTTCGACCGGTTAGTCGATCCGGCTGTGGTCCCGGCGGACTTTACCGAACGGATGAACCGCTACGCCTCGGGGTCGGGCACCTTCCGCATGAATGTGGCTCTGTCCGAACTGCCCCGGTTCACCGCTTTGCCGGAGGCGGGCGATCATCTGACTGCGGGCATCATCATCGCCCCGACCCTGGCCTATATGGACCGCGCCCACGCCGAGGCGAGGCTGAACGGCTGGTCGTCAAAGCCGATCGTCGAGATGCTGGTCCCCTCGACCCTGGACGACAGCCTGGCCCCGGCGGGGCAGCACGTCGCCAGCCTGTTCTGCCAGCACGTCGCGCCGGATCTTGAGGACGAACATCGCGACACGGTGGCCGACCTGATGATTGAGACAGTCGAGGCCCATGCGCCGGGCTTCAAAGCTTCCGTGGTCGGGCGGCTGGCGCTGGGGCCGCGCGATCTGGAGCAGCGCTTCGGCCTGATCGGCGGCGACATTTTCCACGGGCGGCTGACGCTGGATCAGTTGTTCAGCGCCCGGCCGGTGCTGGGCCACGCCGATCATCGGATGCCGGTGCCTGGGCTCTATATATGCGGATCGGGTGCTCATCCGGGCGGCGGGGTGACGGGGGCGCCGGGACACAATGCGGCGCAGGCGGTGCTGAAGGATTTCGGCCGCCGCTGAAGCGATCTCGTACAGGTTGTGTTAGAAGATTAATTCAATCTAATATTGTTCTCTCAGGGGTGGGAGAACAATCTATGGATGTCGAAGCGTTCATCACGCGCTGGGGCGGTGCGACAATCAGCGAGCGTTCGCACTATCAGACCTTCATCAGCCAACTATGCGCCCTGATCGGAGTGGCGGCGCCGGATCAGGAGACGGTCGGAGATCGCGGCTACTGCTTCGAGCGGCGTGTGGAGTTTTCATTTCACGACGGCGGGGCCCATCGAGGGTTCATCGATTGCTACCGGCGCGGCGCCTTTGTGCTCGAGGCCAAGCAGTCGCAGAAGCGGGCGCCGGGCGGTGAACTGGACCCGCAACGGCATCTGGCCCTGTTCAACGGTCGAGGACGCAAGCCGCCGCAGGGGCATCCAGACGCCATTGAGCGGCTGATGCTGGACGCCAAGCGTCAGGCCGAGAGCTACGCCAAGGCGCTGGACGAATGGCCGCCCTTTATCGTCGTCGTGGACGTGGGCCGCTCCATTCATCTGTGGGCCGACTTCGATCGGCAGGGGAAGGGCTATGTGCCCTTTCCCGACCTGGCCCGCTGTCGCATCGCCATGGACGACCTGCGTGATCCTGAGGTTCGCGATCGTCTGCGTCGGGTCTGGGATGAGCCGATGAGCCTGGACCCGGCGAACCATGTGGCGGCCGTGACCAGCGACATCGCGGCGCGACTGGCCTGGCTGGTCCGTTCGATCCGCAAGCGGGCGCCGACCGACGCCGGGGGGCGCGTCGATACCGTAGCGCGGGCGGCGTGGGACAAGCGCACCTCCCTGTTCGTCATGCAATGCATCTTCGCCATGTTCGCCGACAGCGTCGGATTGATCGACGACAGGGGCTTTCTGCACCTGCTGGAAAGCTATCGCGGGATGGCGGATCGCTTTCATGTCAGCGCGGCGGACTTCTTTCGGCGTATGAACAGCGGCGGCCATTGCTCGGCCGTTCGCCAGGACCTGCGACGCTTCAACGGCGGCCTGTTCAAGGAAGAGGCCGCCGTGCCGGTGACGGAGGTCGAACTTGAGGCCCTCATCGCCGCCGCTCAGCGCGACTGGGCCTCGGTCGAGCCGGCGATCTTCGGCGCCTTGCTGGAACAGGCTTTGGACCCGACCGAACGCGGCGAGTTGGGCGCCCATTATACGCCCAAGGCCTATGTGCGGCGGCTGGTCGAGGCCACGATCATGGAGCCGCTGCGCGCCGAGTGGGAGGCTGTCGCAGGGGTGGCGGTCGGACACTATGTTCGTGGCGACATCATTCGGGCCCGTCGCGCCATGCGCGAATTCCATCGCGAGCTGTGTGGGACGCGGGTGCTGGATCCGGCCTGCGGAACCGGCAACTTCCTCTATGTGGCCATGGATATGATGAAGGATCTCGAGAGCGAGGTCCTGACCGCCCTGACCGACCTGGGGGACGCCCAGACGGCGCTCGGTCTGGAGGGGCATACCATCAGCCCCGAGCAGTTCTGGGGGTTGGAGAAGAACGTGCACGCCGCCTGGATCGCCGAGATGGTGATGTGGATCGGCTATCTGCAATGGCATTTCAGGAACGCCGGCGACGCCAAGCCGACCGAACCGATCCTGCGCAACTTCAACCGCATTCTGCATACCGATGCGCTGCTCACCTGGACTGGCGAAGAGCTCGTGCGCGATGGATATGGGCGACCGGTCACTCACACTCGGAAGCTGAGCCGGGGCGGCCTTTCAGCGGCGGTGGTTCGTGAAGAGCGGGAGGTCGCCCGTTACATTGATCCGCGTCCGACGGTATGGCCGGCGGCGCATTTCATCATCGGCAATCCGCCCTTCATCGGCGGCAAGGATGTGCGCGGGGAGCTGGGCGACGGCTATGTCGACGCCCTTTGGCGGGTGCGGCAGGGGCGATTCCGATCGGCCGATCTGGTCACGGCGTGGTGGGATCGGGCGGCCGAGATCCTGACGACGAAGGACAGCACGTTGAGACGGTTCGGCTTCATCACCACCAACTCCATCACCCAGACCTTTTCCCGGCGCGTGCTCGAGCATCATCTGAAGGGCGGGCCGCCCATGCGGCTGACCTTCGCCATCCCTGACCATCCGTGGATCAAGGGGGTCGACCGCGCTGATGTGCGCATCGCCATGACGGTGGCCGAGCGCGGCGAACCGAACGGGCAGGGGCGGCTGCTGACGGTTGTCGAGGAGACCGTCAGCGACGGCGAGACGCCGGAGATCGTGTTTCATGAGCAGAGGGGCGACATCGCGCCGGACCTGACCATCGGCCTGTCGATCAGCGAGGCGCAATCGCTGAAGGCCAATGCGCTGCTGTGCTCGCCGGGAGTGAAGCTGCACGGTCCGGGCTTCATGGTGTCGCCGGAAAAGGCCGAGCAACTGCTGGCGGCTTCTGGCGATGAGGCGGACAGTCCGATCCGCGCCTATCGCAATGGACGCGACCTGGCGTCACGATCGCGCGGTGTGAAGGTGATCGATCTGTTCGGCTGGACCGAGGAGGAGGCGCGCCGCCGCCACCCTGCGCTCTTCCAGCATCTGCTGGAGAGCGTGAAGCCCGAGCGCGACCGCAACAATCGTGCGACCTATCGCGACAACTGGTGGGTGTTCGGCGAACCGCGCAGCGAGTTCCGCCCGGCGCTGGAAGGATTGTCCCGCTATATCGCCACGGTAGAGACGGCCAAGCATCGGTGGTTCCGCTTTCTGAACGCTGACATCCTGCCGGACAATGCTCTGATCGCGGTCGCCTCTGATGACCCTCGCATCCTGGGCGTGCTGTCGTCGCGACTGCATGGTCTGTGGGCCCTGGCGCGGGGCGGGCGGCTGGAGGATCGGCCCGTCTATAACAAGAAGGCCTGTTTTGACGCCTTTCCCTTTCCCGATCTCAACAGCACCGCAGGCTTGGAGGTCGGCGCCTTGGCTGAGGAGATCGACGAACGTCGTCGCCAGGTTCTGGGTAGGCACGAAGACCTGACCATGACCGGGCTCTACAATGTCCGACACCGCCTTCAGGAGGGCGGAGAACTGACGACCGCCGAGCGCAATATCTATGATCGCGGCCAGGTCGGCTTGCTGCATCATCTGCACCAACGGCTGGATCAGCAGGTGGCGTCGGCCTACGGGTGGCGCGACTCAATGACGGATCAGGCGGCGCTCGGCGCCCTGCTGGAGTTGAATCGTGCGCGGCGGGTGCAAGAGGAGAGGGGTGAAATCCAATTTTTGCGTCCGACCTATCAAGCCGGCCGGATCAAGGCGTCCGCGCGCGCCGTGCAGATCGAGGCGTCGCTCGACAAGGTGAACGCGCGCAAGCCCTTGCCCGAAGCGCCCGCAGTCCTGGCCGGCGTGCTGCTGGAAGAACTGCGCCGCGAAGGCCGGCCGCTACAGCCTCTTGAACTGGCGCGCCGCTTCGATGGGCGGATCGGCCGTCGCAAGACGGACCGGATCGAGCAGACCCTGGCCGTCCTGGCTGTGGCGGGGTCGGTTCAGCGGACGGACGACGGCTGGTTCTCGCCGCGGCGTCACTGATTTGACCTAGCCGTGGGCTGCGGCGATCATTAAGTCACATAAGGGCGGTTCCGGCGGGACCGCCCTTTGCTTTACCGAAGAATTCCAGCCCCGATCGGCGGCGCATTCACGCGACGCCTCGGGGAAACGAGATGACCATGCTTGAGAAGACGTTCGAACCCAAGGCCGCCGAGCCGCGCATCTACGCCCAGTGGGAGGACAGCGGCCTGTTCGCTCCGCGCGCGGCCAAGCCGGCCGACGGCGCCGCCGACGCCTATTCGATCGTCATTCCGCCGCCGAACGTAACGGGCAGCCTGCACATCGGCCACGCCCTGAACAACACGCTTCAGGACATTCTGGCCCGCTATCACCGCATGAAGGGCAAGGCCGTCCTGTGGGTGCCCGGCACCGACCACGCAGGCATCGCCACCCAGATGGTGGTCGAGCGCAAGCTGGCGGCTGAGGGCAACATCGGCCGCCGCGACATGGGCCGGGACGCCTTCATCGAGAAGGTGTGGGAGTGGAAGGCTGAATCCGGCGGGACCATCGTGCGCCAACTGCGCCGTTTGGGCTCGTCCTGCGACTGGTCGCGCGAACGCTTTACGCTGGACGAAGGGCTGAACGCCGCCGTCCGCAAGGTCTTCGTCCAGTTGCACAAGGACGGCCTGATCTATCGTGACAAGCGTCTGGTGAACTGGGATCCGCATTTCCAGACCGCCATCTCGGACCTTGAGGTCGAGCAGAAGGAGGTCGACGGCGCCTATTGGCACTTCGCCTATCGCCTGTCGGACGGCGTGACCTATGAGCACCCGGTCGCCTTCGACGAGGACGGCAAGGCGACCGAGTTCGAGACGCGCGACTTCATCGTCGTGGCGACGACCCGGCCGGAGACCATGCTGGGCGACACCGGCGTGGCCGTTCACCCCGAGGACGAACGCTACAAGGGGCTGGTCGGCAGGTTCGTGACCCTGCCGATCACCGGTCGCCGCATTCCGATCGTCGCCGACGACTACGCCGACCCGACCAAGGGTTCGGGCGCGGTGAAGATTACGCCTGCCCATGATTTCAATGACTTCGGCGTCGGAAAGCGTGCGGGACTTGAAGCCTTGAACGTCATGGACGCCTTCGGCCGGATCACCGCCGCCGACACGCCCGACGTGCCTGCCGAATACGAAGGCATGGACCGCTTCGCCGCGCGCAAGGCCATCGTCGCCCGCGCCGAGGAAGAAGGCTGGCTGCGCGAGATCGAGAAGACCAAGCACATGGTCCCGCACGGCGACCGCTCGGGCGTCGTCATCGAGCCGTGGATGACGGACCAGTGGTACGTCGACGCCAAGGTCATGGCCCAGCCGGCCCTGAAGGCGGTCGAGGAGGGCGCGACCGTTTTCGAGCCGAAGTCCTACGAGAAGATCTACTTCGAATGGCTGCGCAACATCGAGCCGTGGTGCATCTCGCGCCAGCTGTGGTGGGGCCACCGTATCCCGGCCTGGTATGGCCCCAACGGCGAGATCTACGTCGCCGAGACGGAAGATGACGCCCGCGAACAGGCATTGTCGGACTATGATTCCGAGGTCGTGCTGACCCAGGACGAGGACGTTCTGGACACCTGGTTCAGTTCCGCCCTGTGGCCGTTCTCGACCATGGGCTGGCCGGAAAAGACCGAGGATCTGGAGCGCTTCTATCCGACCAGCGATCTGGTCACGGCGGCGGACATCATCTTCTTCTGGGTCGCCCGGATGATGATGATGGGCATCCATTTCATGGACGGCGAAGTCCCGTTCAAGCGCGTCATCATCAACGGTCTGGTCCGAGACGAGAAGGGCCAGAAGATGTCGAAGTCCAAGGGCAACGTCATCGACCCGCTGAACATCATCGACGAGCTGGGCGCCGACCCCCTGCGCTTCACCATGGCGATCCTGTCAGGCACGCGCGACATCAAGTTGTCGAAGCAGCGCATTGAAGGCTATCGCAATTTCGGCACCAAGCTGTGGAACGCCGCCCGCTTCAGCCAGATGAACGAGGCGCGCCGCGTCGAGGGCTTCGACCCCGCGACTGTGCAGCAGACAATCAACCGCTGGATCCGCGGCGAACTGACCAAGGCCGAGCGCCAGGTGTCGGACGCCATCGAAGGCGGCCGTTTCGACGATGCGGCGGGCGCGCTTTACCGCTTCATCTGGAACGTCTTCTGCGACTGGTATCTGGAACTGGCCAAGCCGGTGTTCAACGGTTCGGACGAAGCCGCCAAGGCCGAGACCCGTGCCATGACCGCCTGGACCATCGATCAGACGCTGAAGCTGTTGCACCCGGTCATGCCCTACATCACCGAGGAGCTGTGGGCCGAACTGGGCAGGGAAGGCCCGGCGCGCCAGGGCTTGCTGATGGGCGAGACCTGGCCGGAGTTGCCGGACGCTTTCGTGGATACGGACGCCGAGGCGGAGATCGGCTGGCTGGTCGATCTGATCGGCGAAATCCGCGCGCTGCGGGCCGAGATGAACGTGCCGCCGTCGGCCAAGCCGCCGCTCGCCTTTGTCGCCCCGGACGCGGCCACGGCTGAACGCATCGCACGTCACCGCGACCTGATCCTGACCCTGGGCCGCGTGTCCGAGGTCGCCGTGGCCGAGGCCGCGCCCGCCGGAGCCGTGACCTTCGTCTCGGGCGGTGCGACGGTCGCCCTGTCGCTGGCCGGGATCATCGATCTGGACGCCGAACGCGCGCGCCTTGAGAAGGAGATCGCCGTCTTCGACGCTGACATCGGCCATGTGAACAAGAAGCTGGGCAACCCCAACTTCGTCGCCCGCGCCGCCGCCGAAGTGGTCGAGGAGCAGCGCGTCAAACTGGCTGAAGCCGAAGAGAGCAAGGCCCGGCTGCAGGCCGCGCTGAAGCGGCTGGAAACCCTGTAAGGGCGTGAGGATCGACCAGCTTCTCGTCGCGCGCGGCGTCTTCGACAGTCGCGCCCGCGCCCGCGCCGCCATCGAGGCGGGGCGGGTGAGGGCGGACGGCCGCGTCGTCGCCAAGCCTTCCGAAAAGGTCGCGGAAGACGCCGTCATCGAGGCAGAGGCCGCCCATCCCTGGGTCGGCCGCGGCGCCTTGAAGCTGGCGCACGCGCTGGATCTGTGGCCGGTCGCGATTGAGGGGCGCGTGGTGCTGGATGTCGGCGCCTCGAGCGGCGGCTTCACCGAAGTCTGTCTGGGTCGCGGCGCGGCGCGGGTTTTCGCCGTGGATGTCGGCACAGGGCAGTTGCATCCCTCGGTCGCCGCCGATCCGCGTGTCGTGAATCTGGAGAAGACCGACGCCCGCCACCTGACCACGGCTCTGATCACCGAGACGCCGTCGCTGATCGTCTGCGACGCCAGCTTCATCAGCCTGTCGAAGGTTCTGCCCGCAGCCCTTGATCTGGCGGAGCCGGAGGCGGACCTGATCACGCTTGTGAAGCCTCAGTTCGAGGCGGACGGCCCCAAGGCGGTCGGCAAGAAGGGCGTGGTCAAGGATCCTGTGGCGCATGCCGCCGCCGTGGCCGGGGTGCGCGACTGGCTGGAGGAGAGCGGCTGGGCCGTGCGCGAGGTCGCCGACAGCCCCATCACCGGCGGGGACGGCAACGTCGAGTTCCTGCTCTGGGCGCGCAAGGCCTGAGCCCAAACGATTTGAGGGCCGCCGGTGATCCGGCGGCCCTCTTCACATCGTCGATTGACAGGGGGGCTGAAACTTAATCGACGACGCGATAGCGGCCCGATTGGTCCATGCAGGTGCGCACGTAGCGCGTCTCCATGCGACCGTCGGGAAGACGGATGTTGCTCTCGGCCAGACGACACTGATCGGCGTCGCGGGGCGTGGAGGCGTAGGTATCGGGATAGTCCCGGTAATAGTCGTAGCTGTCGCGACGGTCGTCGTAGCGACGATCGTAATCATAGCCGCGATTGTCATAGCCTCGGTTGTCGTAACCATAGGCAGGCGGGACGTAGGTTCCCTGATAGCCATAGTTGGCGTCACGGCGATAACGGCTGTCGCAGGCGGCCGAGCTGTTGCCCACGCCGGCGCCGATCGCGGCGCCCAGGACGCCGCCCAGAGCGCTGCCTTCGGTGCGGCGGCCGCGAGCCGCCATCTGGGAGCCGGCGACGGCGCCGATCGCGGCGCCCAACAGGCCGCCGGTCGTGGCGCGCTGGCGCTGATCACGCACGCAGGGGTCGTAATAGGTCCCCTGGCCGTAGCCGCTGTTTCCATAGCCGTAGGCGGGCGGATAGTCGTAGCCGTAGCTCTGGGCCGAGGCGACGCCGGGCAGGGCGACGGCCGAGGCGCAGGCCAGGGCGGCGATGGCGGCGACCGAGGCTTTTTTCGAGATGAGAGCGATCATCGTTTCTGTTCCTTCGACGGACGTTCTCTGAACGGGTCAGGCCGCCGTCTGTTGCAGCCATTGATAGGGCCGCGAAGCTGAACGGCTTTTGATCGCGTCGTTCATCTTCGTTCATGTTTCGATTTTCGCGCGGAAACCGTTAGAAGCCGCGGCATGACGCAGACGCTGACCATCGCCCGCATGGGCCATCAGGGCGACGGGATCGCCGACACCGCCGACGGCCCGGTCTTCGTACCGGGCGCCTTGCCGGGCGAGGTGGTCGCGGCCGAGGTCAAGGGCGGGCGGGCCGAGCGATTCGAGTTGATCGAGGCCAGTCCCGACCGGCGTCCGATCCACTCGCAAACCTATGCCGAATGCGGCGTCGCGCCGTTGCAGCACTGGGCCGACGCGCCCTACCTGGCCTGGAAGCGCGAGGTGGTGCTCCAAACCCTGGCCCGCGAAGGGCTGGAGACCGAGGTGGAGGCGACGGTGGCCACGCCGCTGGCCAGTCGCCGACGCCTGGCGTTGCACGCGCGCCAGGGGCCGGACGGGCGAGTCATCCTGGGCTTCAAGGCGCGCAAGTCGTGGCGGGTGGTGGAGCTTACGGATTGCCCGTTGTCGGACCCGCTCCTTACGGCGGCTCTGCCGGCGCTCGCCAAGGTCGCGGCGCCTTTCCCGGGCCATCCCAAGTCGGCGCCGACCCTGCACGTCACCCTGACCGACAGTGGTCTGGACGTCGATGTGACGGGGGTGGAGAAGCGTTCCGGCGGTCTGAACGGCGACCAGCTGGCGCTCGCCATAGCGGCGGCGGCCGAAGCGGATCTGGCGCGCCTCAGCCTGGACGGTGATACGCTGGTGATGGCGCGTCAGCCTCGCGTTCGGTTCGGACGGGCGTCCGTGCCCTTGCCGCCGGGCGCCTTCCTGCAAGCGTCGCCGGTCGCCGAGGCCGCCATGGTCGAACGCGCCGTCGAGGCGGTGAGGGGGGCCAGGAAGGTCGCCGACCTGTTCTGCGGCGCGGGAACCTTCACCTTTCCGCTGGCCGAGGTCGCCAGCGTCACGGCGGCCGATTCCGCCGCCGCCTCCATCGCCGCCCTCAAGGCGGGCGTGAGCACTGCGCAGGGGCTGAAAGGAATCGAGGCCCACGCGCGCGATCTGTTCCGTCGTCCTCTATCGCCCTACGACCTGAAGGGGTGCGAGGCCATCGTCCTTGATCCGCCGCGCGCGGGCGCCCTGGAGCAGACGCAGCAACTTCCGGGGACCAAGGCCTCGGTCATCGTCGGCGTATCCTGCAACCCCCAGACCTTCGCTCGCGATGCGCGCGTTCTGGTCGATGCCGGTTTCCGGCTCGAGAAGGTCACGCCGATCGATCAGTTCATCTGGTCGACGCATATCGAACTGGTCGGCGTCTTCCGGCGCTGATCAGGACGCCAGGTCGAACAGGTCCAGTTGAGGGCGGGCGTCGGCGGGAATGCGAAACTGGGTCACGTCCAGCGTATGACGAGGGCCGTCCAGACCGTAGCGTTTGACCGCCGCCTTGAAGCGCGCGGCGATCAGTTCGGCGACGGGACCCGTTCCCTTCATTCGCTGCGACCAGTCCGGATCGTAGTCCTTGCCGCCTCGCGTCTGGCGGATCAGCGACATGACGCGCGCCGCGCGGTCGGGGCGGGCGTCGGCCAGCCATTCGCGGAACAGGTCCTTGATTTCGAGCGGCAGGCGCAGGGTCACGTACATGGCCGAGGTCGCCCCGGCCTTCTGCGCCGCCTCCAGCACCGCTTCGAGTTCATGATCGTTCAGGCCGGGGATGACCGGGGCGAAACCGACGCCGACCGGGCATCCAGCTTCGGCCAGACGGCTGATCGCCTCCAGTCGTTTGGCGGGCGTGGAGGCGCGCGGCTCCATCGCCCGCGCCAGCTTGCGGTCCAGGGTGGTGATGGAGACGAAGGCCGAGGCCAGGCCTTGTCTTCCCATGTCGCCCAGAATGTCTGCGTCACGCGCGATCAACACCGACTTGGTGATGATGCTGAACGGCTGTTTGAACCGTTGCATGACCTCCAGGATCGAACGGGTCGATTTCGTTTCGCGCTCGACCGGCTGATAGGGGTCGGTGTTGCCGCCTATGTGGATGCGCCGGCAGACGTATCTGGGTTTTGAGAGCTCCTGTTCCAGCAGACGCGCGGCGTCCGGCTTGAAGAAGATCCGGCTCTCGAAATCCAGGCCCGGGGATAGGCCCATCCAGGCATGGGACGGACGGGCGTAGCAGTAGATGCAGCCATGTTCGCAGCCCTTGTAGGGGTTGATGGAGCGATCGAAGCCGACGTCAGGACTCGTATTACGGGCGATGATGGTGCGGGCGTGTTCCGGGGACAGGGTGGTGCGGAGCGGCGGGGCCGCTTCGTCCTGATCCGTCCAGCCGTCGTCCCAAGCCTCGCGTCGGTCGGCTTCATACCGACCCGAGGCGTTGGAACGTGCGCCGCGTCCATTGATCGCCTTGTTCATGGCCGCATGATGCGGAACGATGCGGAACAAATCAAGAACAAATTGGTCGAAGAACAACCCGGCGGTCAGGCCGGGTTGTTTGTTCTAGCGTCGCGCGGAGGCGTTGGGGCGGCGATCTCGACGATCGCCGCCGGGACGAGGGCCTTCGCGCCGCCACCGGACGGATAGGGAGGTGTCGCCTTCGCCGCCGAATCTCGAGGTGATGGCGAGGTTGCGCCGGACCTGCCACTCGACGCTGACTGCGGCTCCGCGTTCGGCGCCGCCGATCACTTCGAGGTAGACGTCGTCGGTGATGTAGCGGCCGCCAGCCACGGTCAGGCTGGACGCTTCGCCGCTGAAGGAGAGGCGATCCAGACCGGCCAGTTCCCTCAGGTTGCCGATCACGTCGAACCCGCCGCCTCCCGCCAGGGAGGCTACGGCAGAGGCCAGTTGGGCCGCCTCGAACGGCGACAACTGCGCCGCCGATCGGCCGAACAGCACCTGCGACAGGATTTCGTCCTGGGGCAGGGCGGGCGTGGAGGTCAGCTCGATCTTGGGTTCGGCGGCGCTGCCGGTGACCTTGATCACGGCGGTCAGGGCCGGGTCTTCGCGCACGGCCTGAAGATTCAGCCGGATGCGCGCCGGATCGGTGGACAGGATGACCGAGCCGCGATCATCGAAGACGAAACGCTTGCCTGCGAATTCATAGTCGCCGCGCACCACATTGGCCGTGCCGGTCAACTGAGGCTGGGCGATGGTGCCGCGCACCCTGGCGTTGGCGGCCAATTCGACGTTCAGTCCGCGGCCGCGAAGATGAATTTCGCGCCCCGTCAGGGTCAGATCCAGGCCGATCTGGGGGCCGCCCGCCGTCTTCTTCTCGGTTTCGACCGGATCGCCGCCGGGGCGATTGATCTCGACCACGTCCATCTTGACGATGCCGTTGGAGCCAGGCAGCTCCGGCGAGATTTCGGCCTCGTCGATATTCACGGCGCCTGTCAGGCGGATGTTGCCGTCGGCGCCGCGCACTGCGGTCAGGCGGCCGTTTGCGCGAGCCTGGGCGATATCGTTGTCGATGACGCGGAAGCGCGTCAGCTCGAGCTGCAGGGTCGAGGGCGATCCCTGGCGCAGGCCCAGATCGCCGCTGCCTGACACCTCGCCCTTCAGTCCGTCGGTGGCCTGGAAACGTTCGATCACGGCCTGGCTGTCGTTGAAGCGGCTGGCCAGGGTCACGCTTTCGAGGCGAAGCCCTGTGGCGCTGTCGCGGAATGCGCCCTGTTCAAGATCCAGGCGACCGTTCAGGCGCGGGGCGTTCAGCGTGCCGGCCAGGGACGCCTGACCGTTCACCTGGCCGGACAGCGACTGGGCGCCGCCGAGGAACAGGTCCCAGATCGGCTGTATCTGACCACGAATGGCGACCTGACCCGAGATGTCGCGGGTGCGGGCGATGGCGAGGCGCAGAGGCGCGGCGGAAGCCTCGACCGGCAGGCTGACGTCAGCGGTCGCCTGAACGGCCGTGCCGTCGTTGGCCTGGGCGCGCAGCCTGAGGATGTTGTCGCTGAGGTCGGCGTTCAACGTGCCGTCGACGGCCAGTCCTCGAGGTGCGTCCACGCTGCGAAGCTGTTTCAGGTCGATGTTGGCGGAGCCGCGCAGCGTGTCGCCCTGGCCTTGCATCGAGACGCGGCCCGTCACCTGCCCGCGCAGGTCGGGCGCGAGAGAGCCCATTTCGACATTGGTCATATCGGCCTGGATGACGCTGCCCTGGCTATCCTGCTTCAGTTCGCCGGTCAGGACGCCGCCGCCGACGCCCAGGTCCAGGCGTGCGACGCGGCCGTCGCCGTTGATGGCGAAGACGGCGGGTGCACGGGTGGTGAAGGCGATCTCGCGCACGCGGCCGCCGCCGCGCAGGGTCAGGCTCTGGGCTGCGTCCTGGCGGGAATACTCGCCCGAACCATTGAACTGCACGGGATTGGCGCCGCCCACATCGGCCGCCAGGGTGAAGGGCAGGCGGTCCAGCGTGCCCTGACCCTTCAGCGACAGGTTGCGCAAGGTCCAGTCCTGGCCGGTCAGACGCACGTCGCGGCCCGTGACGTCCAGCACGGCGGTCTGGTCGCCGGCGCCCTCGGTCAGACGTACGCGGCCGTTGGCTTCGCCGGAGGCCAGGAAGGCGCCTTGACGCGCGGTGAAGGTCAGGTCGGCGCTAGAGGGGAAGTTGTTCGACAGGGCGACGTCGCCCTGAGCCGCCACGCCGCCGGCGTTCACATCGACGTCCGACAGCCGCAGGCGCGGTCCGCCCAGGTAGAAGTTGCCCGAGGCGTGCGCCGGTCCGTAGTTGGAGCCGGAGTTCAGGACGACACGCCCGTCCGAGGCGTCGGCGCCCTTGCGGAAGCTGAGCACCAGATCGGCGTTGGTCAGGGTCAGGCCGCCCGCCGCCACCTTGTCGAAGGCGGCGCGCAGGTCGGCGCGCGGCTGGGCCAGGGTGCCGGTCAGGGCGCCGTCGCCCGACATGGCGCCGTCGATGGCGACCGGGCCGACGCCGAACGGGCCCTGGGCGTTCCAGTCCAGCGCCAGCCGCAACTTGGCCCCCTCGATCAGGCCCTTGGCCCCCGCACGCCCGGCGGCGCCGGTCAGTTCGCCGCGATCGATGGAGACGACGCCGTCATTCAGGGAACCGGCCAACTGCAGGCGCGGCGTCGCGCCCAGCAGACGGTCCAGCTCTTCCATGCCGACGGCCATGCGCGAACCGCGCCCGTCGAAGCTGAGGGTCCAGGGCGCGCCGGCCTTGGCCGAGGCGGCGCGGATCGGGCCGCCGAACGCGCCGCGCGCGCCGGGTTGGATGCGCGAGAGGTCGGTCAGGTCGGCCCGGCCGGTGAAGTTCAGGCCGCCGTTCAGGCCGCGCCCGCCCGAGCCGGTCAGGGTCAGCCCCTGGCCGCGCGCGTCGATCTTCTTCAGCAGCATGGCGCCGTCGGCCATGCGCGCACCTTCCATCTGGATGCGCGGCGCAGAACCCAACAGTCCGCCGATGATGCCCGCCGCAGAGCCGCCGACGGCGCGCACGTCGGTCGTCACGTCGATACGGCCCTTGTTGGCGGCGATGTTGACGGGGCCGGAGATGCGCGTGGCGCGATAGGAGGCGATGTCGGCGTTCAGCAGGCTGGCCGAGCCTTGCAGGGTCCAGACCTGGGCGTCGCCCTTGAACACGCCGGTATAGGCGGCGGGACCGGCGACAGGGCTGCCCACCAGGCGGCTGAGCGACGGCGTGTTCAGCTCCAGGCTGATTCCCTCGGGCGAGGTATTGTCCGTGGTGCGGATCAGACCGCGGGCGCTGGATTCGATGTTGTCGGCGTACAGGCGCCAGGCCACGCCCTGATAGCCTTCGCGCTTGGCGTCCGGCGTCATGGCGAAGCCGAAGCGGGCGGTGCGGCCGATACGCTCGACGAAGGGCTCCAACAGGTCCGAGCCGGAGAAGTCGGCGTAACCCGACACCTTGGCGCCGGTGTCGCCATAGGTCCCCTTCACCAGAAGCGGGCGAAACTGGCCGGTCTGGACGGCCACGTCGATGACCTCGCCGTTGACCACGGCGACGGCCGAGAAGGGTTGATCCGGCGAATAGCCCAGCGATCCGGCGATAGGGCCGCCCTGGGCTTCATTGGCGCGCAGGTTGACCCGCAGGTCTTCGGGTTTGTCGCCGAAAGCGGCGGCCAGACGGAGATAGTCGCCCTTGCGGTTCAGGCTGTAGGCGTTGACGTTGGCGCTCTTGACGCCCTTGCGCGGAATGGCGGCGTCGCCGCTGAGGGTCCAGCGGCCGTATTCCTTGGAGAAGCCTTCCAGCAGTTCGACATTGGCGCTGAAGCGGTCGATGTCGATGGACAGAGCCTGCGGCCCGCCTGGTTCGCTCGGCGGCTCCAACTCGGGTCGGCGTAACAGACGAATCTGGCCCGCGCTGATTTCGGTCGCATGAAAGCGGCGAGCCAGCAGAGGCCAGTAGGACCAGTCGACACGGACATCGGTCGCTTCCAGCCAGACGCCCTTCTCGTCGGTCACCGTGACGCGCTTTAGGCGGAAGTCGTTGAACAGGTCGCCCTGCAACCCTTCGACGTTGATCCGGCCATAGCGGCTGATCTTCTTGCCCGCGACGAAGCTGGTGATCAGTTCGCGCCCCGCGTCGGACACGAGGTACATCCGCCCTCCCACCAGGGCGACCACGATCAAGGCCAGCAGACCGGCGAAGGTCGCGCCCGCGATGAAGGCCGCCAGTTGCAGGCGCGTACGCTTGCGCTTGGCCTTCTTGGCCGGCGTGTCGGCGACGTCTGCGCCCGTTTCGTGAGGCGGAGGAGTGTCGGTCAAAACGCCTGGCCGATGCTGAGATAGAGCTGGAACCCGGAGTCACCCTCGCGCTTGTTCAGCGGGAAGGCGATGTCGGCGCGGACGGGGCCGAAAGGCAGCTTGTAGCGGACGCCGACGCCGGCGCCGTATCGCATGTTGCTGAGGTTGGGCGTTTCCTGGAAGCCGACGGCGCCGCCGTCGACGAAGGCCACGGCCTGCAACTTCTCGCCAATATCGCGTCGCACCTCGACGGAGGTTTCGAACAGCGACAGGCCGCCGCGCGGTCGGTTGTTGGGCAGGCGCGGGTTGATGCTCTGATAGGAATAGCCGCGCACCGAGCCGCCGCCGCCTGAATAGAACAGACGATCCGACGGCACAGTCAGTTCCTCGCCGCCTATGATGGAGCCGATGCGCGCCCGCCCGGCCAGCACGGTCTTGGCCCCGTCCTGAAGCGGCAGATAGGCGGTCGCCTGGCCCTCGGTGCGCAGAAACAGCACCGTATCCTCGCCCGCCACCGCAGTCGGTTGCGTCGACAGCGACAGGCGATAGCCCGACGTCGGGTTCAGAGGATCGTTCGAGCGATCCATGAAGGCGCTGCCGCGCAGGGTGACGATGGCGAGATCGCGGTCGAAGGTGATCGGCTCCTGCGTCACCGGGTCGAAGCGGTATTCGGTGTAACGGCCTGCGTCGACGCCCAGGCCGTAGCTGAACCAGGACGTCTTGCCGAGGCGCTGTGACAGGTCGGCGGCCGCAGTGATGGCGCTGCGGTCGTAGGCGTCGGTCTGCTCGTTGACGATGAAGGACGACAGCTTCAGCGTCCGTCCGGCCCTGCGCCAGTGCGGTTGGGACCACTCACCGCCGATGCGGCTGTCGATGCTGGCGATGCGCGCGCCGTAGCGCAGAGTGTCAGCCCGACCGAAGCGGTTGTATCGGGTGCGGAAGATGTCGACGCCGACGCCTTCATAGGTCGAATAGCTGGCGCCGGCCTCCAGCAGGCTGACCGGACGATCCGCCAATGTGACCACGACGGGGCGAAGGCCGTCCGGGCGGACATCGTCCAGGGGAGACAGGGCCACGCCCACCCCGTCATAGACTCCGGTGTCCAGCAGTCGGCGCTCCAGTTCGGCGACGTCTTCCGGATCGTAGCGGTCGCCCTCGGACCAAGGGATGAGACTGTTGAGCCAACTCTCCTTGGTCGGCCCTCGGGTCCGAAGCTGGACGCCGTCCAGGCGCACCAATTCACCGGATTTGATGTTGAAGTCCGGCTGGACCAGGAAGGTGGCGTGATCCACCACCACGCGACGGGGCAGGGCGGTGGCGTCCGCATATCCTCGGCGAGTCAGGTCGGCGACCACGCGGCCCTCCGCCTCCAGAATATCAGCCGCCCGGCCGGGTGCGCCGGGTTTCAGCCGGATGTCTTCGATGACGGCCGCGCTGGTTTCCGCATCGGGCTCGGGCGCCGTCCAATTGACCGAAGCCTCGCCCAGGACGAAGCGGCGACCCGGAACGACCTGCACTACGGCGACCGGATTTTCCTCGCCCTCCACCTGATCTTCCACGGTGGCTTGATAATAGCCTTCCGACCGGAGCAGGGCCTGGGCCGAGGTCAGGGCCGCGCGAGCGCGACGACGCGCCTCGAAGCGATTGGAAGGCGCTCCGTCGACCTGCCCGATAGCGCGTTCGAGCTGGCTCTTGAGGTCACTGTCGATCTCACCGCGAATCTGAGCCCGGGGTTCGGCGGCGGCCTGGCTTGCAAGGGCGCATAAGGCGGCGCCAGCAAGAAGGAGGGGGAGCCTCGACGTCAAATCCGAACCCTGGTTGCGAGACGATCAAGGGCGCTTAGCCCTGTTCGTCAGGAGAATCAGTAAAACAGCGTATCGCTCTCGGGTTGGACTGTCTCTTCTGAGGACCGTTGGTCCGGCGGCAGAGCCTCGACCGGCGCAGTCGTTTCGGCGGGCGCGGGAGCTTCGGCGACAGTCGGCGCGGCGGCGTCTTCGGCGGCGGGCGCTTCGACCGGAGCGGGCGCTTCGACGGGCGTCGGTTCGCTGTAGGGTTGTTCACAGGCGGCAAGGAAGCCGGAGGCGGCCAGCGCCGCCCCGATCAACAGGCGATTCAACATGGATCGATTCATCGTGGGTCCCCCTTCTAGGGGTTGAAAACGTGGAGAAGCGAAGCCGGTTCCTTCGCCGGATCGTCTCCGCGCCTTAGCGAGTTCACGTGAACCTGCAATGAATCGACGCTGGCGGCGGTCGTTTTCAAGGGATCCGGGCTTCATCAGCGCCTTGTTTGCGCGTGGGAAAATTACCTGAAATTTCCACTTGCCCGTCCTGAAGCTCATCCGTATGTTCCGCGCCTCTTCGCAGACGCGATGTGCGCCCCTAGCTCAGTTGGTTAGAGCATCTGACTTTTAATCAGAGGGTCCTCGGTTCGAGCCCGAGGGGGCGTACCACTCGCTTTTCAAAGGGTTAGCGGGTGGTCCCGCTGAAACCGGCGAAGTCATATACAGTCCATATACAGCGCCATATACACTTCGCGTTCACCCCGCGTTCTTGGCCTTTCCGCGCTTCTGGATCTCGATGACGTTGTCGATCTTGTCCTGGGCGGCGTCGGCCAGCTTCCGGCGGTTGGCCTGGCGGCGATAGATCTTCGCGGCGGCTTCTGAGGTCTGCTCCAGCTGAGACATGATCTCGCTGTCCGAGGCGCCCGCCAGGGCGAGCTCCACGCCCCGCGCATGGCGCAGGCCGTGGATGGTGAGCGGGCAGTAGACTTTGCCGTCGTCATCCGTCGCGGCGCGCACTTTCCCGGCGCGAGCGAGACGATTCATCAGGCGCTCGACGGCCTGGTTCAGCTGGCGCTCTTTCCACTTCATCCCCTTGGCGTTGTAGGCCACCGTGAAGGCGCGGTTGGGGGTGCGGGCGAGGATGTCGGTCAGTCGAGCGTCTTCCCGCTTGTCGGCCAGGACGATCCGTTTCTCGGTCAGCCAATAGAGGCGACGCTCGGGTTCGCCATGTTTGTCATAACCTTTCGTGCGGGCGTGAAGCGGCAGGTTGCAGATGGTGCCGCGCCGGAAGCCGCCGTAACGGCCCAGGGCGATCGCGCGAGCTAGGCCGGGCGTGTCCCGCGCGATCGCATCCTCGATCGCCGCCGTGACTTCGTAATCGTGCCAGGCGGGATTCGCCTCGCCCGCTGCATGTGGTCGCTTGACCTTGGCCACCTTGTGGAAGGGGTCGCCTTCGATGCGGGTGTCTTTCTCGTCCAGGATGGCAGGCGCCAGCGCGTTCTTCAGCACCTGCATGCGCTTGTTCGCGGCGTTGTGGCCGCGCAGCGCCCAGGCGTCGCGCAGACCAATAATCCAGGAACGGGTGACTTCGCCCAGGAGGACGTCGCCGATGTCCGCGATCTGCTCCTCGATGTAGTCTTCGTAGCCCGAGCGGGTGATCTGGGCGAGGGTGATGAAGTCGCTGGATTTCCTGTAGGCCTTCAGCATGCCGCCGACGGTGCCTGGGCGCGGCGTCGAGTTGGCCAGCTCGATCTTCGCGATCCTGTCCAGGATCAGCTGCACTTCGTCCTTCAGAGCCTGCGTTCCGAGCGCCGCCTTCAGCGGCCCTTCCCGATAGCCGCCCTTGCGGAAATACAGCAGGTCGCTTCCGTCCGCCGCCTTCTGGCGCTGGACGTATTTGACCTTGATCAGTCCGTCGTCCGACAACGGCGACTCCCCTTGGCGCGCGCCCTGATGCGCTCCAGGGCGCGGGCGGCATGATCACCGGCTCCGATCGGTTCGTCGGGCTCGGCCTGCTCGATCTTCGTCTCGCCCGGCGTTTTTCGCAATCCGCCGGGGCGGGGCTGCAGGCCAGCGACCCAGCGGTCGACCTGGTCGCGAGGGTAGCGAAGCAGGTTGGCTCCCAGCTCGACCGGCGCGACGGGGCAGACCTTCGACAAGGTTTCGTCGCTCATGCCACCGACATAGGCGCGCAGCTGGTCGCGGCTGAGCAGCGCGGGCCAAGCTTCAGGGATATGGCGGGGATGGCCGGGCGGGAACAGGGCGGCGGTCACAGCACTGGCTCCTTGAGGGCTTTGCGGATGCGAATACGGCCGAGCGGGGTGAGGCGGTAGCCGTCCGGCTCGGTCAGGATGGCGTCGCGGCCGAGGGTCTGGGCGATCTCCTCGATCAACGGGCCGGTGGCCTGGACGTGGCGCAGGATGGCGAACCTGCTGCGCGGGCGGCGCTGGATGGCCGAGCGGGTGAGGACGGCCGGTTCCTCTTCCATGCGGGCGAGGATCCAGGCGGCGCCTGGTTGCAGATAGAAAGCCCGGCCAAGCGCGGCGGCGCGCGGGTCGCCCAGAGCGGCGCAGGCGCGGTTCATGATGGCGCGGCGGAGGTCGATGATCACGACGTCGTCTCCTGAAACAGGTCGGGATGGGCCGGGCCGGCCGCGCCGTAGACGGTGCGGAGCTCCTGCTCGCACCAGGTCTGGTGACCGGTCCGGTCATGGTGCCGGGCGGCCATGGCCAGGGCGTTCCGGCCGAGCCAGTGCGCACGGTCGCCATGGCAGTCCCGGCAGCCGCTGCGCACCTTGTGGGAGGTTTCAGAGATCCGCTTCATGAGCGCGCCCGAGTGCGGATCAGAACGACCGCCAAGGCCAGGGCGATCAGAAAGGCCGTCACGGCTGCAGTCCCGCCTCGATCAGGCGCTCGTGGTGGCCTGGGGTGGGGTTGAGACCTACCATGCGGCGGCGAGCTCGACGGCTGAAGGGGCGGCGGCAGGCGTCTGGCTCGCCTCGGCGTCGGCCTGTTCCTCCAGGAGCTGGTCCTTCACCCGCTCGAGCAGGGCCTCGGCGATGCGCCAGGTCTGCGCTGCGAAGGCGTCGTCACCCTTCGAAACCTCTGGCCGGATATCCACCAGGTCCTGCAGGGCTTGGAACAGCTCGGGAGCCGCGCGCGAGAGGACGCTATCGCCTGCAGCGTGATCTGTGTCGAAGGCGGCGGCGTAGAGGGCGGCCTTGTCTTCGAAGTTCGCGAAGATGGCGCCGGTCGACATGCCCGCTTCCTGGGCGATGGCGCGGATGGTGCCGCGCTCATAGGAGCCAGGCGTCGCCCAGAGTTTCCGGGCGGCGTCCAGAACCTTCTGGCGGGTAAGGGCCTTGGCGCGCTGGCGCTTGTTCAGGCGTTCGGTCATTGGGGGACTCCTTCAGGTCGCCGGCTGGGCGGCGGTGTCGATCGCCTTGGCGACGTTCAACAGGTTCAGCTGATGTGCAGGCGTCATGCGGCCGAAGATGTCGGCCAGGTGGACGCCGGTGATGGTCTGGCCCATGGCCGCGACCGGGTCGGGGATGGCGCTGCCGTCGTTGCGCAGCGGGGGCAGAAGATCGTCGGCCTCGATGCGCAGAACGCTGCGCAGGCGGGCGAGCGCGGACAGGGTCAGACGCGACTCGCCGTGCTCGTATTTCTGGATCTGCTGGTGGGTGACGCCGATGGTCTTGCCCACCTCGTTCTGGGTAAGGCCCAGGCGGAGGCGCGCCTGGCGCAGGCGACGGCCAATCTCGATGTCGATGTCGGAGCGGGTGCGACCGGCCATCAGAAGCGACCTTTCAGCAGCAGGAAGACGAGGAGGTAAGCGACGGCCGCGATCAGCGCGGCGCGGAACAGGACGGGGCGGTCGATCTTCATGCGCGCAGCCACAGCACCGCGAAGATGATCAGGACGGCGCCCAGGCAGACCGGAGCGCCGATCACCACGTCGACCAGGGAGACGCCGCCCCCGATCAGGAGGGCGCCGACATACCAGCCGGCCACCGTCGACAGGCGCGGCTTGCGACGGGGCAGTTCGCGGATCTGGACCGGGCGGCGGGCGTCGAAGGCCTCGCTGCCGGCGATGTTGTGGGACTGACTCAAGGCGTGATCTCCTTAAGGGCTTCGGCGCGGGCGGCGTTCAGTTCGGCCTGGGCCGCCTCGTCGCCGCCGGCGTCGGGGTGGGTTTCGCGCGACAGGCTGCGCCAGGCCTCGCTGATGGCGGCGGCGCGCACATTGGCGGGCAGGGCCATGACGGCGTCGCGGGTCAGGCCGAGAACGGCCCAGCAGCTGCGCGCGGTCGTTGGAGGCGGCAGGGCGCTGAAGGCCTGCAGCGTCTCGGCGGCCGAGGCGACGCCGTGCCGGGTGATGGCGCGCGTCGCGTCCAGGTGCGCCGCTAGGGCGGCGATGTTCTGGGCGACCTCGGTATAGGTGTCGCAGGCGAGGGCGAAGGGCTCGGCCTTCAGGGTGAAATAGAGGCAGACGCCGGGGTCGGCCGGGCGCGAGCCGCCGCTGCGCGGCCGACCGTCGAGGCGAAGGTCCAGGTTGGACGACAACAGGGCGTTGATGCCGCCGAGCCGGTGGATCTCGGCTTCGACGCGATCCATGGCGCCGGCGACGGTGATGGCGCCGCCGCCTTGCCTGAACTTGCCGTTCTGGCGGCGATAGGCGGGCGTCCGCGGACGATGGGCGGGCCAGCTGAGCGGGCTGCGTTGCGGGGCGGACATCAGACCTCTCCCAGGGCGGAGAGGTAGAGGTCGAGGATGGCCTCCTCCTCCTGGCGCTTGGCCTTGTCCTGCTTGCGGATGCGCAGGACCTTGCGGAGGACTTTCACGTCGTAGCCCTCGCCCTTGGCCTCGGCGAAGACCTCCTTCATGTCGAGCATGACGGCCTGCTTGTCCTCCTCGAGGCGCTCCAGGCGCTCGATGATGGCGCGCAGGCGACCCTGCGCCGTGGCGGTCAGGACATCGGGGCTGGCGTCGAACGCGGTGTCGTTCGGAAGGTGGTGGTGGTCGGCCATCAGAAGCCGCCCTCGGTGACGATGGGCTCTTCCGTCAGGATCAGGCCGATCCTGCCAGTGCCGGGTTCGGCGTCCAGCAGGCCGCCGCCGATGGCGTAGGTCTGGCCGCTATCGTCGCTGAAGAAGACTTCAGCGTCCGGCGAAGCCAGGGCCTCCATTTTTGAAATGAGGGTTCGGATGTTCACCGGTCAGCCTCCTCGAAGACAGTGAGTGGGGTAGGACGATCCGCCCAAAGTTCGTTGTTTGATCGCGCTTGGTTCATGAGCCGTCCGGCAACACGACAAAAAGCGGCGGGAAGCCCGCCAGAAAGTGGCGGGACGGCCGCAGGATTTCTGCGGGTCATTGGCGACAGCCGAGCGCCTGCAGGGCCTGGGTCGGGGTACGGCCGAGGAGGGCGTTCAGGGCGATGTCACAGTCGGCCCTGTCGCGGCCCAAGGCGGCGGCGACTTCACTCAGATCGCCGCGGAAAGAATGGGCCAGTTCGCGAAGGGCGGACAGGCGACCGACGGTCCAGCCGGAACGGCTGGGCTTTACGGTGAAGTGGGCGAGGGCGCCCCTATGGCGACCCCCGTCGATCTGCATTGTTGCGGTTGCGGGCATTTGCTCCCCCTGCTCAACGTCAGGAGGAATGTGTCAGTGAGACACAAGATTGGCAAATGAAAAAAGTGCCTGTGTGGCACTTTTGCTGGCTGAGCCTTCGTTCGTGCGAATCTGACCGGGCCTGCGTCGGGCCGTGGTGGGCGCGTTCTCAAGTCTCGTCGGCGCCGTTGAGCCTTGGAGTTTTCCCCTTGGCTACGAGCGCCTTATGGCTTCGCGACGTCCTTTAGGGCGCGCGCAATTTCCGTTAGGCGAACGAGGTCTTCCGGGTTCAGGTCTCTTAGGATAGCGCTCAAATCCGGCGCAACTGACGGATCGCGCGAGAGTAAATCGGCTGGGGTGCAGCGGTGTTCCGCGGCCAATTTTTCAAGGATGGCCTGATCGTAGCCCCGTTTTCCGTTCTCGACGCGGGAGTAGTAGGAGCGCTCGTATCCGATCGCTTCTGCCATCTGCGCCTGGGTGAGCTTGGCGTGTTCGCGCCATTTTCGGATGAGGTGTCTGGGCTCGGAGCTCATGAGCCATCTTTCCCGAGCTCAGGCGTGGCGGGGAGGCTCAACCAGACACAAATCGTTTGACTCGAAATGTGTCTGTGGGGCACATCTCGGCCCATGACGTTGGGCGAATACATGCGAGCGGAGGGCCTTACCGACTTGGCGGCCGCCCAAGCGCTCGGGGTCTCGCGGCCGTATGTCACGCGTTTGCGCCTCGGCAAGCGACGCCCGTCGCTCAATGTGGCTCTGCGCATCCAGAACTGGACTGCCGGCCAGGTCCCAGCGGCGACGCTTGATGGGCCGGAGGCGGGGGCGTGAACGGCGTCGACATATTCCTCTACGTCGGCGCCGGTGCGGGTTTGGGCGTACTGATCGGCAATGCGGTGAGCCTGATCCGCAGGCGCGCTCTCAGTGCCGACTTGCTTAAGGCCGAGCAGCTTGCCGACGCTGCTATCGACTGTGTCGTGTCCCAAGGCCTGCGTGACCGTCTGGTGGACGGCCCTAGCCTTGCAGAACGGTTCGCTCAGCAGTCCTCTAAAATGGACGTCGAAGATCTTGCGCTGATGTCTCGATACGCCTTCGGCAGCGGCGTTGGAGACCTTATCGCTCCGCGACGTGATGAAGTTCGGGCATGGGAGGCCAAGCGCCGCCGACAACCGATGAGGCGCCTGGCGGCCGTAATCAGGAGTGCTGCAGTTGGGTAGCTCGATCCCAGTCGCAGACCTTCCCGTTGTAGGCGTCGATGATACGCAGAAGGACGATGGCAGCGTCACGACGGCCAGCATCGGCCTCTTCGTCATCAATCCGGTATTTGCGACAAATATCGTCGAGACCGGCTTGGAAGCCAGCGACATCATGTTCGATGCTGGCGCTGAACTGACCGAACACTTCGGCCAGCAGAATCTCGACGGCCTCGGCGCGCGCCTCGAGCGCCGTGACGCGCGCGTCCAGTTCAAACGACATCCGAATCTCTCCTTGGGGTGTGTGGAAACAGCCAAGGTAGAGGCGCCCGCCGTCGTGTCCATGATGCGCGACGGCGGGTTGCGCCTATCGGTCAACGCCTTCCCAGAGGCGGCATAGCGATGGCGCCGGGGGGAATGTCCAGGTTCTGCGACGACTGCGGCTATCAGGCCTGCCTGGAGGCTGGCGTGTGCCTGGAGGTCTGCGCTCAGGATCTGCAGACCGATCCGCAGGACCTGGTGCTGGATCTCGCCCAGCACCCGCGTCTGACGCTCTGCATCCCGCCTCTGCCGCCCGAGGAACTCGCCGCACTCGAACGCCACCTGCGCGAGGGTGACGCGCGAGGCCCCATCTTCATTCCGGCGCCCCGCCATGAGTAGCGGCGCGCCCTCCCCATGCTTCCCCCTGCCCGCCATGAGGGGGGAGGCCGGAACGTCCGGCGCCACCGGCCAGACCACGCGTCGCGCCGGACGTTCCATTTCCCATCGGCCGCAGTCAGAAGGCGCCGCCGCCTTCTCGACCCAACGCGGCTCCGTGGTCGCCGCTGCGAGTATTGCAGCGGAGGCGCTCGTCGGCGCGGCGCTCAATGCCCCCTCCCTAAGTCGCGCCGACGGGCTTACCCCTGAGTTCGCAGGGACGCGGTGCTGACGCGGTCCTTCGCCCCCCTGGCCGCGCAGACGGCCGAGCCTTCCCAAGACGGTTTCCGATTCGTTCCGAGGCTTAACGAAGCCTTGCCGCGTCGCGCCTTCGCGCCGCGGGTGAACGCCCTGTTGCGCCAGCTGCTGAAGCGGCTCGCCCTGGACCGCGAGCGCGGCGGGGCCTCCTAGCGCACGTGACGCTGGGCCGCGGTCAGAAGGCGCCGCCTTCTCGACCCGACGCGGCCCGGCCAGCGCCCCCACCACATCGGCAACGATCGCGAGCCCGCCTGACGGCCGGGTCGCGCCGCGCCCGCATGACGCCGGGGACGGAATTCTGCGGAGCGGAGCGACGACGCCAGCGACGGCGCGCGCGGCCCCCTTGCCCTCAATCAAGCCAACCATGGCCGTCTGACGAACGGTCATCGGGACGCCTTTTGCCAACGCCCGGCCCTGAACCGCCGGAGCGAATGCATGTCTGCGTCCTGAGACCGGCTTCGTCAGGCGGATTCGCAAGGAGCGAATCCACTTGAACACGCGGCAACACGCGCACCTCGCGCGCGCTCTGCAGGATGCCTGCGGCGGCGCGGACAAATGCGTCGATATTCTGGAAGAGACCCCGCACAGCGTCGGCCGGACGGTCATGTACGCCTGTCGCAAGCGCGACGGCGGAAAGACCATGCCGGTGGGCGCGATCTTCCTGCTGGAGCAACACTGCCAGAAGAAGATCTACAGTCAGGCGCTGATGCAGGCGACGCTGGCGCCGACCGAGGCCGAATGCGCGATCAGCGAGGCCTGTGAAGGGGCCGAGGCGATGGCCATGGCCCAGGCGCTGATCCGCAAGGCGGGCGAGGACCATCACTATTCCGAAAACGAGAAGGCCAAGATCGAGCCGTTCCTTCAGCGCGCCGAGGCCAGCATCGCCGGGGCGCGCGCCGCAATGGACGCCGCGTCATGAGCGCCGCCGCGATCGCCATCGAGGGCGTCGGCCGCCGAGAGCCCCATCACCGCCGGACAGGCGACAAGGTCCGCCGAAACAGCAAGCCGGTGCGGCGCAGCTGGTGGACGCACTTTTCCTGGACGCGGGGGCGGCGGCTGCTGCTGGCGCTGCGGATCCACGCCGAACATCTCCGTCGGAAAGGGCAGAGAACGGGCGCCGCGCCGCGGCCCGGCGTCATGGGCGACAAGGGCGGGATCAGCTTCGGCGCCATCCGCCTGATGGAGGTCCTGGTCGCCGTGGCGGCGCGGTATGAAGGGCGGCTCGAGCCCTCGGCTGAGTGGCTGGGCGAGGCCCTGAACGTTCCGGCGAAGTCCATCCACGCCTGGAAAGAGCAGCTGAAGCGGCACGGCTTCCTGACGTGGCAGCGCCGCTATGTCGAGACGGGTCGGCCGGGCGTCCGCGGGCCGCAGGTGCGCCAGACGACTAACGCCTATGTCCTGACCATTCCGGCCGCTGCGGAGGCTGCTGCAGAGGCGCGACTGTCGCCCTGGCCCCCCTCCCAATCGAAGGAAGAAAAGGCCTACACGGCCAATCCTGGGCTCATGAGCGCCCTCGACAAATACGGCGACAACCTCTTCCAGGACCTGGTCCGGCGCGGGTGTAAGCCGCAGACCCCTACGTGAATCACCTGAGGTCTGAGAATCCCGGCTCCCATCATTAAAAGGCGTCGACCTAGGCGGTCGACAACATGATGAGGAAGGGAAAATGGCGTCGGCCTAGTCGGCCGACCACATAAATCCCGAGATCGAAGCCGCCAAATGCGGTGGAAAACCAGCAGACCAGACTGCGGGCGAGCAGTGCTCGCCCCCGGATCAACCCGGCTGCCGCCCGCAGGGACGGCGGCCGTTGCTGTATGGGGTCGGCGTCGTCGGCTCTGCGAAGGGCGAGGGGTTTCGATTTTCGCGCGCGTGGGGGCGGCCGCAGCGCCCGCGGCTACGGCGCCAGGGCAACGGTTTCGGCCGATCGCGCAACGGTTTGACGGTTCGGCGCAACGGAAGCGGCGCAGATGACGCCGCTGGGCGTCCAGGCAGGCAAGGGGAGGGCGCGCGTGGGGGCCGGGCGGGAACGAGCGGGGGCGGCGCTCGCGTATCGGTGTTGCGTAACGGGCGGACTCGAGGCATGGCCCAGCTTCAATACCGATAGGGGGCTCTCATGCAGGCGTTCGCCGGCTTCATCATCTTCGTCAGCTTCATCGTGTTCATTCTGGGCGTGGTGAACGTCATCCGGCCGCAGGCCTGGATGAAGGTCCGCAAGCGTCTGATCGGGGCTTTCATCATCCTCGGCTCGATGGCCGGCTGCGTCGGCGGCAGCATCATGAGCGCGTCGGCTGACCCCGGATTCGCGGCCGCGACGGAAGCCGGCCGGGTAGAGAGGGAAGCGCGAGAGGCGAAGGCGACCGAGGAGAAGAAGGCGAAACCTGTTGAGGTTCGCCCGGCCGGCATGACCCAGGCCGAGTTCAACTCGGTCTGGTCGGACGTGAAGGTCAAGATGGAACGCTGCGACGTCGCAGTCCGGCGCGCCGGCGAAGTCGTGGGGTCGGGCAACGCCTATGCGGCCTATGGACCGACGAAATCGGCGGCGGAGGTCTGCCGTTCGGCTTGGTCGGAGATGTCGAGCATCCGAGCGCCGCGCAGCGCGAAGGGCGAGGTCAAGAAGGCCATGCAGGACGCGCGGTCACGGTGCAGCGACGCCGTGCTTTGGAAGCAGATGGCCATGGACGCCCTGGTCAAGGTGCTGGACGGCGACCAACGTCCGTCGGCTATGTCCAATGCGACGGAGAAGCTGTCGACCGCCCGCGATCTGTCGACGGGCTGCTGGCTGGGCTATCTGGGCGCGGCGGAGGAGGCGGGGCTCGATCTGCCGGAGTTCGAGAAGGCCATGCGGGACGCCCAGGCCGAGGCTACGGAGAAGGACTAGTCGCCATCGCGGCCAGCGCCGGAGTACGGGCAGGAGCGCAGCGCGTTTTTGTAGATACAATAATGCTTGCATTCCCGCTTTAGTGTGGCTACAAAAACTCATGGAGATCACCTTCGACCCGGCCAAGCGCGACGTCACCCTGCAGGAGCGGGGTCTCGACTTCGCGGACGCGGCCAAGGTGTTCGCCGGCGTGACCCTGGATATGGTCGATGATCGTTTCGACTATGCCGAGGAGCGCTGGATCACCGCCGGTCTGCTGGATGGCCGAATGGTGGTTCTGGTGTGGACGCCGACGGCTGATGGCCGTCGGGTTATTTCGATGAGGAAAGCCAATGACCGAGAGCAAAAGCGCTGGTCCGAGCGTCTGGATCGATCCTGACGACGCGCCTGAACTGGACGAGGCCTTCTTCGACAAGGCCGAAATGAATGAAGGCGGCAAGCCTGTGCGCCGTGGTCGGCCGCCCAAGGCCCGGACCAAGGTGGCGGTGAACATCCGGCTGTCGGCCGAGGTGCTCGAGCACTTCAAGTCGGGCGGCCCTGGCTGGCAGACGCGCATCGACGAGGCGTTGAAGCGAGCCGTGCATGCGAAGTGACGCCGCCCTGTTTGACGAACGCAAGGCCGATCTGAAGGCCGGGCGCGACGTCGTCCTGCCCGCCGAGGTCTCCCGTCTCGTTCTGAAGGGAGCGACCCTGCCGCGCGCCCTGCGCAAGTGGCGCGGCCTGACGCAGGTGCAGCTGGCCGAGATGGCCGGCCTGGCGCAAAGCTATCTGTCGGAGCTGGAAGCCCAGGAAGGGAAGAGGGGGGCGGCCGAGGCGTGGGCCAAGATCGCCCAGGCCCTAGACGTGCCGGCGAACTGGCTGGCTGGCAGCGACGGTTAACAGGTCAGGTCGGGAGTGCCGCTAAGGGCGGCAAAGCAGACGTTGCCGCCTAGGCGATAAGCGGACACTATCCCGGTAAGAAGTACCCGAGCGGTAGTGCTCTCCATATTAATCCCCGAGGCCAGATGACCCTTCACGCCCTGTTTCGTGAAGCCATTGACGCAATGGAGGCGGGCTTCGGGAAATTGGAGGCGCAGGTTCCGCGACCCCGTGTGATCAGGCACGGGAAGGGCGTGACGCTGCGCTACGTCGAGCAGACCATTCACCAAGCCATACTGCTCAAGCTAGCACGCCAGATCAGTGGCCTGAATGCCTGCGACCTCCTGCTAACCCACGGCTACGTTCAGGAGCAGGGCGTCATTCAGCGCACACTGGATGAGCTAGACGAGGACATTTTGTTCCTGTGCTTCGGGGCTCAGGATGGCACGGTGAAACTTCACCGCAAGTATCTCAAGAGCTTCTGGCAGGAGGAGTTTGAAGAAGGGGTCGCGCCTATCGACAACACTAGGGCGCGCTATCACATCGCGCGCGGTGAAATTCGTGACTGGCTGGGTCGAAGGCTTGGTGCCCCGCAAGACGATCCCAGTATGAAAGCGCTCCGTGTGGTCCAGCAGACTTATTCGGGCTACGTCCACGCTGCTTCTCCTCACATCATGGACATGTGCGGGGGTTCTCAAATGCGCTTCCACCTGCGCGGAATGATCGGAACGCCGCGCATACCCGAGCACGCCTATGATCTCTGGAACTACGTCTATCGGGGTTTGATGTCAGTCAACACGGTCGCCCTCATCTTCGGAGACGCAGAAACGGCAACGGCCCTGCGAGCCGAGCTCACGAAGTTCGAAGAGGCGTCGGGCTCGCATACATGGCCGAAGTGACCAAAGCCCAGCGGTAATGGGCACCGCCGAGACCTGAGCACGGCTGAATATTGGATGATTCGCGCCATGCCGAAGACCGCCAATGCCCCAAAACTGACGCTGGTAAGTTCCGGTATAGTCGAAAGCGAATTTCGGGAGCGTCAGCTATTCGGCGTCGTTCGCAGCAGTCGGTGCGCCCGAAGGCAAGCGGCGGCGCAGGACGGCCATCGGCAGCTTGATGCGCGGGTGGGGCCGGGCCGTGGGGACCAGGACGCGTTCGATCACCAGGGAGGCGATGAAGGATGCGCCGCAGGGTTCGTCGGACTCGACGTTGACGCACTGGAAGCGGAGCGATCGATAGGTCGGGCTGATCTGCTCGCTGCCCCGGACCTTGGCGAGGGCGTCGCAGTAGGGGCATTTCATCCGGAACTGGCCGCCGTAGCGAGGCCGCTTTCCGCCCTGGAAACAGGCAGGTTGATTGGTCGTGCTGAACCGCCCGTCAGCGGTCGCCCCCTGGTGCATAGTGGATTCCGATCCCGACTTCGCCCCTGCGTTTTCCATAACACGCCTCGCTTATCTACGCTCGATAAAGTTGTTCAATGACAGACCTGTGCGTCAAACACTGTCGCTAGTTTCTGAGCCGCCGAGCTCCATCTGCAGGCTGGTCGCGAGGCCGCCCGAGGCGTTCAGGCTGTGGCGCGTCTCGACCACCAGCCAGCCCGCCGCGTCGATCTCGGGCTTGAAGCCCGACACGCTGACCGTCTTCTCGGGAAAGATGTCCGGCCGGCCGCGCGCGAGCGTGAGCGAAAACTTGGCGGCGGCGCGCTGCAGTCGCTTGAACTCGGTGTCGGCCGCGCGCCTGGCGCTGGCTTCCGAGGCGTAGGTTCGGCTGAGCTTCTTGGCGTTGTCCTCGCTGCCGACCACCACCTTGCGGCGCTCGCCGCCGGCGCGGTCGTGCCATTCGGCGATGACGCCGGAAAAGGCGTCCCGCTCGGCTTCTTCCCAATTGTGACGGTCGCCGTCGCGACGCGTGATCCGGGCCAGGCCGAGATCCGCGCCGCCGGGGCTCTGGCCGGCGCCGCAGGCCATGAAGATCAGGCGCTCGGCCTTCACCGTCGCCACGGCGTCATGCATCCGGCCGAGACGGGACAGCAGGGCGGCGTCGCTCTCGTTGCTCTGGGCCAGATGGACGACGTCCAGGGCGGCCTTGTCCGGCGCGCAGCGCAACTGCAGGCCGTTTCTTCCGGCGATCTCGGCCAGCACGCCGCCCAGGGTTGTTTCCGACCAGCTTTGCGCCCGGCGCTTCCTGAAGGCGCGGGTCAGATCCGCCGATCGGGCGCGGATCGTCAGCATGTCCGGCGTGCCGGAGTGACCGCGCTGGTCGACCTTGAAACGGCCCTTGTCGATCAGGACGGGCGCCGCGGCGGATCCGGGCTCGCGCCAGCCGAGCGCCAGGCTGATGACAGCCCCCGACGGCGGAATGGCCAGCTGGCCGTCGTGGTCGTTGAGGACGATCGAGAGCTCGTCCGCGTCCGCGCCGCGCTTTTCGGTGAGCTCGAGGCTGTTCAGGCGCGGCGTCACCTGGGCGCCGATGTCGACGCCGTCGACCACCAGCCGCCAGACCGCCTGCGGGTGATAGGCGCGGCCCGTCACGGCGCAGCGCCTTCGTCGCCCAGGTCGTCATCGACCCGCTTCAAGGACAGGGTGAAGTCCGAGATCCGGGGGACGCCGTTGTCCATGATCGACCGCTGCGTCTCGTCTAGGCTGATGATGACGAAGGCGCCGTAGACGCGGCCCGCGCCGTCGACCAGGGGCCAGGCCTCGCCGCTTTTCCCCATGGTTCGAAGGTCATCCAGGCTGCCTGCGTCACCGAAGGCGACGGGCGCGAGCATGCCCGTCAGGGTGATGTCGTCATCGCCTTCGCCCAGGAACTGGCCGGCCGGGCGCGCGCCGACGCGCTCGCCGAAGGCGTGGCGCCACGACGTGCGCCGCTCCAGCTGCTGATAGGTCAGGGTGGGCAGGTCGAAGACGAACAGCCCCAGCGCCATCATCGCCATCAGTCGAAATCTCCGGGTTCGTCGCCCAGCTCGCCTAGGTTGGGGCTGTTCAGGATCTCGGCGACCTCGCGCGCGATGTCCCTGGCGCTCTGCCCAGGCTGGGCGTTCACGTGGATGGTCACGCTGCCGATCGAGGGGCGCGTCGCCGGCAGCGCGGATGCGGCCGGCACGGGCGCGACGCCGATGCGCGGGCCGCTGTCAAAGGCGAGGGACGGCGCGCCAGGCGTTCCGACGGCGAGGGCGGCCGTCATGCCGGCGCCCACGCGCGCGACCGCGCTGACGGCGTCCCCGGACGATCGGGTCAGACCCTGCGCGAGACCGGCGACCGTATCGTCGCCCAGGCCGGCGAAGACGCGCGACGGGGAGCGAATGCCCAGGCGTTCCTTGAAGGCGGTGATCAGCTTGCCGCCGGCGCCCATCACGGCGCGGATCAGGTTGGGGACGCCGCCGAGCAGGCCGTTGATCAGCCCCATGATCAACTGGCCGCCGAACTCGCGGAACTTCGGCCCAAGCGACTGCAGGGCCGGCCAGACGCGCTGGAAGGCCTGGATCAGCAGGCCGGCGGGCGTGAAGGTCATGAAGACGCTGATCAGGCCCCGAACGGCTGCGCCGCCGATCTCCTTGATGCGGGTCCAGACGCCCTCCCACCAGGTGCTGATGGCGCCCCAGTTGCGATAGATCAGGAAGGCGGCCGCCGCGAGGGCGACGACGCCGACCACGATCCAGGTGATGGGGTTGGCCAGCAGGGCGGCGGTGAAGGCCCAGGTGGAGGCGATGGCGCCGCCGAGGCCCGCCAGCAGGGGCGCGAAGAAGGCGCCGGCCCCCGCCAGGGCGAACTGCAGCAGGGCGAAGGGGCCGAGGACGGCGGCGACCGCCAGGGCCAGGCCGCCGAAGACCAGCAGCCCGGCGGCGACGATGCCGACCAGGGCTCCCACGACCTGGATGACGCGCGGATGCGCCTGGGCGAATTTGGTCAGGCGCTTAGAGGTTGCGCCGACGCGCAGAGCAACCTCACGGATCAGAGGAAGGAATGCAGTCCCAGCGGCGATTGCGGCTCCCCTGAGGCCGTGGGTGGCCTGGTCGATCGCGCCCTTGGCGCCGGACATGCGGTTGCCGAACTCGGTCGCCATCGACCCGGCCGTCGTCTCGGCGTCTTCAACCGCCTTCAGGTTGGTCTTCAGCACGTCCAGCTGCGTCAGCATGGGCGCGATCGCCGCGACAGATTCCGAGCCGAACAGCTGGGTCAGGATCGAGGCCTGACGTTCGGGCGAGAGCTTCTTCACGCGCTCCAACACGTCGATGATGGTCCCGCCGGCGTCGCTCTGCATGGCCTTGGCGACGCCTTCCGCCTCAAGCCCGAGGGCGGCGTAGGCCTTGCGCTGGGCCTTGGTGGCGGCCTCGCCCTTGGTCAGGGCGAGCATGGTGTTCTTGATGCCGGTAGCGGCGACCTCTTCGGCGACGCCCATGCCGACGATGGTCGAGCCCAGGGCGGCCACCTCGGCGGCGGCCAGGCCGGCGACGCCGCCCAGCGGTCCGACACGGGTGACGACGTCGGAGATGGCCAGGGCCGTGGCGTTGCCGTTGTCGCCCAGATAGTTGATCTGGTCGGCGAAGGCGCGGACCTGGTCCTGCGTCATGCCGAAGGCGGTGCGCCAGGTAGCCATCTTCTCGCCGGCGTCGTCGGCGGTCGTGCCGAAGGCGACGCCCATCTGGCCGGCGTCCAGGCCGAAACCTTCGAGCTCTTCACGCGCGATCCCGGCCTGACCGGCCGCCGCGATGATCTGGGCGATACCTTCCGCCGGCAGGCCGAGATCCGCGGAAAGCTGCAGGACGTCGCGGTTCATCTGCTCGAACTGTTCGGGCGTGTCGAAGTCGACCACCTTCTTCACGTCGAGCATGGCGTCCTGGAAGGTGACGGCGGCGCCCGACGCCGCCACCAGGGGCGCGGCGGCGGCCATGCCCGCCCCGATCGCAGAGGCGCCCGCGCCGGCGGCGGTGCCGGCGAACTGCTGGCGCTTGTCGTAGGCGGTTCGCGCGTTCGCCACGCGGTTCTGACGGTCCTCGAGCGCCTTCAGCTTGGAGCGTTGCTCCTCGAGGGCGTCGGTGGCCCGGCGGGTGCGAAGGGCAAGCCGCTTTTCGGCCTCTGACAGGTTCCGGGTCGAGAGGCCCGCGGACTCGAGTCGACCGCGGATCGACTGCAGGGTGCGAGCGTGGCCTTCCTCGGTGGCCTTCAGCGATCGGACGCGGTCGCGCGCCTGTTCAAACGCGCGCGTCAGGGCCTTGGTCGGGTTCGCGGCCGCCTTGTGCGCCTGGGCGAGCCGGGCGGCCTCGGCGCGCGCGGCCTTCAGCGACTCGCGGGTCTGGCCGAGCCGGTCGGTCATCTGCCGGTAGGCGGCGACGTCCTTGGAGGCGCGCTGCAGTTCCGAGACGCGCTCGCGCGCCGCCCGCAACGCCTTGGACGTCGAGTCCGTTTCGCCGCGCACGCCCTTCAGGAACCGCGTGGCGTTGCCGGCGGCGTCCATGATCAGCTGAAGGCGCAGGTTGCGGGACATGAAGCTCGGGGAGGGCTATCGGGAGCGGGGCTGGTCCGGAGCCGCGTTCATGCGGTTCCAGCGTTCGACGGCGCGGTCGCGAACCTCCAGGATCTCCGTGAAGGTCATCTCTTCCATGGGGGTCGGCGACGGCCAGTAGTGGAAGACGGCGGCGATGTCGGCGAAGGCGTCGTCTATGCTTCGAGGCCAGCTTCCGCCTTCTGGCGCTTCTGCAGCAAAAAACCGGCGATCTCGCCCGCGATGGCGGTGCAGTCCTCGGCTTCCATCGCCAGGAACTCCTGGGCGGTGATGACGGGCGAGGAGATCCGGCGCACCACCTTGGAGGCGGCGACCAGGTCGAGGTTCAGAAGATCGACCACCTTGGCGCCGGTCAGGGCGCCGCCCAGCGGCTTGCGCAGGGTGACCGCCTTGATGATCTGATCGCCGCGCTTCAGCGGCGTATCCAGCGGCACGACGACGGTCGCGCGTTCTTTCTTTTCAGTGACTTCTTCGTCGGTGTTCATCGTCTTTACCCGGTGAAGCGAAGGGACGGCGCCGTGCGGACGCCCAGGAAGTGAGAAGGGGGACGGGGCGCCCGCCGAACCGCCGGCGTCGGGGCCGCGCATGGGCGATCGGGTCGCTCGAGCGCGTTCGGCCGGTCAGACGGCGGGCGCCCCTTTGAGGCCGCCCTACCGCATTGCTGCTTGAGGGCGACCATCCTCAGGCGAAGCCCAGGATGCGGCGTTCCTCGGCCAGGCGGTCGACGCCGTCGACGATGAAGACCTTGTTCAGGACGTCGATCTCGAACTCGGTCCGGCCGTTGCGGGTCTGCAGGTAGTAGACGCAGGCGGTCTTGTAGGTGACCTCGGTGTCGCCGCCGATCTCGTCGCCGCCGGCGTCGATGGCGTAGGTGCGGCCGCGAACAACGATTTCGACGTGGTCATATTCGCCGGTGGCGGCGTTCTGATAGGCGCCGGTGAAGCGCAGCTGCGAAGCGTCGACCTGGTGCTCGGCGAAGGTGCTGTTCAGGCCGGGGATCTCGCCGCCGTAGGTGTGCTCGACCTCTAGGGCCTGCAGGCCGGTGAAGATCTTGATCGGGGCGATCATGCCCGAGCCGCGCCAGTCTTCGCCCTCCATCTCAAGAGGCGGACGGGTGAAGGTCTTGCTCTCGCCGATGTAGGCTTCGCCGTTGCCGTGGACCACCATGTCCTTGAGCTTGCGGGGCAGGTTCATCGCAAAGGTTTCCTAAAAAATCGAATGGCTTGGGGAGGGCGGTTCAGGCTGACGCTTAGGCGGCCATCTGGTTGAAGTCGGCGTAGAACTCCTCGGTGATGAGGCTCTCGATCGACAGGTCCTCGAGCGGCGCGCAGGGCGTGAAGCGGTAGCCGATGCGCAGCCTGCCGGCGGCCAGCTGGTCGGGCGTGTTGGCGTCGGTCAGGAAGGCTTCCGCCCCGATGATCAGGCCGGCCGACTTCAGGCGGCGGAACATGGCGTTGATGCTGGCGACAATGTCGCGCGCCAGCGCGGGCGTCAGCGGCCGGTCGATGAAGGGGAAGACGCCCTCGGCGATCGTGTCGCGCAGCACCTGGTTGGTGCGCACCGCGCTTTCGAAGGCGAAGCGCGGATCGGCCGAACAGCCGCGGTTGCCCCAGAAGCGGTCGCCGCCGCGCCGGATCAGGCAGGTGATGTCGGCGCCGTTCAGGATGCCGGCCTCGGTGTCGTCGCTATGGAGATCCCAGCTGACCGCGGGCGTGATGCCGACGACGCCGGCGACGGGCAGGTTGGAGATGGTCTTGTGGAAACCGATCTCCTGATCGGTGCGGGCGCGCAGGCCCACAGCCCGAAGGGGGGCGGCCTGCTCCAGGGCGAAGGGGACGGGCTCTTCAGGCCGCACCAGGTCGTGGCCGCCGTCTTCGCGCGGCCGAAGGTGCAGGCCCTCGGTCAGGGGGATGCGGACCATGATGTCCGACTTGCCGTCGTCCAGGAGCTCGACCTCCCAATCGATTCCGCCGTCGGCCGCCGTCAGGGAGAGGAGTTCCGGTTGCCACCGCGCGACCCACATCATCAGCGGGACCGTGATCTCGTCCAGGCCATAGGCGCAGTCCAGCACGGCCATGACCAGGGTGTAGCGGTATTCGAAGCCGAGGCCCGGCCGCCCGCGGGCGACGACGCTGCCGCTAGGGATGGCGAAATGCAGATCGGCCGGGTTCTGGCGCATGCCGCGGTGGGTCAGCGCCTCGGTCATGTGGCCCTTCAGGCTGTTGAGCTTGCGCATCAGCGTCCCCCGAACAGCCGGCGCCAGGACGAGGCCGGTGTCTGGGAGCGCAGCCAGGCCTCCTGGTCAGCATTCTGGGCGGCGTGGACATCGACGGCCAGCTGACGGGCGGCGTCGCAGGCAAGCAGCGCCACGCCGCGCGCGGTGAAGGCGTTCTCGAGCTCGGCGGCCGTGGCCTGGTCAGGCAGGCGGGGAAGGGTGCAGGGCTGCGTCGCCTGGGTCGGCATGTCGCGCTGCGGCGGGCGCGTCGGGGCAGATGCCGGGGCGGAGGTCGCACAGCTGCTGGTCAGCATGGCGCAGGCGAGTAAGGCGGGCAGGATCGACAGGGTGTTTCGCATCGGGCGCGTCCTGGGCGGAGAGGGCGGATTGATGGGCGATGGCGTCGGCCGCGCGGATCTGGACCGTGATGCGGTCGATGCGCTGGACGGTGTCGGCCGCGCCGGCCGACTCGATGCGGCGCGCGGCTGCGTCGGTGTTCGCGGCGACGGCCGAGGCCTCGGCCCGGTCCGCGCGCTTCTGCAGGCTGTCGAACGGGTCGAAGCGGAAGCCGATCGCGCCCAGGACGAGGAGGGCCAGGCCGACGGCCAGGACCAGCCGGAGGATTACGCCAATGGGCGACGCGAAGTTGAAGGTGCGGGTCAGGGCTTTCATCACAGCCCGCCCAGCGAGGAGATCCAGGCGCGGACGTCGAAGCAGGGGCAGGCTTTCAGCCATTCGTTCGGCGTGATCTTGCCGTCGCCGTTCTTGTCCGGAGACAGGTCGCGATGGCCCAGGATCTGGGCGGCCGGATAGGAGGCCTTCAGCTGGCGCAGCAACTGGGCGAGAGCGGCGTACTGGGCGGGCGTGAAGTTGTCCTCGGGCTTGCCTTTGGCGTCGACGCCGCCGACCAGGCAGACGCCCAGGGAGATGCTGTTGAAGCCGCTGACGTGGGCGCCAGCGACGTTGTCGGGGCGGCCCTTCTCGATCCGGCCGTCACGGCGGATGACGTAGTGATAGCCGACGTCCCTGAAGCCGCGCTGCAGGTGCATGGCGCGGATCTCTTTCACGCCGATGTCGCGCGATGGAGGGGTGGCGGCGCAATGGACGACCAGATAGCGGACGGACTTAACGGTCATTGGCTTTTTCTCCTCGCCAGGCGCGCACGAGCGCGATGATGTGTTCGGCGGTTGGGCCGATCAGGTAGAAGGCGACCAGGGCGCCCAGGAGCAGGATCAGGCGTGTGGCGATCGCGCGGAGATCGTCCTCGGGCATTCGCTGGATCAGGCCGTGCAGGGTGAAGAGCGCCCAGCCGGTCACGGCCCAGGTGAACAGGCGGCGGTAGAGCCACTGCGCCTCGGGCAGGGGGCGGCTCATCGATCGCGCTCCTTTTCCAGCTGGGCGCGGATCCAGGCGATGTCCCCCTGGATGTGCTGGACGCGCTCGTCCAGACGGGCGAAGTCGCCGCGCTGGATCGGCTGGACGGCCGCCTCCATGGCCTCGACGCGCGAGAACAGGCCGCCGATCGAGATGGCGACGACCAGGACCTGCACGCCGACGGCGAAGCACAGCTGCAGGAGGCTGATGGTGAAGGTGACGGGGGTCTTGCTCACGGCGTCAGGTCCACAGTTGGGTCATGGGGGCCGGCGCCGCCCGATCGGCGTCGGCCGGGATCAGGACCACCTGGCCGTGCTTGAGGAACAGGCCGGGATCCGACAGACCGGGATTGGCCTCCATCACCCGCTCGACCACAGGCGAACCGCGGCCGACCTCGCGCCAGACCAGCTGGTCGACGGTTTCACCCTCGAGGGCCTCGACAGGGCGCAGGACGCGCGACATCAGATCGTCTCCGCGATGATGCGGGGACGGCCGAGGAAGTCGCGGACGGCGTAGGTGACGTTGCGGCGGTGGACCTCGATATCGGCTGCAAGCTCTTCGACACGCTCCATGCCGGCGGAGCGAGCGGACTGGCCCAGCTGGCGGTCGGCCAGATCGCCAGCGATCACTGAATGGACGGCCCGCAGCCAGCGGATCTGATAGTCGCTGAAGCCGTCGACCTGGTGACGGCCGGGCACATCGGCGAGCGTGACGTAGCCGGCCGCGACCTGTTCGGAGCGCCAGGCCTCGAGCTCGACCATGATGTCGAGGACGGCGTTTCGGGCGACATCGAGCAGCCGCTCCTCGGTCACGACCTGGTCGACGCGGATCCCGGCGCGCAAGGTGGTCAGGTCGAGCGCGGGCCAAAAGAGGCCGCAGTCGATCGAGGCCGCGGGCGCGGTCGTGCCGGGGGCGGGGATGAGGGAAGGGGAGGAGAAGGGTCCAGACATGGCGCTGAGCGAGGGATTCCTGTTTTGGCCGCCTGCTGGCCCTTCAGATCGGCGCCCATCCGGCTACGGGGTGGGGGGCTGGCCGGACGCTGCAGACGGGCGAACCCGCTGTTGTCGGACCAGCCCCGCCCCGAGCGCCGGGGGGCGAGGGGGTCAGCCGCCCTGCTGGGGCGGCGTGTCGGTCGAGGCCTTGCCGGAGTCCGGCTCGGCCTTCTTCAGTTCGCGATGGAGCTTGGCGATGTCGCCCTTCACCCCGACGCGCTCGTCCTTGGCCAGCGCAGCCTGATATTCGACCAGGGCGGACTTCCGGCGCTGGAGCAGGTCCGGTTCGTTCTCGGGATCGGCGCCGGCCATGATGGCCCGGCCGATGGCCTTGTGCAGCTTGGCCTCGACCTCGTCGTGCAGGTCGACGTCGTGGTCGCGCACCAGGTCCTGCAGCATGGGCAGGACGCCGGCCTCGAAGGTCGAAGCGGCCTCGCCGCCGGCGTCATAGACGCGGATGGCGTCCTCGCAGATCTGGTCGATGGCGAAGGTGATGGGGTCGCGGCTGAAGCCCGCCGGCATGTCCAGCTTGTGAAGCATGGCGTGCTCCAGCATCGGCAGGGCGGTCATGTAGTCGCCGATGTCGATGGTCCAGGCCATGATGGTGGTGAAGACCTGATCGAGCGGGCTGGGGTCGACCTTGCCGGCCGCCAGCACGCCGTCGCACCAGGCGCGATAGGCGGGCATCATCTGGATCTTGGCCTCGACCTTGCGGTCGGTCGCCTTGATCTCCTTCAGGCGTCGGATGTCGGCCTCAAGCTGCAGCACGACCTTGGCGACGTCGGGCGAGAGCTCGATGTCGTCGTTCACGGCCGTTTCCGAAACCGCGACGCCCGATGCGGCCAGAACCCGGCCCGCACTGGACGCGATCAGGAAGGCGCGCCGCTGGGCCGCCGGAGACGCGCGACCAGGCCGGGGCGTGGGCACGTCGGCCATGGCGCGGGTCTGCGGCCGGAGTTTCGGGCGCGCCTTCTTCAGCGCAGCGGCCTGCGCCTGGGCGGCCGCTTCGGCCTTTTCCTTGGCGGCCTCTTCGGCGCGGGCCTTGGCGATTTCAGCAGGGGTCATCGTTCTACACCGCGAGAGGGAAGGGGTGGACGGCGATTACTCGCCGTCCTGGACCTCGATGTTCTCGATCAGAAGGGCGAAGTCGTAGTTCTCGACCACGTAGGCCTCGTTGACCGACTCATAGGTCTCGACGCGGTTACGCTTGGCGTTGTCGACGATGGTCTTCCGGCGCGTGCCCTCCTGCTCATAGATCGAGAGGTTATCCAGGCGCGTGACCAGGATCGTGCCGGCCGGGAAGAAGGGAACCTGAACGACCTGTTTGCCGCCGAGGCTCTTCTTCGACATCAGAATGTCGGCCGCGATCTTCTCCGACGGCTTGTCCTCGCCGTCGACCATCGGGAAGTATTTCTCGTGCAGCAGGCCGGCGCCGACGATGCAGACGAGCTCGGTGTCGCCCTGAACCCACTCGGGCAGGAATTTGGCGATCGCGTCGTAGACCAGGGCGTCCAGGTTCCGGTAGTCGCCAACCGTCTTCTTGATGACGATCTTGTCCGGCGTGACGGCGCCCGTGTCGAAGACGTGCGTCGGGCGGTTCTGGCGGATCTGCTCCAGCCAGCCGACGTTGACGTCCTGCAGCAGGGGATAGGCGACGCGGTCGGTCTGCTTGGCGGCGATCAGGCCGTTCCAGCCGATCATGATGCGGTCGCGAGCCTGCTGCTGCACGACCTGGCTGCGCATGCGGATCTGGAAGTCCTTGAACTTGGCCCAGAGGTCGAGCTTGGCGTAGGTGACGTGACTGTCGAAGTTGGTCTGCTTGCACTCGAACCGATCGGCGTCGAGCGTGGTCGGGTCGCGGGTGTCACGATCCTTGACGTCGGTGTCGGTGCGGCCGGCCAGGGTGCCGGCGACGCCGAGGCCCAGCTTCTCGCCCGACTGTTCGTCAACCGGAACGACGTTGATCATGCCGAGGAATGCAGAGCTTTCGCGCTGCTTTTCGATCAGCCGCTGTTGAACCGACGGTTCCACGGCGAACTGCTTCTCGCCGATGACGGTGCCTTCGGCGACATGGTTCAGCTCGGCCTGGCGCGACAGCCAGGTGGTGTAGAGCAGGCGGGTTTTGGTCTTCATCGGGGTCAGGTTCCGTGGCCGGGGCGTCGGGGAAGGGGGCGGTGGCGAACGTTGAGGATCAGCAGTCGGTCAGCTGGGCGCCGTCGCCGCCGGCGTGGGTCGGGCGGGCCGAGTAGGAGCGCTCCGGCGTCCCCTCGATGTCCGACTTCAGGGCGGCGTGCTCGCTCTCGAGCTTGGCGAAGCGGGCGTTGGTGTCTTGCGACGCCTGGGCCAGGGCCTGGCGGAAGCTCTGGCCCAGTTCCCGCAAGCCGTCGGTGAAGGCGGTCGCGAGGCTGGCCAGGTCGACCTGGCCGGCGGGCGGCTGGGACGCCGCCGGCGGCGTCGGCTCCGAACCCGGCAAGGCCTTGGTGAAGCGGGCGACGAGGCGGTCGATCAGGGTGTCGGCGTCGGCGGCCGGGTTCTCCTGATCGGCGAACTCGATCCGCGTTTCGAAGGCGGCGGAGAACAGGCAGGTGTCGTGCTGCTTGCGGGCGTCCAGGTCGGCCTTCAGCTGCTTGGCGTAGGCGTCGTCGGTGCGGGCCGAGAACTGCAGGGCCTCGGTGCCCAGGGAGGCCGGGCTGTCGGTGGCGGCCAGGCCCATCAGGTAGGCCTTGCCCGAGCCGGAGAAATTCGGCTCGACCTCGATTGAGGTGAACTTCTTCTGATCGGCGGCGACGTAGCCCTGCAGGGTCTCATTGCCTTCGATCTGCGCGTAGAGGGCGACGCGCTTCTCGGTCTTGCCGCCGATCTCGATGTCGTCTTCCTGAACCTTCAGGGCGATCACGTCGCCCAGGGCCGGGAAGGGGCCGGTGGCGGAGGCGTTGCGGTAGTGCTCGACGTTCAGGCGCGCCGTGTAGGTCTTGGGGTTGTAGGTGGCCGCCATGTCGCGGAGCCATTGCGGCTCGATGGTGCGGCCGTCCGAGGCCGTCAGGCCGGCGACGGCGACGCGGGTGAACTTGGTGGTGCGCTTCTTCGACATGGAGCCTCGGGCGATCTGCAGGGCGGCTGGCCGGGCCAGCGAGTGAGGCTGCAGATCACCGCTGACCGGCGGCTGTTCTCAAGGCGATGCTGTGGTGCGGGGCGGACCTGACCACAGCAGGCCGTCAGATCGGGCCGGGTCGCGCGGGTAGCGTCCGCGCCCATGAGACTGAAACCGAAGAAGCAGGACGGGCCGGAGCCCGGCGGGTCTGACGACCTGGGCGCGCTGCTGGCGTCCTGCGGCGGTTTCGGCTTTCCGGTTGCGGCGATGCTGGATGAGCGGCGGGCCGCGAAGTTCCTCTACTGGTCGCAGTGGCGGCTGACGGACATAGCCCGGCTGCTGGACCAGCCCGAGGGCACGATCGCCAGCTGGAAGAGCCGGGACAAGTGGGACGAAGCCTCGCCGCTGGAGCGGATGGAGGGCGTCACCGAGGCTCGATACGTCGCCCTGACGATGAAGGCCGCCAAGACCGGGCTGGACTTCAAGGAGATCGACCTGCTGGCGCGGCAGGCGGAGCGGTTCGCGCGGATCCGGCGCTATCGCGAGCCCGGAGGCCATGAAGGCGATCTGAATCCGAAGGTCGCCAACCGCAACGCCGGGCCGAAGAAGAAGCCGGAGAAGAACCGGATCACGGCCGATCAGGTCGAGGTGCTGAAGGCCGCGCTGCTGAAGCTGATGTTCGGCTATCAGGAGGTCTGGTGGTCGAAGCGCGAACTGCGCAGCCGGGCGATCCTGAAGTCGCGCCAGATCGGCGCCACCTACTACTTCGCCCTCGAGGCGCTGATCGTCGCCCTAGAGACCGGCAAGAACCAGATCTTCCTGTCCGCGTCGAAAAGCCAGGCGCACGTCTTCAAGGGCTATATCCGCGCCTTCGTCATGAAGGAGATCGGCGTCGAACTGACCGGCGATCCGATCGTGATCGACCGCGGGGAAGACGAGGACGGCAAGCCGCTGGAGCAGCCCGAGCTCATCTTCCTGGGCACCAATGCGCGCACGGCGCAGGGCTATCACGGCGATTTCTATTTTGATGAATTCTTCTGGGTCTACGGCTTCGACACCCTGAAGAAGGTCGCCAGCGGCATGGCGATGCAGAAGCGGTATCGGAAGACCTACTTCTCGACGCCGTCATCGGTCACGCACGAGGCCTATAAGTTCTGGACCGGCGAGGAATGGAACAAGCGGCGCACGAAGGACAAGCGCCGGGAGTTCGATGTCAGTTGGGCGGCGCTGAACGAAGACGGCCTGATGGGCGCCGACAAGATCTGGCGCCACATGGTCACGATCGAGGACGCCGAGCGCCTGGGCTGCGACCTGTTCGACCTAGACGAGCTGCGCGACGAGTATTCGGTCCCCGAGTTCGACAACCTGCTGATGTGCGGCTTCGTGGACGACACCCTGTCGGTGTTCCCCATGGCCGTGCTGACGCCGTGCATGGTGGATCCGCGCGACAGCTGGCCCGACGTCGACAAGGCGCGGATCATCCTGGGCATGGGGCGGCCCTACGCGGGCGAGGTCTGGCTGTCCTATGACCCGAACGGCGACAGCGAGAACGGCGATGCGGCCGCCCTGATCGTTCTGGCGC